>ERZ1673962.487-NODE-487-length-27129-cov-133.776501_pt1 | contig 27129 bp, 26 predicted proteins | sample MGYA00580188_ERZ1673962 | MGnify/ENA primary metagenome ERZ1673962 (study PRJEB41334, sample SAMN05608104) | rock metagenome | biome: terrestrial subsurface; feature: shale formation; material: shale | place: USA: Pennsylvania ... | reverse complement strand
CAGAGGACTCATAATCCTTTGGTCCACGGTTCGAGTCCGTGTGGGCCCACCATATAAATCAATACGTTAGGCCAGCTTTCGAGCTGGCCTTTTCTTTTCTTGGCTAAAAAAACTTTTTGGGTACCGCTTTGCGTACCGTTTCGTTTTGCTTGGCAAGGCCTGTTCTTAGCGCCTATAGCGCTGGCCTGCTTAGGCGAACGGCGTAACAGCAAGAATTGACAGGATAGCGAGAGCCCCATACCTTGGTCTTCCCACTGTTGTGGGACGGGATTGGCGTCCCGGTTTCTGAGTCGGTGCAAGCGCGTCTTGACACTACGCATGGCTGTGCCTTTATGGGCGGGCCGTGCAGGGCATCTTCGGATGCGCCGGCCCTCAGACCGGTACGCCAACCTGTGCGGCCTGCTCACCAATTGGCGTTGGTGAGCAGAACCTTTCCGTTCTGAGGATCAACCATGCCCTACCCTACTAGCGACAACCGCCCATCCCAGCCCAATGCTGCTGATCAAGACAGCACACTGGCAGACCGGAACATACAACGACCGCAGGCCGGCTTCGCCCCACTATCTCCCAACGACCCCAGCTGCCTACTGGGATTTCGTAGCGATGCATCCGCTAGTGAGCTCTATGACGAGGCGTCTCTGCGTCAACACGCCGTGCTTGGTTTGCTCAACGCCCTCGGCGGTACACCCAGTTCAAGTGAGCTCGCAAGCGAACCGCTGATTGCATGCGTTCGAGCGATCAGCTTGTTGTGCAGCGATGCTGCTGCGCTTTATTCCGCAGCCTGGAACCGCGCGCAGCAAGAATCAGCCTAGTCCGATACATACAGAGCGCGCGGGACTATTCTCGCGCCTCTTGCGGCGACAGCTCGGATTCGTAACGCTGCACAAACTCGACCAAGCCGAGGCCCAGCACACGGCAGATGTCTCGCAACTGAATAAGGTCAAGCCTGCGCAGACCACGCTCAATGTCGCTCGCGAACGACTGGGGGCGGCCAAGTGCCTCGGCGAACTGCCCCTGAGTCAGACCTGACTCAATACGGCATTGCCTGAGCAAACGCAGCAGCACCATGTTCTCATCTCGGTATATCGATTTTTCCACGAGAAGCGCTCCAGCGGTTGACAAAGCCCGAATGTATATCTACCTTATCGATTATCTGAATTGCAGGTTTTCAGTTATGAAAATTGCTTCCATCTGCCCACTCATCGCTCTTGATGTCGACCGGTCTGCACTGCTAGACGTCAGAAAGCATATTTTGTACTTGAGCGTTGAGCGCATCCTCAGCCGCTTCGACTTCGAGCTGTCGGCAGTGCTAAACCGTGTGGCTGACTCTGATTTAAAAATCCGTTTCGATCCGTTAAACGGCACGCCGTGTCTGAATTTCAGAGATATTCCGGGCTTTCTTAACATGATCCGTCCGGCCAAGAATGCTCGCTTCAATAGGTGGAAGATGTGCATGGAGCTCGATTGCTCCGAACTTTCAATAAAAATGGACCGGCAAGGACTGCTCTATAAGCCACAACAGTTAAGCATGGAGCTGATGACAATATGTATGCCTTACCGCCCTTTTTATCCAACCAAAAAAGATATGGATGACATGCTGACCTTTGCGCAGGGAGTCACAGCGTTCTGAAAGTTCGTTTCGGTAACGTGCGAGGTTTCACCTCGCCGGTATCCACGAATGCCGAATGAGCTAATGAGCTAATGAGCTAATGAGCGCCATTGAGCAATCGCGCATTGAGGAAGGTTAGGATGAATGAACTAAACGCACTGACAGATCTTCTCTACACACCAGGCCAGCCCATGGCTGGCAGTGACATGTCGGACGAAGACGCCATCGCTTATGCACGGAACCACTTCCCACAAGACGGTTATTGCATCGTGCGTGAATGGATCTGGATTGATCTTGATGCAAGTGAGGAACTGCGCGCTGCGCTAGCGAAGAGGCAGCGCCAACCGGTAATACTGTATGCACACTGCGTCGTCTTCGACGGCAAACGCCGCTGGGATGTCGGCGACTTTGTGCGCACGTCGCCGCTGCACGCTTTCGAAAAGGACTTCCACTTCAAAACGCTCAACACTACATACCTACTCCTCGGCGGCGGCACACGGAAGCTCGCTACGGCAGAAACGATGGCTCGAATTTTCTGAATACCCGGAGGGCTAGCTAATGCGAATTCATCTGTTGTCCGATCTGCACAACAAGTTCAGCACCTACATACCCTCAGTAGTCGATGCCGATATTTTGATTCTTGCAGGTGATATTAATGTGAAAGCGCGAAGAGTCGAGTGGGCCAAATAGGCATTTCAAATTCCTGTTTCTTTGCGTGCTCGGTAATCATAAGTACTACCGCGGCCACATGATACGCACGCAGGAGAAGATACGTAGCGCCTGCCTGGGGCCCCATGTACAGGTGTTGGGACGCGATTCTTTTGTCATAGGTGGCACTCGATTCTTAGGTGCAACGATGTGGACTGATTTTAGCGCTAAAAGTAACAAATATCTGGCGTCGATCACTTTGCAAAGCTTGATGAACAATTACCGCCAGATTCGTGCAGGAGAGAATTTCCGGCGCATAAAGCCCGGCGACCTCGCTGCCGAAGCGTTAAAACAAGAGTTTGGCTACTAAAAAACTATCCGAGCCATTTTCAGGGCCAACAGTCGTGATAACGCACCACGCACCAATTCTGCGCTCATTAGCGCAAAACCCACATGCAGGCCATCACCTTGACGCCGCATATGCAAATGAGTGGCTTTATCTGATGGACGGTGAGCCAGTGGCGGCGTGGGTACACGGCCACTCCCATACCGTCGTTGACTATTACAAAGCTGGAACACGGATCGTCTATAACCCACAGAGGATACCCAAACGAGAACACCGGCTTCGATCAAGATCTAATCGTTCACCTCTGAGGAGCAGCAATTGCGTTCAGTGCCCCCGCTGCCATGCAGATGCTGCATTAGGCTCAAGCCTAAAATTCAGCCAAGCGGTCACGGCTTACCTAACCGCCGCCCGTATTGCTGTCCGCTGCTGCTTGGGCGTCGCAAATAGCGATATCAGCGCTGACCCAGTGTTGGGGTGGTTTACAGATGGGCACCGGATTGAAAATCGGTCATCTGCCGAAAGGCACGTTCTGCGGGCCCTCCATGCTTAGAAAAGCCGTGCGATACACAATGACCAACATAGGAGCCCATATGGAACTTACATCCGCACCAGCCTTAGGAGACACACTCGAAGCCATCACAGACTGGGCCGCACAGAAAAGCGCAGAGCAACACAGAAAAGAATTCAAAAATATTGTGAAGAAGCAATTCAAGGACACGTTCGGTGCTGACTTTGGGGACGTACCGCTGACAATGGCAGAGGCTGCTTTCAATGAACTCTGCTTCATCCTCGTCAACGCCCCCCCAACCACCGCCCCGACAGCGGCTATCAATTTCGAAACCATCTGCACTCAGCTCGTAAACACAATCGGTTTCGGAGCAAAGCGCGCGAGCAAAGCTGATGTCGTGGCTGCTATGAACGCGCTGGAGCTTATGCGGCTTAAAGATGGCGAGTAAGACGTGCACCAAAGCGCTTCAGCAGAACCGTTGCTCGATCTAACCCTTTAGGACACGACGATGCGCCGAGTATCCCTTTATGCCGCTATGCAACTGCAAAGGGCTTTCGACTTATGTTTCAGCGAGCCTGTCACGGCCTATCTCACCAGCGCCTGCATCGCAGCAGGCTGCTGCCTCGGCGTTACACATCGGCATGCCAAAGCAGACCCGGATTCAGGTCGGTTTAGCGACGGGCATCTTATCCGTACATCAGACATTGTCCGGATTGACCGCGAACACTCGTATTGGGTCCTGCGTACTTTCAGCGGAAGCTTCTACGTCGTCGCTTCATTGCACCCACAAGGCGGATATGAATCACTGCTGGCATTTAAAAAAAATTCTTCCGCAGTGCGTTCATCCAAGGCCTGCACGATTGCATTAATGTCAGGGGAGCGCCGTAGGCCCTGGCAGTCATCTCCCTTGAGTCGACACACTAGAGCTTGAGGTTTTGGTCATGAACGACGAGGCATCGGAGCATGTGAAGCCAACTAAGGTTGCTTTGTGTGACGTATGCCGTGGCACATCCCTACCGATGGTTACGGCACGCAATTTGGTGTGCTGGGCGCCACTCGGGGGTACGGCTCGAGGTATGACGGCGAGAATTATGAAGTGCACCTCTGCGAGCTCTGCTTCTTCAGAACTCTTTCAGGCCTGCGGGGAGAACTGGTGCACACCATGTTAAATGGGGAGACGGAAGATCTGAGCAATTATGCACTCATAGCGCGATGACTATTTAAACGACATTGGTTGATGACGCTGAAGCCAAACGCCCGCCCAAAACTGTCCGTCAGCAAATCAGCGCACAAGCTACTGCGCAGACCTCCAAGATACTCAGCAGCTGCTACACGATGATAATGTCGCACCAGAGAATTGCGATATTCTGCGGATTCCACGCCATCCGGCCGGGCAGTCGGAGCGCAGCGACGCTAGGGTGGCATTGTTAGTCCGAGGTGCTCGGCGTCGTCAATTTCTTCGCCCGTTTGCGCATCGACTCGCCCTTGAGGTTGATCCGGTAGGCGTTGTGCACCAGGCGGTCGAGGATGGCGTCGGCCAGGGTCGGATCGCCGATCAGTTCGTGCCAATTGTCCACCGGCATCTGGCTCGTCACGAGGGTCGAGCGCTGACCGTAGCGGTCGTCCAGCAGCTCCAGCATGTCACGCCGTTGTTCGGCGGTGAACGGGGCCAGGCCCCAGTCGTCGAGGATCAGCAGGTCGGTTTTGGCGTAGCTGCTCATCAGCTTGGCGAAGCGCCCGTCGCCATGGGCCAGGCCCAGCTCTTCCAACAGGCGCGGCAAGCGCAGGTAACGCACGCTGTAACCCTCTCGGCAGGCCTGGTGTGCCAGGGCGCAGGCCAGCCAGGTTTTACCCACGCCGGTGGGCCCGTTGATGATCAGGTTGAGTCCGTCGCGTAACCACTGACCGCTGCTCAGCTGGAGGATCAGCGCCTTGTCGAGTCCGCGCGGGCTGCGGTAGTCGATGTCTTCGAGGCAGGCGTTGTGCTTGAGCCGGGCCTGACGCAGGCGGCTGCTGAGGCGCTTGTCGTCGCGTTCGGTCAGTTCGCGGTCGACCAGCAGGCCGAGGCGTTCCACGAAGCTCAGGCTGTCGATGTCGGGGGTTTTCAGTTGCTCGGCGAGTGCCTTGAGCATGCCGGTCAGGCGCAGGGTCTGGAGCTTGTCCAGGGTCGGATGGGGCAGCATGGTGGGCTTCCTTGGGGTCAGTGGTAGTAGCCAGGGCCACGCAGGTTGGCGTGGTCGTCCGGTAGCAGAGGCAGGTTGGCTTGAGCCAAGGGCAGGTTTTCCAGACCCTGGCGCAGGATCGATTCGAGGCTCTTGTAGCTGCACGCGCCGAGATTGATGGCGCGACGGCAGGCCAACTCCAGACGCGCCTCACCGTGGGTTTTGCCCAGGCGAAGGATGCCCAGGCAGGCCCGGTAACCGTGAGTCGGATGAATGCGGCGTTCGAGGATGTGGCTGATCACGCCGGCGGTATTCGGCCCGGTCTGTTCGGCCCAGCGGATCAGCCGTTGCGGCGTCCATTCGGCGTGCTCGCGATGGCTCTTGGGCATATGCTCGGTCTGTGTGCTATGCCGGCCCTTGTGTGGCGAGCGCAGGTGGCTGGCCACCCGCTGGTTGGCGTGGAAGCACTCGACGGTGCGCGCCGTCAGCCGTACCTCCAGTTGCTTCTTCACCAGTTGGTACGGCACTGAGTAGTAATGCCCATCGACCTCGACGTGGTAGTCGATGTGCACCCGCACCTTCTTCCACTCGGCATAGACGTAGGGCTGCTCCGGCAATGGCCGTAGCGCCGGACGATCCAGGGCTTCGAAGGCCGAGTGCCGGGAGCCCGGCAGCTTGCGAAACGGTCGTCGGTTGAGCCGTTCCAGCAACACGGAGATGGCGCTGTTGAGTTCATCCAGGGAGAAGAACTGCCGATTCCTCAGCGCGGCGAGGATCCAGCGCTCGACCACCTGCACGCCGACTTCGGCCTTAGCCTTGTCGCGCGGTTTACGTGCCCGCGCCGGCACCACCGCCACGCCATAGTGCTCGGCCAGATCGCGGTAGCTCGGGTTGATGTCCGGCTCGTAGCGATGGCTCTTACTCACCGCGCTGCGCAGGTTGTCCGGCACCACGATCTCCGGCACGCCCCCGAGGAAGGCGAAGCAGCGGGTATGCGAGCCCAGCCAGTCCGGCAGCTGCTGCGACCAGGTGGCTTCGGCGAAGGTGTAGCTGGACGCGCCGAGCACCGCGACGAACACCTGCGCCTGGCGGATCTCGCCGCTGTGGCGGTCGATAACCGGCACCGTCTGGCCGGCATAGTCGACGAACAGCTTCTCGCCGACGCGGTGCTCCTGACGCATCACCACGTCCAGCTTGCCCTGCCAGGCTCGGTAGTGCTCACAGAACCAGCTGTACTGAAAGCCCTGCGGCTGGCTCAGGCGGTACTCCTGCCAGAGCAGCGCCAGGGTTACGCCGGGGCGGCGCAGTTCGGCATGCACCCATGCCCAATCGGGTAAAGGCCGCTTCTCACTGGCAACCGCCGGGGCCGGCGGGAACAGTTGCTGCTCCAACTCGGCATCGGACAACGAACAGGGCCAACTGAGACCGCTGGCGGCAAAACGATTGAGGTAGTCGCCGACGGTGACACGACCGACCTGCACGCTGACCGCAATCTGGCGAGCCGATAGTCCGACCTCGAACTTGAGACGTAGTACTTCGCGAATCTTACGCATGGATAAACGCTCCACGACGACCTCTCTGCTTCGAAAAAGAGGTCGATGGTAGTGAAGAAATCCTGCGTAGCTGCCTACCCGGTTGGGTGGCCGGATGGCCGTGGAATCAGTGGCCGGATGCGCGTGGAATGGGTGGCCGGATCACCGTGGAATCGGTGGCCAGATGCTCATGGAATGGGTGGCCAGATGACCGTGGAATCCGCAATATTCCCCGAGTATGGCCGCACTCCATGCCGCATGATCGACCTGTGACATGCATGCGGTGCGATACCCCTGGCATACCGCACGAGGCCGCTGCAGCATGTCCTAGGTGTAACAGGACATGCCTGCTGCACTCGGGTCATGTCACCTACATGCTGTGACACACCATGCGTATGACGACGAGCAAAACAATGATGTGGGTATGCCATGCGCCGCGGCATTTCAAACTGGAGTTCACGGAAGCACGGCCACTAGCAGCACGGGTGACGACCGAAGTGACGCTACGAAGCGACTGCATGCTTGATTTAGCGCTGGCTGCTAATTTTTGGTGGCAAGCCCGGATCGCGCGAGCAGCTTCGGACGCGGCGGTCCTCATTCATTGCTCAATCGCTGCTCAATCGCTGCTCAATCCCTGCTCAATCGCCATTTCGGCCAGGCAACGCCTGGCGGCTAATGATTTGACAACAAAATTGCGGGGGCATACTTGAAGCAGCGAAGCGTTCCTTCAAGTATGCCCCCGCGCCCCATACTTGAAACCTTCAAGTATGGGGCAGTTGAGCATTTTGGGCGTTTGCAGGTAAGCGAAACGAATGTGGAGCGAGACCAAGCAATAAGACCAAAATGATCAACTGCCTTCGCGAAGCGGCTGCCGTTGTTGTCAAAAAAGCTTTTTCATTTGCCGCAGGTAGATGGCTAGTTTGATTCGATGCTAGGCATGGCTGCTTTACCCAATACGGAAAACGGCAGCACCACAGTTGGCGATCCAGTTCCCCCGCTTCCACTCTCTAGCGAAGCTCGGCGTTGGCCACCTTGCTCCTGTGACTATCCAGCAAGCAGGGTCGCCATTCTTTCCCGAATCTCCGGGTACTCGAGATCCCATTTCTTCATGTAAATGTGCACCGCGCGATGACAGTTCGGGCAGAGCAATGCGAGATCCTCGAACCTGACCGCGTGCTCCGAGGAATAGGTTGATATGGGCACCTTGTGGTGTGCCTCTATGCATTCGACGCCATAGCGCGCCGCGAAGCGTTGACGGCAGATTTCGCACTCCGAGGCGGAGCGTCCCTTCAGCTGCCCGACTATATCTCTGTTCCGTTCGGCCATGAGGTGCGTTACATACCTCAGGCTACCCTCCCGGTAGTCGGCCCCCTCTTCCGAAAGGCTCGCGTCCGATTCAACGATCATGCGATTCCTGACAAGTACTACGAATCGATCGTCAATGGCCGAAACGTCGAACGCCCCTTCGTATGACCAGGAGCTCCCAGCCTCCGTAAAGAGAAGGATCGGATATCGGTACACGGGCTGATGGATCAGAACGGCGTTCGCCTTCTCGGCATGTGAAATGACGCCATCGCGGGCCTTGAATGAATAGTGGTAGGCGGTCTTCTCATTGTCCGACCATCCATCGTCCGCGTATGCCCCCGGTCGCGCCTTCAGGATGACGGCTCGACATGCCGGCAGGGCCCCAACCCAGTTGATTCCCTGCTGCGGCGTGTTTCCGATTTTCAGGTCCTCGCCACTCCAGAAGCTGGAGCCCGCCACCTTCGAATGCTGAATGAGGTCGAAGAGATTGCGCTTCGATACGCAATCTCCGGGGGCCAGTCGAAACAGGTCCAGCGTTCCTTTCAGTTCCATTCTCACCTCTCCTCTCGCCCCACAGCTCGATCTCGGTGCAGGCCGGCAGGCCCACCGTTATTGCTCCGACCTATGTTCAGCCGCCGAGAATCTCCGGTATGCCCTGCTGCAGGGGCGAGTAGCCGGCATCCCTCGTTCTGGTCCAGCACTCGGGCTTCTTGGCCCACTCCGAGATCATCCTGCCGCCGGACCCGCGATGCAGCGCCTCGTTGACCTCGACCGCCCAGTCGGCAATCTGTCGCTGGAGCTGAGGCGATATCGCCTGCTCTTGCCAGACACGCCGAAAGTCGAAGCGGTCTTCGGCCTTCATGGCGAGTATCGAGACCGTATAGGCGGTGATGTTCGCCTGGAACGCGGGGAAAAGCGGACGAATCGCCTTGTGCGCCGCCTTGAACAGAATGGCCTTGGCAATCATCCGCTTGAATTCGTCCTGATCCGGAACCACGTTCTCGCCGGCCAGCTCCCGGTCGGCAAGCGAATCCATGAATGCCTGAAAGTTCTTCTGGCTGCCTAGGCTTACCACATGGGGCTTCTGTTCCCAGGCGAACAGATACTTGGCCAGGTCCGGCTTTGTAAGGCGACGATAGGGGGGAATGGCGGCCTGGAGCTTCCGGCGCTGCGCCGGCGTCGCCGCTTCCTTCTCCAGCATCACCTTGTAGCTGCCAGCAGATCGCTCATAGAACCATCGCCCGACGCCGTCCGGACAGTAGGTCCGCATGGAGATTCGCTCGAGTTCCCGGTGGAACGGCTTGTTCGCGGACAGATCGGACTGTCTTACGACGTTCTGGCTGTTGGCATATCGGGAGATGTTGGCAATCAGCTCCTCGTCATCGGCCTGCCCGTCACGCAGGACGATGATCTTGGCGGGAACGCGGACATTGCTCAGGTCGATATCGGCGTTCTTCTTTTTCGCAAAGTAGATGGATGCGGTGGTCTGGCCTCCGTTGACGATCTGCATGCCCTGCAGCCAGAGAATGCCAACGGATCCGTCGGATGCTCGATCCAGCTGAGCGGCGTCCGCCACGACGACGATCCCGTTGTTGTAGGCCATGAACCGGTCCGGATAATCCCGCAGGGTATCCCGAATTCCCTTGTTGACGCCCTTGCTGCTCACTCCCAGAAACGAACGAACGTTGGCCTCGAGTATCCGGGGACCGTACCTGTCGTACAGGTGACGCAATGCCTCGCCCGGTATGGCCGTCAGCGCATAGTCGTACTCGTCCCCTTCCCCGCCGGGCACCCAGACGCTGGGCAGAGCCGTCCCGCACAGATCGCGGAAGTTCACCACGAGTTCATCGCGCGCCCGGCCCTGCTGCCAGTGGTTGTACAGCCGCTGCAGGTCCATGATCTCCAGCCGGACCTGTTTTCCCTCGACAGCCTGAGGCGCATAGGTTCTTGTTTTCGCAAGCGCATCGGTGATGACGAAGATCCGAATGTCGTCCAGCGACTCGAATATTCGTTCAACCTCGACCACAAGCGGATAGACGTCGTTGGTCTCGTCCAGCTCCCGCGACAGCTTTCCCGAAGCGGAAAACTTCAGAAACTGCAGTCCGAGCCTGGCGGTCCGGCCGACCTCCGCATCAGGGATCTGCTCAAGCGTTTCGGCTCCGCGGTAGAGGCTTACAAACAGATCCAGCCTGTCCGGGTTGCCCCGTTCATCCGTCGTATCGGAAACCGCGTAACCGCTGACCTTTACCTTGCTGTTGCCGATTTTTGCCTCGTAGTGGCACGACGTGGGCTCGAACGTAATGCCCTGGTCGGCCATGTGGGTCATGATGTGAGAGGAAAACACGGCCTCCGCAGGAACGGGAGCCTCGCCGGGAACGAGTTCCTTTGCGACCTCGTCCCGTATGGAGGCCTGCGTATCGAGAAGAAAGTCCAGAAGCTCCATCAGACTGCTCCAAGTTGGGTCAGCACCGCCGCAAGGTTGTCCTTGCCGGCAGGGACGAGACCGAGGTCGAGATCGTAGCTTGCGCGTCGCACGGCTGGCGCCACGTTGCAGGGCGTCAGGCGCGGAAAGTCGCCGTTCACGAGATGAAGTCGAACCTCGATGACGGAGAAGCGTCGGGTATAGCCTTCCGCATGCATGTCCAGATAGCCGACATGGTCCAGCGCCCGCTCGAACAACCTTAGCGCTGTCGGGTCGGGGTCAAGGCGGCTGCGCAACTGCATCACAAGTTCGGGCAGCGAGGCACCGGCGTCATCGTGAGCGAACCGCAACGCACACAGATGCAGCGGGGAACACTGGGCGTCGTCAAGCTGATCCAGTGATGCGATGCGGATTGGGAACCCCTCGGCCGCCAGGGTGGACTTGACTTCGATTGCCCCGCTTCCAAGCCGGAAGTCGTGCAGTCCGTCCAGAGGACCCTTCCAGCCATCCACGGCCGTAAAGAGCGGCAACCCCTCGTCAAGCAGATCCCGCAACACATGGATTTCCCCGACCAGTCCCAGCTCGGCCTCGGCACCCAGCCCCTCCGCCCCCCTGCGCATGAACTCCTGCCAGCCGCGCACACGCCCGAGCAGCCGCTGATACACGACATCCTCGGGAAGGCTTGCGAGAGAAAGGACCAGTCCACAGATGTCGGCCGCGACCGCCGCGAAAAGCTCGAGACTTCCGGCGGGCTGCCGAACAACCGAAAGCCATTGATGCGTCCCTCCCGCCTCGCCCAGTGTCGCGCGCTCCATGCGAAAGCCGCGGCCCTGAGGAAGCTGCGCACTCGGGGCAATTCTGGTCTTCGAGAAGCCAACGAGAACGGCCTCCTCGTTGCCCGGCGAATGCCGGGCGGCCCTGACGCGGCAGCTGCCGCTACCGAGAAGCTCGATCGAATGCCACCCCGGTGTCGACCGGCTGCCCGACAGCGCGCGCCAGACCGCCTCGATTTCGCTACTAGTCGCTGCCGCCATACTGTTGCTCCCAAAGAAGGTTGGTGACGACATAGGGCACTGACTTGCCCTTGCTGCTGGAAGGGAAGCTGATGGCAAATGCAACTATTGGTAGATCCAGATTTCCTGCCCCCGACTTCTCGGGATCCAGCAGCGAGATCAGAAGCAGGCCGCGTTCGGGATGTGGCGGAATGCCTTGGGCGCCGAGCCCCCTGATGCGCCTCAGATACGGCCCGCTCGGGCTATCCGGCAGCGTTCGTCCCCTCGACCGTCCCGGATCGGGCTTCCAGTTTTTTCGAGTCAGCTCGAGCGCTGCCATCCAGCTCGCCTTATCCAGATCCAGTGCCTCGTCCTTTGGCGACAGCAGACGCCCGATCGAATATTTCTCCGGTTCGGACGCATTGTTCTGTCGCTTCATCCTCCTCACCTCCTGCCCTCCGACGACTTCGATCCTCTCCACGCCGCCGCCGACAACCGCTACCGTCCACTCGGTGAGCTCGCCGGCACGGCTCATTTCATCGACGAAGTCGGCCAGCAGATCGCTTCGTACCTTCCGGGAATCCGGATGGGTCTCGTAGGAACGGAGGAACTCCATTACCGGCTGCGCGGATGCGCCGCGCCAGCAGGCACCGCTCCAGCTGTCGGTCCTGCCGTCCCGGTCCTGGTCGGGAATTGCCCCTGCCGCCCCGAGGGTGGCCTCGAGTGTCCGGAACGCTGCCAGATTGCGCTCCACCTTCTCGCGATCCGTGAAGAAGGCCACCGTTTCCACCACCTCGCCGCTGAACGAAAGGTATAGCGTCCTGGCCGTGCGCATCTTCAGCGGAGACGTCACCATCAGCACCGGGTGCGACTTGACCTTCAGCCCGTAGTCGCGGGGCGTCAGTCCGCTTTCGATCATGTAGTCGAACTCGGCCCTGAGTTCCTCGGCTGCATCCGCGATGTGCTCGAACCACTCCACCAGGTCGTCCGTGGTGTACAGCCGGCACAGGTCCAGATAGCCGGGCCGATAGCCAAACCAGCGGCCCATCTGCATCAGCGTGTCGTACATCTTCGATGCGCGAAGGAAGTAGCTCACGCAGAGCCCCTCCAGGGTAAGCCCCCGTGCCAGCTTGTCTCCGCCAATGGCTATTACCTTCAGCCCCGTAGGGCTGTCCGCATAGTCGAGGGCATCCTTGGCAGTTCCGTTGATCATCCGGACATCGATCTGCTCGAGCACATCGGCCAGGATTGCCTCGATCGCCGTCCAGTCGTCCGCCGAGTGATGAATGTCCAGACCGCTCTGCCCTGCGATGGCGGCAGTAGTGGAAACGAAATCCCTGTTCCAGAGGTCGCGAAGGGCGCTCAGGCACTTCTCATGGTCGATCCGGCGCCTCAGCCGCTGCCTGAGATGCAGTACATAGTCGCCCACCTGCCTGTGGACGTGCTGCTGAACCAGGTTGAAGCGCGTGACGTGGATGAGCATCGAGCTGTGCTCGCCGCCCTGCCCTCGAAGCTGTCGAATGGCGCACGAGAGGATAAAGGCGTTGATGGCTTCCTGCAGCGAATCGGGTATCCGGTCGCAACCGTCAATCGCGGGTACGTACGTGCTCTTGTGGCTCAACGGCATCCATCCGGATTTTCCGTCCTTTGAGCACTGGTCGCTTACGCATCGAACGAGATCGAGCGCACCGGAACGGCCCTCTTCGCTGGCCAGCCCGAAGACGCGGGACGGTCCGACATAGTTCGAGGGCGCAGCGAGATTGGTAATGAAAGCCGCCGGAAACAGATCGGGGCCTTCCTTCACCGTCTCGCCATGCTCATGGATGTAGATGTTTGCGAACGGCGTAGCCGTATAGCCGACGTAGGCCTTGCGGGAAAAGGAATGAAGAATCTGGCGTATGAGACTGTTGATGGCGGTCGGCTGGTGATCCAGATCCGGAGCCCCGTTCTCGTCGACCACGTTTTCGCCCGTATCAACCGATGCGTGGTCCGCCTCGTCGTCGACTATCAGAAGGGGCAGATGGGTAACGAGCGGCCGGCCGGTTTCCGGGTCCGTGCTCTCGGCCACGTGCCTGTGAATCCAGGCCAGCAGCCGGGTCAGGACCGTCTTGTTCTTCTTGACGACGAACAGCCACGGCTTCTGTTCGGGGGAGATGCCGAGATTCTTCACGAACTTGGTATTGAAGTCGCCCGTCTCGGAGCGATTGGTCACGTATTGTGGGCGCAGCGCGGCGGACGAATCGATCTTTCCGACCCCAATGGCGACATTGCCGGCCCCCTCCACCGGGCTGCTCTCGTAGCCGAGAAAGCCCTCGTCCAGCCGCATCTGCGTCTGGGCCCTCAGGTTGTTGTGCAGACCTGCAAGAACGATGATGATCTTGTAGCCGGCATCGGCAGCCTTGCAGATGAGCCCGGTATAGCTGCCGGTCTTGCCCGACTGGACGTGACCAACCACCATGCCCCTGCGATCCCAGTGGCCGTCACGGCACGGGTCCTCCAGTTTCGAAAGGATGCTGTCGGTGCTCCGATCGAGCTTCTCGGCAATCTCCCAGGACAGCTTCTGCTCCTGCCACTCCCGGTACCGTCGCCAGTAGCGCCAGTCGGCCTTTCGCTCGGGGGTCAGCCACGGAATGTGACCAACCGTATCGACAAGCGAGGAATCGTCCCCGACCCAGATGCTGAACCGTCGGATCAGCTCCTCGGTCACCGCCGCGCGATCGAGGCCGGCGCCCCATTGCGGCATCAGCGCCAGGACCATGTCGATCTTCCCGGAAATCAGCGTCGGGGTGATTGTCGACTTGTCCGCCACCCCGGCGAGCATTTCCTGGACAAACTTCACCACGCTCCATTTGTTGTCGTCGGACATTGCGTACTACTCCTTCAGACTGTCTGGCAGCCCATCGATCAGTGCGGGGAAGGCATGGAACGGCTCGGTCGACCTCAGTAGCTCGCGGGCCGCTGCCGGGGAGTACCCCTTTCGCTCGATCATGTTGCGGTACATGACCAGCAGCACCTCGCGCGCTTCGTCGGGCGGACTCTGGTCGAAGCCCGTACGGGGGGTGTCACGGTTTTCGGCCGTGTCGATCCAGATTCGCTGTACCGGCACGGACTCCTCGATCACGCGCAGCATGGCACGAACCATCGGAAGAAGCGGCCCCGCCTCGTCGAGTACGGCCCTGACGGCCGGATGCTCCGGATCGATCCGATAGCGCATTCCGCCCGCCAGCCTTTCGACCTTCCAGGCCTCCACCACCTGCCTGTTGCCGATCAGCGTCGGCCGCCCCCGATGTGCAAACGCCCTGCGCGCTCTCGAGCGGGTCGCCTCTGCCAGACCGGTCAGCCACTGGCGCAGATACACCGGCGGCCTCGCCGTCGACTTGCGAATGTCGATCTTCCAGGCCGCGTCTGCCGAATTCGGAATGTCCAGACGTATTCTGGCGAGCCGATGGGCCTCATCCTTGGTCCAGGCGCGACCGGTACCAAGTCCCAGCCAGCTGCCCGCGACCAGAAGCCGCTCATTGCGATAGACGTAGAAGCCCTGCTGCGCGGTCCACCCTTCCGGACCGGCAAGACGCTCGAAGGCCTCCGGCGCAAGCATGTCCTTGTGCGGCAGCACATGGCATTCCGCCTCAATGCCGCTAAGACTCGGATGCCTGAAAACCGGGGGGTTGTACGGTTTCCCGGGATGGTCGGTCATGAACGGATCCCATGGCCTGACGGGAGCCCCGTTCAGAAGGATCTTCAGCCTCGGTCGACTTCCCTCCAGGAAACGGTGAAACACCATGCCGAGATGCTGTTCGACCCGATCCGCAAGGTCGAGAAAATCCTGCACGGTCGTTCCGGGCGTGACTATCCGATCCAGATCCTCCCATAGCACCAGCGTTCCGCTCGTAACGCCGGAAAGGCTCTCCAGAAAGCCTTCCGAACCCGGGTGGGGACCTTCGAGCAGATGCCAGCCGTCATCGGTACTGCTTGCCAGGTAATCCAGATCCCAGCGAAGCGACTGGAGTCCGTCGGCCCCCATCGTCGCAACCGTCAGGCGTCGGCACTGGGAAAACGATGCGGTCTTGAGACCTAGGCCGAAGCGGCCGAGATCGCTCTCCGCCCTTTCCTCGAGCGGACTGCGCTCACCCAGTCTCATTGCGCGATCCAGCTGGGCGGCGGACATTCCCGAGCCGTTGTCGAGGCACAGGATGCGGCTGTCCCGCTCGGCCCAGACGAAATCGATTCGAACTTCCGTCGCGCCGGCAGCAATACTGTTGTCGATAATGTCGGCGAGCGCGGTCTGGGTGTTGTAACCGAGGCCGCGCAACGCCTCGATCATCGCGCTAGCCCTGGGCGGCGCACTTCGACTCTTGAAGGTGGAATGCAAGGCTGGATTCCCTGTCTGCATGTAATTCGGCGCCGATCGCGCGCGCCTTCCCGGCACCGATGATGCGTGCGACCACGTCGGCTATCTGGTGCGCCAGAAGCGGCGGCACCGCATTGCCTACCTGATGAAACTGCTGCGTGCGGTTCCCGAGGAAGAAGTAGTTGTCCGGAAACGTCTGAAGCCTGGCGGCCTCGCGAACCGTGAGGCTTCTGCACTGCCGGGGATCGTAATGGATGAAGTAGTGACCGTCCTTTGCGATGTGGCTGGTAATCGTGGTCGACGGATAACCCTTTCGCTGAACACGGAAACGGTCGCTGAACTTTCCACTTTTCCAGTTCTTGTGATCGGGCTCGAGACCGGGAAGGTCGAAGTCGCGATGGCCCTTGGGCGAATACTGGTAGGTTTCGGCAAACGCCGCCGCGTAGACATAACGCCGCAGGTCCGAACTCATGTGGCCCCGGGCCTCGTGATTCAGCCAGTAGCGCAACCGCTCGTCTCCCAGCCACCCGTCGAGCCGGGTTCCGGTAACGCCGTCATAATCCCCCCGCTTGAGAACGCGAAGCGCACCGCTGGACATCGAGTTCGAGGAGTAGGTGTCTGCAAGTATACCGAGCATCGATGCGAGCCTTACCCGCTCGGGCATCTCGGAAAACCGCAATCGACATTCGCGATGCAGCTCGCGGAGATGGTCCCGGATCACCGCAGCCCAGGCGTCCGGCGAGTCCTTCAGACGCGTCAGCGTGCTTCTGAGTGGCGGGAGCCGTCCGATTACCTGTTCGATTGACGGACCGGCCGCCGGCTCGAGCTGATGGTCGCCGAGCGCGCCGACGTACTCCTCGGAAACGCCAAGCAGGATCACCCGATGTCGCGCCTGCGGAACGCCGTACTCCTCTGCCCGAATGATGAAGTTCTCCGGCTCGATGCTGTCGGCATCGGCACCATTCTCGTACACGTAGTCCGCTACCAGCGAACAGATCCGGTACTTGGGCCCGCTGGTGCTCAATCCCAGCGCGGCTTCCGGATCCGACAGGTCCTCGAGGATCTTGGGGAAGATCCGCTCTCCCGCCACGCGGGACGAGAGAATGCCTTTCACGTTCTCCATTACGAAGACCGCCGGTCGCTTGCTCTGAATGATCCGGAGATACTCAAGGTACAGAAAATGGCGCCGGTCATCCTCTGCCCGGTAGTCGAGCTTGCCGCGGTTTCTTGCGCGGCCGACAATCGAGTACGCCTGACACGGCGGGCCCCCGATCAGAACCCAGGGCTTGGTTTCATCCAGTCTCGCCTCCAGCATCCTGTCAAGCCTGGCATTGCCCTCCTCCGTGCCGAGCTCGAGCTGCTGGGCCTCATGATCCGCCTGCATCCAGGCATCGCGCGATCTCGCCGTATAGGGGTGACTCGCGCTTGCGGTTTCGCAGAAGTCGTAATAGTCGTCCAGAGCCTCCGGCTTGTCGCGCCGGAGCAGACGGTAGAATGCCCGCAGACGCAGCGTCGACCGGGCGGAGGCCTCCATCTCGGCGGAAACCCTGATCTCGAAGGTTTCACCGCTGCCATGCGAAGAAAAGCCTTCCCCGAGACCGCCGGGGCCGGCAAAGAGATCTACAACCTGAATGGGTGGAGTACGGCTCATGAAACCACGCTGTATCGAAATGGGGCGAAATGGACATAGTTGATCCCGCCCGCAGGTCGCGCATGATGGCGACCATACGGGGGAAGGACACGAAGCCCGAAATGCTGGTGCGCAGGTTTCTGCATGCCCACGGATTCCGATTCCGGCTTCATCGCGCGGACCTTCCCGGAAAGCCGGACATTGTACTGCCTCGGCTGAGGACCTGTATATTTGTACACGGCTGCTTCTGGCACCGGCATGCGGGGTGTCGATACGCAGTCCTTCCGAAGACCCGCCCCGAGTTCTGGGCGGCCAAGCTCGAAGGCAACGCGGCGAGGGACCGACACGCCGTTGCGGCGCTGCGCGCGGCCGGCTGGAGGGTAATCGTCGTTTGGGAGTGCGACCTGCGGAAACCCGAGACCGCGCTGCCCGAACTGCTGCAGGCGCTGAAGGCCGCATCCCCGAACGAATGACGCATGTTCATTCCGGCACATGTCATGAGGGCGCTCCGTCCAGTGCGTCGAGCACATCGCTGGTCCATGGGTGACACTCCCATCCGCCGGCGGAGCCCCTTTTTACGTAGTGGCCGAGACTGCCGGCTAGAAGACGGTTGATTTCCGCGAGCGGGTGGCCAAGCACCTGCTGTGCATGGGACGCATGGTCCCCGGGGTTGTCCGAAAAGTACCTCAGCAGATCCAGCGCCACCGGGCCGAGCCTCGCGGTTCTCTCCAGGAGTCTTCTTTCGCTTTCCGATCCGCTCTCGGCCGCCGGGGTGCCGGACGGTTCCTGCGGCCATGACGCGTCGCCCGTATCGTCGAAGCCCGGTATGGCCTCTCCCGACTCGAGCGCGATGTGGCGGCCGATGTCCGCCTGCATCTGCTGCGCAGCCCGTCTGAGTGCCGTGTCGTCAACCTCCGGTTTCACCGGGTCCTCGGCCGCCGCCCATAGCCAGTCGGAAACCTCCGGCGGAGCTTCCGCAGCCGCGTCCGGGATGGAAGCTGCCGAAGGGACCGCAGGCTTCTCGGGCCTGCCGGTACGCTCCATGAAAAGCAGCTGAAGCTGGAGAAGCCTGCGCAGGCGCGTCGAGTCGTGCTTCTCGCTCAGAAAGTCGACCAGCAGCTCCCGCGCCTGCCGTTCGAGGCGCAACGATGCCAGGGAGCAGATTGCCTGCACGACGCCCCGGGGCAGGGATGCCCTGAAGCGCGTTTCCAGCAGAGCGTTGCAGTGTTCGATCCGCTCGGGAAGCGGCTGCGGCAGAAGACGCTCCACAAGCTGCGCCCATTCGTGCTGGTGCGCATCATGCCCGGAATGACCCTCGTCCAAATCGATGCAGCCGTCCACGACCGGCCACAGGCGCTCCCGATAGGAAACGACCGGACTACCCGATTCCATTCGTACGGAGCTGGCAATGCGATCGATCACCCTGCCCCGCGACATCACCTTGACCGTCAATCCCATTGCCCTGCCACTTCGAATACCCGGACCAACACTTTCAAGAATGGCATTTTGACATACCGCACCCGCCGAGAGCCCCGTTCTCCGGCACTTCGTCACCGGTACCCGTTGGACGGCAGACGACCTGCCTGGTCGCCGCCTAGGTACGGAATGCCGTACCCCCACCGGCCAGAAGCTCCTTAAGCGCGCTAGGGTGCCGGGTCGCCTACTCGAGAATATACGAAACTGAGAGGCTTCTGCTCGACTTCCTCCGGGCCAGTCCAGAGGCGCTACCGTAACTAGCGCGACAGAAGAGAGGTAAATACGCGGGTCCATTAGACAAGCCCCGCGAAAGCATGAGCGGTTGCTATCCAGAGAGCACCGCTACGAGCAAACGAGCGTGACCGTAGACGAGCCGGTGCAGACTCGTATGAAGCTCCTCTCGGTGGCAATCCAGGCCTCCGAAACGGAAGTGCGATCTGTTTGTTTTACTGAATCGTCTGGAGAAAAATTTACGATGGCTCTGATGTCATCGCAGGGCGCCTGACCTATCCTTTGCCCTCAAAATCAAGGAGCTGAATTGGTATGCGCACCCAGATAATCATTGAAGATCATGTTGTTCCTCAGCTTTTGACATCTGCGATTGAAGCCTATGAAATGGAACATCGCACGCATGCCAAGGGTCCGGGCAAAACCAATCTTGAGACTTTTGGACTGCTCTGGGGCTATGCACTACCTGCGCGCGAGAACGGCGTTCCACCTAGGTTGGTGGCAGTAACCGCTACGGTGGAAACCTCCGCACTCCGTCACACTGACTGGGTACATCCGTCGGCTGAATCAATTCGCAGTAAGCGAGAATTTTTTACCGAATACTGGCCTCAACTTGAACTGATAGGCACCTTTCATTCGCATCCCTATGACAGCCTGGACAAGGTGAATGAGGTTCGTGGGTGGCGCGCATCAGAAGGCGACATTGAATACTGGCCAGACCTTCATGATTTGGTTTGCCCCGAAATGGACCAGATGGCGCACCTGACGATTACAATCACGGGTTTAAGCCGCAGGGGGAATGCCATACCTGATCGTTTGGCAGGTAATGAATTCAACGCTGGCTATGTCTTTAATGCTGACACTCGTAAGTTTTGGATCAAGGGCCACACCAGCGAACGGATGGAAGATCACAGCCTTGAAGTTTTCACTGACGACGAGGTACTTCTTGAAATACCCAGTCTAAGCCAGCGCTTCCGAGATAGCGTACTGCGCAAGTAATCGCGCTGAGGGGGCTGGATGACCAAGCCCTCTTTCATGCTAAAACCCAGGTCTTGAGCCTAAAACGTGACCACGCACCAACCGCCTTCATCATCCGGATCCCACAATTTGGCCTGCTCAAAATGCAGGTAGGCTCTCCATCCTTTGACGTCGCCAAACGGCATATCATAGCCCTCATACAATACTTTGACATGGGGCCCACAGTGCTTTGCCATGAACACGGCCAAGTGTTCAAAAGATACTTTTGACAGTTTGGAGCTGGATGTCATGTAGCAGGACTTACCGTTGTCAAAAATGTCACAGTCCCTGACTCCCGACCATAATGTTGCGGGCTCCTGATCTGGGTTACGCTCAATCTACTCACTGGCAAACCGGCGAATGAGTTCATGCCAGTTACCATAGGGGCCCTCGATGCCCCACATATGAATGACGAAAAGCTGCGCTCACGACGCATTTCGTCGCAAGCATAATTCACCATTGGTGCTCATTGTATTTAGGGGATGCACCATGGATCGCCTCATAAAGGAAAACCTCGAATCTCTTCTGCAGGAAACCTCGAACACCAAGCGCCTGGGTCGTCGAATTATCAGCCTGGCCGGCTTTCTAAGCCCTTCTGAACCACCGGAGCATCTGCAAGAGCAACTGAGCAATCTGTCGCGCCTGCTGATCCAGCAAGATGCATTTGATGCCTTGCTTGAACCCGTCACGCTGATCTCCAGAGCGGGGCTGACTCACACGCTGGATGCTCACGCCATGCGCGCAATGCTCGCCAGTCTGGAAGAGGCGCGTAAGCAAATCTCGGCGCTGGAGGATATCAACTACGCCCAACTTATCAGCTGGTTGGTCAGCTTGGCCGTAGGCCGCAAAATCATTCGCCTCAAATCAGCAGAGTGAGGCCATGGGATGTCGCAAGCAGAGACCGAACACCCGCTGTACTGGACACGCTTAAGCGTTATGGACTTCTGTACATTTACAGAGGCCATGCAGACGAGCTTCTCCCCGGATTACCCAGTGCCTTGCCTAGGGGAAAGTGACTTAAACTTTGTCATTAGTGCACCGCTGGGTTACTGCCGGCCAGCGAATGGCGCGCTTGCGACGCTTTATTTCGACAATGCCAACACATCGCGCACGCTGCCAGATAATAGCTATCAGATCATATGCACCAGGCAACTTAGTCCGTCTGAATTCATGCTGTGGGCAGAGCAAGCTATTGCCATGATTCGCGCAACCTTAATGCATGCGGGCCTAGCCTGCATCGACATTACGGACCTGCTCAGCGTTCTGAAAGCCTGTGAAAGCCGAAAGCTAGTTTTGGAAATCATCCCTTACGAGGATTGTCGGCAAGTGCCATGGGCACAACTACAGCGCTTCCGTTTCAACCAATGTTTCGCCGCGCTTTTTGCGGGTGACGAATTATCCCTGCAGATGTACTCAGAGCTGGGTGGCGCACTAGAGAAAATCAATGAGCATTTAGACAACCTGAAATTAGCTGCCACCTTCCACTCGCACCCTCTTCCAGCGTTGATGCTCTTGGGAGAGTTAGAAGCTTAAAGTCATCGCAAGCCAGCAAACCCTGCGCGCAAAGCATGCGACACATTACGTCGCACCCCTCACTCACAATGCCTCCACACTCTCTGGAGGGACTTAAGATGCCGAAAGCCGCTCGCAAATCTGGCCCACATAACCAGGACACATGCCCGCTTGCTCTGAGGTGGATGTTTAAGCTGATGATTGATTGCGGCGGCCATCGGGATTTCATCAATCACGGTTGCTTCAGTGATGACGATGTCGCTCGCGAGCTTGGGATCTACTGGCTGGTAGACGCTGCTGAGAGTGGTGAAGAAGATGAGGACGACTCCCCTTTCCCCGGGATTCTACCTGGTAGAGCTAGACACTCGAACCTCGCCAGAAAATCCAGCTTTCAGGAGCGATCACTGGCTGAGCTGCGCAAAGAGCGCAAGCTCTTCGACAAAGCGTTTCCTTCCCCTGAACTACCAGACAACCTTCAGGCGAATCTGACAAAACTTGCACAGCTGATTGGCCTGGATGAAATCGAGCAAAAGCTGATCAGTTTCTGCTCGGTGATGAATACAGACACCCTGCTGGATGACTGTTGCAATGAACTCGGTCACATCGGCTTTAACCGCCTTATCCGAGTGCTGAGCACATTGTTGGACATCCCGCAGAATGAGCTGCGCTTACGTCTTTCAGCAGAAGGCCGCCTGGTGCAGTCAGGGTTGCTTGAGGCCCACCTGCGCAGCGGCGTGCGCAATCACATGTCGGACCTCTTGGACTTTAACAACAAGGATCTACTGTTCTCCGTTCGTCATCACCAAGGTAGCGCTATTGGGCTGTTCCAAAGTGCATTTCGCCCTGCCCCCGAAAGCAAGCTGGAAGCCAAAGATTTTATTCACCTCGACACCCCACTCAACATCACTCGCCCTTATCTGCAGCAAGTACTCGACGCGAAAAAAGTCGGGGCTAACATCCTTATCTACGGCCCACCCGGCACCGGCAAGAGCCAGATCACACGCCTGCTTGCCAGCGAGTTGCAGGCTGAACTATTTGAAATTGCCTGCACAGATAACAGTGGTGATCCGATTGATCGGCGCGGACGCCTATGCGCCTTAAGGTCGGCCATGTGCGTACTCAGCCAGAAAAAGACGCTGTTGGTACTGGATGAGATCGAGGATCTGTTCAGTGGCAGCAATGAGTTGGCCATGTTTATGGGAGGCCAAGAACGGCAAAAAGGTTGGACTAACCGCATGCTTGAGGAGAATCCAATCCCCTGCTTCTGGCTGACCAACAACATCAGGGCCTTGGATAATGCCTACATCCGGCGTTTCGACCTTGTGCTCAAGTTGGAAAATCCACCTCGGCTTCAGCGTGAAGGCATTATCCGCAACGCCAGTGACAACCGCCTGACTCAGTCGCTAGTCGAAAAGCTCGCTGATCACGAACAGCTGATGCCCGCCATCATTACGCGGGCCATGGACGTTGCAAACAGCCAGGCTCAAGACGCATCTGCGACCTTGGACACGACAGTCGAATTTCTGGTCAACGCCACACTGCAGGCCCAAGGGTTTGCGCGCCTAGGGCAGAATCGTATGCAGGCATTGCCTGAGTTCTACAGCCCAAACCTGGCCAATACCAATATGCCTCTCGACCAACTGCTTACTGGGTTGCGCAATCATGGTGAGGCGCGCCTGTGCTTTTATGGCCCACCGGGCACAGGTAAGACTGCGTTTGGTCATTGGTTGGCGAATCAACTTGGTAAGCCGCTTCTGACTCGTCGGGCATCCGACCTCATCTCGCCTTACGTCGGCATGACCGAGCAGAACTTCGCCCGAGCATTTGAGCAGGCCACCGATGATGATGCTGTCTTGCTTCTCGATGAAGTTGACAGCTTCCTGCAAGACCGTCGAAAGGCACGCCACAGCTGGGAAGTAAGCGCGGTAAACGAAATGCTGACGCAGATGGAGAGCTATCGCGGGCTATTTATAGCTTCCACGAACCTCATGGAAAACCTCGACGAGGCCTCACTGCGACGCTTTGATTTAAAAATCAATTTCGACTACCTCGGCACTGAACAGATCACCAACCTGCTTCGACAGTACCTGCGGCAAATGGGCCTCAAAAAGCCAGACAGCCTCAAGCTCGCGCGACTACTTCGGCAAAGCTGCCTGACCCCAGGTGACTTTGCACTGATCGCACGACGTGCACGCTTCCAACCATTCACCAATGCCGATCAGGTGGTTGATGCGTTACTGGCCGAAAGCAGCTTAAAAACCGCCACGACCATGAGAGCGATTGGTTTTGCTGAGTGGTAGAACGTTGCCCCAAGGTCATCTTCAAACACCCAACAAAGCAGATCGGTTAAGCGGCAAGGCAGGAGTGCGAAATGGTTGATGCAGCGGCGGGAACATCCGAAGCCTATAACGCCGTTGATTTCGAAGGCGCTGCAGAGCGGTTGCTGGGGAAGAGATATCAAATTTTAAAAGAGCTGGAGGCGACACCTGCGCAAATCTGCAGCGCATTTAGTGAAGCGTTTTTTAGCGGGGAGCTGGGCGAGAACGACGAAAACCAAAACGACATCAGCTTGATGCTGACGGCCTCAACCGAACTTTTCCTAGGGGCCGGCCAGCAGCTCATCTCGGATTCACCGCCGCAGACGATGCCGCAACCTAAATTAGAGCTGGCTGATTTGCTGCGCAGTGACACCCCTCCAGATCGCGCTGATTTTTGTGTGGAACAACCGCCCCAACGTTGATTGAAGCGATTGGGCACATCATGATGCTGGCATGCAGCCGATTTTAGGGATGAACGCCGTGCCATCAGCCACCAGTCGCAGCACATTGACCCGCCAGTGGGAACTGCTCAAGCTGCTGCCGCCCAAGGGCCCGGGGATCACAACGCTTGAGTTGCAAAGCCTACTCAGTAACGCAGGGCACCCTACCACCAAGCGCACCATCGAACGCGACCTCGTCGAGCTTTCCAGGCTTTTCCCACTGCAATGCAACAGCAAAGGCATGCCCTACGGCTGGCACTGGATGCCTGGCAAGAGTGCCGAGCTTCCTGGCATCTCACTTAGCGAAGCTCTTACCTTGCGACTGGTGGAAGACAGCATCAGGCCATTGATTCCGGCCTTTATGCTTAAAACACTAGAGCCGCGCTTCAACCTGGCCCGGCAAAAGCTGGAAGCCATGAGCGAAGAAAATCCTTCAGCTCGTTGGCTGGACAAGGTGGCAAGCGTACAGCCAGAACTCTCCCAGACACCTCCCGAAATCAAAGCCGATCTCTTGGAAATTATTCAGCAAGCATTGATGAACGACACCCAGCTCAGCTGCCGCTACTACTCAGCCCACAAGAATCAGTTTCACAACTTCACCCTCAACCCATTGGGCCTGGTACAGCGTGCACACGCCACGTACCTGATTGCGAGCGCCGAGCCATTCGATGACATCCGCCAGTTCGTTGTTCATCGCTTCGAGGATGCGCGCCTGCTCCCAAGTGCCTGCGGCAAACCCGATGGGTTTAATCTGCAGGACTATGTCGATAGCGGCGCTATGCAGTTTGGTACACACGAGAAGATTCAGCTTGAAGCCTGGGTGAGCGAGGGCCTTGCCCGCCTTCTGCAAGAAGCCCCCATTTCACATGACATGCTGCTGGCTGCAGAGGATGACGGATCAAAACTGACCGCTACGGTGAATGATAGCTGGGAGCTGAAATGGTGGGTGCTGTCTCACGCAGGGGCCATTCAGGTTCATAAGCCACAGGGACTGCGGGATGAGATAACTCAGCGGTCGCGGGCTGCACTGGAGCTGCATGAGCGCTAGAGGGCTTTAGCCGGGTTGTCCGCTTACAAATGATCAAACCAATAGACGAATCACATCACCTCAGCCGTCAGCGACCTCAGACCTACGGCCCAAGTCTCGCTTATCATTGAGAGCTAGAGCGACCCCACGCATTCGCGCAGGCACCGTTTTTCTCACCTTGGATAGATCAGCATCACTTGCGGGCTTAACCTTAACCGCTTCTGCTCGTCCAAGTCTTTTATCTCCGTACCGGCTAATCGAATCGGTAGCTTGGTGCCCCATGACATATGCCATCTCAATCTCAGAAAAACCTGAGGCTTTCAGATTCGATCCAAATTGATGACGAAGCGTGTACATACTCGGCACTTTTCTTCTACCGAATAGCTCAGCGGCCACTTGATGAAGTGCCACGCGTATTGAGTCCATACTGCGGGGCTGACATTTGAAAGCAGCGAGAGCATCTCTCAAGATGCTGCAAACGCCATCGTCAGCCTCAAGCGTACGACTAGCGCCGCGTAAACCGTTGTGGCTTAGCTTTGCACCGGATATATGGATGCGCCGGCCATCGATGGAAATTCCGTTAAGCTCGCATGGTCGCGCTCCGGTAAGAGATATCACCATTAAAGCTCCCGCTTCGACAGGCATATCTCGTTCAGCCAGACACCGTAGCCACGCTTCGAAATCAGCGGTAGAAAGCTTCTGCGGACGTCGCTGCTTTTTCTTTCGCGGCAGATTTAACACAGTGACCGGATTGAGCGTCCGATTGATTTCTTGGGCAGCCCAGAAATTGCCTCGGTGCTTTTGATCAAACGCCAAAGCGTTACGTAAGCGCCGGTAATAATCCGGACGGTAATCGGGGGCAGCCCGTAGCAAAGCACCAATAATATTGAGTTCATCAAGCTCAATGCCCTGCATTCGAGTCGCATAGAAGTTACTGGCCAAACTGATGTAGGCTCTTTGAGTCTCTGCATTCATGCTATTCTTCTTATTATTTGGGCGACACATGCCACGCAATCAATTATTGCAAACAAGAACATCAAAAAACAACAAACAGAACATTATTTTTTATATACCCCATAACCCAAAGACTACCAAATCCAAATCCCTATTCTTTCTATAACATCTTGGACATTGGTTCGTTGGCCAAACCCTACACTTTGTCCCACAGCCAAACCTCGGCCCGGGCGCGGCACCACCAACTCAAACAAACGAGCACCTTGATTCGCCTACGCAGCTAGCTTGTCAAACAACTGATGGACTCCGCCAATCCCACTGTCGGCCATACTGCGAGGCCTAACCGTGTTGCACTCAGCCTCTGCAACCGCTTACATTCATGTGCCGCGTATCAAGTTACAAAATCCTCAGGCGGTGCCTATATAGCCTGAATAAAATCTTCACCGGGACCGTGCTGGCCGATTAAGGCCCAAATGATCGCGCAATGTTATTCCTTCATATCGCCGCCTAAAAAGGCCTCTTTCTTGAAGAATGGGTACGACTCCATCCACAAAGTCCTCGAACCCCTCGTGAAAATAGGGTGGCATGATGTTGAAACGTAAGCGTCTAGCTAACTCACCTTGCGTATCTTTATCACAGGCTGCACGGGTAG
>ERZ1673962.482-NODE-482-length-27506-cov-155.148155_pt1 | contig 27506 bp, 28 predicted proteins | sample MGYA00580188_ERZ1673962 | MGnify/ENA primary metagenome ERZ1673962 (study PRJEB41334, sample SAMN05608104) | rock metagenome | biome: terrestrial subsurface; feature: shale formation; material: shale | place: USA: Pennsylvania ... | reverse complement strand
TTCAGGCTAGGGGCCGTCAGTATCCCGCTGCCTGAAAAGGAGTCACCGATGAAAAAACTTAGCACTCTGGCCCTCGCCTCCACCCTCGGCATCTTCAGCTTCGGCGCCCACGCCGCTGAGAACTTCGCCGGTTTCACCTGGGGCAAAAGCACCGTCAACACAGATCGCTCCAGCACCCTGAAACAGAACATGGACGGCAAGAACCGCTTCGATGACGTGATCAAGAACAGCGGCACCTGGGGCGTACGCGCCGGTCAGATGACCGACGAGGCCCGCTACTACATGACCTACGAAAACGTCTCCGACGACTACGGCAGCAGCCTCAAGCTGCGTCAGCAGAACCTGATTGGCAGCTACGACATGTTCGTCCCGCTGGGCGACACCACCCGCCTGTTCGGCGGTGCCAGCGCCGGTCTGACCAAGCTGGAGAACGAGTCCAAGGGCTACAGCCGTGACAGCGATATCGGCTACCTGGTCGGCCTGCAGGCCGGTATCCTGCAGAAGCTCGGCGACAACACCTCGGTGGAAGCCGGTTACCGTTACCTGCGCAGCAATGCCGGCACCGAAGTGTCCGAGCGCGGCGTCGGCAAGCTGGGTTCGATTGACGTGCACAGCAGCAAGCAGGCCTACCTGGGTCTGAACTATCACTTCTGACGGCTGCTGGGCTGACAGAACATTGAAGACGGCCGGGCAATGCTCGGCCGTTTGCAGTAGGAGCACAAACATGAAAGTGCTGGTGGTGGAAGACGAGGCGCTGCTGCGCCACCACTTGCAGACGCGGCTCGGTGAAAGCGGGCATATCGTCGATGCCGTGCCCAACGCCGAAGAAGCGCTGTATCAAACCCACGAATTCAACCACGACCTTGCCGTCATCGATCTCGGCCTGCCGGGTATCAGCGGGCTGGACCTGATCCGTCAGCTGCGCAGCCACGGCAAGACCTTCCCGATTCTTATCCTCACCGCGCGTGGCAACTGGCAGGACAAGGTTGAAGGCCTGGCTGCAGGGGCCGACGATTATGTGGTCAAGCCGTTCCAGTTCGAGGAACTGGAAGCGCGGCTAAATGCACTGCTGCGCCGCTCCAGCGGCTTCACCCAGGCCACCATCGAAGCCGGGCCGCTGCTGCTCGACCTCAATCGCAAGCAGGCCACCGCCAATGGCGAGCCGCTGGCGCTGACCGCCTACGAATACCGCATCCTCGAATACCTGATGCGTCATCAGCAGCAGGTGGTGGCCAAGGAACGGCTGATGGAACAGCTCTACAGCGGCGACGAAGAGCGCGACCCGAACGTGATCGAGGTGCTGGTCGGGCGACTGCGGCGCAAGCTCGAAGCGCAGTGCGCGATGAAACCCATCGAAACCGTGCGCGGCCTTGGCTACCTGTTCACCGAGCGCTGCCGATGAGTCGACGCTGGCGCCGCCTGCAGGCGCGCGTTCGCCACCAACTGACCGGCGCCATGTCGCTGCGCCTGCGACTGATGCTCGGCGCGGCGAGCCTTGCCGTACTGTTCATGCTGGCGTTGCTACCGGCGCTGCAGGGCGCGTTCAGCCTGTCCTTCGAGAAGGTCATCGAACAGCGCCTCGCCGCCGACGCCAGCACGCTGATAAGCGCCGCACAGATCGAAGACGGTCAACTGCAAATGCCCGAGCGGCTGCCGGACGAGGAATTCGACCTGCCGGACGCGCAGCTACTCGGCTTCATCTACGACCGTCGCGGCGAGCTGGTCTGGCATTCGCGTTCGGCCGCCGACGAGCGTATCGACTACCGACCACGGTACGAAGGCGGCACCAGTGAGTTCCTGCGTACGCGCGATGCGTCAGGAGTCGAGTACTTCGTCTACGACGTCGAGCTGCAGCTGGCCGGCAGCCGCGCCAACGCCTTCAGCTTCGTCACCATGCAACCCACCAGCGAGTACCTGAGCCTGTTCGGCGAGTTTCGCCGGCAACTCTATGTGTGGCTGGGTAGCGGCCTGCTGGTGCTACTGGTACTGCTCTGGCTCGGCCTGACCTGGGGCTTTCGCACCCTCAAGCGGGTCAGCGCCGAGCTCGATCAGGTCGAAGCCGGTCAACGCGATCGGCTGAGCGATGATCACCCGCACGAGCTGCTGCGCCTGACCCGCTCGCTGAACCGCCTGCTGAACAGCGAACGGCGCCAGCGCGAGCAATACCGCAATTCCCTGGGCGACCTAGCTCATAGCCTGAAAACCCCGCTCAGCGTGCTGCAGGGCGTCGGTGAAACCCTCGCGGCGCAAGCCCAGAGTCGCGAGCAGGCACAGGTGATGCAGGCGCAGATTGAGCGCATGAGCCAGCAGATCGGCTATCAACTGCAACGGGCCAGCCTCGGCAAGAGCGGCCTGGTGCGTCACCGGGTCCAGCTCCGGCCATTGCTGAGCAGCCTCTGCAGCACGCTGGACAAGGTCTACCGTGACAAACACGTAGAGGTCGAGATGCAGCTCGCCGAGCACTGCCTGGTACCGATGGAACAGGGCGCGCTGATGGAGCTGCTCGGAAACCTGCTGGAAAACGCCTACCGGCTCTGTCTTGGGCAGATCCGCATCAGCGCCCGCAACAGCGAAGGCGACCTGCTGCTCGGCATCGAGGACGACGGCCCAGGCGTGCCGGTCGACCAGCGCGCGCGGATCATCCGCCGCGGCGAACGCCTCGACGGCCAGCACCCCGGCCAGGGCATCGGTCTGGCGGTGGTCAAGGACATCCTCGACAGCTACGGCGGCGAACTCAGTCTCGGTGAATCGGAGCTTGGCGGCGCAATCTTCCAGATCCGCCTGCGGGCTGACTGAAGCGGGAGTACTGCCACGCCGATGAGATTGGATACCCGCCACTACGCCGAAAAAGGCCTACCCTGAGCCAGCAGCTCACCACAGCCAGCCGAGCCAGAGCAGCGCCACCAGCAGCCAGGCACTGAGCGTCAGGGCACCGCGCTCCCACTGCCGATTCCAGCGTCGCTCGCGCTGACGCCAGCGGTGGCGCTCAAGCTGCATCGCGGGGACAGGCAACGGTGGCTGCCGCAGCACCCGCGTGACATACAGCGACGCCCATAGCGCCGGGTTCGGCAGCCGTGCCAAGCGCGACGGCACTCGCCAGCCACGGCGCAGCGCCCACCCGGTCAGCGCCAGAGCAGCCAGCAGCGGCCAGAGCGCTGCCCATAAGCCGCCGGGATAGAGGCCGTCCAACAGGGGTTCACGCAGCGCCGGCCAGACCCAAGGCAACAGCAGCGAGGCCACGCTGAGCGCCGCCCACGGCAACCATTGACCAAACGGCGGGCGCTGCGCCGGGGCGTGCTGCTGGTCGCGCCATATCAGCCAGAGCACGCGCAACAGCAGCAGTGCGGTAGCGAAGCTGGCAAGCGTCAACCAGGGCGCCCAGGCGGCGAAGGCGCTTTCGTACCAAGCGTCCTTGAGCATGTACTTCACCGCCGCGCCGCTACTCAGCGGCGCGCCCATGATCGCCAGTGCCGGCAGAAGCAAAAGCGCCCAGGCCAGTCGTGGCAGGCGCCCTTCATGGACCATCCCCGCCGCCAGGAATAGCGCGCCCTTGGCCAGGCCGTGATGCACGCCGAACAGCAGTAGCACCGCAAAAATTCCCGCCGACGGCTGCTCCAGGCTCCAGGCCAATGCCAGGATCATCAGCATCCAGCCCATCTGGCTCACCGAGGAATAGGCCAGCACGGCCTTCGACTTGCCGGCGCACAGCCCCAGGGCAGCCGCGTAGAGCGCGCCGAAAATGCCGGCTGCGAGCAACGGTGTACTCCAGGCTGCCAGCGTCGGATCGGCTTCCGGCACACAGCGCCAGATGCCGAGGATACCGGCCTTGAGCATCGCCCCGGACAGCACTGCGCTGGCCGGAGCCGGCGCCTCGGGGTGGGCCAGCGGCAGCCAGACGTGCAGCGGCCAGAAGCCAGCCTTCAAACCGAGGCCGAGCAGCAACAGAGCCAGGGTCAGATGGTCGATCGGGTGCGCCTGCCAGCTGGCGAAGTCGAACGCCTGGCCAGTGGCATGGGTGCGCAACAGCAGACCGGCGAGCAGCAGCATCTCGCCGCAAATCGCCAGCAGCAGATACAGCCGCCCGGCGCGCCGCGGTCCCGGGCCGCCGCGGTGGACGATCAGCCCGTAGGCGGACAGGCTCATGGCACTGAAGCCGAGGTAGAAACTCAGCGCGTCGGTGGCGATGATCAGCAACAGGTTGCCGGCTAGCGCCAGTTGCCAGAACGCCCAGAAGCGCAGCCGGCGCGGATCGCGGGTCAGGCTGCTGTTGGCGAAAACTGCTGCGCAGCCCCAGAGCAATGCGGAAAAACCCAGCCAGGCGCGGGTCAGCGCGTCGCTGGAACCCCAGCGTACGCCTTCCCAGAGCCAGGGCAATTCGAGCGCCAAAGGTGGCTGCAGCGCCACCAGCAACGCCGGCACGCAGGTCAGCCACAACCACGGCAGGCTGCGTTCACGCAGGCACAGCAGCAGCACGCCGCCAAGCAGCGGCGCAAAGGGCACCAGCAACCACAGCCAGGCGCTCATATGGCGAACTCCCGCTCGACGATCAACTGGCTCCAGCCCAGTGGGCTCAACGCGGTGGCAGCCAGCAGCCCGACCAGCAGCGACAGCAGCGCGGTGATTACTGGCGGCAGCAGCAACATCCAGTGGGTTTCAAAACGCTCCTCGGCCCAACGATTCTCGTGCCAGTCGGCCGGCTCGGCGAACCAGCCACGCCAGAGCAGCGGCAGGAAGTAGGCGGCATTCAGCAACGCCGAGCCGAGCAGCACCAGCAGCACCCAGTCCTGACCGACTTCAAGGGCGCCCAGGCCGAGCGTCCATTTGCTGATGAAGCCGGCGATTGGCGGAATGCCGATCATGCCCAGCGCACCGATTGAAAATGCCGTCATGGTCCACGGCATGCGCCGGCCGACGCCGTCCATCTCGCGGATGCGGTGAATCCCCAGGGTTTCGGCGAAATTACCCGCGCAATAGAACAGCGTGACCTTCATCAGCCCTTGATGGACCAGATGCACCAGGCCGCCCACCGCAGCAATCGGCCCGAGCAGCGCGACGCCAAGGGTGACGTAGGACACCTGGCTGATGGTCGAGTAGGCCAGGCGCTTCTTCAGCTCCTGCTGCTGCAAGGCACGCAGCGAGCCGTAGAGGATGGTCGCCGCTGCGAGCCAGAGCAGCGGTTTGGTGAGATCCAGCTGCGTCAGCGCCTCGGCACCAAACACGTCGTAGACCACCCGCACGATGCCGAACGCCCCCGCCTTGACCACCGCTACCGCATGCAGCAGCGCACTGACCGGCGCCGGCGCAACCATCGCCTGTGGCAGCCAGCCATGCAGCGGGATCAGCGCGGCCTTCACGCCAAGGCCGAGGATCAGCAGTGCAAAGGCCACCCGCAGCGCCATGTCATGTTCATCGACCTGCTCCAGCAGATAGCCGGCCGCCTGGAAATCCGGTGTGCCGGCGAGGCTGTGCAACAGCGCCACGCCCATCAGCACCAGGGTGCCGCCACCCACCGTGTAGGCCAGGTAGACGCGCCCCGCACGCAGGGACTCCGGCGTACCGCGGTGCACCACCAGTGGAAAGGTCGCCAGGGTCAACAGCTCGTAGAACAGCAGGAAGCTGACCAGGTTGCCGGCCAGCGCCAGCCCCACCGTGGCGCTGACGCACAGGCTGAAATAGCCGAAGAAGCGTGAGCGCAGCGGCGAATCTTCCAGATAGCCGATGGCGTAGAGCGTGGTCAGCGCCCAGAGCAGCGACGACAACGCGACGAACAGCAGCGCCAGGGCATCGGCCTGCAGCACGAGCGGCACGCCCGGCAGCAGCGGTACGCTGAAGCGGTACTCGCTGCCCTGGCTGACGCCGTAGAGCATGCTGCCCACCAGCAGCAGCTTGAGCGTCACGCCGAGCAGGTTGAGCGTCACGCGTAGGCGCTGCTGGTCCTCGCGCAGACCGAAGATCACCAGGCCAGGCAACAGCGAGCTGAGCACAATGGCCAGTGGCAGAAACGCATGCCAGCTCATCGTCCGAGCCCCCCCAACCAGAGCAGCAGCGGTTCGCTGATCAGCGCCAGCCCCCACACCAGCAGCGCTGGTAGCAAGGCCAGCCACTGCGCCAGGCGATCCGGGCGGATGCTCGGCGGATTGGGTCGCGCCCGGTCGAAACCGTGGGCAACGACTCGGAACACATAGGCGGCAGACATCAGCGTGCCGAGCAGGACGCCCACGGCCCACGGCCAGTGCTGCGGCTGCTCGAACAACGGCTGCAGCAGCAACCATTTGGCCAGAAAGCCCCCGCTGGGCGGCAGGCCCACCAGGCTGCCACCGGCCACGGCAAATGCAGCCAAGGCGATGGGCACGTTCTGGCTGGCACCGCGCATGCCCGTCACCCGCTTGCTGCCGAGAATGCTCTGCAATTCGCCAGCAGCGAGAAACATCGACACCTTGGCCAACCCATGGGCCAGCACGAACAACCAAAGAGCCGCGTGCAGGCGCGGCTCGTCTAGGTGCAGGAGCAGCCCCAGAGCCAGCAGCGCATAGCCCAGCTGGGCGACCGTCGAGTAGGCCACCAGGGTCTTCAGCCGCGGCGCGCGCAGTGCTGACCAGCCGCCGGCGAGCAGCGCCAGCACCCCGGCGGTGCCGAACAGCAGGCCGGCGTCGCGGCCGAATTCAACCGGGGCAATCTCGCTCCAGATCAGCCAGAGAATGTACAAAGGCCCCTTGACCACCAACGCCGAGAGCAGCGCACTGACCGCCGTCGGCGCCGCCGCGTGGGCTGGCGGCAACCACAGGTGCAGCGGCCATAGCGCAGCCTTGAGCATCAGCCCGAGGGTTATCAGCAGCAGCGCCAGATGGGTCACGCCATCGGCCTCGGTCAGCTGCGCCAGCAGGGCCAGATCGAGCACGCCGTAGCGCCCGTAGAGCAATGCCACACCCAGCAGATAGGCCAGCGAACCGGCCAGCGACAGCAACAGATAGTTCAGTGCCGGCTTCCAGGCCTTGCGACCGGCCAGCGACACCAGCGCCACGGCGACCAGGCTGAGCAGTTCCAGCGTGACGTAGAGGTTGAACAGGTCCGCCGACAGCCACAACGCAGTCAGGGCCGCATGCAGCAGGCAGGACAGCGGCCAGTAATCTTCCTTGCCCGCTGCGTGGGCGATGCGCGCTGCATAGAGTGCGACCAGCAAATGCAACCCAGCGGTGAACACCAGCAACAGCGCCGCCAGCGGTGTCAGGCGAAAGCGGATCGCCAATCCCGCCTCCCAGCCACCGACAAGCAGGTTGCGCTCACCATGATCAAGCACCACCTGCAGCGCCATGATCGCCGCCACCAGCGCGCCCAGGCTCAACGCGATCACCCAGCGCCCACTGCGCGCCGGGCGCAGCAGGATCAGCAGCAAGGCGCCGGCCAGAGGCAGCAGCAGGCTGGCCAGCGCGGCATTCATCGCTTTTGCTCCTTCGAAGAAGCCAGCGCACTGCTCAGGCGCAATGCCAGGGCGGTCGCACTGACAGCCACCACCAGGCCGGTGACCACCAGCGCCACCAGCAGCGGATCGCTCGGGTCGTGGCGCGCCGCCAGGGCGATCATCACCAGGAACACGCCGCTGCCCATCAGGTTGATGGCGATGATCCGTCGCAGCGCATGGCGCAGTGTCAGCAGCCCGTGCAGGCCGAGTAGCCAGAGGGCGAAGCCGATGGCGATCCAGAACAGCGTCGCGCTCATGGCTGCGGCTCCGGCTCGTCACCGATCACCAGCAGACTCAGGCTGGCCGCGATGGACAGCGTCGCCGCCGCTTCAATCAAGAGGATCAGCAGCTTCGCCGACCCGACCGGGTAATGCAGCCAGCCATCGCCGTACCAGGCACAGGCAGCGGCCACGCCAATGAACAACAACAGCCCCGCCAGCACCAGCAGGCGCAGCGGCCAGAAGCTCCAGTGCAAGGCCGGCAAAGCGCCCGCCAGACGCAGCAACACGATGCCCGCCGCCAGCAACGCCCCGGCCTGAAATGCGCCGCCCGGCTAGGCCGCGCCACGCCAGAGCACATACCCCCCAGCAAGCACCAGCAGCGGCGCCAGTGTGCGCCCCCAGGCCTGCAACAGCGGCCAGGGTTCGCTCAATTTCGGCTGCAGCGGCCCGAGCTGGCGGGCGCCGAGCAGCGCCAGCAGCAATACCGCCAGTTCCAGCAACGTGTCCCAGGCGCGGAAGTTGAGCAGTACCGCGGTCACCGGATGCTCAACGCCGCTTTGCGCCAGAGCCGCGTCGATCTGCGCTGGCACCGTCGGCTGCAGTTCAGCCAGGGGTTCCAGCTGCGGCAGCAGCAGAATCAACAAGGGCAGCAACACCAGCACCGCAGCCAGGCGGCGGCGCCGCGACAGGCGCGGTTCGCTTCCAGCCTGCGGTTGGCGCGCCAGCGCGGCGAACAGCAACACGCCGGTCAGCCCAGCACCAATGGCAGCCTCCGCCAGCGCCAGATCGGCGGCCCCCAGACGCGCCCATACCAGCGCCAGGACAAGCCCAAACGAGATGAACAGCAGCACCCCGGCATACAGCTGGCGCACATGCAACGCACCACCGGCCAGACCCAGCAGCAACAGGCCGAGCACGCCATCGAGCAGCCACTCAGTCATCGCCGCCCTCCTCGTCGCACTGGCGTGCCAGCAGTTGGCAGGCGGTGGCGCCAGAGGCCAGCACCAGCAGCCAGATCAGCAGCATCTGCGCGACTTCCAGCAGACTGCCGGCGCGCAGCGAAAGTCCGGCGACCACCAGGCCGAGGCCGAGGGTGTCGGCCTTGGTCAGCGCGTGCAGGCGACTCAGGGTGTCGGGAAAACGCAGCAGGCCGACGCTGCCGGCGGCGAAGAACAGCAGTCCGCCGGCCAGCAGCAGCCAGCTGAAGATGTTCAGCCACTCACTCATGGCGACTGCGCCGCAGCAGTTGCACCAGCGCGGCACTGATCATCGCCGCCAACAGGGCCAGCACCAGTGCCGCATCACGCAGCGCCGGAGCGGCCTGCCACTGCGCCAGCACCAGCAGTAGCGCTGTGCCGGTGGTGCCGAACAGCTGCACGGCAAGCAGCCGGTCGACCCGCCCCGGTCCGCGCAGTACGCGCCACAGACCGATGATCAGGGTCAGCAACAGGAGCGCCGAAAACACTGCCATCACCGCGGCTCCCTTTCGCCAAGCAACCGTTCAAGATGCGCTTCGAGTTCAGCGGTGGTGGCCTGCCAGGGCAGGCGATCATCCAGTACGTGCACGCGCATCTGCTGGCCATCGATGCGCGAGGCCAGTGTGCCGGGCAGCAGCCCGACCATGGCCGAGAGCAACCGACTTACCCGCGGCGACTGGCTGGTAAGCGAATATTGGTGCCACGCCGGTTGCAGCGGACATCGGGGATGCAGGGCGCGCCGCGCCACGTCCCAGCCACCCATGACCATCCTGCAGATGAAGAACCAGAGGAAGCCCGGCAGAGCCGCCAGCGAAAGTCTCCAGGGCCTGTTGCCCAGCCACAACGAAAGCCCCACCGCCAACAAGATGCCCGGCACGCCCAACCACCAACCGCTACCGCCGGTAAACAATGCCCAGAGCACGCCGTAAAGCAGCGCCCAGCCCAGCCCGTCGGCCCAGCAGCGACGCAATCCGGTCTGATCCATCACGGTTACTCCTTGGTGGCGAGTCGTTGGTTGGACTGAGCACAGCCACGACGTTCCTTCGCGTTTCCCCTCCGGCTTGTTTCAGCGCATTGCGGCACACGGTCGATCACGACGCGCGACCTTGCAGTAAGAATATATCGACAGACGCATTCCCGCTGACGGGAGCAAAGATGGTGGCACCCGTAGAGTGCGGCAGACCGATGTTTGCGCGATACACAGACGCGCAACCCCATCGGCGGGTCGGGACGTTCGGCTGTGGCGCATGCGCTAGAACGGCGGCCAGCTCCATCCGCTGACCGGCTCCGCAAGCACGCTACGACAGAGGCGCGCTATCCGATCACTTGGCGTGCAGTGCCAGACCCTTGAGGAAGTTGCGCAGCAGCTGGTCGCCACAGACGCGGTAATTGCTGTGCCCGGCTTTGCGGAACAGCGCGCTGAGTTCCGGCTTGGATACCGGGAAATCGGCAGCCTTGAGAATCGCGTGCATATCCTCTTCCTTCAGTTCGAAGGCCACGCGCAGCTTCTTCAGTATCAGGTTATTGGTAATGGGCAGCTCGATGGGCGGTACAGGCCGGCTTTCGTCCTTGCCACGCTTGTAAATCACCAGCCCGTCGAGGAAGTACGCCATGATCCGGTCGCCACATGGCTTGTAACCGTCCTCATCCTCATTCTTCAGATAGGCCGCCATTTCAGCTGCAGGTATCTCGCATCCCGTGAGCTGGGCGATTTCGGCCATTTTTGCGTCGCTTGCATTCAGGGTGTAACGCAGGCTGCGCAGGACATCATTGTTGAGCATGGGTATTCCTTTCTGGCGACCGACCCCGTACAGCAATGCAGTCACCGGTTCAGTCTATTGATTCGTTGCGCACGGGGCACGATGGTTGGCAGGTTGCGTGTCCGCAGCTTGCCCGCGGCGAGCAACCGCTGATGGTCAGCAAGTATATAGTGAGCGTGCCCTGCCGACGGGCTGACTTCGTTTGTGAAGTCATTCATATTTACCCGCGGGGTGCCGATATTGATCGAAGACATCGGCAAAAACGATTGGGTGACCCTATGCTGCTCGCCGGATCCACCGTGTACTCAACGCACCTGTACCGCATAACAACAAGAATATTAGGAGAAACCTGATGGGCATCCTGAGGGAGCTGTACGACTGGAGCGAAAGAACCATCTGGAATTCGCTGAGCAAGAAACTGGCAAGCTTTTTCCTGCTCTACGCCATCAACCTTGGCTATCTCTACGTCTACCTTGAGCAGAAGCGCTACATCACGGCGGCGCTGGCCAGCAACGAGGTTTCACCCGAGCTGGCGGCGAATATCAACGCCTCGCTGGATGGCGGGCTCACGGCGGTCATCATCCTGAGCCTGCTGGGGCTGGTCTGGCTCGTCGGGCAGACGCTCTACCTGCGCCACCTGATCCTCACGCCGGTCCGCTCGATGATCGCCGCCTTCAACGAAATCGGCGACGATGGCGGTGATTTCTCCCAGAATCTCAAACCCCGCTCATACGACGAATTTCGTGAACTGGCCGAAAGCTACAACCGCTTCGCCGCGCAGATGCGCCAGGTCATCAGCGAGATCCGCAAGATGACCATCCCCATCGCCCGCGAGGCCCTGCTGGTCAAGACTCGCATCGCCGACACCGGGCAAAGCGCCCGCGAACAGGTGAGCATGACCGAAACCGTCTTCACCGCCAGCACCGAAGCCACGGCAGCCATCAGTGAAGTGTCGCGCAGCACCCAGATCATCTCCGACTCGACCAATACCAACCTCGGCAACGCGCGAGTCTCGCTGGGCGAAATGCAGGACATTTCCCGCAAGATCAACCAGGTCGGTGACAAGGTGCAGACCTTCAACCAGACCGTCGAGGACCTGTCCCAGCGTTCGGCGAGCATCAACCAGATCGCCTCGCTGATCCGCGACGTGGCTGACCGGACCAACCTGCTGGCGCTCAACGCCGCCATCGAAGCCGCTCGCGCCGGGGAAGCCGGGCGCGGCTTCGCGGTGGTCGCCGATGAAGTACGCACCCTGGCCGAGCGCGTCAACAAGGCCTCGGTGGAGATCACCGGCAACATCGACACCATGCTCAAACTGGTCAACCACACCCGCGAGGCGAACGAAGAAATCAACGCCGACGTGCAACAGACCCGTGACGTGGTCAGCCGATCAGCCCAGCAGTTCGAGGGAATGGTCTCGGATTTCGAGCAGACCGGCGTGCAACTGCTGCATATCGCCAGCGCCATGGAACAGCTGTCCGCCTCCAACGTTCAGGTGCACGAGAACGTCACCCACATCCACCAGCTGTCAGCGGACGTGGCCAGTCACATGAACGACTCGGAAATCCGTACCGGCGCGCTGGCGCAGGACACCGAAGCCGTTCAGGAACTGGTCTCGCGCTTCAAGATCGGCATTGGCGTCTTCGATCTGGCCGTGGCCAAAACCCGCGAGCTGCGCGATGCCCTGCAGGCTGAACTGATCGAGATGAGCCGTGAAGGCATCGACGTCTTCGACCGCAACTACAAGCCGTTCGGCAACTGCATCCCGCCCAAGCACAAGCTGGCCTGGAGCGAGGCCTTCGTCCAGCGCTGCCAGAAACACCTGGAAGCCGGCATGGCGGCCACACCCGGCTGCAACTATGCGGTGGGAGTCAACGTCGATGGCTACCTGTCGGCGCACAACCTGAAATTCTCCAAACCCCTGACCGGCGACCAGGCTGTCGACCTGGTTGGCAACCGCTGCTACCGCAAGTTCGAGAACCCCGGCGAACTGCGGGCCGCGAAGAACACCACGCCCCTGCTGGTACGCACCTACATCCGCGACACCGGTGAACTGCTCTGCGACCTGGCCATGCCGATCTACATTAACGGTCGCCACTGGGGCAACACCCGCGTCGGTTGTTCAATCGATGCGCTGCTGGATGACTGAAAAACCGTGCCCGCACCTTGCGGGCACGCTTTCACGCCTCCGATAAGCCCCACACACCTCGGCGCCTACGCCAGCCGCACGGGTCGCGACAAGATCTGTCGCCAGGCTTTGCCATCATGCCAGACAAGCTCAATACGGCAGGCGGCGCCACTCGATTTTTTCCTTATGGCCAAATGCCATTTTCCGACGTACATTCACAACGAATGTTTGGCGCCTAATTTCCGTCGTACGTGAAGTTTTACAGGGAAGCAGTAATGGCAGAAGCAAAGGATACGTTACACAGACAGCTCACTTTGCTGCGTCTGATTCCCAGGTCTCCCCGCTACATCTCCTCGCAAACCCTGCATGAAAAACTGTATGAGCGCGGCTTCAAGGTGGATCTGCGCACCGTACAAAGAGACCTGATCAGGCTATCGACCTCCTTTGCCCTGCTCAGCAACAAGAACGGCGGGCGCAATGAATGGAGCCATGACAAAGACGCACCGCTCGACCTCCGCGACATGGAGCCAGCCACCGCACTGGCGCTCTACCTGGCCGAAAGCCATCTGAAGAACCTTTTGCCGCAGAGCGTGCTTGACCTGCTGGCGCCGCAATTCAACAAAGCCCGCAACTACCTCGGCAGCCTCGACCAGAACAGCCTCGCCCACTGGGCACGCCGCGTGCGCGCCCACCCCAACGGCAAGGCCCTGCTGCCGGCGCAAGTGAATGCCGATGTCTGGCGCGAGGTATCCGTCGCCCTGCTGGAGCGCCGGCAGCTCAAGGTCGATTACCTCAGCCGCAGCACCACCAAACGCAAGGAACTGCTGCTCCATCCCGCGGGGCTGGTTTCGCGCCACTCCATCAGCTACCTGCTCGCCAGTGTTGATGGTTACAACGACATCCGACAGTTCGCCCTGCACCGCATCCATAGCGCCCAATGCCTGGATGCCGCAGCCCAACAGACCGAACCCCCGGACCTCGACCACTACATCCGCCTCGGCGGCTTCAACGCCCCGGCGCCAGTGGAAGAAGTCGAACTGGTTGCAGATGTTTCTCCGCAGATTGCCTGGCTGCTAAGCGAAACCCCACTGAGCCATGAGCAGAGTCTTGAGCCGCTGGAAGGCAGCGACTGGCAAAGGCTACGGGCGAAGGTGCCGGATGATCAGGAGACGCTGTGGTGGGTGTTTGGGTTGGGGGAGAATGTGCGGGTACATGAGCCAGCAAGCTGGGTTAAAGAACTCGGAGAGCGGCTGAAAAGGATGCAGAGACTATATGAACCACTCTGAAATATACCTACCAGAAGGTAACCTTTCCGAGCACGCCATGAAGAGTACAAGACTGCCTTCAACACCCCGCGATACGTTCGACGTACTGATCATGGCCACCATGAGTGCCGGCAAATCATCACTCGTCAATGCTCTAATCGGACAAGAGCTTCTGCACATTGCGAATGAAGCAACCACCGCTTGCCACACAAAAATAGAACACAGGCGTGGAGCAAAGTACTTTACTGGTACCTGCTATTCGCACTCGAACCTGCTAATAAATAGACAGCGAAACATATCTGCCAAACAGGTGCGAGACTGGAATGCAGACAGACAAGTCAGACAAATCACCCTTACTGGCAGATTCAGGAGCCACCTCGGCCCGATTTCCGGCTTGGTACTCCACGACACGCCGGGACCAAACAACAGTCGGGATGACCAACATGCCCAACTGGCATTCGAGGCAGAAAAGAGCGTTCCGTTCAAGACACTGCTCTATGTGCTCAATGCATCCCAACTCGGCACATATGATGACCGAAGCATCTTAGAGAAACTCCAGAAAAAAAGTGCCAACAGAGGCAACAATCCTTTTTGCTTCGTCCTGAACAAAGTCGATCTCCTAGACCCCGAAAAAGGGGAAGATCTAGCAGGATATGTAGCAAAAACTCAGCTCTATCTGAGCAACCTCGGCTTTGATAACCCTGTCATCATTCCCAGCATGGCCAGCACTGCGCTCTACGCCAAGAAAGTATTGGCTCATGAGCCGCTATCACGGGCTCAACACATGAAACTACAACAGGCACTAGAAGATTTCTCGACAAACAAAAGCGCCTTAGTAGAACACGCAAAAGTTCCACCGCAGGTAAAGAAACGCGTACTCCAGAATCTGAAGCGACTGAAAAATGCCCATGAAGCCGGTCGTGCCAATCACCAAATAACCAAAGAAAACGAGCTTCTCCAATTAGCTCTCTGTAGCGGGCTGGGCACGATAGAAGCCTTTATCAAACATCAACACAAGTTGAGTATCTTGGCATGAATCACATCCACATCACGCATAATCCATTCATTGTCGATACAACCTTCCTTATCAATGACCAGGCACCAGCTGACGGCTGCAAGCTGTCAAGCTACAAGGAGTCTCGCCTGCAGCTGTGGGTGGAGAAACTGTTCGATGAACTGAACGACCTGTTCAATGGCGACAACCAGTTCCGCGTGGTCTTCACTGGCGTCGAGTCGGACTTCTTGGATATCCAAGAAGCCGCACAGGTCGCTATCGCCAAGGGCATGCAGGTCGAGCTTGAATGGGTACAGACCCAGCCTACCGAACAGCGCCTGGAGCAGATCCGCGCGCTGATGAGCGAGGCGCGCGAACACCCGCAGTTCGACCAGTTCATCGAAGACAACGACGAGATCCGCCAGTCCATCGAAGAAGCCTTCAACCGCGACTTCGATGTGTACGTAGTGGCAACCATGTCCTCGGGCAAATCGACCCTGATCAACGCCATGCTCGGTCGCGACTTGCTGCCTGCCGCCAACGAAGCCACCACAGCGACAATTGCCCGGATCACTGACAACGATCAGATGACCGAGCACTTTAATGCAAAACGCTACAACCGTAGTGGCCAGCTGGTTGGCCAGGAAAGCGATGTCGACTTGGAGTGCCTCAAGGAGTGGAACCAGCTAGCTGACACCAAACTGATTGACATTGAAGGCAACATCGTTGCCATCGGTGAGCGCCAGGATGTGCGCCTCGTCCTGACCGATACTCCCGGCCCGAACAACAGCCAGGACGAAGAACACCAGCGCACCACTATGGGCTTCATTCAAGACTCCAAACGCAACCCGCTGATCCTGTATGTACTCAATGCCGGCCAACTGGGCACCAACGATGACCGCAACCTGCTGGGGCTGGTCGCCGAGACCATGCGTAAGGGCGGCAAGCAAAGCAAGGACCGCTTCATCTTCGTGATCAACAAGATGGATGTGTTCGATCCGGAAAATGGCGAAAACATTCCTTCCGTGCTGGAGAGAGTCAACCAGTACCTGACCAGCAACGGCATCCACAATCCGCTGATCTATCCGGTCTCGGCCAACCTAACCCGCCTGATCCGCAAACCCAGCGACCTGCATACCCGCAAGGAGCGTGGCGAATTTCAGGCTATGGCCGACATGTTCAGCGAAGAGCCGAGTATGAACATGCTGCAGTACATGCCGATCACTGCCCGAGTCCATCGCGCACTGAAGGAGAAACGTCACTCCGACCTGCTACTCAGCAGCGGCCTGCCGGCGGTCGAGACGATGATCGACGAATACATCGACAAGTACAATTTCCCGCATCGACTCAAGCGTGCCTATGACGCCATGAACCGGGCGATTGAAGTTGGATTGAACGAGGCTCAGTTGATCGAGCAGCTGGAGCAGGACGAGCGCACACTGGCGCATCTGAATGAAGAAATCATGGGGTTGCAGCAGCGCCGTGAAAAAGGCTTCGATACAGCGGCCTACAAGGACAAGCTTGAACGCGAGGGCAAGACGCTGCCAAAAGAGACTGAGGCCAAGCTGGTTGAGCTCGAAGCCATGATGGGGCCTGTAGTCAAGCAATTGGGTGAGCGTTTCACCCAGAATGCCGTACTCGTTTCTGTCGCTGAAACTCGCGTTCAGGAAGCCGAAGAGTTGTTGCAATTTCATCACAGGAAGCTGGTCAATCTCTACGAGGCGACATTTGTTACAAGCCAGGAAATCGTGCACAACGACTTGCAGGCTGAATACCAACGTTACATCCGAGAAATTTTCCAAGATGCAGGTGTTCTTGTCCTCCCCATCCTCGACGACATCATGAAAGCGACTTCTAACATATCGTTCAATCTCTCGGTCAGGAAGGATGACATCCAAGAGAAACGCGTAGTCATTAGCTCGCGTGAAGTCAGCGACAGCTCATGGTGGAACCCCTTCTCATGGGGCTCAACCAGAACCGTACGCGAGTACGGCACCGAAAACTACGTGGATCTCGAAACGCTCTGGAAGGAACGGATCACTCGCATTGAAACCGAGTTCAATCGTCTCGTCGCCAGCGCACGCGAAGAAATTGATACCGGGAAGGATCGTTTGATCGAACAATTCGTAGCGTTCATGACCCGCGAATTCGACACCAAGTTCGGCGAGCTGCTGGACTCCCTGAGTCTCAAAACAACCGACCGTATCGCCCGCGAGAAAGCCATCGCCGAGGCCAAGGAACTGCATGCCTGGGTCGACGACTTTAAAGCCAAGCTCGATAACACGCTTGCCGTCTAAGGAGGAGTGCAAGATGACCAACGAAATGCTGGCCAAAACCCGAAAGAGTTACCTGACCTCACTCAAGGACCCACAGGTAAGCGCCGCGCTGCTTGGCGACCTTTTTGCCCAGGCCGAGCATCAGACACCGGCGCTGATCTCAGCTTATGAGCCAGACACAGGCAAAAACGCACTCGACCCCGACCAAATCAGTTGGAACGCCGAGTATTTCAGCCGCCATATCTTACTTGCCGAGCATAACTTTGCACGGGAGCGGATCGAGCATCTGCTCGCGGTACGCGAGTACCTACGCAAGCAAGGAGTGAAAGGTTTTGTTCCCTCTGCGCCGGCATCCAGAGCTAACATTCGGAGTACGCAGGACGTGACGTCGAACTATATCCCCTCAGCCAACTTGCAGTCATTTGTGAAAGAAGGCGACCTGCTAACCCTTCGTACTGCTCTACGCATGGAGTTGAACGATAACAGCCTTTCAGCTGGCGACCTTCGTGCAGCATTGGCCTGGGTGAAATCTCAAAACGCAGGTCTGCTGGAAGCATTTTCGGATAAATCCTATGCACAAGACATAGATACCGACTCAAAACTATGGACAAGCTCCTACTACGAGCATCAAGTCGTCTACCTGAAGACTAACTTCGCAGAAAAACGCTTCCTCCATCTCATTGAAGTCCGCGAACACCTGCGCCAGCAAGGCGTGAAAGGCTTCGTTGCAATCGCGCCAAAGAGCCGCGCGAGCACTAGCGCCGATCATGCAACACCTGCCCGTGCCCTGTCTCAACATCAGAGCAGTCGTTCGCAACACAGCAGTGCGCAATCCACACCCTCTGATCGCAATCCGGCATTCAAGACTGCACTGCTGATAGGTGGTGCAGTCGCAGCCCTGGTGGTATTTCTGATTACCCTGGCGGGTTGACACCATGACCACCATACCCCTTACCGCCCTGTCGGTCCGCGAAATCCAGGAAAATGCGGTGCTGACCCTAGCGGCTGGCCGCGCGCTGATCACCCGCAGCTACCTGAGCGAACTGGAACACTATCCGGTCGCCAGCCCTTCCCAGCGCGCTGGCTTCAGCCGCGCCAGCGACATGCGAGTGTTCCGTATCGAGCGCATCGTCCAGGACAACAAACAGTCGGTACTGGAGAGCACTACGGCAGCCTACACAGCGCTTGGTGCGGCCGGCTACTCGGTGTTCCTGTTTCTGCGCTCGGATGGCCGCGAGACGGAGCTGTTCATCGGCACCCGCGGCGAACCGGGCAAGATGCTGGGACACAACTCCGGCGAGCTGCTGCGCGAAACCTTTAAGGGTCACTTCCCAGGCAGCGCCCTGCAACCCCTCAATGCGCAGGACGCTAGTGCCCTGCTTGACGGCTTGGAAGGAGAGCAAAGCAACCCTTCCGCAAGCATCACTGCCGTCACCGGCGTGCCGGCACTATCGACCGAAAACCGCGAGCACTTTATGCAGGGCCTGGAGCGCTTCATCGACGCAGCCGAGCAGCGCGTTTATCAAGCCTTGATCCTCGCCGAACCGATTTCATCACAGAGCCTGGATGTAATTCGCACAGGTTATGAGCAAGTCGCCACACAATTGTCCCCTCTGCTCAAGAAGCAGTTGTCATTTGGCGAACAGGAAAGCGAAGCCGTTGGCCTAAGTATCAGCCAAAGTCTTAGCGAGTCACTGGGAGAAAGCCTTGGGCTTACTGAAACAGCAGGAACATCCACAACAGAAACAACCGGAACGTCGGACTCTCAAAGTAAACAAGCTACAAGCTCAAAAGTCGCTTCTATTGCGCTGACGAGTATCGGTGCTGTAGCAGGAACCATTTTGCTTCCGGGGGTAGGTACAGCAGCAGGAATAGGAATGGGGACCATGCTGGGCACACAAGCTGGAGGTTTACTAGGCAGTGCGTTCAGCAAGCAAGAGACTACAGGAACTAACCGCTCAAGCTCTATCGGCTCAAGTACAAGTGAATCTACCTCCCACACGACCACCACAACTCAAACGAAAGGGCTAACTGACGGCCAATCACATACGCAGACTCTAGGATCAAATAAGCAAATCTCCTTGGAGTCTGTAGATAAAACCATTGAGCAGTTATTGGGCAGGATCGACCATCACCTGCAACGCATCGATGAGGCCAAGACCTATGGCGGCTGGAACTCTGCAGCCTACTTCATCGGCGACAGCAGTGCCTCGTCCGAGTCATTAGCAAGCATCTTCCTCGGTCTGATTCGTGGTGCCAAGTCGAGCCATGAAGACTTCGCCCTGACCACCTGGACTTCCGCCAACAAATCCGCAGTACTCGACTGGCTCACCCGCCTGAGCCACCCGGAGCTCAAGCCAGGCTTCGCCAAACGCTTGCCAGTGTCCTTCGTCACGCCGGCCACGCTCGTGTCCGGTAAGGAAATGGCCATCCAGCTGAGCCTGCCCCGTCGCTCCACGTCCACAGTTTCGGTGGTCGAGACCCAAGCATTCGGTCGCAAGGTCCAGCGCCTGGATAGCCATGCGGTGAAAACGGGTGCGCGCACCCTCAGTCTGGGCAACATCCGTCATCTGTGGGAGAACCTGCCGCAGACCATCGACCTAGACATGGATCATTTGTGCAGCCATGTATTCGTCAGTGGCTCTACCGGGGCGGGCAAGAGCAATACGCTCTACGAAATGCTCCGCCAGGTCAGCGCAGCAGGCGTACCCTTCCTGGTCATTGAGCCCGCCAAGGGCGAGTACAAACATGTCTTCGGCCAGCGACCGGACGTGACCATACTAGGCACCAACCCTAACCACAGCGCCTTGCTGCGGATCAATCCGTTCCGCTTCCCAGCGGCGATCCACGTGCTCGAGCACGTCGACCGCCTGGTGGAAATCTTCAATGTCTGCTGGCCGATGTATGCGGCAATGCCCGCCGTACTCAAGGACGCCATCCTGCAGGCCTACCAGCTCTGTGGGTGGGATCTGGAAAGTTCGACCAATCGCTACAGCGACGAGCTATTTCCCACATTCATCGACCTGCTTGCCACTCTCGAGTTGGTAATCGAAGCCTCGGCTTACTCACAGGAACTCAAAGGCAACTACATCGGCTCGTTGTCGACCCGTATCAAGTCGCTGACCAACGGCCTAAACGGCCAGCTGTTCGCAGCGGACGAGATCGACAATGGCCTGCTGTTCGATAGCAACGTCATCGTCGACCTCAGCCGTATCGGCTCAGCCGAAACCAAGGCGCTGATCATGGGCATCCTGGTAATGCGCCTGAGCGAGCACCGCATGGCTCACGGAGGAATGAACCAGCCGTTGCGTCACGTAACTGTCCTAGAAGAGGCGCATAACATCCTCAAGCGCACTGTCGATAGCGGCAGCGAGGGTAGCGGCTTGGCCAGCAAGGCTGTGGAAATGCTGACCAACGCAATCGCCGAGATGCGCACCTATGGCGAAGGTTTCATCATCGTCGACCAGTCACCGCATGCGGTCGATATCGCAGCGATTCGCAACACCAACACCAAGATCATCATGCGCCTTCCTGACGAAGCCGACCGCCGCCTGCTCGGCAAGTCGGTAGCGCTGGCCGATGACCAACTGGACGAAATCGCCCGCCTGCCCAAAGGTGTGGCCATCGTCTACCAGAACGACTGGCTGGAGCCTGTGCTGTGCCAGGTTCGCAAGTACGAGGGAGATGAAATTCCCTACAGCTACCAGAGCAGCGAAAAAGTCGGTATCGACCGAGGCGCATTCAACAACGAAGTGCTCAAGCTGCTGCTGAATCTACGAGTACATACGCCACAGCCGGTGAACGGCGAACTGCTACATCGCGGTCTCAATGCCCTGACCTTGCCGGCGCACACGCGGATCAGCCTGTTACAAATCTTAGCCAGCCATCAGCAAGGCACACCAAATAGCCTGTTACAGCCCGAAAGTTTCGAGCAGTTGGCACGCATGCTAGTCGACACGCTGGGATGCCGACAGCAGGTCGGCAAGATCACCCAACACGCCTCTGATTACCGCCAGCTCAGCGAGCAACTCGACGACCTGCTCAAGCAGAACACCGCTGCGCTATCGGCAGAGTTGGCGCTGGCAGCTCAACAGTGCCTGATGAAAGATTACAGCCTGCAGCATGAAAGCCACCTCGACATCTATGCGATGTGGCGCGCCCACCATGAGAAAGGAAACGTGAGATGAGCTTCGAGAGTTTCGCAATTGACAAGGCTGACGGGCCTTCGCGCCTGGCCCTGCTAGCCAGGGAAACCCCCGACAAATGCCTGATCATTGCCCAACTAGATCAACCGATTGTATTAACGCAAGAAAACCGCTGGGAGCTTCCACCGCTGAGCGATGAGACCCGTGATCGTCTAGAGAAGCTAGAGTGGCCCGAGTCCGTACTAGATGTCATCGGCAGCGAGGCAGAAGCACAAATCTACGAGAATGCCAACCTCGAACCAGCTCAGGTCAATGGCAAAGATGCCTTGATTCGCACCGATATCGATTACGATCAGAAAGACGACCTAGGTCGTACCAATCTGGAACGCATGAAGCTTGGCCTCGCACCGCTAGATCCAGACGGCAACAAGATCGAATTGCACCATATCGGCCAGAAGCCGGATGCGCCACTGGCCGAACTGACCCCTACCGAACATCGAGGTAAGGGCAACGACAATATCCTACACAACAAGTTGAAAGAGTCGGAGATTGTGCGCGAAGACTTTGACAAAGAGCGCAAGGACTATTGGAAGGCGCGAGCAGAACAGATCGAACAACAGAGAAACGAGGGCTAACACATGGATATGCTGGAAAAACAGGTGCATGAATACGGAGCCATCACCCGCCCCGCTACCCAAGAGAGCATTGATGCATTGCAAGCTAGTCTTGGTTTCGCCCTGAGCAAGGATTACTGTGAATATCTCACTCGTTTCGGCATCATTGCCCACGAAGCATATGAAACCTATGGCTTGGGAGTTCCGGATAACTCCCACCTCAATGTTCTGAGAATGTTCAAGGATCTATCGGCCGACCCTAGTTACCCGGCCAATGTGGTTCCCGTTCTAGAACTCGGCGACGGCCAATACTATCTGTACGACAACTGCAGCAAGCAGGTCTTTATCTGGGCGACGCCCAATGGGGGCGTCGTGCGAGAACTAAGCGAAAACTTAGAGCAATTCTTAATCAACCATATTTTTAGTAGTTAACCCTGAGAACAATGTTCTGAACCCTAACTATACAGAATCCAACAATGATGCTCTGTTACACATCCGGCAAGCATCCTTCAAGCCACCACCGGATAACAAGCATCCCCCCACAACGTATCCGGGTTATCCATCATCAGCTCGACGATCACCGGCACCAGCTTGCCCAGCAGGCTGGTGCAATCGCGCAGTTGTTGGCGATTGACCGCGCCGTTCCAGGTGGCGCCGCCATGGATAAGCTGATTGCGCAGGGTGTACAGGCGATTGAACAGCACACCAAGAAGCACCGGGGTGTTGCCGCTGGCTAATGCCAGCTGTGCGGCTTTCTTGCCGCTGGCGAAGCGGTTCTTCCAGGTGGCTTCGTCCATCTTGCCGCTTTGGTGATCCCAGAAACTCTGGAACACATAGGGATTATCCAGCAGTACGCGGATGCTGCCGGAGAATTCCTTCCAGACCAGCGCGTCGATACGTTTGGTCTTGTCCAGCACGCAGAGCTTTTCCAGAAAGGCCTTGAAGGTTTCTTGCTCCGATAACCGCTGTTGCTCATCAATCTCGGTGGCGTAGGCGGCGTTGAAGGCGATCCAGAGAAAGATAAAGCGGCCATCGTCATCATCCGCCTGTTCGGCCCGATCAAGCCAGCTCAGGGCACGGTGAACGCGCAAACGCAGATTGGGGTGCTGGGTTTCGCGCTCTTGTCGATGGCGCTGTTTCAAAGCCGGGAACTGCATGCTGCCTCTCCTTGAGTGATGGCAGCACCATAGCAGAGCACAGCGAAGCGGCTCATCTGAAAATCTTCCCCGAAGCGATGGCGACACAATCTGTCGCGCACCTGCGGCACAGTTGCAGCAACCCGAAATACTGGAGCCTGCACATGCCGCTACCACCCCATCCCCGCACGTTCATTTGCCCCGCCTGCGGCTGGAAGCGCACCGTCATTCTGCTGAGCGATTGCATTATGGAGGGTGACTGGTTCAGCGAATGCCCCGAGTGCCGTCACGACGAGCTGGAAACCCGGCTAGCGACCCAGACCGAGATCATGAAGAAGCGGCTGGCCAACTTCCTGCCCTCACTGAAGCACTGAACCCGCTTACCAATATAGCTATCAAGGAGCACCCATCATGCTTAAGAACATTCTTGCCGTCGTTGGCCTGGTTACGGTCGCCAGGGCTGCCTATGAGCATTACTGCGAATACAGTGCACTCAAGCGCGAAAAGGCCGAGCGGGATGCCGAAGCGGCCTGATGCAAAGCTGCTTCAAGCATAAAAAACTGGCTTGCTGAGCGAATAAAACAGCAGTCTGTCACGCACAAACAAGCATAAGGATATTCACCATGATCAAGGGTCTACTGCCCGCTCTTCTACTGGTGGCCGGCTCTGCCATGGCCGGCACCTACGAATGGACATCCGGCTGGGGCATGGGCATCAGTGAGCATCTGGTGGACGATGGCAACGGCAACGAGCTGAACATCTCCTGCCCGGACTACGAAGAAGATGGCTATATCCGCGCCTACGCCAGCATCGCCGGCAGGCAGTATGGCTCCGATGAGGGCAACGGTTTCGATGTCATTGTTGATGGTGAAACCTACAGCAACCCGTTCTATACCGACTGCCGTGTGTGCGCCGCGAACTTCCCTGCTTTCTGGGAGGCGTTGCGCAAGGCCAACAATCTGATGATCAGCGCCGAAGGCCAGGTGGTACGCCTGCCTACCAAGAATATCGCCGCTGTACTGCATCCTCTGGGTAGCCCGGAAAACAGTTGCCGCTCGGCTTGGTAAGGCTGCGGACTCACGTTCATTCGGACAGGCAGTCGGAGCGCAGCGACGCAGGGAGGGCATTATTGGTCCGAGGTGCCATCTACATCGGTGGCCGCCACTGGGGCAACACCCGCGTCGGTTGTTCAATCGATGCGCTGCTGGATGACTGAGAACGAGGCAGGCTGAACGCAATCTAGCCGTGCCAGCACTCGCTGGCCGACCTACAGAAAAGCCCCAGCCTTGCGGTTGGGGCTTTTGCATTCAAGTGCGGACCGACCAGCGCTCGGCGGATACCCGCAGCCCATCAGCCGCGGAAGTAACCGACCTTGCGATTCAGTTCCTGCGCCAGCCTCGTCAGATCCTGGCTGGAGGATGCAACCTGATTCGCGGCTGCGGCACTGGCGACGGTTGAATCATGGATACGCGTCACGCTCCGGTTGACCTCTTCGGCGACCGCGCTCTGCTCCTCTGAGGCCGTCGCAATCTGTGCGTTCATTTCATTGATGGAACCAACCTCCTGGCGAATCCGGCCAAGGGCATTTTCAGCCTGGAGCGTTTGTTCAACGGTCTGCTGCGCCAGCTGCATGCTCGATTGCATCACCTCTACCGCCTTGCCTGCACCCGCCTGGAGGGAGGCAATCATCGTGCTGATTTCACTGGACGACTGCTGAGTGCGGTTGGCCAGCGAGCGCACTTCATCGGCCACTACCGCGAAGCCGCGCCCATGCTCACCGGCACGGGCGGCCTCGATGGCGGCATTCAGTGCCAGCAGGTTGGTCTGCTCGGCGATTGCCGTGATGACCTGCAGGATCTTTTCAATGTCGCCGCTTTCCTCGGAGACATGGCTCACGGTTTGTGTAGCGCTTTCCAGCACCTTGGCCAGGTTGTGAATCGAAATGGCGGTTTCGCCGACGATGCGGGTTCCCGTCTCGACCTGTTCGTCGGCACTTCGTGCCGCAGTGGCGGCATGTGCGGCAAAGCTGGCCACTTCGTTCACCGTGGTGGCCATCTGATTGATCGCCGTTGCCACCTGTTCGGCCTCGGTCGATTGATGCTCGATCTGCTGATTGCTCCTCGCTGAAGAGGTCAACAACTCACCCGAGGCGACGCCAACTCCATCAGCAGCAGCCCGCACCTCGGCAATGATTGCCGTCAACCGACTGGCCATCTTTGCAGTTGCGCCCATGACGCTATCGGGGAAAGGCGTAACGATTGTCTGGCCCAGGTCGCCTTCGGCCAGATTGCCAATCACGCGCGCCACCTCGTCGGGTTCGGCACCCAGCGTCGAGCGCAACTTGCGAATAATCAGCAGCGCGATGGTCGCGCCGAGCAGTACGGCCACCCCGGTTACCGCGACAATCAGGGCAAGGAAGCCGCTTGCCGTGTCACGCACGATCGCGACGTCTTCGTTGATGCTCAGCTCCTGATGATCGATGAAGGCGTTGATCAGCCGCAGCCACTCGGTATAGGCCCCGGCGACATTTTCAAGCAGGAATTCGTAGGCCTGGTCCGAGCCTTCATTGAAGCGGAGCTCGACCACCTGGCGCGTCAGCGCATTGGTTTTCGCCTCGATGGCTTCAATCTGCAGCATCAGTTGCCTTTCCGCCGCATCGGCAGAGGGCTGCGCGAGCATCGCCTTCATCGGTACCGCCGAGTCGGCGTACAACTGCGCCAGCCGCTCGATCTCGGCGACCTGCTGACGGGCGAAAGCAGGATCAGCGGCGCTGACGGCGTCCCGCACGGCAATGGCACGATCATGCACGCTGCCCCTGAAGTTGATCGCGTAACGTTGCTTCAACCCTGCCTGAGCACTGATCTGGCTCATGGTCCGGTCAATGACATCGACCTTCCAAGCACTGACTACCGCCACCGCAACCATCAACGCCAGAATCACGAAAAAGCCCAGACCAAGGCGCCTGGATACCGACATCTGCTTATTCATTGAACGCTCTCCTGTGCCTGGCTGCGACGCAGCCAATGCGTGAGTGGTTGCGGTCACCGAATCAGTAATCGGCAGAAACCCTAACCTGTACAAATAGTGGCATTTTGACCCTGCTTGTACAAGTTTTATCTTCTATTCTGATGAAAAACGACGTTTAAGGTAAGAAATCTGCGCTTTCCCAAGAGGCTGTACAAATTTTTTTGCGTATCGAAAGGAATAGGCGTTGCGCCCTGACATGAAGCCCTTAGAAACAAAAAGCCCCCGCCAGCTGACGGGGGCTTTCAGTTACCGCAGCACTCGGTTCTTGGCGGCGCGCTTGCGCAGGTTCTCATCGAGAGTCTTCTTGTACAGGCGGATCGACTTGGCCGTCACTTCGACCCGTTCGTCGCCGATGAACTCCAGCACCTGCTCAAGGGTGAACTGGATCGGCGGTACCAGAGCGATGACTTCATTCGTTTTAGGCAGTGTTTTACCTACTGCGGCACTTCGCCAGAGGTGTAGCAGCCCAGCCCTATAGATTGAGCTCACCAGAAAAGAGCGCCTGCACCACACGCTGGAAGTCCTCACTGAGCGATGCCTGCAGGTGCAGGGGCATGCCGGTGACCGGGTGGGTCAAACGCAGCTCTGTGGCGGCGAGCATCAGGCGGCCTTGGCCGAAGCGTTCGGCGAAGTAGTGGTTGTGCCGGGTGCGGCCGTAATTGGTGTCGCCGATGATGGGATGGGCGATGTGCTGCATATGCCGACGCAGCTGGTGCTTGCGGCCGGTGAGCGGGTGCAGGGCCATAAGGCTGTAGCGGCTGGTGGCAAAGCCTTCGATCTCTACCGGCAGCTGCGTGGCAGCCAGGCGGGTGTAGCGAGTCTGGGCATCGCGCAGGGGCTGGGGCTCGTCCTTGAGGCGCTTGTCCACAGCGTGCTCGCGCAGGGCGTGGTCGATCAACCCGTCTTCCGGGGGCCAGCCCCGCACCACGGCCTGATAGGTCTTGTACACGGCGTTGGCCATCATGGCTTGGCCGAGCAGACTGGCGGTGTGCGGGTCGCGGGCGAACAACAGCAAACCCGATGTCGGCCGGTCCAGACGATGCGCCGGGTAGACGTGTTCGCCACCGTTCAGCTCGCGGGCGTACTGCAGGGCAAATTCGGTTTCGTGCCGGTCGATGGGGCTGCGGTGCACCAGCAAACCGGCAGGCTTGTGCACGGCCAAGCAACCAGTCGTCCCGGTACAGCTCGGTCAGCGGATTTGCGTGAGGCAGGCTCATCGGTAGGCGCGTTTGATTGACAGGGCACGATAATACGGCGCGCCGGCACAGAAGGGGACCTTGACCCCGAAGATATCTTTCAACTCGCGCAAATCAGAAATGTAGCGCTGATAGTCCTGCTCAGCGGCAAACACCACCTGCCGATTGTGGCCACGCTGCACTACACGATGCGGATAGTTAGGCAAGACAATGCGACCCATCCTTGGCATAACGACCTCCTTCCCTTAGAGGCGGCGGTTGCAGGAGCTGAGTGCAACACGGTTATTGAATTGAAGCCGGAGCATCAT
>ERZ1673962.480-NODE-480-length-27529-cov-9.436740_pt1 | contig 27529 bp, 17 predicted proteins | sample MGYA00580188_ERZ1673962 | MGnify/ENA primary metagenome ERZ1673962 (study PRJEB41334, sample SAMN05608104) | rock metagenome | biome: terrestrial subsurface; feature: shale formation; material: shale | place: USA: Pennsylvania ... | reverse complement strand
CTTTCAGCCGCTTCTTCCTTCCTTATGCCGCCTTCTCATGAGAAATCCGGGCTAAACAGTTGCCGCAGCAAGCCTCCTTCTTCCAAATCGATTAGGATATTGGCGTCACTGATCAGCAATTGCATCAAACGCTTCCAACTTCCGCATCTGATGGAATTGCATCAAGGGAAGTTTAAGAAGCTCAGCTGCCTTTGACTCACCCACAATTCCCTCTGCCAGCGCGCGATAAACCAGCTGCTGAAACAAAATAGTGCTTTCCTGGGACACCTGGTCTCCGGGCTCCTGCTTTCGCCATCCAGCGGCAGAAAACCGTTTGATCAATTTATCAAACAGATTGTCAGAGATAATCTTCAGTACTTTGAGGCGGTAGAGGCAGGCCTGCATACTCAGGCCATACTCGTGTTTGAGCATGTACAGCTCACGAACCTCGACGCTGTGGCGACACTCACCTATCTGCGCTTGCGCGCTCTCGGCGGGCAACAGGAACGCAGACGCAAAGTAGTTACACGCCTTCTCCTCATCCAGATCCGGCGACAACCGCCCTTCTAGAAGTAAATGACCAAATTCATGAGCCAACGTGAACCGTTGGCGGTCACCATGCCATTGATTAGACACGACGATTAACGGCTGTCCGGCCACAGTTGCCTGCAAGCCGTCAAACTTGCCGGCCACATCGACATCAGTAGTGATCACCAAAATGCCTTTGGACTCCAGAACATCAATGACATCCGGCAGTGCATTCAGGCCCAGCTTCCAGCTTCGGCGAACATGATCAGCAACGTCTTCAAGCTCTGTGTAATCGGTTACAATCTCAGGCAAGCCTTCAACACCCGTAAATCCGGAAACCGGAAAACCAGGCCACAAGTCCGCCAGCTCCTGCCAACGCTCAGCCTGGTCAAGAACATCCGCTTCGATACGATTGAGCTCGGCTTTAGTGGTGCTGGCCCGTTTCCGATATTCGACCCGGTTCAGTGACACCCGAACCGGTCGGAAAAAGTACTCGGAGCGCACACCGAGGGTCCGGGCCAGCCGGATAAGCACTGCAGAAGACGGCATGCTGTCATCATGCTCGTACTTTTTAATCATGTTAGCACTTACCCCAACCTGCTCCCCCAATGCCTTCATCGAAAGGCCTGCAGCAGCTCGGGCGCGTTTCAGGCGATCACCAATCATAGACTCACCGGTTTACAAAAAATACAAAACAAGATTAATCGTAAACCCAACTGAGCGCGATTGCTACCAGGCCAGCTCACAAGAATGGGCGATCACTCTCCAGTGCAACGACGTACCCTTCACGCACAAGCTTGCCAATCAGCTGAGCAAAATCACCAAGGCTGGAAATCCGCTCGTGAACGCCAAATGTCTCAAGGTAGCCATTACAGGCTGCCACCACCCCGACGGCACCTGAGTCAGGAATCTGAATGTACAAGGTTTTTCCGTACTGACTTGCCTGCAATGCCTGCTGAATCAGTGCTGTTTTCCCAATACGACGGCGCCCTGAGATTTGTAGAAAAATCAGCGACCGTGCGCAAGAATTCTTTCCATCTGCTGCAGCTCAAGGTGCCGACCATAAAACTGCCACTCTTTAGGATTCGCCATAAAAGCCTAATATAAAATTTTTTACCTTATCCAAAGCCAGCAGCCATCTCGTTGTTTATCAAAACAACAAAGCATTGACAACATTAAGCAAACCTGCACACCGATTGGCTAAAGCGCCTCTGGCGAGGTAACAACTCTGTCGATAAAGTCGACACGGCTGTTGAGGGAATAACCGTATCCTTCACCCTCAAAATACACCAGGCTGGGATGCCCCCGCTCGATGCCCCAAAGCCACTTCGTATCGTGATGTAAAGCCCTTCTGATAGACAGACCCAGCTTAGTCCCGTAAAGTCGGCGCCAGGCAGAAACCGCCTTGCGCCCGGAATCTCCGACGTCATACAGCTCTATGTTGCCGTCTTCGAGATAATCCGGCTCGGTGACCATTCTCAGGAACGCTGTATCACCCGGTTCGGTCTTCCAGGCCACAGGAAAACCAACCAAAGCAGAAACCGGATCGTCCTTCGCAACGGGCACGAATTCCAATAAATCTACCGTAATCACAATATCTTTAGGCCAGTAGACATAGCTCTCACCGGACACAGGTGTTTCCGGAAGGCGAATGGAGTAGATCGCATAGGGCTCGCCACAGCCAAACTCGCAGGACAATTCACTGCCAAGCTTTTCAGCAACCTGCTCCAACCGATCAACAATCAGATTTACGCCGGCCACTCTCGCCTGTTCGGGCGTTTCCAGAGGCTTTCCATCCAATTCTGACGGCAGGAAAATCTGACTAATCTCATCCATGCTCCCATCGCCAGACAACATACCAGCGACAAAAATAGCCGCCCCGATTCCTGCACCGAGATCTGACCCCAACTCACCGACAACCAAATCGGTCGCCATGGAAGCATGAGTGGAATGGTCAATGTAGTCCCATTCACGAACATATTCGGTCTGGCGTATCTTTGCGGTGAGTTCGTTTCTGACCTCGGTTTCTGCAAGATAGCGGGCCAGATAGCCAATGCGAACATATTCGTCTTCTGTTAGCTCTGCCTCTTTTACCTCCGGGTTATCTACGCTGTCCTTGATGTAGGGAGACATTGAGCAACCGGATATCAGGGCAAACGCCAAGGTGGCTAAAATCAAACGGAAAAGCGGGAGCTTCATCTGTAATACCTTGTGTGGATTAATATGTTCCCTTGTTCTCTATCAGGAAAATTTTAACTAGATCCGGCTCAACACTACGAACCACCCAAATCACTCTCCAAAGCCACTTCCAGCAACTTCGGCAACTCCACCACCTCATCCAAAGAGAACAGGCGCCACCCTTGGGCAGCCAACATAGCTCTCTGTGGAGCACGTTCGGCTGACACCCAGACGGCAACCCGGTGATCGTCCCAGACAAACTCGAATTCACCGGCCACCTCGCCAGTGTTCAGCTGGATTTCCCCGCCGCATTCCGGTACCGGCAAATCGCTCTTGAGGATGTGGTTCACAACGGGAATGGCTGCTTCGTCCACCTGTTGCGCCCATTCCGGTAATCCGTAATGAAGATCACCCAACACTTTGCGGGCGGTATACACACGAAATTCTTCGACGTTATCAAACACCTGAAAACCGGCACTAGTTGCCAGCTTGAAGACTTCCATCTCCTCGTTGAGGATCAGGGCGGTTGGTTCGGAAAGGCCTTCCTGCAAGCCTTCCGGCCATGCCAGATCCAGAAAGGCCTTAAGTTTGCCGGTATCAGGGTCTCTGAGCTCGAATTCCTTCTCACCCGCCGGCAGGCCACGGTCCGTAATCCAGGCATTCACTTCATCCAGCGCTTGTTCTTCTTCCGCATCGGCAATCCCTCCGGGTGCGGACTCGCCCTGCTCTATGACCTGATAGCCAGTAGCAGAGTCCTCAGGCGGCAACTCGTACAAGGTATCCAGGAAGGTATTGGCGGCATCAGCCAGCAAAGCTTGGCGCTGACGCAAAAACTCCGAGTAGTTTTCCGGTTTCCATAGCTCCGGATCTTGCGGAATCCATTGGCTCGCCAAAGCCCCCGGATGCTGGTTTTCCACTTCCGGGAAATAATCCTGCGGAGGCCGGTTGCTGATCTGCAGATTGCTGTTCTTGGTCAGGAAACAGAAATTGCCCAACGCATTAATGGCCTTTTTATCGTCATGGCGATTCTTCTTCAGAAAATCCCTGGGGAAAATATGATGCACTTCCAGCGAGGTATTCTTGCCCAGCATGCCCTTTTTCAATGGCAGGCCGGAGCCCCAATCCTGAGCTTCACCAACCCGGGTAAGCATGTACAAAATGGAATAGAAGCGGTTGCCTCGGCTCCAGCCAGTGAAATGTTCCGGACGAATGCGCAGGTTGCCTCGCCAAAGTTGCAACTCCCGAATCAGCGCATCCAGCCCTTCCTTGGGGCCGGCATCAAGAAGGATATTGAGGTCGCGGGACAACACGCTCTCTGTGGAACCAGAGTACCGACCCCAGATCGCCGTCTGCACATACCAGAACAGGATTTTGTTCTGCGTTTCCACATCCTGAGCCGCTCCGCCGGCATCATCCAGAAAACGGACCAGTATCGGAAACGCAAAATGCCCCGTCAGCACCTGCTGGTGGTCCAGCCCCAGCCTGGCACCGATCAGATCCAGAACCGTATTGGTGTGGTTAATAGCCCGCTGCAAAGCAGCGTTGAAGGTACTGGCATCCAGGTCGTGCAGTGCTGAAAACCGGGCGTCGCCAGTGGCAATGGTGGTCACACTCCTCAAGAGCCAATCCAGACTGAAGCCAAAACCCGCCTCGCTCCATTCATCCAGCGCCTTGCGCATACGGGAACGGGCATCGGGCTCCACCGAACAGATACGAGCCAGTGCCAAATCGCCTTTTGACAGCTTGCGGCCACCACTGTTGACGCGGTTGAAGATATCCACCACCACATCCAGCGTCATTTCCGGGCCTGAGACGTCTTCGATGTGGACATCAATATCACGGATATTCCGGAGTTTTATCAGGCGCTTGGTAAGGCTGGAAGTTCGCTTGAGATCTTCCGTGTATTCCAGAATCTCATCCTGAATGCGATCTTCCTCGCCCTCTTTCATCAACCTGGTGACATCCACCCACAGCGGGTTACCCTGCATCTTGGACGCCATATAGAACGAAAACTCTTCGGTTTCCGCATGAAAGTACAGGCCGTGAAAGGCATTGGCATCGCCATCAAAAAAGGCCGGCGGCTCGCCCTTGATAATGCCGTACAGCGAGGTCATTCGCTGCTGACCGTCCAGCAACATTTTTACCTGCTGCCCGGGATTAACATCCGAAACACCACGCCCCTTGGCCTGGGAGCTATCAGTGATCCACGCCAGCAAGCTGCCTACTGGGTAGCGCTTGTACAGCGAACGCACCAGGCCGCGCACCTGGTCTCGGTTCCAGACATAGCCGCGCTGGAACTCGGGCAGGGCGATCTGGCCGAATTCGATTTGGTCCAGTAAGGTCGAGATCTTCATATAAACCATTGTCCATTATCGACATTTTTAAAATCAGGAGCCCTATGAATCACTCGATCAAAGCTTAGGTAAAGCCGGAAAAGATCAGCCGCTCCTGACGCGTTATTCTTCGCCCAACTTTTTCATGGCCAGCTCTAAAGACTCACTTTGCAGGGTATCGCTATGCCCGTTCACCTTACTTTGTAATGATGACGTAGACTGAGCGAGAGCAGCTCTGCTGCCAGCGATCTTAATAAGTCGGTCGAGTAAATGAGTCGCATCGTCCTTACCCTGTGCTTTCCAGCGGGAAATAGACTGTGCATCAAAGCCAAGCATGTCCCTGGCACCTTTTTCCGCCAGCCGTCTGGAGGGCCTGATTTCAAAAATATTTTCGTCCGGAAAATCATCCGCATCCCACAAGGAGCCATCTTCCAAATGAGAAACGATGATTGCATCCAGGCCTTGCCCAAGTAATGGAGTGATTGGCGTGTTGCCCTGAACACTTTTATAGTTTCCTTGCCCACCATCAGAGAATAACTGTCCCCCAACTTTCCTGGGCGTGAAAAGTACTGGAATGGCGGCAGAAGCCAGAAGCACCTCTTTTTGTTCTTCAGGGCTAAGGGCTTGCACGTGCTTGAAAATAGACTGCTGCGTATCAAACCGCTTTATCACTTCGCCTTTGATGAATTCCGTTATTGCATGTAAACGACCGCGATAGGGATACAGCGAAACGTGGAGAGGAATGCCATTCGAGAGCTCTTGGGGGCATAGATAGCGATCGAGAATATCCGTCAACGGAGAGGTGTCCACAAAACCCGTATCAGCCCGATTACCGGCCCATCCCGCAAGAAGGCCAAGTCCCAATTGACCCACGCCTGTCAAACCGGCTGCAACCAGCATGCTTAAGTACCGAGGATAAAGCTCCGGATTGAACCCCAACACATCTTTAGTGGCAACAAGATCCCAAAGCTTATCCAGGCGTTCCGCCGCCTTGCTAATATCTCCTGCCGCTGAAATTAGCGCGCCATTTAGCGCGCCAATGCTGGCGCCTGAGATCATCTCTATTTCGATATCGTGTTCAGCGAGTGCAGCAATGAGCCCCGCTTGATATGCACCTTTTGCTCCTCCGCCAGAAAGAACCAGCCCTATTTTCATGCTATATCCCTATCTATAAAAATTTCATCCACGAACTCTCTGCCAAGTCGCTCGGCACTGATTAGATGCGGTACAGCCAGCAACTCCTGATTTGCAGCGCATTGATTGCGTACCAAGCTAACGAATGGGGCTCTATCCTCTGTAGCCCAATCCGACAGGAGGTCTACACCTTGAACCACAGCTGATAGGGACAAAGCTGAATCAGCTGATTGGTTCAACCATCCTGCTCTGGGGACTCGAACCTTAGGCTCGATTTGTAAATCCTTAGCAAAGCGCGCCACAACCCGGTCCCTCAAATAGCGAAGTAGCTTGTCCGCTTCCTGCCCTGGATAGCTCTGCAAATAGAATCCGAAATCCCCCCACCACAACTCCTCCAATACTCCGTAGCCGCGGAGGCTGACGGGCAATGGATTCAACATACCAGATTCCCATTTATGAAATACGGAATCCAATTCTTGACGTGCTTTAAGTCGACAATCTATCTCCTCAATAGCACCCGTTAACATCTGAAACTGACTATTAACTTTAACCTCAAGCTCAGCAACCCTTCCTTTAACCTCAATAGTTTGATAGGCAAGGGTCTCTGTATGATTCTGCAGATTTTTCAACTCATCGACTACAATACCTAACGTTCTATTATTAAATGAGACCACATCCATAACATCAGTTAACTGGTCTATCGCTTCCTCAACGACATCAGTCAATTGTGTATTTATAGAGTCTTGTCGACGCCGGGTTTCTCCAGAAAAAAAACCTACCACTTCTTTAAAAAAACCTTGATTTTCTTTCTGAACCCGGGATTGTTCCTTAACATTGTTAAGTCGACTAACAAGCTTGACCGCACACTTATCTTTGAGCGCAGGAAACAACTCTACAGCTGTAGCAACATCGTTGGTCATGCCAATCTCTCCTGCAGATTCTGTCGAGCATCACCTTGCAACTCATCGGTGTCTTCCATCATCCCTGGCACATTTTTCGCGATAGCCCTAAGCCCATTAAGCAGCTCCGCTTGCTCATTCTTGCTTTTTTCTTTGTCATCAATACCCTGCAACAAATCGCCGCGAACCACTTCAACCTTTCTCTCTAGTTCATCAAAAAACTCCTTCAAAGTGGACCGGACCGGCATTTCTACTTCTTCTTTGACTTCGTAGCGCCAATCTTTCCCGTTTTCTTCAATTGTTTCTTGAGTTTGAGAATTCAGTTTATCGAGCGAAACCTTGTAAACATCAATATCGGCTTCATATTCGTCATACCCCCAATCAGTATCAAAGATTCCACCAAAGAACCTTTTAACATCACCTGTCCAGGAATCTTGACGCTTAAGCCGCGTAACCGTTTTGGTATCTTCAGAAATACCATCACCCATTGCAAAATCGCCCAACCCTAAAGACCTTGCCTTGAGATTGGAGGGAATTCTCAAATTAATTTCAAAACCCTCTTTACCTAGTCGCTGAGTAACATCGCCTAATATTTTTTCTGCCTCGGTTGCAACATCTAGCCTTAGCTTTTTATCAAATTCCACAATCGCACTATCGACAGACTTCGACATTTTCTTATTAAGATTTGAAACCGCAGGCTTCAACGCCTTTTCAAATCCATTGACAAACTCCTTGGCTTCTTTCTTTTTCCTGAATTCAATCTCTCGTTTGCTCGTATCTAGCTTATTTTCATCCGATGTAGAATCTTTATCTTTTACATCATCGGAACCACCCATAAATGCCGCTAAACCCATTGCTCCCAGGCTAGATCTTTTCTTCTGACTGACGGTAATGCTATCTCCTGCATCAGCGCGCTCTCCAGCAGTTCCTTTAGTGACCGCTAGCTCCTTCTTCTGACTCTCTATAACTCCATCTTTAAATAGCTTTCCGGTAATACTTCGGGCCTCATTAATGGAGTCAGCCAGTGTGACCTCAATCTCTTCTTTAAGCTTTCCGAATAATAAGTCGGCTTCCTCTTCTTTTCTGTCCCGAAGCTCTGAAATTCTGTCAACATCGGATTTCAAAGACGCAATGTATCCCTGGAGCTCAACAGTTGTTTTTTGCAACGCAGTTTCGCGACCGTTAACAAAGTTCGATATTCTCTCCGCAAGGGAAGCAAGCTTGGACGCTGTTGAGTCAAGTGCATAGTAAGCAGCATTCTGGTGAGCTGCATGCACCACTTTTTCTAATGGCAATGCAAAACCCGAATCCTCCCAGTACCCTTTTGCTTCATCCAAGACTCGATCAGCATCATCAAGCTCTGACTGCCAACGCCTTCCAAAGCAGTCTCTTGCAAATCCCTCCACCCAAGGGTGTTCTTCAGGGTCTGGCAGCTTTCCGTTCTCACGTATATATTTCTGTACGACCTCTCCTAAAAACGCCTGCTGAGCGGAGACAGCAAATATACTATCCTCGGGGATAGAGCCTGCCAGAAGATTACTAACTACCTTTTTTACACCAGCTTCATCAGGGTCGTTATGTGAACGCTGGTCAAACTTGTTAACAAATGCATACATCCGCCCTTTTGCGATATCTGCAATTGCGTTAACTTCGTTTCGTAAGCTTTCATCACTTTCAGACTTGAGCTGGGTGTAATTCAGTACTGTAACTACTGCTGAAGCTTTTCGTAGTTGATCTCTAAGCATCAATTTAAGGTGCTTCTGTCCAGCTTCGTTTGGTCCCGGAGTATCAAGTAAGGTGAGATTACCCAATCCACTTTCTTTTTCCGACAAAGAAGTGAACTCAACTTCAATAACGGGTAATTCATGCATTTCGTCGTAGTCAGAAAAAGGAAAATCCTGCTCTAACTCCCGACAAATCCGTACCAGGTCGTTAACTATTCGAAGGAACTCAAAAACACCTTGCCGGCCCTCGTAAACAGGTTTCACCTTTTCACCGCTTTTAATGAAGTCAATCACTTCTGCCATATCAGCGGATTCATCATATAACTTTGCTACGTGCTCAGGCTTACTCCTTACAACCTCATCCAGCTTCTGACAAAGTGCATTGATCGGGGCATTATTATCGAAACGTACTACCGGAGTATTTTGACCTTTGGAATGACGAATAAGAGTAGGAATTGACGTCATAGGACCGTTTCTATTGGGAAGGATCTCATTACCTACAATAGCATTAATTGTTGTCGACTTTCCCGCTTTCATTGTTCCTACTACGGCCACTACCATGTCCATGGAGTCAAGCTTGTGCCGCTCTCCTGAGAGCACCTCCAAGCCTTCTTCCAAAGTTTTTGGATCAAATGTTTGGGCGGAATCATTTTCCTCAGGAATTAACCCCGGTGCACTCTTAATACTAGAAAGTAAATGGCTTTCCAAATCGATCAATCTGGATGCCTCTTTCCTTAATAATTCCAAATTATCTGTGTGCATATCCTTTTTCCTTTCAGCTACTAGGAGTCGTGTTTCGAGAGACGGCAAGCCTTAGGGGAGGCATTAGCCAGGGCTATGGAGAGACTCAGGATCCATCCCAAACTATATTTCCAAGATGATGTGCCACATTCCCAGGCGCACTAAATTGTCGCTTTTCTAGTCATACCAGCTAGAGAATCAATCATGTAACAGGATTATTCGAACTGGAAGCCGGCGTTACAAACCGTCACAGTTTTATAATGACGGACTTTTCGATGCGCCAGCTCCAAAGAACCTCAAAGATAGATATAAGCGTATGCCCCCCTTGATCCATCAGAAATCGCGGGAAAATCATTTAAAGTGAGCCTATTTTCGACCATGTAATCGAGTTGGAGTACTCGTCCCTTGATAATTTCATGGGCGCCAGCAGATTGCTGACCGATTTCTTTCAAAATGGCTTCTGAATCAGCATGCACGCGTTCGCTCGTCAGCTTTCTTAAGGGATCCCTTCGCACTTTCAGAAAATCTCTACCAAATACCTGATGCTGGGCTTTAAGCTCCTGTGCAAGATGTTGCGCCAATGGAATTTCGCCCAACTCGGCCATGGTCTGAATTCGACCTTGGGATGCCATGACCCAAGCCCTATAGCACACAGCGAACTCCTCTGGTCGCTCTTGCTCTAGCTTATTGACAAGCATTTCTCTCAAGACATTACGAAAATAAATACTTGCATTTTCTAACTTACTGTCGGCATCTAAAAGCTTACTTTTCGAAGTTTCTTGGTCTTGGATATAGTGAATACTAGAGAGCGCTTCCAAGGCGCTACACATGGGTGCCAGATGCTCGATAAGGTGCTTTTTTTCGAGCCACGCGTGTGCCTCGGAGAGAGCCTGCAGTTTTTGGTCGACTCCTTCTATCTGTCGCTGTACCTGCTGCAATTTTCGGTAAATAAGCGCAAATCCCGCAACATTGACCGCCAGATTGGCGACCTGTAGACCCATTAACATTTGCGGGCTGGACAAGATACTGGGAAGCCCTGTTTTTTCAGATGCCTCCGCACCGGCCTCGGTAAGCCAAACAACAATCTTTTTATTGCCGACACGCCGAATCACTCCCCCCACACGCTCAAGAGTTCCGTCCGCAAGCCCCTTGGCAATTTCCTCAGAAAGCTCAAACACCACATTGATGTTAGTCATCAAACGCCCCTTCTAATGGCCCAACTTCCTGCTCAGCAATCCATTTTTGACGCAACATAGCAATATGCAGAGTACAAGGCACTGTTACCCGATAGGCCGGCCCGGCTATATCGGCTGCGGTCCACAGACCGGCCAGAACCCAGCCCAAAGGGCCGAGGAACATCGCGCCTGCCCGCCCCGTGGCAAAGCTGGCGCCAATCGTTAAACCATGGCCCAATAACTGCCGGGCAACAGCCGAAGCAATTAAACTTGAAGCCTGATACATAAACACTCTGTACAAATGGGGTGCTAGTAGCGACACCAGTGAGGCACCTGACAAAAACGCCTTGTAATCTTTATGGTTCATGCCAGCATTGCGTAAAACTTCCTCCAACTCTTCCCGCTCCTTCCCTTTAGCCTCCTTTGCTGCCTTTCGCAAAAGCTCCTGGATCATTCGTTGTTCAATATCAACAATGGAGCCGTTACTGATATTTTTTACCCCCACTTTACTCGCAGCATCTTTAACAACCTCCGAGTATGAAGGCCCCGACTTCCGGAAAATGTTTACCAAGGTGTTTCCGCCAAACAGGCAAATTTCGTCATAAACTTTGGCACTATAGCGAGCATGATCCGGATGATGGCGTTTATACTCAGGGCTCCCACTCAACCCTTCTGTAGATGCTTTAAGAATGTACTCAACCAGCGGTTCGAGCTCTTCGTTAGATGCAGAGTCCAAAAGATCTCGCGTCGTAATAACCTCACTGCTCATATTTTTTTACCTTTAATTAGAGCTATTCCTGAAAACCTCCCAAGCCACCCGATAATCCTCCTCCCGATCAGGCCGGAAGAACGGGGCTTTGTATTCCACGGTGCGTTCTACTTCGCCGCCTGGGAGGGTGTCGTCCAGGTAGGTTTTGTAGACGGTGCCGGTTTGCATGTGCTGGATATCCTCCCAGCCCAGTGCGACATCTTGGGTCGTTAAATCCGGTGATTCGACGGCGTAGTGGGTGCCTTCGTTGAGTTCCTTCTTGCTGGCTTTCCTGGGCAGGCCTACGCCTACCAGGCCTTTGCTGGGGGTGAAGACGATGCGGCCGGTTTGGTCGTAGTAGGTTTCGGCTTCGTATTGGCGCATGACGGGGAACTGGACGCGGTAGATGGTGAGCAGTTCTTCCAGCGTGAGACCTAGGGCCTGGGCAACGAGGACGTCGATTTCGACCAGTGCCTGGCGGCGGGCGTAGTCGGTGCGCAGCGCGTTGTTTCTTTGCCACTCGGGGGTGAGGTTGGCGAAGAAGTCCTGTGGCAGCGGGGCGATGGGTTCGCGGGTGGCCCAGTGTTGTTGGCGGAAGCTGTCTTGCCAGTTGGATTGCCAGAGGTCCGCGTAGTGGCCTGAAATACAAAGCAAGCCAAGAGCACGAACCCTCGCCAGAGGAACGTCCAGCAATGGGAATGTTGCCAAAAGCTGCCCGTACAAATCTGACTTACCTGTTGATTTCAGAAAGAAGTCATACGCGACAGAGAAAGTTGCAGCCGCGAAGCTCACCAGCTGCTTTTCGTCCCTTATGACGGTGCTGACTGCGGTATTGATGTGACCAGCCCCTTTTGGCATCACCGTGCTGATGAATGAACGCTCAGACGATGCACCGAACATGCGCCGATTTACGAACCGATAATACTCCGTCACCAACCGCTCCCGATGCTCGCCCTCTTGCACCCAGGGCACACGCGGGGTGCGGTCGCGGTAGGTGGCGGGGTCGCAGGCGGGGGTGTAGTTGGTGCGCGGCAGGTAGTCGTCCGGCAGGGTTTGCAGGTCGAGTTTGTCGTAGTCCTTATTGCTCTTGCACCCCGGCCGCGGGTTTTTAAAGAATGGGCTGCCGACGAAGAAATGCGGGCCGGATAGTATCCACTGTTCCGGGCTTTCCGGGAATTGGGTATCCCGCTTGATGGTCCCGTCACGCTGGGCGTATGTTTCGTCGAACATAACCGTGGAGAAATACTGACCTTTCAGATCCCCCAGCCGCCGGGGCTGGGCGGCGAATTTTTCAAGTACGTTGGTCAGCTGTCGGGCGTGCATGGCCGGCAGGCGGGCTTCCAGCGCATCGGTGCCGGCTTCATCGTAGAGTTGGGCGAACAGCGCCAGTTCGTGCTGGCCGACTTCGATAATGCGGTCGCGATGGCCGTCGACTCCCCATTTTACTTTTACTCTTCCATCCGGAAGCTCAACCTCTTCCTTGATGCCTGGGACCGAGCCATGACCATCATGGCTAAAGGAATAATCCACGGTTTGCGGCACAAACAGATTGGAGATGTTGTAGAAACGCGTCTCACCGACCGGGCCATAAATGTTCTGGCTGTAGCGCGTGTGGTTATCCACCTCGGCAAACAGCTTCACCTCGTTCGCATACTGGAAATGTGCCCGTAACCGCTGATAAACCTCCCGCCGAAACGCCCCACCCTTGGGATCGTCGTAAATCCCCTCCGGATGCAAAAAACCACTCACACCCTGCGCGTTCACATTGGCCCAGGCGCGGGGCAGGAAGCATTTATACAGATTGGTCTGCACGCCCTTGAGCTGCGGGTAGTTCTGGGTAGCGTTCAAAAACGCCTGCGAACCTTCCGCTTCCGCCAGTTCAGCAAACCAGGCCTGCTGCAATTGCGGGCTGCGCTCGAAGGCCGCTTCACGCTCATCGGTCAGTTGCTTGGCGCTGAGTTTGTGCAGCACAAAGGCCGGGTTGTGGTCGCCGAGGATGCCGCCTTCCTGCCATTCCACCTTGCGCCAGGGTGGGTTACCCAGGGTGATGTCGAAACCGCCGCGATTGGCGAAGATGTCGGCGAAGGCCAGTTCCCAGTGGAAGAAGCGGTACTGTTCGCCCAGTTGGTTGGCGATGGCCAGGGTGTTGAAGAAGGGGTTCCTGAACAGTTTTTCCAGGTTGAGTTCGCCGCGCTGGTTGCTGACTTCCCGGGCGGCCTGGGTTTCTTCGCGTAGGGTTTGTTGGGGGGCTTCGGCGGCGAAGAGGTCGTCTACCGGTTTGGCGAATAGGTCTTCATCCCCCTCTCCCCGGCCCATTACTCGCGCCTCCGGCGCTCGCCCTTCGGACCAGCCTTCGGCTGTTCTGCGCTGCGCTTGTCCCGCGAGGGGAGAGGGAGTGTTTGCCGGTTCTTCAGAGAATAGGCCTTCCTGCTCCGGAGCAAAATCAAAGGTGCCGGCGCTGTTGAGGATGGTGTTCAGGTCGAATAGCCATTTCTGGCGGTCGGGTAGTTCATCCACTTTGTCCAGAGGCCAGAACCAGAGGGCGCACCAGTAGTCCATGGCCAGTTTCAGGCGGCGGTACGGGGAGGCGATTCGGGCGTTGGTGTTGAAGATGCCGTGGGCGCGCAGGTTGTCTTTTTCCCGGGTGGTGGTGTGGTGTTCTTCCAGCTGTTCCTGGCCCCAGAGCGGATAGGTGTCTTCGGTGCGCAGGCGGTGTTGCTGCAGCATCTGGGTGTGGTCACGCCACAGTCGGTCCACGGCGTCGCTCAGGCTTTGCAGGGTCTGGATTTCCTGCTCGTCCAGCGGGGCGCAGAAGGCTTTTTTCCAGTCTTTGATTTTTTTGAAGGCGTCTGGCCGCAGTTGCTTGGCCACTTTGTCGTTGTAGCCGGCCATGCCGGGGTCGGGTAACAGGAAGTGGTAGATGTCGTTTTCGCTTCGGCCGCCCTCGCCTGCCGGGTTCAGCAGGGTTTCCGGGGGTAGTCGGCGCGGGGCGTTGTTGTACCAGTAGCCTTCTTTGGCCTGTTTCTTCAGCGCGATCTTGGGGTACACCTCACGGCGGGCGCCGATCAGGCTGTTGCCGGTGAACAGCTGGTAGCCGAACCAGGGTACGTTGTGGCCGCCGCTGAGGGCGTTCAGCCACAGGGACACTTCCGCCAGCTCCACGGCAATGGGGTTCAGGTCTACGCCGTACACGTTGTGGTCGGCGATGTGCATTTTTACCCGCTGGAGTTCGCGCTGGTAGTCCTCGTGGGGGATGCGTTCGCCCTGCTCCTGCTGTTTGCGGGTTAAATAGGCTTCCGCCAGCTGGTTCACGGCTTCGTTCAGGAAGGCGGCGCTGCCCATGGCGGGCTCGCAGATGGTCAGGTCGAGGATTTCGTCGGCTTTTACCTCGTCGCCCAGCCGTTCTTTCAGGGTGTATTTCACCAGGCTTTTGGTGAGGACTTCCGGAGTGTAGTAACTGGCGCTCTTTTCCCGGTCTCGCCCGGCCATGCGGTAGATGAATTTGCCTTTGGGGTGAACGCGCAGGCTGAGTTTGCCATCAACTTTGTCGTACACGCGCTCTTTTTCGTCGAATTCGTCCAGCTGGCTGGCGGTAACGAAGTAGCCGGTCTCCAGTTCGTCCGGGTTTATGTTCTGGCCCTTGGGGGCGACTTCGTAGAGGTCTTCGGTGGCGAAGAAGCCACGGTAGCTGAGCAGGGCTTCATATACGGCGCCGAGCTGGTTGATGCCGAGCTGGGTGTAGCTCACGCGGCCCCGGCGTTTCTTTCCCTTCGCAGGCCTTGTGAGCGACATGCTCTGGATCACCTGCTGCAGGGTTTCGTTGCTGAAGGTGACGCGGTTCAGCAGCGGGGTTTTAGCCGGGTCGAACAGGTGGCTGTCCAGGCCTTGCAGGGTGAAGGCGTTGGTGGTGCTTTCGTGCAGATCGTCTTTTTGACGGCTGGCTGTGTAACCCTCGTAAATCAGGGTGAACATGCGCTGCAGACTGTCGTGAAAATACCGGCCCTGGCGGCTGGTTTCGGTGGTCAGGCGTACCATTTCCAGGTCGCGCAGGCTGTCCAGGCTGTAGCCCATGCGCCAGGTTTCGTCTTCGGTGGGCAGGTATCCCAGTTCCGGCCGCGCTTCGATGTAGAACAGGAACAGAATGCGGTACATGTAGCGAAGGCATTCTTTGGAAAGCTGGTCCGGGTCCAGAGCCTTGCTCCCGCTGTAGATGCCTTCCTTCCGGTCCCGCGCCTGTTCAATGAGTTGTTCGGCGGCTTCGTTGCCCAGCAGCTCGATGGCCTGGCGCAGGGCGTATTTGAGGTCGTCGGAGACCGCGAAAGCGTGTTTGTGGCTGTTTTCGTCCAGGCTGTCCAACCGGCAGTGGCCTTCGGTTGGGGCCAGGCTTTCGCGGTGCAGGAGCATGGCGGTGGCTTTGAGGGTTTTGTCGTCCCGCCGGCCGAGGATTTCTTCCCAGTCAAAACGCAGCATGCGGTTTTGTGACCACTTGTAGCGGTCAATCAATATGCCCTGGCGGTCGCTGATCAGTAGCACCCAGCGCGGTGGGGTTTCGTTGTAGGGCGAATTCTGGCGGAACACAGCCTGGTCAAGGATGCTGTACCAGTCGGTGTTTTTCAGGGCGTCGTGGTGCGGGCCGGGGCCGAAGAACTGGTTGCTGTGCAGTTTCAGGGAGAGCGGGTCTTCGCCTTCGTTGTCGGCATCCAGCGCGCCCAGTACCCAGAGTTGGTCACTCAGGGTGCTGAGTACGGGCAGTTCGGTGTTGGCTGCCACCTGGCGGTTTTCCGGCTGATAGGGAATGCCAAGGGTGGCCAGCAGGTCTTTGAAGAATGCCCGCTGCAGGCGAATACGTTCGCCGGCGCTGCGCTCGGTTTTGAGCTTGTGGCGCAGGGCGAAGTAGCCCTGGTTCAGGTTGCGCAGGGCGCGGTGGGGCTGGTCGTCCCTGCTTTCCCATTCTTTGATGGTGTCGGCAAAATCACCCTGGAAGACTTCGGCCAGGTAATGGGCGCTGAAGAATTCGTTGTCGTTGGTTAAACCGATGAAAGTGGCGGCGGTGTCTTGTACGGCCATGGCGATAACTTACTCCTGTGGACCGTTCACATGCAGGCCATGGTTTTGGCCCTGATGGTGGTCAAAACAATGCGCGATGATGTCGTAGAACTGCGAATCGTTGGCCTCAAACTTCCTGAAGATGGCGAATGCAACCAGATCCGCAAGCTGGATCAGCCGAGAGGCTTGCGAGTCGAGAAACAACGGCACCTCTGAGAAGTTTCTTAATTGCCCCCAGCTGTGACCGTCGTGCTTGAAAATTCGGGCCAGGTTCTGAATGCTCTTCTCCGTGGAGGATTTATCGAAAATGGCGATGCCTCGCTGGGAGTTCCCCCGCAAATGGTGACGCATAAGATACTTGTCAAAGCGTGAGGCCAGTTGCTCAAAAGCGGATGTTACCGGGTCTTCTGTGATCGGAGCGTTTCGATGGATAACTGACGCAAAAAGGCGAACATTGGGGTGCCGGTCAGCCACAATTTTCAGGGCGTCTTTAATGGCCTGAAACCGCTTTTCCATGGGCAGGCCTTTCCATTCACCACGCCCAGAGCGCATGGGTGAGCCATGAAGTTCAACGTTGTAAGGATCGGCCGGATTGAAGCGCGCAGCGATTTCATTCAGCTGCTCCTCGATCCAGTGGGTTTCACGCTCAAAAACGGAAACGCCAGCGAGCACGAAGTGTTGCTGATTAGGATCGCCGGGGGAGCCTGATTCGTCGACGTAGAGGAGGAACATCAACTTTCCCTCCCCACAACGACAAAAGCCGCGCACAAGGCACGGCTCCTGAAAGAAAGGTAAGCCAGCGATGCACAAGCACCACGCACTGCTATGGGCAGCCCTACTGACTTACTTCTAATTATACATACATTTTGATGTTGGCCAAGCATAGCGAGATGTCCCTATCTTACTCTGTAGTGAATACGGCGATGATCTGGATAAACGGCACGGGTTCGATGGTAAGCGTGTCGCGTACCCAGGCCTGGTATTCATCGAACACCCTCTCAATTCGCCCGATGCGCTCTTCCCTTCTGGCGGCCTTGAAGTGTTCGGCCTGGGCGGATTTTTCCAGCTGCATTTCGACCTGGGCGACCTGGCGTTGTTGCAGGGCTTCCAGTGCCTGTAGCTGTTCCGCCAGCTCTTCGCCGGTTTGTTCCGTGTAGGCCTGCTGGCGCTGGTTCATCTCTTCTTTTGCCGCGTGAATCACTGGCTGGCGCAGAGCTTCCAGCTCGCTGATGTTTACCGGCTGGGCGCGGTTGGGCAGCTTGTTGTCCAACTGCAGGGCTTGCAGCCAATCTTCTGCCGGCTCTACGGCCGTGACATCGCCCTTGCGGGTTTTGATGGCAAACCATTGACAGATCACCGGGTGCGCCTTGCGGTTGGGGATCAGCCCGCTGACCAGGAACACACTTTCGCCCGGTTGAATAGCACGGTTAACGTTGTCGGTGTCGGGCAGTGCCAATACCGGTGCGCTGTGGCGGGCCACCTGGGCCAGCAGCTTGTCCTGCAGCCACTGGATGGCCGGGTGCTGGGGCCAGAGGTAATGGAGCTTGGGCCAGGCGTTTTCATCCTGGCGGCTACGGCGGATTTCGTCTTCAAAGCACTGTTTGTCGGCGGTCAGTACCAGAGTGCCGTCTTCCGGGCGGATTTCCGGAGGCAGAAAACGGAAGCGGTAGTCCAGATCATCCGGCGGGGTCAGGCTGAGCATTTGCCGGTCGTTATTCGCGGTAAAGCTGACCTGCTTGCGCTCACGGTTGAGGGCATCCAGTGCCTGGCGGGCGAATTCGTAGTCGCTTTCGAACAGGCTGTAACCTTGTACCGTGTGTTCTTCGGCTTGCTGTTCGGTTTTGGGCTCGTTGGCTTCCGGGTTCTCGAACAGAGCCATGAGTTCGTCCGCCGGGTTGCTTTCGTCCGGCTGGTATTGCTCGTTAAAAGCGCTGGCGTCGGTGCCGGTAGCCATGGCTTCGGCTGTCAGGGCTTCTTCGGCTTCCGGGTCGTGTACTTTCATGAAGGTGGCCGGGTCGCCGATGTTTTTGTAGGCCTGTTCGTCCTTGTCTTTGAGGATTTCCAGTATGCGCTGGTCGCCCCGCACCTGCGGATTTTCACTTTGATTGATCAGGTAGGTGATGATTGGCGTTTGTTCCTGGCCGTAGCGGTCAACCCGGCCATTGCGCTGCTGGAACACCATCAGTGACCAGGGTAAATCGAAGTGCACCAGCCGGTGCGAAAGGTAATGCAGGTTGATGCCTTCGCTGGCTACGTCCGAGCACAGCAGCACTCGCAGCTTGCTTTCCGGTTTGCCGAATTCTTCAACGATTTCCTGCTGGTCCACATCGCTCATGCCGCCATGCAGAATTTGCAGGGCGTTGTCCTTGAGCTTGAGGTCGGTTTGTAACTGGCCGTAAAGCCAGTTCAGGGTTTCGATGCGTTCGCTGAAGATCACCAGGCGGTCTTCAGTGTCGGTTTTCTTCCAGGCGAACTTTTTGCTGTTCAGCAGGGCCAGCAGTTCCCGGTATTTGTTGAAGTTGCCCGGGGTAACGTTGCGCAGGGCCAGTAGCAGGGTGTTGAGCGACTGAATTTCCTGTTGCTCGTCGTCACTGGTTTGCTCTTTGGCTTCCAGCTTTTTGATGCGCTGCTGCACGGAGGTTTCCGCCGCTGCCGGCGAGCTGAAGATGGCTTTTTGCAGGCCAATGCGCACCAGCTGGCCGTTTTTCGTTTCGCTGTGCTCACCCCGGTAGGTGAAGGGCACGTCAAGCAGGGCCTGGTAGGCGGCTTCTTCCTCGGGTGAGGCGTTCAGGTAAACATCGTTGACTTCCCGCTCTTTGAACTCCTGCTGCACCTGGTCCCGAATGTCTTTCTTGAAGCGACGGATCACCAGGCCCTTGTCGCGGAAGTCTTCCTTGGCGTAATCGTCCGGGTCGGAAATGGCGGTCGGGTCCAGCATGTTCATCAGGCTGGCGAAGCTGCGCGCCTTGCCGTCGTGAGGCGTGGCCGAAAGCATGATGAGGGTATCTGATCGGCCCGCCAGCAATTGTGCCAGTTTCGCCCGCTGGGAGCTGCTGCCCCGCTCGGCAACGTTGTGGGCTTCGTCGATAACGATGATGTCCCAATAGGCCTGTTCCAGGTGGCGGCGGTATTCGTTGTCCTGCTTGAGGGTGTCGATGGAAATGATCGACTTGTCGTAATAATAGAACGGGTTGTGGTTGCCGGGTATGTGGTTGCGTACCCGCTGCAGGCCGGTGGAATCCAGCCGGGTGAGCGGGATGGTGAAGCGGTTCCACATTTCTTTCTGGAACTGGGTCATCATGCTTTTCAGGGTCAGCACAAGAATACGCTTGCCCCTGCCCCGGCGCATGAGCTCGGTCATCAATATGCCGGCTTCCAGGGTTTTACCCAGGCCCACGGCGTCCGCAATCAGGATGCGCTGACGGTTCTGCTTGAGCGCCTGCAGTGCGGGATCGAGCTGGTACGGCACAGGGTCCATGGCCGCTTTGTGGCCGAGATGGATTTTCTCGTCTGCCGGGGTGATCTGGCGCAGCTGGGTTTCAATAAACAGGCGGCTTTTCTCGAAGCCGGGGGTCAGATCCTGTTCGAAGCGGGTCTCGGCCGGGTCCAGCGCACGGATGGCGCTGGCTTCTTCTTCCAGACGTGTGAGAAAACGGGCACTTTTGCCGCTTACCAGCTCCGACAGGCCATCCACGGTGAGTACGTAGCCACCGTCATCACAGGCATCTGCCCGGCGAACAATCCATTCGCAATCCCGAATTACTACTCTGGCGCCCGGTGCGTAGAGTGAAGCCATGTGCCCTTCCCGACTGTGTCAAAAGCGTACGAATGCCGGGAGGCTAACTCTGATTTCCGACATCCGTTGTCGCAGTGCTGATTATGACTGGTTTGGATACATGATGATGGAAGATTAGGGAGCAAAGTGGAAGAGCGGGTTACATTTTTTGACGGTTTTCAGATGTTTGTTTCCCCGAGCATTTCTGATCAGTCCGTAGCCGCCCTCCAGAACGCCAACGTCTGGGGCTGCACGTAGCCATACTCTTGCCCAATCTCGATAAAGGCTTGCTGAACTGCTCGGGCAAGTTCCTGCTGGTGGCACAGGTACAGGCTGCGAATAATGCGAGTGATCCGCAGGTGATTATGGCCACCCCGTTTTAGCCAGATGTGCTGATTGGGGTTCAGATTATCGAGCGGTTCAATGTCGTGGCCAGTGCGTGCCAACCCAAAGAAGCTCAACATCCGATCCAGGACCTGTCGGTGCTGAACTCTTAAAAAGACGTCTCTGCGAAACCACTCCCGGTCCATTTCCGTTAACACTGGTGCTTGAGGATTCGCCCGACTAGGGGTATCTATCGGGAACAACCATTGGATGTAATCATGCGTGTGTTCCAACCAGAAATCATCCAGCGCCAGGATATCCTCTATCCATCGCCCGCGATGATCGGTGAACTCCCCACGCAGAAAGCCAATGAAAGGACTTTTCACCAACTGGGAGCTGGTACAAAGGTCAAGCAACTGATGCTCTGACCACAACTCCGCGCTGTCGCCATTAAAGACAGTCAGCCAAAGCGGACTATCAGAAAAGTGAGAGAGTTTGCCATGGCTTACCAATGTACCCGGGACCATCAGAGCTTCATCTTCATCGACGGGCGCCGCATTGCCCAGCAGGATTCGCTGTATGCGCCGGGCCTCAGGGTTACCATTTGGTAAAGCTTCGATCTGGGGCCGAAGCTCCTCCCATCGGTTTTCCGAGTAAATACACACGGCACGCCAATCAGGGGAGGCTGTGATCATCAAACCTTTTGACAATAAGACTTCCAGCAGTGGGCACATGCGGCACAACGCGGCACGATTCAGGTACAGCTCTTCCGAACCACTTACTTTCAACGGCGTAACCGGATACAGACATCCGGTTTTCCAGAAGCCGGTTTTTGTTTGCATGGCACTCTCCTTGTCTATCACTGGATAAACCCGATTGGCTGATGGATGACACCGTCTGTCTGCAGGTGCTGTTCTTCTTTCAGCGCTTCCAACAATCGGCCGGTTCTCGGTTTGAAACCGCGCAGCCGGAGATTTTGTACTGCAGCGCGAATAACGCCCGGGGTCAGGTAATTCAGCTGGTTCAGATCATTGGCTGTTAATGCCTGGGCTTCCTCTGTGTCCACGACACAGGAGGCGATGATGTCGCGAACCTGCCTGTCATCGAGGTAATCAAACGCCACTTTCAGCTGGAATCGGCGGAGGATGGCCTTATCGAAACTCTCGAACCGGTTGGTGGTCGCCAGGAACACGCCTTCAAACCGTTCCAGGCGTACCATGAATTCATTGGTCGTACTCAGCTCCCAGCTGTTTCGGGCCATGTTCCGGTTATAGAGAAAGGTGTCGGCCTCATCCAGCAGCAGCACTGCCCTGGTTCTTTCTGCCTCGTCGAACATTTCAACAATATTTTCCTCCGTTTGGCCCAGGTACCGGTTCAGCAAATCACTGCCTGAACGAAGCATGAAGGGCTTATTCAGGCGCCTGGCCAGCTCTTCCGCATACGCGGTTTTACCGGCTCCCGGCGGGCCGTACAAACAGATGCGAGCCGCGCCTTCGTTTCGCACCAAGCGCTCCACGTTGTGGAGTGAAGGGCGGGTATTAATCCATTCGGCTTTGAAAGCCGGGAAATCCGGCTTTTTCTGTGATTTCAGTACACGCGCTGGTTTGCTCTCGCCCATAACCTGCAGCCGTTGCCGAATAATGGCCTCCAGCCGTTGCTGGTTTCGGATGAGCTGTTTGGCTGGCAGATATTGCCCCACTTCTGTCAGGTTGCGGGCCAGCGCGGGTGTCATCCAGGATTGATAAGCCGCCTGGGTAACCCAGTCAGGCGTGACGGGTAAACCGGACAGCACCTGCTCAATTTTTGCGGATTGCCTGTCACCAGCCTTGCCCTCAATCTCCACAATGAAATCAAACCGTCGCAGGAAGGCCGGGTCCACTGAACGGACGTTGTTGCTGATCCAGATGACCGGTGCGGGGTTCTCCTCCAACAGTTGATTGAACCAGCCTTTGGCCAGGTGATCCGATTTACGGAAGGCATCTTCCATTTCATCAAACAGCAGAATGGCTCCCAGACGGTCTTCCAGAAACATTTGCGCCATTTTGGCGGCGTCCAGACGGATGCGACCGGTCATGGAACCTGACTGCTCATCCTTGGTTGGCACTTCGTACAAGGGCGCAGACAGTTTTTCCGCCATGGCCCTGGCCAGTTGAGTTTTCCCGGTTCCGGGCTTGCCGTACAGCAGAATGTTTTTGCCTTTCGCGTGGCTGTTCAGGGCATCCTGCAGATAATCCAGCATAAGCTGGAGATCCGGAACGCCGCCGAAGTCACTGATGTCATGCAACGCAGGCGGACACGGCGGGCAGACATGATGGAACAGCAGTTTTTCAATCTCTTCGGTACTCCCTTGATGGCGACCTTCGGTGGATTCCATCACCAGCTGTCCCAGCAACGGGGTGGCCACCACCAATCTCGCAAGCAGCGGACCAGGCGTCACGATACTAAAAATATCACTGCTTTGACCGGGCCACTCAATCAGGCAAATCTGACAAAGCGTGGAGTTTTCTTCCAGAGCCTCGCTGACTGAGCGAGTTGATTCCCGCATTGCTCTGGCCAGAGCATTAACCGAGTGGCTGTACTCGTTGATTTCCAGGCCCTGCAACGCATCCTTGGCTTTTGGGTGCTGCAACAGAAGAATGGCATAAACGAGCAGCTTGATCTCCACGACACTGGGTTTGAGAAGCTTAACCAGGTTGTTGAGTAACGGCTCAAAAGATAAACGGGGCTTACCCTTGAGACTTCTGGTCAGGGTCCGTTCACGGTTTTTGATAGCACGCAGAAAGTCGGCGGTACCAGGTGCAAACTCATCGTTGTCTTTCAGCTTGACGCCAAGAAACTCCAGGGATTTGTCTTCCCCAAAAAAAACTGGATTGTTCTGATGGTATGGCGACAGGAACAAACGGCAGAGGTAGATCTGCAGAAGCTTCAGATCGTCTTTCGACGTGACCGGAGTGTGCTCTGAATTCTGCGCTTCACTGATGAGATCTTTCCATAACAACATAGGCGGGCCTCCTGAATGTCTGGTGACATTGTGAGGCCGAAGTACGACACCTCATGTCGCAGAAGATGCCAACTCCGTTGATTTCAATCTTTTTAATCCTCGCTGCAATGTTCTTGAGATTTCACCTTTCAGCCACTCGGGCCCCAGAATATCGCAATGCACCGCCTGTGCTGCCAACCACCAGCGCAGATCCTGGGTATCACCAACAGTTACGGCGATCTCGAAGGTGTCCTCGTCAATCTCAGTGGTTATCTGATCAAAGCCCAAGGGTGATTCAATCAGATGATTCAGCGCCGGTCTGTCACAACGCAGTTTCAGGTACACCGGATGGTCGGATTTCAGAATGCCCATGGCTCCGGAACGGATGTACAGGTCCAGATCAAAGTCCTCTGGCCGTTCAACAGGTTCCTCCAAAAGTTTGCCCGATTTTGCACGGTGCAACACCAACTGACGGATCCCTTCCCGGCCATCGATGGTGCCAATCAGGTACACATTGGGGTCCCGGAAAATCAGCCCGAAAGGATGGACGGTGATGGTTTCGGGCACAGGCCAACTGCGGGCCCGGTAGGTCAGTTGGCATTTGTATTCACGAAGCAGGGCCTCTGTCACCGTTTCCAGCACATCTGAATCAATGGGTGGTCGCTGGCCACCCAGGCCACGGTTGATAACCCGAACATGGTTAGGCCACTGGCCCAGCGGGTTCCGTTCGCGCAGCAATGTGCGATGGGCCTGGTCAAAATGGGGCTTCAAGTGAGATAGAGCCCGAGGCGGCAACAACGGCTTCAGGTAGGCCTGCGCCAACTCGAACGTAAGCGCCGCCGGCAAATCCAGAGCCGGGATAATGTCCATGGTGGTTTCGCGATCAAAGGACCACTGGTGAGGCCGGGCACTCTCATCCACAAGCAGCGGAAAGTCCAGACTCAGCTTTTCGAGGTCTCTCTGAATCGACCGTATGGTCACCTTATAACCGAGTTCTTCCAGGCGTTCCAATAATTCGCCGGTCGTGATCGTGCGGGGGTAACGCGGCACCATCCGAAGCATGGTGAGATAACGAATGGCGGTATTCGACATAGAGCCTTCCTTTGCAAATCTCGATCATAGCGACCACGTGTGTCGCAACCCTACTGTACGTTATCTCCCGGAGAATGGCAGAGACTGACGGGATCGACAATAGTGGAAGGAGCACCCCATGGGCACTGAGACGGTAGAGTTTGACCTGACCCAAGTACTCAATTATCCGATTACGGTGCGAATCAACGGCTGGTACTCAGACCATCCACTACACTGGGTCAGTTTCAATGACGATGGGCTGGTGGCTGAAGGCGTATTCCTGGAGGCACCGGGCCTGCCACTCTTCACATTGGGCGATGACCAGGGCCGGCGACTGTGCGATGCCATTCCCGGGGATATCAAAGCAATTTGCAACCTGATACCCGTCATGGACTTCCAGCTGGCCCAGGCCTGCGCGGTCTCGCAGGCGGCGCGGCAACTGGCCGGTGACGCTCCACTTCTGCTCATTCTGGCGGTGGACCATGCCCGCCAGAAGCCATTATCCGAGGCAGAATTTGAACAACTACTGGGGCTCAAGCGTGCCAATATCCTGAGCTCTGCAGGCCTGCCAGGCAGTAGGTCGCTGGCCCGTATTGTTTCCCGCATTAAGCTCTCACCCATGATGCCCTGGGAACTGGATGATATTCGTTGCGCGTTACAGCAGGAAAACTTCCTCGCTATTCTGCGGCATTACCAGAACCTTCACCTGAATCATCTGCGCTTGCTTCTTCGTATTCGGCAGCCACTGTGGCCTGGCATGCTTGGACTGGTGAATGAACACTCCCAACCGGCGGATTTAACCTGGGCCCGCCGGATGATTCGAGACACGTTAAATCTCGCCAGGCGCAACGGGCAGGTATTTGCCCATGTAGATTCCCGTGAAGCCCTGCAGGACCAACACGACCGATTGATTGGCCGATTCAACCGCCAAAGCCATCGCAATTCGGCCGAAAAACGGATCGAGCTGGCAGAAGAACTTCAGGAACGACACGGTGAATACCCTCAACCCCCGTTATCACCGGTTGAAGGTATTGAGCCTCTCACTTCCTGGCTGGAGCTATTGGAGGAACGTGCCACCATGCGACATTGCGTTGGCAGTTATGATATTCCAGTTGCCTTGGGAGCAACCTTTATTTACCGGATGGTTTCACCGGAACGCCTGACCATTTCGCTCGAGCGCCGCAATAACACCTGGATAACGGGAGAGGTGCGAGGGTCATGCAATGCCAATCCGTCTCCCGGGGCTTTGGAGCGAATTGAACGATGGGTGAATGGCCACGTTCCCATTGGATAAATCGCGTTGCGCTAAAGTGCTATGGATGCAAAAGCTATTCGGGCCCGCCACTTGATAACTTACTCTTTAAATATCTCAGGCCATTCAATACATTCACTGGCTCGCACTTTAAATCGTGTGCACCGCACTTCGAGCATTCAGTCGCGAACTCTGCAGGCGTCATCGCGTCGCTTCGGGGAGCAGAATATCGGGACCAATTGCAGTGCAGGCAGTGCTGGAAGAAAGGCTTTGGTTTGATCATAAAAATTCATCCGGGCGATTGTGTAGCTTATGAGTATCCCAGATATATTGCCTGACAAATACGCCTTCCGCCCAGCCAGTCAAGGGACCACTACCAAAGGTCCTTTTTAATCGCAGCCCAAAGCTCCCGGTACGCCTCAGCAGCCGGGCTACGGGCATCCAGCTTTTCCAGGGGCAAACCTTCTTCACCCATACGCTCCACCACACTGGCATAGGGCACGGCCACATCCGTGTAGTTCTTCAATCGTTCAGGGGCTTGCTGCACCAGGGACTGGTGCAGGTTCTTGCGCCGGTCCACCATGGAGAAAAACGGGCGCAGTTTCTTGGCGCCGAGTTTCTTGTCCTTGGCGAAATCGTAAAGCTGTTGCCAGCTGTTCATGGAAAGCCAGGTGGGCACCAGCGGCACATACACTTCATCGGCCACATCCAGCACCTGTTCGGTCAGGCGCGACAATGTGGGCGGGCAGTCCAGGATCACCAGGCTGGTTTCCTCGGACAGCGGCGCCAGCATTTTCTTCAGCTGGTTGTCGTCGCCCTCTTCCTGTTCCAGCTTGATATCAAAATTACGAAAGCTGCTGTGGGCGGGGATAAAGTCCAGGCCGGGGTAGATGTCGTCATGGACGAACTTGGCCATGGGGGATTTGCCTTCCAAAAGCTTTGAAAGCTTGCGACCTTTCACCGGCTCGGCACCGGACAGATAGAAGCTGGAGGCACCCTGAGGATCCAGGTCCCACAGTAGAGTGCGGCAGTTGTCCTGGCTGGCCAGATAGGCGATATTCACCGCCGCAGCCGTTTTGCCAACTCCACCCTTGGGACTGTAGAACGCGATAATCCTCATTGCTGCCCTGCTCCTGCATTGATTTCGGTAGAATAAACGGTACAGGATAACAGTTACCGCTGTTTGACTTGTGACGCTTTTATGACAGCGGCGCTTCTGAGGAGCCCATAATTTAAGAGGACTGGCAATGACACTCACCGTTTGGCTGACGTTCCTGGTCGCCGCCATATTCATCAGCCTATCGCCCGGGGCCGGCGCCGTGAACTCCATGAGCAGCGGCCTGCGTTATGGTGTGCGTAAATCCCTGCCCACCATTGCCGGACAGCAGTTTGGCTATGGGGCACAGATCGTGCTGGTCGGTGCCGGCCTGGGGGCCATTGTGGCCTCTTCAACCACGGCCCTGATGGTGATCAAGTGGATCGGCGTGGCCTACCTGATCTGGCTGGGCATCCAGAAGTGGCGTGAGCCACCGGTGGAAGCCAGCGGGGGCGATCTGGACGGTTTCAGCAAACGCCAGCAATTCTGGAACGGCACATTGGTCAACCTGACCAACCCCAAGGCCACGGTTTTCCTGATCGCCCT
>ERZ1673962.479-NODE-479-length-27539-cov-3.730534_pt1 | contig 27539 bp, 21 predicted proteins | sample MGYA00580188_ERZ1673962 | MGnify/ENA primary metagenome ERZ1673962 (study PRJEB41334, sample SAMN05608104) | rock metagenome | biome: terrestrial subsurface; feature: shale formation; material: shale | place: USA: Pennsylvania ... | reverse complement strand
TGAAAAGAAAATGCTGTTAGCTTAACTCGCTGTCTACGAAACCGGCAGCAGCCCACATCTTCAACTTTTGTCTGTCGGTTTGTTCCGCGAATGATCGACTTAATGACGTCTTCGTCTTCTGTCACAATTAATTTAAGCGGCACATTGATATCGCCAACGACGTCAGCTTTCTGATCGAATAGCACATTTGTGGTCTGGCAGCCGTTGACAATCTGGTAATCCTCAACTCGAAACTGATCACGCCTGAGAGACGTTAAATTCCGGGCAATCATTGTTATGCCATTGTTCATAATAACAAAACGATCAGCATGATTGGAAACTACCGTTTCTCTAATCTCATCGTTAATAGGAGTTCTGTATTCTTGCCAATCCCGAACGTTCTCCAAGAATATGCTTCCAAGAATGTCTCCGGAATCGTCTTGCACTAGGTTCATGAAATCATTCATCGGCACGAAACCAATATACGCTTCGTTCACCCCTACAATGTCGGGAAGCAACGTCTTGGCCGCGAATGAAAATTCTCTAACTACCGCATTCTTGGTATTTCTGTATAGCTCCTGCAATTGCTCCGCACCAAGACATACAAAGTCAACATCGCGGAATATCTGCATCTCCTTGAGATCAGCCTCAACAGTCTGCCTGCGAGCTTCCAAATCATCCTCGCCACTCCATGTCCCCGTTGTCACATAGTATAGGCGACATAGAGGGTTGCCTGGACGGAACTTCGCACCTTTCTTGTATATCTCATCCATAACCTCGACGATTGATTTGATCTTTTCGTTTCTTTTTAGCTTGGGCTCCGAATCGAAAAAGTCTTTCACTCCAAAACCAAAATCACTGACCTTCTTTCCTTCGAACGAGGGGCCGCGATCAGCTTGAACAAAAACGAACGTCACATCTAAGTGGCCGCTCAGATCATCGATATCTTTAAGCGCCTCCACATCGGGGATAAGGGCCCCATTTACCAAGACAGCACACGCGTCGATACCCATGTCTCCGCCACCGCCAGTATGAATATCCTCAGTATCGAAAGTTTCACCGTTGTAGTGGCGCCTGACCGTGGCATACGAAGAAAAATGCTCAAATTGAGTACTTTCAGGCAACGTGTCCAACTCATGTAATCCAGCAAACTCCGCAAGAAACGAGGCAGTTATTCTATCCATTGGAGCGCGTCCTTGTGCATTCGTATGTCACAATAGAAATTTCATCATTGGCATACACTCCGTCAAGAGGATAATGCTCAACGGCGTGCAGCGGTGATATTGAAAGAATGAAAAGAAAGCCGCTTACTTCGGCGCGCGTTTCGCCAGAATGCGCTGCAAGGTGCGCCGGTGCATGTTGAGACGGCGCGCGGTCTCCGACACATTACGGTTGCACTGCTCATAGACGCGCTGGATGTGTTCCCAGCGCACCCGGTCCGCCGACATCGGATTTTCCGGCGGCGGGGCGATGCCGTCGCCTTTGGCGAGCAATGCCGCTTCCACCTGATCGGCATCGGCAGGCTTGGCAAGATAATCCACCGCGCCGAGCTTCACCGCGGCGACCGCCGTTGCGATATTGCCGTAGCCGGTCAGTACCACGGCGCGCGCATCGGGCCGGGCTTCATGCAGCGCCATGACCACATCGAGCCCGTTACCGTCTTCAAGGCGCAGGTCCACCACCGCATAGGCGGGCTTGCCGGCGCGCGCCAGCGCCTTGCCGTCGGCCACGGTTTCGGCGATCGTCACCTCGAAGCCGCGCCCTTCCATCGCGCGGCTCAGCCTCGTGAGAAACGGCTTGTCATCGTCAACGAGCAACAGCGTGCGCTCTTCACCCGCGCCCGCCTCGCCCTGTCCTGCCGTTTCCGTTCCGCTCACAGCGCTCTCCTTACGTTCTGCTCGACATTCTGATCTGGTCTGCAGGGCCTTCACCCGAAAAAAGCCCATGCTCACAATTTAGGCTTTCTTTCCGCCCGCGCCAACTTTTGTGCGGCCGGCCAGAGACTTAATCGGGACCCTTTGGACCGGCACCCGATTAATCGCCGCGGTTTCCTGCTTCGATCAGGGCGCGCGGCCATTCCACCGTCACAATCGCGCCCGGCACCCCGTCGCCGCGATTTGCGATGCTGACATCGGCGCCCGAGCGCTCCAGAAAGGTCTTGGCGATGAAAAAGCCGAGCCCCATGCCCTCATGTTCCTCCCGTTCATCGGCAAGGCCGCTGCGCGGGCGCGTGGTGATGTAAGGCTCGCCCAGCTTTTCCAGAATGTCGGCGGGGAAACCCGGCCCGTCATCGATCAGGCGGATATGCATGCGCTCATTGGAAAAGACCGCTTTGACGATAACTTTATCCTCGGCAAAGTCGCTGGCGTTTTCCACCAGATTGCCGAGCCCGTACATGATTTCCGGATCGCGCGGCACGATGGGCTCGGTCGTCTCGCCTTCCGCTTCAAGCTCGATTTGAATGGAAACATCGGAGCCGCGGTAGGGATCGACGATTTCATTCAGAAGCAGCGAGACGGGCTGGCGGGCAAGCAGCGCGTCGCGCTCATCGGGCTGGCGCGTCAGGCGGGAGAGAATATCGCGGCAGCGTTCCGCCTGGCTGTGAAGAAGCGCCAAATCCTCGCGCAGTTGTTCTTCATCCGGCAGGCCGCGCTGCAATTCCTTCGTCACAAGCGAGATCGTGCCGAGCGGCGTGCCAAGCTCATGGGCTGCGGCCGCGGCAAGCCCGTCAATGGCCGACAGACGCTGCTCGCGGGCCAGCACCAATTGCGTGGCGGTCAGCGCGTCGGACATGCGTTTGGATTCCTGCGCGATCCGCCAGGCATAAACCGCCATAAAGCCGAGCCCGAGTTCGAGCGCCACCCAGATCCCGAGAATATAAAGAAAATCGAGGACCAGCGGCTCGCCTTCCTGCCAGGGCAATGGCCGATGGAAGAAGGCGAGGAAACTGACCAGCGCCGCCGCCAGAAACCAGAGCGAGACGGTGGAGCGCAAGGAAAGCGTCGTTGCCGAAATCGTCACCGGCACGAGAAAGAGCAGCGCGAAGGGATTGGCAAGCCCGCCCGTCAAATAGAGAAGCACCGCGAGCTGCAAAACGTCATAGCCGAAATAAAGCGCGGCCTGCCCATCCGGCAAACGCCGTGTGGTGGGATAGCGCACGGCGAGAAAGACATTGAGCCAGGCAGAGGCGGCAATCGCCCCGAGGCACATGCCGAGCGGCAGATCGAAGCCGAGCGCGAAATCCACCACCAAGACGGCGGCAAGCTGGCCGGCCACCGCCAGCCAGCGCAAGAGCACCTGGGTTTGCAGGCGCACGCCGCTTTCCGTGCCCAGCCGCCGCATCCGGTCTTTACCGAAACGGCGCGGCTCCTTGAAATCGCTGGTGATGGTGTGATCGCTCATCGCTGGCCTTTCTTCCTTCCACGCGCTTGCCCGCATTGAGGCACGAGCATACACGCCTGCCCGCGCATGCGGGATAAATCACCGCAAAGGCCCGGATCAAGCCATTCCGATCAAGCCGGAGGAGTTTAGGTATTGGCGGGCCAGGGATCGGAGAGATCGCGCGTCTCGCCGATCGCCATGATCCAAAGATCGTGATTGGTATAGCCGCGCTCGCGCCCGGCTTTCATAAACCGCTCCGGCGGCTCGAAGGGCGGCTCGGCTGTGAGCACCACCGTGCCCCAATGCATGCCGACGAGGCGCTTGGCGCCGATATCCCGCCCGATCGCCACCGCCTCTTCCGGATTGGCATGGGAGGCGGCCATCATGACGCGCGGCTCATAAGCGCCGATGCCGATCAGCGCCGTATCGAAGGGCCCATAGGCCTTGCCGATTTCCTCGAAGACCGGGCCATAGGCGCTGTCGCCGCCGAAGAACACATGATGGCGCTCGGCCTTGAAAGAAAAGCCTGCCCAGAGCGTGCGGTTCGTGTCGAAGCCGGAGCGGCGCGACCAATGCACGACGGGCAGCGCCGTGATGGTCAGCCCGTCGGCGTCATAGGCATCGTGCCAGTCGAGCTCGACGACGTTCTTGAAACCGCGCGCGGTGAAAAATTCCCCGAGCCGCAGCGGCACGATGACGGTCATGCGCTCCTTGCCGGGCAGGCGGGCAAGCGCGCGCTCGTCGAGATGGTCGTAATGATTGTGGCTGACGACGAGATAATCGACAGGCGGCAGATCGCCGATCGCGATGCCGCTTTTCACATAGCGTTTCGGCCCAAGGCCGGCAGGGCCCGCATAGCGCGTCAGATAGGGATCGGTGAGAATGACCTTGCCATTGAGGCGCAGGAGAAACGAGGCATGGCCGAGCCAGGTCAGAAAATCGCCTTGCTTGACCATATGGTCTGACAGCGCGCGGTGCGCGAGCGGGCGGGGAATGACATGCCCCTCCGGCACCTCGACCTTATCGAAGCTTTGGCGGACCATGCGCGCGAAAAACGGCAGCGTGCATTTGACCGGCGCCTGGCTGCGCACGGGACTGCCGGCGGGATTGCGGAACTGGCCGCCCGGCAAATGGTGCCAGGGCCGGTGCGTGGCCCGTTCCTCTTCCGGTTTTTGCGCAGCGCCGCGCCTGGTACCTGCAGAAAAGGGGCGGGCGGAGGGTTTGTTCTGTTTCATGAATTAGACAGATAGGCAGCCGGAGAGGCCCTGTCCAGAGGGCCTTTCGCCGCTATGGATCCTCAATAGGAAGCCCCTGCCATTTCCAGGGCTTTGACGATGCCGGCATGGCGCCTGTCTCTTGCAAGCGACAGGGCCGTGCGTCCGGTCAGATCGGAAGCCTCCAGATCCGCTTTGTATTCGATGAGAAGATCGACGAGGGCCTCATGACCGGCGCGGGCGGCGATAATGATCGGCGTTTCGCGCTCCGCGCAGGTGCGGTCCGGGTCCGCGCCCGCTTTCAAGAGCGCCTCGCCCAGCACCGCATTGCCGCTCTGGGCGATATAGCAGAGCGCGCTGTTGCCCGTCTTGTCTTTCAAATCGGGCCGGGCGCCTTGTTCGAGAAGATAATGGGCAATATCCCGTTCGCCGAAAAGAATGGCGACGACGAGAGCCGGGCGGCCGAGCTTGTCGCGCGTATCGATGCGCGTGCCGCGCGTCAGCTCCGCCTTGATCGTGTCGAGATCGCCCTTGCGCACCGCCTCGATGTAAGGGGTATCGGGGGTGACGACGGAGGGGCGCTGAATGGCCTCTGCCGGCCCGCTCGCCGCAAAGATGAAGGCGGCAAGGGTCAGCGCCGCGAAAAACACCTGCCTCACGCCCCCGTGCTGTCTCATGCTTGCCTGGCTCCTGCTGCTTTTTCCGTTCACCATCACAAATCCTTGTAGCCGCGCCTTTTCGCTCGAGCGGCGGCTATACTGCATTCAAGGCGGCAGAATAGCAAAAATCTCCGCCCCGCGCCCAGATGACGCGGCCCTTTCAGCCCCGCCCGCTCTGGCCAAACCCGCCCGCCCCGGTTTATCTATAAGCCGAAAGCGTTCAAGAGAGCGCCCAAGAGCAAAGGAACAGAGCATGTCCGGCAGCCAGAAGACCCTTCTTATAGTTCTTGCGGTTGTCGCTGCCGTGCTGGTGGGTCTTTCCTTGAGCACGCTTCTTCCTTCCGCCGAAAATGGCGTGAGTACGCAGGCGCAGAACCGCGCGCTGATCGGCGGCCCCTTCGAGCTGACCGACCATCAAGGCAACCGCGTCACCGAGAAGGATTATGCGGGCCAGTACAAGCTCATCTATTTCGGCTTTACCTATTGCCCGGATGTCTGCCCCACCGAATTGCAGACCATGTCCGCAGCCCTCGAGGAAATGGGGGAGAATGCCGAGAAGGTGCAGCCGCTCCTCATCACCATCGACCCGGAGCGCGATACGCCCGAGGCCCTTGCCCAATATGTCGGCCATTTCCATTCCCGCCTTGTCGGGCTCACCGGTACGCCGGAAGAGATCGCCGCCGCCGCCAAGGCCTACCGGGTCTATTACGCCAAGGTGGAAGATGAAAACTCCTCCGCCGAGTACACGATGGACCATTCCTCGGTGCTCTATTTCATGGGGCCGGATGGCGGCTTCCTCACCCATTTCGGCCCCGGTACCGCGCCCTCCGCCATGGCCCAGCGGATGAACAAACTCATCGAGGAAGAGGACGGCGAGGCAAGTTAAGGCGCCCGAGAAAGCCGCTAAGTCCTTCTTTTTCCTCATCTTTCATACCTGTCATTACCTCGTTCTGCATTGTGCAGCGCAAAAAATCTTGTCCAAACGTCATAAATCGGTAGAATTCGCGCTGCATTGCACAAATTTTGGGCGCTTCCGCCGCCCTGCAATGCCGGCAATTGAGCCCCGCAGAAACCGGATATGGCGTGAACCGTTTGCTCTATCAGATGTTCGAACTCAACCATGCCGCCGTCGCGCCCCTGCGGGCCGCGGCGCAGTGGAGCGCGGCAGCGCTGGGGCATGAGAGCCATCCGCTTTACGGCACCGAGCTCGGGCGCACGCTCGCCGCGTCCTGCGAGTTTTTCGAAACCACCACCCGCCGCTACGCCAAGCCGGAATTCGGGCTCGCGGAAACCGAAATCGGCGGCAAGCCGGTGCCGGTGCGCGAGGAAGTGGTCTGGCAAAAACCCTTCGGGCGGCTGTTGCATTTCAAACGCGACGAGGCACTCGTGCCCGCCGAGGCCAAGAGCCGCCTCCTGATCATCGCCCCGCTTTCCGGCCATTACGCCACCTTGCTGCGCGGCACGGTCGAAGCGCTGCTCCCCCGCCACGATGTTTACATCACCGACTGGGCCGATGCGCGCATGGTGCCGATGAGCGAGGGCACGTTCGATCTTGAAGACTATGTCGATTATCTGCGCGAGATGTGCGCGGTTCTCGGCCCGGACCTCCACATGCTCGCCGTCTGCCAGCCCTCCGTCCCGGCGCTTATCGCCACGGCGCTGATGAACGAAGACGGCGACAAGGCCGCCCCGCGCTCGCTGACCATGATGGGCGGGCCCATCGATACCCGCATCAACCCGACCGAGGTGAACCGCTTCGCCACGACCCAGGGCTATGACTGGTTCCCGGCCAATGTGATCATGAATGTGCCCTGGCCGCATCCCGGTCACGGCCGGCCCGTCTATCCGGGCTTCCTGCAGCTTTCAGGTTTCATGGCGATGAATCTCGACCGCCATGTCAGCGCCCATTGGGATTATTTCAGCCATCTTGTGGAAGGGGACGGTTCTTCGGCGGCCAAGCACCGCGCCTTTTACGATGAATATCTCGCGGTGATGGACCTGCCCGCCGATTATTATCTGCAGACCATCAAGCGGGTCTTCGTCGAGCATCATTTGCCCCGCGGGCTCTTCACGCATAGAGGCCGCAAGGTCGATCTCGGCGCGATTACGAAGACCGCGCTCATGACGGTCGAGGGCGAGAAGGACGACATTTCAGGTGTCGGCCAGACCTTCGCTGCCCATGTCATGTGCAAGAATATTCCGGATGAAAACCGCGCCCATTACGAGCAGAAAGGCGTCGGTCATTACGGCGTCTTCAACGGCACGCGCTGGGAAGAAGACATTGCCCCGCGTGTCAGCGCCTTCATCCGCAAGCATGATGGCATCCGCAAGCATGACGGCGCCGCTTAAGCCCTCACTTCTTTAATCCACCGCGAAAATCTGACGTTCATCGCGAAACGCTTTGAACTCCAGCGCATTGCCGCTCGGATCGCGAAAGAACATCGTTGCCTGCTCGCCCGCTTTGCCTTTGAAGCGGATTTGCGGCTCGATGACGAAAGCGATCCCTGCTGCTTTTGCTTTTTCCGCCAGCGCCGTCCAATCGTCCCATTTCAGGATCAGCCCGAAATGCGGCACCGGTACATCTTCGCCGTCCACATGATTGGCGCCTGCATCTTCGTGTTTCCCTCGCGCCGCGCTTGCAGAAGAAGGCGAAACGAGATGCGCCACGATCTGATGACCGTAAAAATCGAAATCCACCCAAGCGCTGTCCGAGCGCCCTTCGCGGCAGCCCAAAAGCGTCCGGTAAAAATGCCGCGTCGCTTCCAGATCATGAACCGGGAACGCGAGATGAAAACGGGGTATACTTGACATGAGACGAGCTTAGACGCTTTTTGAGCTGAAACAATGTTGAGTGTGATTCGTCTGCATGTCCAAGCCCCCACGATCCAGCGCGCTGTTGACCAATGTCATTGAAGTCGATGGCCGCCGCCTGCCCGTTACCGTTCGTCACAATCCGCGCGCGCGCCGTTTCGTGCTGCGCGTCGATCTGACGGCGGGCCGTATCTGCGTTACCTCTCCCTCGCGCCGCAGCATGCCCGCCGCGCTGTCCTTCGCCCGTGAGCATAAAGACTGGATTGCCGAGCAATTGCAGATCGTGCCCGATGCGGTGCCCTTTGCGCCGGGCGCGCTTATTCCCTTTCGCGGTGTCCTGCATGAAATCGTCCATGAAGCGGGCGCGCGCGGCACGGTGCGTGTTGAAGAGGCAAGCGAGACGGCACTACCAAAACTTATCGTGCGCGGCGATGAAAACTTTCTCGCCCGCCGCCTTACCGATTGGCTGAAAGCGCAAGCCCGCGCCGCGCTGAATGAGCGCGTGCTCGCCCATTCCGCGCAAGTCGGTGTGCGCCCGAAGCGCATCACCTTGCGCGATCAGACAAGCCGCTGGGGCTCCTGCTCCTCAAGCCGGGCGCTTTCCTTTTCCTGGCGGCTGATTTTTACCCCGCCCCATGTGCTCGATTATGTGGCCGCGCATGAAGCTGCTCATCTTGTACATATGAATCACGGCTTCCGCTTTTGGCGGCTGGTGGCCGAGCTTATGCCGGACTATCGCGCCGCCATGAAATGGCTGGAAAGCGAAGGACCGGGCCTGCATCGCTACGGATCGGAAACGGGATTTTTCGAAAGCGCCGATCTGGCGGAGGCTTAAAGCCTAGCGCCATTTGCGCCCGGGCCTGAGGTCCGGCGCCGTTTCTTCTTCCTGGGCCACCGCGCCGAAAATCCGGTCGAGGAAAGAGCGCGCTTCATCGGGCTGCTCGTCGCGCCCAACGGAGAAAGGCCAGTTCTCATCGTTGCCGCTTGCAATGGAGGCGGTGCCCACGTCCGAGCCGTCGAAGGAGCCGGGCAAGGCGGAGACGGGCACCTTCTGCTGCGTGCGCACCATGAAGTCGTGCCACATGACGGCGGGCAGCGTGCCGCCGGTCACACGGTTCATGGGCGTTGAATCGTCATTGCCCACCCAGATGCCGACGACCAGATCGCCGGCAAAGCCGATGAACGGTCTTACCGCCGGCGGGGCGACCATCGAGGGCGGCTTTGCGGCCCGTGCCGCTTTCCATCACTTCCTTCAGCATGAAATTCATGGCGCCGAGGGCACGGGGGGAGATCACCCGGCCCGGCCCGTCGCCGCGGCGCTCGTAAAGCAGGACGCCCGTGCCCGTTTCCACCCGCTCGATGCCATGCGGAATGACGCCGTAGCCGCCATTAGCAAAAGACGCATAGGCAGCGGTCAGCTCCAAAAGGGTCGTCTCGAACGTGCCGAGCGCCAGCGATGGATGCGGCTGCATGGACGATGAAAGGCCGAGACGGCGCGCCGTGCGGATCACCTGATCCCGGCCCACTTCTTCTGAAATCTGCACCGCGACCGTGTTCACCGAGCGGGCGAGCGCGCGGTGCACCGGCATCATGCCTTCGAATTTGCGCCCGTAATTTTCCGGCGACCAGCCATCGACGCTGATCGGCGCATCGACGCGCACGCTTTGCGGGGAAAGCCCGCCTTCGATGGCGGCAAGATAGACGATGGGTTTGAAAGCGGAGCCCGGCTGGCGCTTGGCCTGCACGGCCCTGTTGAACTGGCTTTCCCGGTAGGAGCGCCCGCCCACCATGGCTTTCACCGCCCCGTCCGGCGTCATGGCGACGAGAGCGGCCTGGCGCGCGCCGAGTTTTTCCCCGTCCCGCGCCAGCGCTTCTTCCACCACAGCTTCCGCCTTGCGCTGCAAATAAGGATCGATGGTGGTGACGACGCGGGTGTCGGAGGTGGGACGGCCGGCGAAACTCGGCAGCACACCCAAGACCCAGTCCACCGCGTAATTGACCGAGCCTGAGCCCTTATATCCATTCAGCGTTGCCGGATGATCGAAGGCATATTGGCCTTCTTCCTGGCTGATGAAGCCTTCACGCACCATATTGGCAAGCACCGTCGCCGCGCGCTCCTGCGCAAGCTCAAGATCGCGCGTCGGGGCATAGCGCGAGGGCGCTTTCAAAAGCCCGGCCAGCATCGCCCCTTCGGCAAGGGTCACCTCGCGGGCGGATTTGTTGAAATAGCGCCGCGCCGCCGCTTCCACACCATAAGCGCCGCCGCCGAAATAAACCCGGTTGAGATAGAGCGTGAGAATTTCATCCTTGGTGAAGCGCGCCTCGAGCCAGAGCGCGAGCAGCACTTCCTGCACTTTGCGCCCAAGCGTGCGGTCGGGCTCGAGAAAAACGTTCTTGGCAAGCTGCTGGGTGATGGTGGAGCCGCCTTGAGTGAAGGAGCCGGTTTTGAAATTCACCCAGGCCGCGCGCAAAATGCCGCGCGGATCAATACCGAAATGCGAATAGAAGCGCTCATCCTCAATGGCGAGCACCGCATGAACGAGATGCGGGGGCAAATCGGCAAGCGGCACCGCCGCGCCGGCAAAGCCGCCCCGGTTCGCAAGCACGGCGCCGTCTTCGGAAACCAGCGTGACGCCGGGACTGTTATCGACATCCCAAAGCTCGTCCGTGCCCGGCAGCGTGACGGCATAATAAAAAATGATCATGCCGAGGAAGATGCCGCCCCAGGCCGCGCAGACCGCCGTCCAATAACCAAGCTTGCCCGCTTTCACCGGCATAGGTTTACGGGAAGAACGCCGGGCGCTGCCGCTCCGGCCACCGCCCCCGCCATTCCCATTGCCGCCCGAGCCGCCTCCGCCCGAAGAGCGTCTTTTGCGGCGCGGCGGCGCGAATATGCCCGCCACCGATTTCAGCGCGCTTAATGATGATCGCGGGCCGCGAATGGCCCAATCGAAATAGCTCATGGAGGGCTGCGCATCGGCCGTGCGGGATTTTTTGCGGACGGTTTTCTTGGCGGCCGGTTTTTTCGCTGCCGGTTTTCTGGCGGGCGTTTTCTTTGCGGCGCGCTTTGCGGGTTTGGATTTTGCCGTCACGTCGTCATCCGTGGTTGCGCGTTTTTTCTTCGCAGCTTTTTTTGCAGGAGGCACCTGCCCTGCGAAGGGAGGCACGGGATAAACATCGCGCAGGTCGAAAGTCGATTTCGGCCCGCGCTCCGGTCCATCCTCTTTCCGCCCGCTTTCCGGTTCGCTGCCTAGCGCCTCTCTTTTCAGGCGTGTCTTGCCCTCGCCTTCAGGCCCAAGGCGCACTGTGCCGAGCCCTTGCACCCGGCGCTCGCGCCAGGTTTCCTGCGCGCTTTCCCGGCTGCCGGATGCATCGGCGCGGGAGGGTTTTTTATCCCGTTCCCCGCGCCTGTTTCCCCCGGAGCTCATATTGTCGGAATCCATCATCGAGAGCTGTTTCAGTGACGCTAGAAAGAGAGGGTTAACGAGTCCTAAACGAGGACCGCATTCTTCCCCAAAAGCTGGGCAGAACTTAGGCAAATCCTCGCCAGACGGTGTCCCGCTGCGGGAAGGGGCGCAATCGAGCGCTCCCCCCCCTGACGGGAACGTGAAAAATCGTGCGAAAGACCCTGAAATTAAGGCCGTATTAGAGGGTTGCATGGAGTTATTGGCTCAACAGGAAGGTGCGCGCGGCAGCGCGATACCGGACAATTGAGAACAATGGGGCTCCATATGAAATCAATCTCTATGCGGTTGATCCTTGTGATGATCGCGATCGCCACGGGCGCAGTTCTGGCGACCGGCGCGACGCTGACCTATATCGCCTCGGGCATGACGCGCGAAGCGGCGATGACCGAAATCCGCGAAGAGGCGGAAAAAGAAGCTGCCCGCATCGCCGATCTGATCAACCAGCAAGGCGTTATCGGCCGCGTCATCGCTTCTGCCGGCGCGAATGCGGTTGCAACGGGCGATACGGACCGTACCGCCTTTGAATCCATGCTGATACGCTTCCTTGCCGACAACCCGCAATTGCTCGGCACCTGGATCGGTTTCGATCTGAATGCCTTTGACGGCATGGATGGCGGCTATGCGAACACACTCGGCCATGACGCGACAGGCCGCTTCGTGCCTTACGTTGCTTTTGGCGCAGGCGGCAAAATCGTCGTCGACCCGCTGATCGATTACGACATGCCGGGCGCAGGCGACTATTATCTTCTGGCCCATGACAGCGGTAAGCCCCAGGCACTCGAGCCTTATCCTTATGAAGTCGACGGCAAGACCCAGCTCATCACCACGCTCGCCTTCCCGGTGAAGGTGAACGATGAAGTGATCGGGGTGGGCGGCGTCGACATTCTGCTGAAAGACGTGGCCGATCTTATCCGCGACACGCGCCCGCTCGGCGAGGGCTATATCTCCGTTCTCTCCAATGGCGGTCTTTATGTCGCCGAACGCAACGAAGAACGCGCCGGTAAGCCCGCCGTGGAATTCGGCATGTCGCCGGAGGTCATGGAAAGCGTGGCGCGTCAGGAGAATGCCGTCTTCACCGATCTTCAGAATTCCGCCGGTGACAATGTCGTGCGCGCGGTTGCAACCATCGACCTTTACGGCATCGACAAAGACTGGGCCGTGGTCGTTACCGTGCCCGAAGCGCGCGTCTTTGCCGCGACCAACCGCCTGCTCGTGACAAGCGCCATCGTTGCGGTTCTGGTTATCGCGCTGGCAGGGGCGGTGGCGTGGTATCTTGCCCGCACGATCTCCAATCCGATCCAGGGCATGACGGGCGCCATGAAGGAACTTTCCGAAGGCCATCACGGCATCGAGGTGCCGGCCCGTGACCGCCAGGACGAGCTTGGCGCCATGGCGGCTGCCGTGCAGGTCTTCAAGGAAAACGCGATCGAGATGGAACGCGTGAAGAAAGAACAGGAAGAAGCCGAGGCCCGCGCCGCCGAAGACAAGCGCCGCGCCATGGCGGAGCTGGCGCAATCTTTCGAGGAAAGTGTGGGCAAGATCCTGCAAACCGTCGTCTCCGGCTCGACACAGCTGCGCGGCGTGGCCGACGATCTTTCGCGCACCGCCGAAGAGACCGGCCAGGAATGCGCCGCCGTTGCGTCGGCCTCCGAGGAAGCCAATGCCAATGTGCAGACCGTGGCCTCGGCGACCGAGGAAATGTCCGCTTCCATCAGCGAGATCGCGCAGCAAATGTCGCAGTCGAGCGCCATCGCCGCCGATGCGGTGAACAAGGCAGAAGCCAACCACCAGGTGATGGCGAGCCTTTCCGATGCCGCCCAGCGGGTGGGCGATGTGGTCAAACTCATCAACGACATTGCCAGCCAGACGAACCTTCTCGCCCTCAATGCCACGATCGAGGCGGCGCGCGCGGGCGAGGCAGGCAAAGGCTTTGCCGTGGTGGCGACGGAAGTCAAAGAACTCGCCGATCAGACCGCAAAAGCCACGGAGGAAATCTCCGGCCAAATCGCCGATATGCAGGGCGTGACGGCAAGCGCGGTGGAAGCCATCGAGGATATCCGCAACACGATTGCGAAGATCCGCGAGGCCATGACCTCGGTTTCCTCGGCTGTCGAAGAACAATCGGCGGCGACGCAGGAAATCTCCCGCAATACGGCCCAGGCCGCGCAGGGTACTAACGAAGTGTCTCACTCCATTTCCAATGTGCAGAACGGCGCGTCCAAGACGAGCCAGGCCGTGCGGGAAATGGCCAATGCGACGAACTCGCTCGACAGCCAGTCGAAAACGCTGGAAGAGGAAGTGCACCGTTTCCTCAAACAGATCCGCGCCGCTTAAACGCTGCGCACCGAACAAGCAAAAGGCCGGTCCTCTGGGACCGGCCTTTTCTTTTGCTCCTTTGCCGCTAAAGCCCCGCCGCAACATCCTCGCCAAGGCGCGCTAAAATCGCCGCGCCCATATCTGCATGGCGCGGATTATCGGTGAGGCCGGTTTCCAGCAACATGGTGCCGAAACTGACCGCCCAGCCCTTGGCACGGGCAAGGCGCGCGGCGGAGGGCTCGTACACTTCCAGCGCCTCGGCGCGGGCTTTTTCCTGCGGCAGCAACATCCAGATTGCGGCCAAGTCCGTCGCCGCATCGCCGGCAGTGATGTCCCCCCAATCGATGATGGCAGCAAAACACCCCCCATCGGTCAGCACATTGCCGGCGTGAAGATCGCCATGCATCCAGAGCTTTTCTTCTGAAGGCGGGGCAGCGAGCGCGGCGCGCCAGGCTTCTTCCACCGCCCCGGTAATCGCCTCCGTACTTTCCTTCAGCCGTGCAAGACGCGCCTCGACAATGGCGCGTCGCTCGGCCAGCGGTATGCCGCGAAATTCATTGGGCGGGGCGTCGGCGGGCGCCGGCCGGTGCAGCGCGAGAAGGAATTCGCCGAGCACAGGACCTTCATCCGGCCCCGGCGGTGCCCGGTCGGCGGGCCGGCCGGGCAGAAACGGCAGAACGCTCCAGCGCCAGGGATAACCCGCACCGGGAAGTCCGATGCGCAAAGGGGCGGGAACGGGGAGCGGCAAGCTTGGCGCGAGCTGCGGCAGCCAGTCTTGTTCATGGCCGACAAGCGGGGCGGCAAGCGCGCGGCGGGGCAGGCGCAGCAGCAATTTGCGCCCCAGCCGGTACATGACATTGTCCCAGCCGTTTTCAAAAAGGATGAGCGGCAATTCTGCAAGGTCCGGATGCTGCGCCTCTAGGAGCGCGCGAACCAGCTCTTCGCTCGCGTCAATTTCGGCAGGCGGCGTGCCCTGATGCTCCGCCATGATGACCTCCCAGGAAAGAGGAACAATTATACCCAATTCGGAAACAGTCTGGCGCATTATCCGCCATAGTGTTTCTCGGCGCGCTGCTTATCTCAATACACAACGCCACACGAAATCAGGAGGCAGCGATGAAAAAACTTCTCGCCATCCACAGCTCCCCGCCGCCCCATTGGGTGGGAGACGGGTTCCCGGTGCGCTCGCTCTTTTCCTATCAGAATGAAAGAGCGGCGGATTTCAGCCCGTTTCTGCTTTTCGATTATGCAGGACCTGCCACATTCGAACCTGCCGCGCGCCCCCGCGGGGTCGGCACCCATCCCCACCGGGGATTTGAGACGGTGACGCTCGTCTATCAGGGCGAGGTGAGCCACAGGGATTCCACCGGCAAAGGCGGGACCATCGGCCCCGGCGATGTGCAATGGATGACGGCAGGCGGCGGCATTCTGCATGAGGAGTTTCACTCCGAGGCCTTCACCGCCTCGGGCGGCACGTTTCAGGTCGTCCAGCTTTGGGTGAACCTGCCTGCAGAGTACAAGATGACCGCGCCCGGCTATCAGGCGATCGCCAAGGCGGATATTCCCGAGGTTGCCTTGGCCGATAGCGCCGGATCGGTGCGCGTCATTGCGGGCGAATATGCAGGCGCGAAAGGCCCGGCGAAAAGCTTCACGCCCATGCATGTCTGGGATCTGCGCCTCGGCGCAGGCGGCAAGACGGCGCTCGATCTTCCCGAGGGATGGACGGCGCTCCTTGCGGTGCTCGAAGGCAAGGTGGACGTGAACGGCGCTCCGGCCGGACCTGCCGAAATCGCCGAGCTTGCCCGCGCGGGAAGCGCGGTGGAGATCGAGGCGCGGGAAGAGGCCAAACTGCTGCTTTTGAGCGGCGCGCCCATCGACGAGCCCATCGCCGCGTACGGGCCCTTCGTCATGAACGACAAGGCGGAAATCCGGCAAGCCATTGCCGATTTCAACGAAGGGCGGTTCGGGCGGATGCCCGCGTGAGATGCACAGGCTGCATGGACCCCGGGTCAAGCCCGGGGTGACACGCAGAGTATGCCGGAAGGCAGTGCGCTTCCCCTTGCTCCTGCTGTCACCCCGGCCCCCGAGCCGGGGTCCATGAGCCTTGCAGCAATGAGCCTGCGACACGGCGGATCAAACGTCCAGGTTCGCCACGGCCAATGCGTTTTCGCGGATGAAATCGCGGCGCGGCTCCACCACATCGCCCATCAGCTTGACGAAGAGATCGTCCGCCTCGTCGAGCTGGCGCACTTTCACTTGCAGGAGCGAACGGGCTTCCTTGTCGAGCGTCGTTTCCCAAAGCTGATTGGGGTTCATTTCACCGAGCCCCTTATAACGCTGGAAGGAAAGGCCTTTGGAGCCTGCCTTGAAGATCGCATCGAGCAGCTGGGAAGGCGAGCGGATGATGTGCTCGTCGTCTTTCCGGCGCAGCTTGCCCGCTTTCACATAAACTTCCTGCAAGTGGCCCGCCATGCGGTTGAGCGCGCGGGCATCGGCGCTGGCAATGAGCGGCCCGTCGATGGTCAGTTCTTCCTTCACGCCGCGCACTTCCCGCTCGAAACGCAGGCCCCCGTCCTGTGTCGGGCGGCCCGTCCAGCCGCGTTCAGTTTCTTCGGAAAGCAGATCGAGGCGGCGGGCGATATAATCTGCCGCATTGCGGGCGCGCTCTTCATCGGCCAGCACGTCCGGGTCGAGCGCGCCGGCAATCGCCGCCTGCTCGACCGCGAAATGTGGATATTTCGTCGGCAGCTGCTGCAGGATCGAGCGCACCTGGCGGGCCTTATCGACGACAGCGCGCAAGTCCGCCCCGGCCAATTGCACCTCGTCATGCTGGGTGAAGACCATTTCTTCCAGGCCTGTCTCGATCAGATAATCTTCCAGCGCCTTTTCGTTTTTCAGATAGGTCTCCGAATTGCCCCGCCGCACCTTATAAAGCGGCGGCTGGGCGATATAGAGATGGCCGTTCTCGATGATCTGCGGCATCTGGCGGTAGAAGAAGGTGAGAAGCAGCGTGCGGATATGGGCGCCGTCGACATCGGCGTCCGTCATGATGATGATCTTGTGATAGCGCAGCTTCTCGATATTGAAATCCTCGCGCCCGATGCCCGTGCCGAGCGCGGTGATCAGCGTGCCGATTTCATTCGAAGAGAGCATCTTGTCGAAACGCGCGCGCTCGACATTGAGGATTTTACCGCGCAGCGGCAGCACCGCCTGCGTCGCCCTGTCACGGCCCTGTTTGGCCGAGCCGCCAGCGGAATCACCCTCGACGAGGAAAAGCTCGGATTTCGCCGGATCGCGCTCCTGACAATCGGCAAGCTTGCCCGGCAGGCTGGCCACATCGAGCGCGCCTTTGCGCCGGGTCAGCTCGCGCGCCTTGCGGGCCGCCTCACGGGCAGCTGCCGCTTCCACCACCTTGGCGACAATGGTGCGCGCTTCTGCCGGATGTTCTTCGAACCAGGTGGAGAGCGCCTCGTTCACCGCGCTTTCCACAATGGGGCGCACTTCGGAAGACACGAGCTTGTCTTTCGTCTGGCTGGAGAATTTCGGGTCCGGCACTTTTACCGAGAGAACGCAGGTCAGTCCCTCGCGCGCGTCATCGCCGGTCAGCGAGACTTTTTCTTTTTTCGCGATCCCGGACTCTTGCGCATAAGAATTCACCACACGGGTCAGCGCACCGCGGAAGCCGGCCAAATGCGTGCCGCCATCGCGCTGGGGAATGTTGTTGGTAAAGCAGAGGACATTTTCATGGTAGCTGTCGTTCCACCACATCGAGGCTTCCACGGTGATACCGTCCCTCTCCGTCATCAGCTTGATCGGATCGGGGATAAGCGGCGATTTGGTGCGGTCGAGAAAACGCACGAAGGCCTCAAGCCCGCCATCATAATGAAGATCGACGCGTTTTTCCTCGGCATGGCGCGCATCGATGAGCGCAATACGCACACCGGAATTGAGGAAGGCCAATTCGCGCAGCCGGTGCTCGAGCGTGGCGAAGTTGAACTCGGTAATGGCGAAAATATCCGCGGAGGGATGGAACGTCACTTCCGTACCGGTCAGCTTCTTGCCGTTTTCCTCGCCCGCCTCGCCGATCACTTCGAGCGATTTGACGGCGGCGCCGTGTTCGAAGCGCATGGCATGCAGCTTACCGCCGCGCCGAATGCGCAGCTCCAGCCAATCGGACAGCGCGTTCACCACCGACACACCCACCCCGTGCAGGCCGCCCGAGACCTTGTAGGAGTTTTGGTCGAACTTCCCGCCCGCATGAAGCTGGGTCATGATGACCTCGGCGGCCGACACACCTTCTTCCTTGTGGATTTCCGTAGGAATGCCGCGGCCATTATCGGCAACGGTGACCGAGCCATCCGGGTTGAGACGCACCATGGCCGTGTCGCAATAACCGGCCAGTGCCTCGTCGATGGCATTGTCCACCACCTCATAGACCATGTGGTGAAGGCCCGAGCCATCGTCCGTGTCGCCGATATACATGCCCGGGCGCTTGCGCACCGCATCCAGCCCTTTGAGGACCTTGATGGAGCCGGCGCCATATTCCTCTTCGCTCCCTTGCGGGCCGCTTTCCGGCAGATCCGACATGTCTTTCTCCTTGCAATAAGGCGCCCATCGAAAGAACGGGCCGCCTTTCCTTAAAGCGCGCTTTCCTCAAGCGCACCTTCGGAAACTGTGAAACTCTGCGCGCGGGGGCCGAAGCTTTCAAAAAGGCTCCGGTCCGTCCCCGTCATAAAAGCCTGTGTGCCGAGCGCGGCGATCTCATCGAACAGCGCCGCGCGGCGGTCCTTGTCCAAATGCGCCGCCACTTCATCGAGCAGCAAAATGGGCGCGGCCCCCGTCTGGCGGGCAAGAAGGCGCGCATTGGCCAGCATGAGGCCGATCAAGAGCGCCTTTTGCTCGCCCGTCGAGCAGGCGCCGGCCTCCATGTCTTTAGGGCTGTGACGCACCAGAAGATCGGTGCGGTGCGGCCCCTCCAGCGTGCGCCCCGCGCCTTGGTCGCGCAGGCGGCCCTCTTTCAAAAGCCGGATCAGCGCGTCCTCGGCATCCACCGCCGCGCCGCTTGCCACTTTCAGTTCCATCATCCCGTCCAGCGCCAGTCCGGCTTTCGGGAACGCCCCTTCGGCGGTCACCGCGATGGCGCCTTTCAGCCGCGCCACGGTTTCCACCCGCGCGGCGGCAATGGCAACGCCGTGGCTTGCCATTTGTTCTTCAAGGCCGGTCAGCCAAGCATTGTCCATGCGCCCGTCGGCCAAGAGCCGGTTGCGCTCGCGCATCGCCCGTTCATAGGCATTGACCCGCGTGCCGTGGGAAGGATCGAACCCCATCACCAGCCGGTCGAGGAAACGGCGGCGCCCGCCCGCGCTTTCCACGAAAAGCCGGTCCATGGCCGGGGTCAGCCAGACCTGACGCATGTAATGGGCGAGCGGCCCGGAGCTTGGCTGCGTTTCCCCGTCGATGCGCACAGTGCGGGTGCGTGTTTCGCCGCCAAGCGCTGCCGCTTCGATGCCGGTGCCAAGACGGCTTTCGCCCATCGGCCCGTCGAGCACCGCAGAAACCGCCCAGCCGCCTGCGCCCGTCTTGCGCGCCAGCTCGTTATAGGCCGCCCCGCGCAGGCCCCTTCCGGGGGTGAGCAGCGAGACCGCTTCCAAAAGATTGGTCTTGCCCGCGCCGTTCGGCCCCGCCAGCACCACGGGCCGTCCATCGAGCGCGAGGTCCGCGCGCGCATAGGAGCGGAAATCCGTGACAAGCAACCGGCGCAAGCGCAAGGCGGGTTTCACCGCCTCTTGCGCAGCGGCTTTCTCCTGCAACGGATCACAGGCTATGTCCGGCCGCGCTGACGCTTCCAACAGCACCTCTCTTAAACGCGCATCGGCATCAGCACATAGATGGCCGATGCATCTTCGCTATCGCGGATCAAAGTGGGCGAGCCGGAATCGGCCATGGCGAACAAGGCCCGCTCGCCATCGAGCTGGCTGGCAATGTCCAGAAGATAGCGCGCGTTAAAGCCGATCTCGATCGGGTCGGCGCTGTAATCCACCGCCAGTTCTTCCACCGCGCTGCCCGAATCCGGGTTGTTGACGCTCAAGGTCAGCTTGCCGTCTTCCAGGTGAATTTTCACCGCGCGAGATTTTTCCGTCGAAATGGTCGAGACGCGGTCCACCGCCTGGGCAAAGCGCTTGCCTTCCACCTCGAGCATCTTGTCGTTGTCCTTGGGAATGACGCGCTCGTAATCGGGGAAGGTGCCGTCGATCAATTTCGAGGTCAGCACCACGCCGGCGAATTCGAAACGGATCTTCGTATCGGAAACGGAAACATGAATGAGCCCGTCCTGCCCTTCGGCAAGCTTTTGCAGCTCCTGCACGGTCTTGCGCGGCACGATGATGCCGGGCATACCGGCCGCCCCGTCGGGCAGCGGATAATCGGCCTGGGCAAGACGGTGCCCGTCCGTCGCCACGGCGCGCAGCATCGGCTCATCGCCCTCCACCGTGTGCAGGTAGATGCCGTTCAGATAGTAGCGGGTCTCTTCCGTCGAAATCGCAAAGCGCGTCTTGTCCATCAGCCGGGCAAGGGCGGCGGCGGGCAGATCGAAGCGGTGCGGCAGCTCACCCGCCGACATGGCCGGGAAATCTTCCTGCGGCAAACATTGCAGCGCAAAGCGCGAATGACCGGCCTGCAGCGTCAGCCGTCCGTCATCGGCGCCATAAACCAGCTCGACCTGGGCGCCGTCGGGCAGTTTGCGCACGATATCGTAAAGCGTATGGGCGCTGGCCGTGGTGCCGCCGGCTTGCGCGACATCGGCATCGATGGACTCGACCACCTCGATGTCCAAATCCGTCGCCGTCAGGCTGAGCTGGCCCTGATCGGCGCGGATCAAAACATTGGAGAGAATGGGAATGGTGTTACGGCGTTCCACAACACTTTGAACGTGGTTGAGCGACTTCACCGCGCTCGATCGTTATCTTCATGGCTTCCCCACACTCTCCATCGTTACCCCACAGGGCCTCATTTCATCCATTCCAGGCGCCTTTAAGGCGGGCCTGCCGCAGCGCGGCGCGGTTCCGCGCACGCTCTCACGCACAGACAGCCAAGAAAGGAAGGGTCGCCCTGATGCGCCTGCTATTGCCAAGCCATCCACGCCGCCGACCCGCGAGGCTGGACACCGGCCTCACACCGGGCCCGAAGTATAGCAAAAGCCCTGTCCAATGCACGTCTTTCGCGCAAGGGAGAGGCCGATAATGGCGCTTTTTTCAAGGTGTTAGGGCGCTTTGCCGCCCCGGGCGGAAGAGGGGGACCGGCCCCTGCCGGAAGCTTGCCGGAAAGGTCCCGCGAATCAGCCTGGCAAGGCGCCGCCGGGGCCTCTCAAGAAGGCCCGGAGGCCCCTCAAAGTTCGGGCGGGCCGCCTTCGAGCATGCGGCGCAGAAGGTCCACATCCTCCTCCAGGCCCGCATCTTCCTTGCACAGGGAATCGACCTTGCGCACCGCGTGAATGACGGTGGTGTGATCGCGCCCGCCGAATTTGCGCCCGATCTCGGGCAGCGAGCGGGTGGTGAGCTGTTTGGACAGATACATGGCGATCTGGCGCGGGCGGGCAATGGCGCGGGCCCGGCGGGCCGAGAGCATATCGGCAAGGCGCACATTGTAGTATTCCGCTACCCGGCGCTGAATCTCTTCGATCGTCACCTTGCGTTCATTGGAGCGCAAAAGATCGCGCAGCACGTCCTGCGCCATTTCCAGCGAAATGGGCCGGCCGACCAGCGAGGCGTAAGCCACGACCCTTTTCAGCCCGCCTTCCAGCTCACGCACATTCGAAACGATGCGGTGCGCCAGGAACTCCAGGACCGCCGGGGGAATGTCGATATTGCCGCCCGAGCTCATGATCTCATCGGCCTTGGCCTGCAAAATGCCGAGACGCAGCTCATAATCGGTCGGGTGAATGTCGGCGACGAGCCCCCAGCCGAGGCGCGAGCGGATGCGCTCCTCGATGCCTTCCAGATCGGAAGGCGAGCGGTCGGCGGAGATGATCACCTGGCGGTTATGGTCGATCAGTGCATTGAACGTGTGGAAGAATTCTTCCTGTGTCGATTCCTTGCCGGAGATGAACTGCACATCGTCCACCATCAGCACGTCCACGGTGCGGAACTGCTGCTTGAAGGCCATCGTGTCCTTGAAGCGCAGGGCGCGGATGAACTGGTACATGAATTTTTCGGCGGACAGATAAAGCACTTTGCGCTCGGGATGCTTGCGCCGGATTTCCCAGGCAATGGCATGCATCAAATGGGTCTTGCCGAGCCCCACCCCGCCATAAAGGAAGAGCGGGTTGAATGAGACATCGCGCGTTTCGGCAACGCGGCGGGCGGCGGCATGGGCAAGCTCGTTCGACTTGCCGACGACGAAATTGTCGAAGGTGAAACGCGGATCGAGCGGCGCGCCAAGATCCTCGCCGCCATCGCCGAGCGGGCCCGACGCATAGCCGCTATAGACCGTTTGCTGGGCGGCGGCCTGACCTTGGCCTGTGCGCGCGGCCGCGGCAGCCGCGCGCATGGCGGGTGAAGGCTGAACGGCGGCTTGCGCTGCCGCCTGCGCGGAGGAAGCCGGGGAGGCAGGCGCCGGCGCGTCACCGCGCATCGGATCGCGCACCAGGATTTCGATCTTTTGCACAGTGGGATCTTCGTCCTGCCAGAGGCCGACCAGCCGGTCCATCTGATGCGCCAAAAGCCAGGAACGGATGAAGCGGGTCGGCACGGAGAGCACGATCTTGCCGTCACCCACCCCGATCATGTCGGCATATTGGAACCAGCTGATATAGGTCGCCTCGCCCAGTTCCGCTTTCAGCCGCGCCTTGACCCGGTCCCATTGGGACTTGAGATCGTGACGATCCGCCGATCCCCCGGACACTGCTACCTGCTCGCCCCTTTCCAACATGGTACCGCCGCTAACCCCTGTTGCGCGGACCAAAGCTTGCAAGCGCCAACGCGCCCGGCCCGATCCGCAATTCCGTTTCCCCTTGGCAGCTTTCTGCCTTCGGGCCTCTCCCCCGCCGGATGAAGGGCCGCCGCAATCAAGGCCCTTTTCCGCTTATCCGGTCTGCCCCCGCAAAACCAGCCGCACTTGTTCCGCCTAGCTCTGCCGCCAGGGCAGACCCGCCGCCTTCCAGCCGTTTTTCCGGCCCCGGTGGCGCTCTTCATCGAGATCGCCTTCAAACCCGCCGGCCACATTGTGGCAAGCCGTAAAACCCGCTTTCGTCATGGCCTCGGCCGCGGCGCGCGAGCGCGCGCCCGAGCGGCAGAGGAAAAACAGGTTCACGTCGTTACCCGCCTCCTTCAGCGCGCCGGACAGGGCCTCGGTAAAATCCGGATTGACCTGCATGGTGGGCGCCATCTGCCATTCAAGGCACATCAAATCCCGTCCAATCCCCTCAAGATCGGGCAGGCCGACAAAGGTCCATTCCGCCTTTGTGCGCACATCGATGAGCTTTGCTTCCGGATCTTCCTTCAGAACGCGCCAAGCCTCGGTGACGCTTACATCGCCTGCATAGCCTTCTGCCCGTCCGGATAATAATTCAGGCGCCACGCCAGCCATCTGTCCCTCTTTCACACTACCCTCCAACATGCCGCCCGATGGCCGCCGTTCGAAGGGCCTTCAAATCCGCACCAACCGCGCCGCAAGTTGCCGCGCCTTTTCATCATCGTCCGCCAACAAGCAGCAAAAGCCGAGTCCGAAAACGCCGGGACGTTTCCAGGAGCATTATCTCTGCAAGCTAGAAGCTTTTATGATGATGATTACTTAAAGACGCGCGAGCGAAAACTTACAACGACTTGCTTGATGATCACGATTACTTGCTTATTCAGTATTCGTAACCCCCAAGCAGGGCATCAACCATACTGCGCGAGGCCGGGAGAGGCAATAGGAAGGAATCGGGAACGTCAAAAAAACTTCGTGCTGACAGCGTCTGCGTTGCCGATATATGACACTTGCATAACGCGCATAGGTTTTTTTGCACTGCGCTAAAACCGCGCCGTGACGCGGAATTATGATATGTGCCAAATCGGCATTGAGCTTTAAAACCAACTATCTAGGACATCCTATCCAGATGCCGCAGCAGCAAAATGACATGCAAAAACCCGCGCTTCGAGCGCGGGTTTTGTGACGTTCGTATTTCCGTAAAAATACGGAATAAATACTTATTGATGACGCCGTGAGCGCGGGCGCCGTGCCCGGGATTTAGGCAGGCAGCGCGCTGATCCGCTTGGCGAGCCGCGAGACTTTCCGCGAGGCGGTGTTCTTGTGCAGCACGCCTTTCTGAGCGGCGCGCATCAACTCGGGCTGCGCGGCGCGGAACGCGGCTTCGGCAGCCGCCTTTTCACCGCGCTCGATCGCCTCTTCGACCTTGCGCGTGAACGTGCGCATACGGGAGCGGCGGTTGCGGTTTACGGCCGTGCGGCGCTCGATCTTGCGGATCGCTTTTTTGGCTGAAGGTGTATTCGCCATCTTGTCCTTCCGCGTAAGAACCGCCGCCCATGGGGCCGGCCCCTACGATCTCTCTTCGGTTAACGATTATCTCGCTCAAATCCTGTCGTCATGCGGGCAAAAGCCCCATGCGCCTGGACGCGGCGTTATACTGCCGCGCCCTGATGGCGTCAACACCCGACAGGGGCAAATTCCCCATTCGGGCCGTTATTCCCCCGCCAAAAGCATTTAAGGGCGCCCTGCCAAAGAAATAGCCGGCGAAAAGGGAGAGAAAAGCCGGGAAAAACAGGCCTATTCGTCCTTGAATTTCGGCTCCCGTTTTTCCGTGAAAGCCGTCATGCCCTCTTTCTGATCATGAGTGGCGAACATGGAATGGAAGACCCGGCGCTCGAAACGCACCCCTTCGGACAAGGTGGTCTCATACGCCCGGTTCACCGTCTCTTTCGTCATCATGGCGATGGGCAGGGATTTATCGGCAATGGTGCTTGCCGCCTTCATCGCCTCGTCGAGCAGCTCGCCCTTCGGCACGATGCGGCTGACGAGCCCGGCGCGCTCGGCTTCCTCGGCATCCATCATCCGCCCGGTCAGGCACATTTCCATCGCCTTCGACTTGCCCACGAGACGGGTGAGGCGCTGGGTGCCGCCGATCCCCGGCATGACGCCGAGATTGATTTCCGGCTGGCCGAATTTCGCATTGTCGCCGGCCAGAATGAAATCGCACATCATGGCAAGCTCGCAGCCTCCGCCCAGCGCATAGCCGGAAACGGCGGCGATGAGCGGCGTACGGGTTTCCGCGATGCGGTCGGCTTTCGTGAAAAGATCTTCTTTGAAAACATCCATATAGGATTTGGGTTGCATTTCCTTGATGTCGGCACCCGCCGCAAAGGCCTTTTCCGAGCCCGTGAGCACGATGCAGCCAATGGCCGGATCGGCATCGAACGTGCCCACCGCCTCGATCAGCTCGTCGAGCAGCTGATTGTTGAGCGCGTTCAGCGCCTCGGGGCGGTTGAGGGTGATAAGGCCGACATTGCCCCGCGTTTCCACCAATATCGTTTCATAAGCCATGACACTCTCCCTCGCGGTCTTTCTGACCGGCTTTTTTCCCGGCTCTGCCGCCTTTACGGCGCTTATCTCTCAAAGATCGGGACGGGTCAGCGCTGGCAGGTGCCGCAGAAAAAGCTCGACCGTCCCGATTGCACGATGCGCGTCACCCTACCCTTGCAGCCGGGCTTTGAACAGCTTTCCCCTTCCCGGTCATAGACCGCGAAACGGTGCTGAAAATACCCCAGCGTGCCATCGGTCTGCGCGTAATCGCGCAAGGTCGAGCCGCCCGCCTCGATCGCCTCGGCAATGACCTCGCGGACCGCGCGGGTGAGCCGCTCCAGCCGCTCGGTCGGCAGGCCGCCCCTGGCGCTCAAGGTCCCCGCCTGGCGGCGCGGGGAAAGCCCTGCCCGGTGCAGCGCCTCGCAGACATATATATTGCCGAGCCCGGCCACCACGTGCTGATCAAGGAGCGCAGCCTTGAGCGGCGCCTTCTTGCCCGCAAAACGCTGCGCCAAAAATTCGGCATTGAATTCATTGCCGAGCGGCTCCGGCCCCAGGCTTGCCAAATGTTTCGATTGTGCCAGCTCTGCTTCGCCGATGAGATCCATATAGCCGAAGCGGCGATGGTCGGAATAAACGATGCGCGTGCCGTCTTCCATATCGAGGACGATATGATCATGCGGGCCTGCGCCGTCCGGCCCCGCCATCGCCCCTTCCAGCGCGAAATCGCCGGGCGAGCTTGCCGCCCCTTTCCCTTTCGGCGGCCAGATCGTAAAGCGGCCCGACATGCCCAGATGCGAAAGCAAAACCTCGCCGCCATCAAGATGCACGAGAAGATATTTCGCCCGCCTTCCCAGATGCATGACGCGCCGCCCGGTCAGCCGCTCGGCAAAGCGCTCCGGCAGGGGAAAACGCAGATCGGGGCGCTTTGCGAGCGCGCGGGTGATGCGCTTGCCCGCCATGGCAGGCTCCAGGCCCCGGCGGACGGTTTCGACTTCGGGCAATTCGGGCATAGTCTGTTCTTCGGGGCTGTTCTTCGGCTGACTTCTTTTAAACGGGAACCGGGCGAGGGGTATTAAAAAGCCGGGCTGCGGCGCTTCGACACGATTTTAAAAACACCTTACCGTAGCGCGGCTTAGCCCGGTAGGCTATGGTCGCGCCCGGCCCGCCGGGTCACGAATGCGCAAGCGGCGAAACGAGGTATCTCATGGCACGCCCGGCCGAAAATTCCCCTGAGCATGGCGCCCGCGAAGAGGCAGAAGAGCGCACCACGCATTTCGGCTTCCGCACGGTGGAAGAAGACGCCAAGCAGGGCATGGTCCATAGCGTCTTTGAAAAAGTCGCCGCGCGCTACGACCTGATGAACGATCTGATGTCGGGGGGTCTGCACCGGCCCTGGAAAGACGCGATGATCGCCTGGCTCGCGCCGCCGAAAAGCGCGCGGCCTTACGCTCATATCGATGTGGCGGGCGGCACGGGCGATGTCGCCTTCCGGCTTCTGGACCGCGCCGGGCCCCACGCCCATGTCACGCTTTGCGACATCAATCCGCATATGCTCGGCGTCGGCAAGGCGCGGGCGGAAGCGGGCGGCTATAAAGAGCGCACGGAAATTACCTGCGGCAATGCCGAGAGCCTGCCCTTTCCGGACAAGAGTTTCGATTCCTACACCATCGCCTTCGGCATCCGGAACGTCACGCATATCGAGCGGGCGCTCGCGGAAGCCTACCGGGTGCTGAAACCGGGCGGGCGCTTTCTCTGTCTTGAATTCAGCCAGATGGTACTGCCCGGCATCGACAAGATTTACGATGCCTATTCCTTCGCCGTCATTCCGCGCATGGGCGGCTGGGTGACGGGCGATCCCGATCCTTACCAATATCTGGTGGAAAGCATCCGCCAATTCCCGGACCAGGAACGCTTCGCCGCGATGATCCGCGAGGCGGGCTTTGCCCGCGTGCAATACCGCAATCTCTCGGGCGGGGTTGCGGCCATTCATTCCGGCTGGCGGCTTTAAGCGATGATCCGGGGTCTTCGACATTTCCTGAGGCTGGTCAGCGCCGCCCGCGTGATGGCACGCCATGACGCGCTCTTCGAGCTCGATCTGGCAAAAGACAATCTGCCGCCTGCAGCGCTTGCGCTCCGGCCCCTCGCCAAGCTGCGCCTGCCTTTCGAGCGCAAGGTGGAGACAAGCGGGGATATGG
>ERZ1673962.478-NODE-478-length-27700-cov-3.842358_pt1 | contig 27700 bp, 29 predicted proteins | sample MGYA00580188_ERZ1673962 | MGnify/ENA primary metagenome ERZ1673962 (study PRJEB41334, sample SAMN05608104) | rock metagenome | biome: terrestrial subsurface; feature: shale formation; material: shale | place: USA: Pennsylvania ... | reverse complement strand
CCCGCGCCAGCCACACCCCGGCACACGTATCTGCCGCTGCGGCTGCTCCCTTCCGGGCCTGACCGGGTTCACGGCTTCACGTTGCGAGGGGACCGGCGCGGGCCACCATGACGGTCGCTCGGCGATGGGTGCTGCCGGAGCGAGCGCGGAGATTAACAGAGAGTATCGTGGAACACAAACGAGCCGCGAGGTTCGAGCGAACGGGCTTGCCGAGGGGGACCATTCCAGGTCAAATGCCGGAAACACTTGATCCCGAGTCGACGTTTGAAACGGCGGAAACGCAAGGGACGTGAAACGACCCGGGAGCGTTCGATAGCGGTTGCAGTGCGACCCACGAGACATTTCGATAGGCACCGCCATGACCCACGACTCGACACGCTTACTTGGCGCTCTGACGCTCGGTCTTCTGATCCTGACCCCAGGGGCCGGCGCTGAGACGACGGATTCCACTGCGGCCGGGGCGAGTGCCGACCTCTGGTCTCAAACGCGCGAACAGGCCACCGACTGGTGGCGGCAGTCGCGCGATCTGGCCGATCAGGCACTGCGCGATGCGCGCGGTCTGCTCGAAAGCCAGGAGCCGGACTTCAATCACATCTGGCAGCGCGCCATGCCGACGCTCAATCAGGCACTGGAGCTCGAGGAGCGCCATCGGAGTCTGCCGGAGAACGCCTGGTTCGGTCTCGACCAAAAAGCCAATCAGGCCGAAATCGACGCCCTGCTCAATGAGGCGGTCTCGATCCTCTCGGTCTCGCCGACACTCAAGTACCGTGACCGCATCCAGGTACTCCATGAGCAGATCGTCCAGTGGCGCGCCGAGATTGCCGACCATCGCCAGCAGCGGGTCACGGCACCGACCGAGTCGACCTTCAAGAAGACGGTCGCCGACTATGATGCCCTGATCGCCGCGCGCGAAGCCGATATCCAGCGTGCCACCCAGGAGATCGACGCACTCAAGGGCGAGTTCGCCCAATCCCTGCGCGCCATCGGGCTGAAGCTGGAAGGCGAGCAGCTCGACCTGCTGCTCGCGACCGTGGTCGGCGACAATCTGGTCGACCTCGGCATCCTGTTCGATAACGTCAAATCGATCACTCTGCAACTGGAAGCGCTGCTGGAGCAGAGCGGCGAGGACTTGCAGAGCGCGCGTCGCTACTACGGACTCTATGTCGTGCTGCTCAAGTCGCTCGACCGCATGCACGTCCAGATCGAGGAGGCCATCGACGAGCGCTATCTGCCTCAGATCGACGACATCGTCGACCAGACCCGGACGCTCGCCGCCGACACCGAGCGTCTGTTGCGCGAGGCTCCCGATCGGCGCGCGTTACTGGAGGGCAATCTCCAGGCCCAGCAGCTCACGCTCCAGGCGGCCGGCTTCTATCGTCAGTATCTGGTCGATCAGGCCGCACAGGTGCGTCAGGCGCGCCAGGAGCTGGAGAAGGACATCGCCGCCGCCTGGAACACCTACGAGACGGTGCGCGTCTCGGGCGAGCTGGTCGGGCTGGTGCGCTCCAGTCAACTGCTGCTCGAAGGTCTGATGAACCGGCAGGCCCCGGCGTTACGCCCTTTCGAGAGTCTGGAGATGCAGCGCGAGATCCAGAAGCTCACCCGGCAGTTGCGGGGCGAGGTCTCGGGCTAGTCCGCCGGCGGGGTCCATTGCACATAGGGGTAGGGTTCGGCCTGTCCCAGCGCCGTATAACCGTAGACGATCTCGGCCTGGGTGCCGTCCTCCAGTTCGAGACGCCCGATGCCGTTGCGCCCGTCGAGGGCCGAGGTCAGATCGGCCCAGCCGCGGCGCCCATCGGAACACTGGACGTCGAGGATGGCGTCGGTCGATCCGGCGAAGGCGTTGTAACCTCCCATGCAATAGCGTTCACCCTGAGCGACGCGAAAGCGCGTGGCCAGCGGCGTGGCTTCATAGCGACCGAGATAGACCCGTCGATCCAGGACCAGGGCGATCGGCCCGGCGTTCGAGTTGCGACCGTAGGGCAGGTTGTCGGGCCTGGGTTCCTCGAAATAGCCGAGCACCTCGCTCAGACAGGCCGCATAGTCTTCCAGCTCCAGATGGCGGCACAGACGCCGGCCGTACTCGTCAGGAGTGACCGGCGTGGCGAACGAGCCGAAATGACCCGGTGGTGGCGGTAGACAGCCGCTGATCAGGACGGATGCGGCGGCCGTGGCGACGGCGAGGATTCGAGCTGGCTCTCCCGATAGACCACGTCCAGGGTATCCAGACACTCCCGGCCCATGGTGGAACACGATTGACGGTTGCGGCTGCCTGGAGTCACAGCCGATTCTGCAGGATCAGGAACCAGGGACGGCGAGGAATCGGCTGCAAATGCCCCCGGCCGTCGAGTTCGAGCCGGACCTTGGAGACGGAGTTGCGCACGTTGCCGCCGATGGCCTCCAGTGTGCGGCCGTGCTTGGCCGTCACCAGATCGCAATGCGCCCTGAGTCCGGTGAGTGTGCCGGCGCGTACATAGCCGTCGGTCATGATGACGCGCGATGGCCGACGGTAGGCGCAGATCAGGTCGCCGGGCTCAGGGCTGTAGTCCTGGAGACGACGCGGCACGAAATAGCGTCCCGGCAGGCTGGCGGACTCGATCAGATCCGCGAGGTAGACCCAGTGGGCGATCGCGGGCCGGAACTGATGTGTCGGAACACCAGCGTTACGCATGATCCAGCTGATGAAGGCCGCCGACCAGGGTTTCTGGCAGTCCATTCCGGTCAGTCTGGACTCGCCGACCGAGCGCCAATAGACATTGACGCGGTTGCTCTGGCGCGCCCCATCGTCCTCCCAGTCGCCGACGAGTGGAATACTCTCCACCGCTCCCTTGAAGACGATCTCCTGTCGGCCGAAGTAGGCCCATTCCTGCTCGGCGCGGGCGATGATGGCGCGCTTGAGCGCCGGATTCGGAGCCGGTGGCGTACCGATGGGGTACCCGGACCAGGTGCCGGTGCGTCCCTCGGGTTTGACCGATTCCGGCGGCGCCGCACAGGAGAGGAGGGCCAGACTGGCGACCAGGATCAGCCACCGACCCAGTCGGTCGGCAGCGGCGATGCGTCCGGATCGGCATCGGGTCTGGGTATGGAAGCGGCGCATGGGCATCCTCTCAGCGCGGTGGGCGGGTGGTGTCGCGGAACCAGGCGCGGTAAGGCTCCATCCGCGTCTGTTGATCCGATGGTGCCCGGCGGCCACAGGTCGCGGCCTCGGCGCTGCCCGGTGTCGCGCCCCAGCGGATCTCGACGCAATCGTTGGGATTGTAGCCGACCTCCAGGTTGGCGCGCCGGGCATAGAGTTCGCGCAGACTCAAACGCCAGGGGCTGCCATCGCTGCGCGTATAGGTGATGGTGCGTGCGTCGAGTCGCTGCTCGTGCAGGCGTGCGACCCGGTCGGCCGCACTGGCCGTGTCTTCACCCGCGAGCGCATAGAGTTCGGGATGGCGGCGAATGCGCTCGGGCAGCCCCTCGACCACCTTCAGGGCGATCAGCAGCCGCATGTCGCGCGAGGGGGTCGCATAGTCCTCCCAGGGGCCGACGGTCTCGAAGATCGCCGGACCGCTCGGCATGGGCACGACGGTGCCCGGATGTTCACGCATGTAACGCTCGCCCGTGTCGATCGAGGTCACGCGGGTCTCCAACTGCTCCATCAGCGCCTCCAAGACCGAGTCATAGGCACGAACGGGGTCGAGCCCGCGCGGGTCGATGATCCGCGCGACGCGCGCGTGGAAGCTGTCTGAATCGAGGTCGGCCTGCTCCAGCGAAAAGGCCGGGCGACCGGAGCGTCCATCGAGTTCGGCGTTGGAGGCCAGTCGCCAGCCCGAGCCTCTGGGCTCCAGCGGGCGGAAGGCCTTGAATCCGGGGCCGGCGCTCGCCGTCTGAGCGAAGAGGAAATTGCCCTCCCAATAGCGCTTGCGTGCCACCGAATTGTCCGGCTGGGCGTCGACCGCGAGCAATCGACCGGCGGTCCGGCCATCGCCCGGCAGCCACTTGACCAGGATCAGGACATGACCATAGGGATCGGCATAGAGGGTTCCGGGCCAGAGTGTCTCGCGTGAGAGCGCAACCGGATAGACATCCGTGGCCTCGTCGCGCAGCCCGGTGCGCGCGCTGCCCGAGTGCACGGTGTCGACCAGTCGGCGGGTGGCCTCGCGAAAGGCACCGATCGGAGCGCGCGTGCCGACGAAGCGGGTGTCGACGATGGGCGACTCGCAGCGCGGCGGACGGCTGCGGCTGCCGCGGTTGCAGGCACGATAGCTGATGGGCAGACCAAGCTTCCAGGCGAAGTAGGCGCGCAGATAGTAGGGCAGGTCGGCACAATCCGGTTCGGAACGCAGCGAGTTGTCCTCGTTGGCCCCCAGATAGCCAAACAGGAAGTTTTGTGCCGGGTCGCTCAGCACCGGCGTGAGCGACTCGAACGTCAGCGCTTGCTCGGGCGGGGCGTTGAACAGATGTTCGATCCAGGCCGCATAGAGCGCCTCGGTGGCCAGATCCCACTTACCACTGCCGCGATCACTCATGCCGTTGCCGATCGTGATCTCGGTGCGCGCGACGATCTGGCCATGGCGCATCGCTTCGAGACGGTAGGTGCCGCGCTCGGGACGAAAGACGGTGCCATAGAGACTCCAGGGTGGGCCGCCCTGGGCGAGGGTGCGCAACGGGCGTGTCTGGCCGGCCGGATCGGTCAGATTCAGACGCTCCAGCGCGCCATCGGTCGACACCGCGAAGACCTCCAGCGGCTGCCCTGGCCGGGGTTCGAGCGGAGCGGTCCAGATGCGTGTCCCGGACTCAGTCGCCAGTCCGGGCTCCCAGGAGCGCTCGGGAGCGGCGGATGCCGGAGCGCATACCAGGAGTCCGAGCAGGATCAAACCGATGAATGCCTCGCTGCCGTGTCGTCGCATCCCGATCACCTCGTCTGAGCCGTGTCTGGACTAATTCTATAGAATTCGCCTCGAACAGGGCGTTTGGTTTTCTGATGAGGTCGACGCGATGCAACAGTGGGCGACGGATGGGGCTGAACCATGATGACGCGCTTCAGCCGCCTGTCGATGCGCGACAAGGTCATCGCCGTGGTGATGCTGGTCAGCGCCCTGGTGCTGCTGGTTCTGGCGCTGCTGGTCGTGATCGCCGACATCATCGAGCGGCGCGGTGCCTTGGTCGAGCGGGTCGGCGCCCTGACCCGGGTGGCCAGCATCAGCACCTCGGCCGCACTGGCCTTCCAGGATGCTCCGGGGGCTGAGGAGATCCTGGCGGCGCTGGGCACTGAGGCTGAGATCATCGGGATCGAGATCCGCGACCTCGGTCGGGTCCCCTTCGCCCGTTACCGGAGTCCGAATCCACGTCATCGGACACTCCAGAAACGTATCGAGATCAGCGAGCAACACGAGCGCGAAGCCGGCGATGCGCCCTGGCCCTCAGACAACCAGCCGAATGCGCGCTTCCAGTATGGTTATCTGGATGTGCACATGACGGTACAGATCGACGGCCGGCTGCTCGGTTACATGGATCTGCAATACGATACGACGGATCTGACGCGACGCATCTGGCTCCAGGTCTGGTTGGCTCTGGTGGTCTTCGTCGGGGGGCTGGGGCTGGCCTTTCTGCTTGCGTCGCGCTTGCACCGTCTGATCTCCGAGCCGATCGCCAGGGTGGCCGTCGCCATGGAGCGCATCACCCTGGACGAAGACTATGGGGTGCGCCTGGGATCGATCGGGACCGACGAACTGGCCACCCTGACACGCGCCTTCGATGCCATGCTGGAGCGCATTGAGCAGCGCGACGCCGAGCTACGCGAGGCGCGCGATGCGGCCGAGCGGGCCAATCGGGCCAAGTCGCACTTTCTGGCCAACATGAGCCACGAGATCCGCACGCCGATGAACGGCATCATCGGTATGACGGAGCTGCTCCAGGAGACCGATCTGAACGCCGCTCAACGCGACTGTACGCGGGTGATCCAGGACTCGGCGGCGGCCTTGATGCGGATCATCAACGACATCCTGGACATGTCCCGTATCGAGGCCGGGCGGCTCGAGCTGGAGCGACTCGATTTCGATCCCCGTGAATCCATCGAACGCACCCTGGAGCCGCTGCGCGAGATCGCCCAGCGTAAGGGGCTGGAGTTTGCCGTCGAGCTGGCTCCGGAGCTGCCGGCGCGGCTGCGCGGCGATCCGGGCCGGCTGCGCCAGATCCTGACCAATCTGGTCTCCAATGCCATCAAGTTCACCGAACAGGGCCGGGTGTCCGTAACCCTGGACTGTCTGGAGCGTACCGACGACTGGGTGCGTTTCGTGATCGCGGTGCGCGACACCGGCATCGGTCTGAGCTCAGAGGAGTGTTCGAGGCTCTTCGAACGGTTCTCACAGGCCGACGTCTCGACCAGGCGCCGCTATGGTGGAACCGGACTCGGCCTGGCCATTTCGCGTCAGCTCGTCGAGCTGATGGGGGGGGGCATCGACGTCGAGAGCAAACCGGGGCTGGGCTCGGTGTTCCGGGTCGAGCTGGTACTCGAATCGAGCGAATCGCCGCCGGCCGTCGATCGGCATCTCGCCGGTCTTCAGACCCTGGTGCTGGTTCAGGAACCGGCGCTCGCGGCTCAACTGGGTGGCATGCTGGAAGACTTGGGGATGGGCTTCGAACACCAGACGTCCCTGGCCGCCGCGATCGAATCGGCACTCACGCGCGGCGCACGCGGGCAGACCTTCGATGTCCTGCTCCTTGAGCACGAACAGTTGCCCGCCCCAACGAGTCCGGCCGGAAGTCTGCTGCACGAAATGAGCGCGCGCGCCCTGGCCGTTCTTCGCCTGCGCGCCCGTGGCGGCGCTGCCGGCGATGACCCGGTCTGGGGGCGGCTACCGGAGATCGGGTTGCCGCCGACACACGTTGAGCTACAGAACGGGCTGAGTGCTATCATCCGATCCCGTGGCGCGGGCGGTCATGGCGAGGGCGCGAAGCAGCGGCCATCCCTCGGATTGCGCGTCCTGGTGGCCGAGGACAACCCAGCCAATCAGCGCGTGATCGAGTGGATGTTGCGGGCGCTCGACTGCGAGGTGGAACTCCACCCCAATGGCCGCAGTCTTCTGGAGTCGTTCACGGCTCGCCCGGCGGATCTGGTGCTGATGGACTGTCAGATGCCTGTCATGGACGGCTATGAGACCACTCGACGTCTACGCAAGCTGGAATCGGCGCTCGGGCGGCGAGTCCCCATCATCGCCGTGACCGCACAGGCCATGGCGGGCGATCGTGAACGGGTCATCGCGGCCGGCATGGACGATCATCTCTCCAAGCCGTTCACGCTCGAGGCCCTGGCCACGCTCCTGACGCGCTGGAAGACAGAACGGACCTGGATATCATCGGAATGAACACATCTTCACCACAGAGGCTCGGTGCCGGACACGCCCCGCTGGCGGATCTGAGTCATGCGCTCCATACCCAGTTGAATGGCCTGCTCGGCATGAGCGAGCTGCTCATGGAGACGGTGCTCGATCCCACTCAGCGCGGCTATGTCGAGACCCTGGCCCGTGCCGGCCGACGTTTGCAGGACGTGATCCGCGATGTGCTGGATCTCGCGCGCATCGAAACGGGCCAGATCCAACTGGCGCCGCGCGAATTCGACCTCATGGACGCGCTCGAGGCGGTGCTCGACTCCGCCGTCGAGCAGGCCGAAGCCGCCGGACTCGAACTCGCCGGCGATCTCGCGCCGGACCTGCCGTATCGTGTCCTCGGCGATCCGGACCGATTCGAGCGACTCCTGCGTTATCTGATCGAGGACTTGATCGATCTGACCCCCGCCGGGGAGCTGCTGGTGCGTGCGAGCTGGCTGGAGGATCGGTTGCGCGTCGAGATCCTGACGGGGCAGGCGAATGGACTCATGCTTCCAGCCGACAGCGGAGGCTCTTGGACGGGAAGCGCCGCCGGTTCGGGGCTGGGGCTGACCGTCGCCTGTGCCTGGGCCGAATGCATGGGAGGGCGGATCTGGTCCGAACCGGAGTCGCTGGATAGCCGGCTCACCTGTGTCGAGCTGCCACTGGCGGTCGCCTCCAGCGAACGGCGTAGGCGCCACTTGGGCGGGATACTGGCCGGACGCCGGGTGCTTCTGCTCGCTCCCGAGGGTCTGATGGCGCAGACGCTCCAAGCACGACTCGACGACCAGGGTCTGAGCGTGAGTCGAGCGACCGAGGCCGAGGCCGCGCGCCGGGCCGCGCGCGAGGCCGCCGGCTCGGGCGCACCCTTCGCCGCGCTGCTCGTGGATGCACGGGTCAGGGGGTTGGAGCCGTTGCTCTCGGAACGGTCGATCCAGTCCGAACCCGCGCTGGCGGCGCTCCAGCGTCTCCTGCTGGTCCCCCGGAGATCCGGATGGCGCGACGATCAGGCCGCCGCGCTTGCGGTCACGGCCCAGTTGACCAAGCCGGTCACGCCGGGTGCCGTGCTGGCGGCGCTGAACGGCTCCGGTGCCGAACCCGTCCGCGCCGAATCCTGGATCGCCGAGGACGAGCCGCCCGTCGCAACGCCTCGCGCGGGGCTTGGACTCAGGGTGCTGGTCGCCGACGACAATGCCATCAACCAGGACACGGTCACGGCCATGCTCAGATCGCTCGGCTGTGAGTCGCGCATCGTATTCGATGGTCAGGCCGCCATCGAGGCACTGAGTCGCGAGTCCTTCGATCTGGTGCTCATGGACTGCAAAATGCCGCTCATGGACGGTTACGAGGCGGCGCGGCGTATCCGGCTCCAGGAAGGTGAGTCCCGTACCCGTCTGCCCATCATCGCCCTGACCGCCCACACCCTGGAAGGCGACCAGGAGCGCTGTCGCGCGGCGGGCATGGACGACTATCTGACCAAGCCGCTCTCGCGGCGCGCACTCCGCGCGATGCTCGAACGCTGGTCGCCCCGGCGCTGGGAGGGGGAGGCGACCGGACCCGAGCCCGAGTTCGGCTCCGGGCCGCTGTATGCACTCTCGGCCGGCGTCGAAGCCTTCATGGACTGGCCGATCCTGGATCCGGGACCGCTCGACAGGGTGCGCGCCCTCGATACCGCGACGGGGAGTGCGTTGCTGGCGCGTCTGATCGGCGGCTTTCTCGAGGCCGAGTCCGGACTGAGCGCGGCGCTCCGTTCGGCCTTGGAGGCTCGCGGCTCCGCGCCCCTGACCGAGGCGGCGCGCGCGCTGGGAGCGAGTGCGGCGACGCTTGGTCTGAGGCGTCTGGCCGGACTGTGCGAGCACCTGGAACGTCTCCCCGAGTCGGCGCTGACGCCCCGGATGAGCGTCGAGTCCATCGCGACCCTGGACGCACTCCTGGTCCAGAGTCGCGCCGCCGTCGAGTCGCTCGCGGTTCGTGCGACGACGGATGCGGCCTCGACCGCCGATCCCGCCCGGTCCTCGGGTTCGATGGACGCACCCGATGCCCCGGACGGTTCGCCTCAGCGCCACCCGGCCGAGCCGCCTTCGATCCTGATGATCAGCGTCGATCCGGTACTCGAGTCCGGTGTGCGCTCGCAGCTGGCGGAGAGTGAATGGCAGATCGTCTTCGCCCATGACGCCCGGAGCGCACTGGAATCGGTCGCGCGCCGGCGTCCGGACCTGATCCTGCTCGATCTCATGGCGCCTGGGCCGGATGGGCATGAAGTCTGCCATCGGCTCAGGCAGTACCCCGGCCTGGAGCTGACCCCGATCCTGGTCCTGATCGAGGACGAGGATCACGCGGCCATCGAGCGCGCCTACGAGGCCGGTGCCACCGATTTTCAGTTCAAACCGCTCAAGTGGCCGCTGCTGCTCCAGCGCATCCGGTATCTGCTGCGCGGCCAGGCGACCCTGGAAGCGCTGCACCGCAGCGAAGCCAGCCAGAGTGCCCTGATCGCGGCCATCCCCGACGCCCTGCTACGGCTCGACAGCCAGGGACGGGTGTTGCAGTTCAAGTCCGGCTGGTTGCCGGGACAGGCCCGTGCGCGCCCCGAGTCGAGCGTCTCGACCCTGTCGGATTTGCTGCCGGAGTCGGCCTGCGCGGTCATTCGGCGCGAACTGGCCGCGACCCTGGTCGAGCACGGCGTGCGCGAGCTGGAGATCGATGTGACGGATGAACACGATGAGGCGCGCGTCTTCGAGGCGCGCCTCATCGCCATCGACGCCGATCAGATCATCCTGCTGTTGCGCGATATGACCGAGCGCCAGCGTCGTCAGCGTGTGATCCAGCAACTGGCCTATCAGGACGGTCTCACCGGCCTGGCCAATCGTCGCCGCTTCAATCTGGATCTGGCGCGTGCCCTGGCCTATGCGCGTCGACGCGACGATCGGGTGGCGTTGATCTGCCTGGATCTGGATCGATTCAAGCGTGTCAACGACTCGCTTGGGCATGGCATCGGGGATGATTTGCTGCGCGTGGCCGCACAGCGGTTGCAGGATGCCGTCGACGAGGTCGGCACCGCGCTCAAGCCGCAGGGCATCGCCTTTGCCGGCACCATTGCCCGGCTCGGGGGCGACGAGCTAACCTTGATCCTCAAGGGACGCGACGCCGAACGCATCGCCATGCGGGTCGCCGACGCCATCCTGAACAAATTCCGTCAACCCTTCCGGCTCGGCGGCCATTCGCTCGTCTGTACCGCCTCCGTCGGCATCGCCCTGAGTCCGGACGATGGCGACACCCCCGAGATCCTGCTCAAGCACGCCGACACCGCGCTCTATGCCGCCAAGCTCCAGGGGCGCGATACCTATCGGTTCTTCACCGCCCCCATGGGCGAGCGGGTCCGGCAGCGCCTGGAGACCGAGGCGCGTCTGCGCCATGCGCTCGAGCACGACGAGTTCAGACTCCATTATCAACCCATCCTCGACAGTCGCACGCGCGCGCCCATCGCGTTGGAGGCGCTGTTGCGCTGGGAGGATCGCGAGCAGGGACTGCGTGAACCGGAGAGCTTCATCCCGGTGGCCGATGAGTCGGGACTCATCCTGCCCATCGGCGCCTGGGTGATCGCGGAGATCGGGCGTCAACTGGCGCACTGGGCGAACCAGGGTCATATCCAGCCGGTCTCGATCAACCTCTCGGAGGCCCAGTTCAGCGACCGTGGTCTGATCGAGCGGCTGTTTCGGCTCGCGCGTGCCTGTCCGCCCGGAACCATCGAACTGGACGTTACCGAAAGCCTGCTGCTGGCGCGCGACGCGCGTCTGCTCGACACCCTGGCGCGTCTGCGCGAGCAGGGGATGCGGGTGGCCATCGACAACTTCGGGACCGGCTATTCCTCGCTCGCCCTGCTCAAGCATCTGCCGATCGACACCCTCAAGATCGACCGCACCTTCATCCAGGAGATCGGGCGCGAGCACACCACCGAGCTACTGATCCGTACCATCATCGGTCTAGGGCACGGGCTCGGTCTGCGGCTTGTCGCCGAAGGGGTGGAGACCGAGGAGCAACTCGCCTTTCTCGCGCGCGAGGGGTGCCACGCGGTGCAGGGCTTCCTACTCCAGCCTCCCGTTCCGGCTTCCGAGGTCGTGCCGGGTGGCGACGGTTCTTGACAGGCCGGCCGCGACCACCAGATCACCCCAGACGTTGACGGCCGTGATCGGATAGTCGAAGAAGCGATCGACGATCAGATAGAGCGCGAGATACGTCTGGGGCAGTCCCAGCAGATCCAGCATGAAGGCCATCATGGCGATGCCGCCCCCCGGAATCCCGGCCGTACCGGCGGATGAGGCCATGGTCAGCAGCACGATGAACAGCGCCTGCCACAGCGTGAGATCCACCCCGGCCAACTGCGACATGAAGATCAGCAGGATCGACTGGTAGAGCGCCGAGCCGTCCATGTTGAGCGTGGCGCCCAGCGGCAGGGTCAGGCTGGTGATGCGCTCGGGCACGCCGAAGCGTTCCAGCGCCCGCTTGGAGACCGGATAGGTCGCCGAGCTGGAGGCGGTCGAGAGCGCCGTCAGCAGCGGCTCGCGGCAGGCGAGCGCCAGACGCCAGGGCGCGCGCCCGGTGAGCAGGTGATAAAGCAGGGGCAGGACGACCAGAGCATGGAGTCCGGCCGCCAGCGTCACCGCCCAGACGAAGGTGTGCAGGCGCAGGATCTCGGCCCAGTCCATGGCGGCGAGACTGGTATAGACCAGGGCGGCGATGCCGACCGGGGCCAGGGTCAGAATACCGGCGAGCAGTTGCATCAGGAGCGCATCGAGCGCCCGCGCGCCGCCGAGCAGGGTCTCATGCTGATCGGCCTGTAGTCGGCGCGAGGCGAGCGCCGCCAGCACCGCCACGACGACGATGTGCAGGATGTTGCCCTCGGCCAGCGAGGCGAAGAGGTTGCTCGGGATCAGGTTGGCGATCAGGCGCTCCAGACTGAAGGTCGCGCCGTCCGGCGCCACCGGCTCCAGATCGAGCAGACCGACCGGGACGCTCTGCGAGAAAGTCAGCCCGATCCCGGTGCCGAGCACGGCGGCGATACAGGAGGTGATCAGGTAATAGAGCAGGGCGCGTCCGCCGATGTGCCGCAGATCCCGCCCGCCGGCGAGCGAGGCATAGATGGAGACCAGGATCAGCGGCAGGATCAGGAGCTTGAGTAGCGACAGGAAGATCTGCCCGATCCAGGCCACGGTGGGCGCCCCCTGGGGGAGCAGGAGCGCCAGCATGATACCGAGGATCAGACCGCTGGGGATGGAGTAGAGCCGGCGCATGGGTCGCGGTTGCCTTGTCTCGGTCAGGAGGTCGATGTCCAGCCGAGCCGCTGGAGATTGCGCTCGACCTGTTCCTGATCGCTGTAGGGCGTCTTGTGTCCATCGCGATCGATATAGCGCTCGTGGCCCTTGCCGGCGATGAGTGCGACCCAGGGTTCAGCGTCCGGACGGGCGGCGAGCTGGTCGAAGAGCCGGGCGATGGCCTCGGCGCGGTCGACGACGACGCTGTAGTCCTGATCTTCGGGGAATCCGGTCAGGATGTCGTCGATGATGCGCTCGGGCGGCTCATGACGCGGGTTGTCGGAGGTGACGATGATCGCATCCGAGTGGCGGGCCACGGCGGCGCCCATCAGCGAACGCTTGGAGCGGTCGCGATCGCCGCCGCAGCCGAAGAGCGTGACCACGCGCGCGTCGGGGAAGCCCTCGCGAATGGCGCCGAGGATGGTGTCGAGCGCGTCCGGGGTGTGGGCAAAGTCGATGACGATGGCTCGGTTGCCGTGGACGCGGCAGTCGAAGCGTCCGTCGACCGGCTGGAGATGGCGCCAGTGTTGGCGTGTTGTGTCATCCGGCAGGGCACCGAGCACGCGCTCGGCCAGAGCGACCGCCAGCGCATAGTTGGCGCGATTGTGCGCGAGGGCGAGGAAGGGCTTGGCCGCGATCGCCTCGGGCGGGAGCCGGGCCGGCTCCAGCACCTCGACCGGAACCGGCGTCGGACTGCGCGTAGCGAGCCGGTCGGCCACGGCGCGGCTGGTGCAGTAGAGCCGTCCGCCGGGCTGGATCAGATCGAGCAGATGCGCCTTGGCGGCGAAATAGCTGGCCTCGTCGCGGTGATAGTCGAGATGGTCCTGGGTGAAATTGGTCCAGCCGGCGTCCTGGAACGGGATACCCGCGACCCGCCCCTGGTCGAGCGCATGACTGCTGGCCTCCATCACCACCACGTCGGCGTGCTCCCGGTTGGCGTACAGGAGCCTGCGCAGTTCGATCAGCGGCGGCGAGGTGAAGCCGGTCTCGACCTGACGCACGCCGTCGAGAAAGACGCCGAGCGTACCGATCGACAGCACGCGCCGGCCGTGCGCGGCGAGGATGGATTCCAGATACTTCACGGTCGTCGTCTTGCCGTTGGTGCCCGTGACACCGATGAAGCGCAGCGCACCGGGCGCGAGCGGATAGACGACATCGCAGAACCGGCGCACGACCTCGGCCCAGTCGTCCGGGCGGGTGACATGGAGCGCGACTCCGGGCATCCGGTCGAAACAGTCCAGCGGACGGTTGGTGACGAGGGCCGCGAAGTGTCGCCCGGCGAAATAGCGCCGATGGATCTCGCTGTCCGTCAGGCCATCGTCGAAACGCTGGAAGAAGAGGATGGAGCCGTCGTCACAGGCATCGGCGCGCCACTGGATGTTGGTCGGGCGCGGCGCCTCGGGCGCAGGGCGGCTCCAGGCAAAGTCGGTGGTGGCGAGCAGATGGGTGAGGGCGTCGGTGAGCATGTTCGGGTCGTCGCTGGGGATGGCGAATTTTGGTGCAAGTCGCCTTATACTGGCAGCGCGGTCTGTCCGTCCATCTTCAAGCCTTCGTGAACTCGAATCCGGGAGTCCATCATGCGTCGAATCACCGTCACCGCCGTGGCCCTGTCCGCGTTCCTGCCGACCCTGGTCCCGGCTCAAGCCTGGACGCCCTATGGCCCCTATGCGCCGGGCGTCGCTGAACCCGCGCCCTATGCCGGCTATCCGGGAGCCTACGGACCGCCCGTTCCGCCACCGTCCGGATTCGAATCGGCACCCTGGCCGTCTCAGGGCGCCGCTGAGCGGATGGCGCCCCGCGAGCGTCCGGCCTGGCCGCGTCTGAGCCTCATGCGCCGCGCCACCGATGACGCCTATCTGATCGAGATCCAGCTCCAGAACATCCAGCCGGATCAGGTCGAGATCCGCCCGGCCGGTCGCGGTCTGGTCATCACGCACAGCGCCACGGTCCGCTTCAGCCAGAACGACACCCTGCCGGGTGGTGACGGCTATCAGAGCCGTTACAGCATCTCGCGCGACACTAGCGGTCGGCGCGTGGGGCTGCCGCCGGATGCCGATCTGGCCGGCATGACGCGCGAGGTCGAAGACGGTCGCATCCTGATCCGCGTGCCCAGAGTCGCCGATGCCTGGCGCGGTGGGCGCTGGTGAGTTCGCGCATGCGCTTCGAGACCCCTCAGGACGTCGAGGACGCCTACTATGACGCGCTCGAAGCCGGCGATGCCGAGGCCATGGCCTCGGTCTGGGCCGACTCGGACGCGATCTTCTGCCTGCTGCCGATGACGCCTCTGGCCGTCGGCGAGCAGGTCGGGCGCCTGTGGCGCATCCTCTTCGAGCAGGGGCGGGGCTTCGATCTCCAGGTCAGGCATCTGCTCTGGATCGAGGAGGGCGATCTGGCGGTGCATCTGGTCGAGGAACGGCCGCAGATCCAGGCCGATCAGTTCCAGCCCGGTGTGCCGCTGCCCCCGCCGCTCTATGCCACCCATGTCTTTCGGCGTGCGGCCGATGGCTGGCGGCTGCTGGCGCATCAAAACTCGCCGACTCCGCCGCCGGCGCCCAGCGTGCCCTCGGCGGGGCGGACGGCGCTGGCCTGATCGGACCGGCGATGCGCGTTCGGCTCCAGACACTCGGATGCCGGCTCAACGAGGCCGAGCTTGAATCCTGGGCGCGTGACTTCCAGGCTCGCGGATTCACGATCGTCGAGGACGAGACGGCTCCGGCCGAGCTGATCGTGGTCAATACCTGTGCCGTCACGGGCGAGGCGGTGCGCAAGTCGCGCCAGATCCTGCGGCGTGCCCAGCGGCGTCATCCGGGGGCGCGCCTGATCGTCAGCGGCTGTCTGGTCTCGCTCGACGGGGACACCGCCCGTGCCGGTGCGGCTCAGACGTTTCCTCTATCTTCGCTGCTCCCGGCATCCACGCCGCCTGCGTCGTCAGCGGAACTGTCCGAGGGACTCATCGTCGTCAACCGCGACAAGGATCGGCTGGTCGAGATCGTGCTCGCCGCGCTCGGTCATGCAGCGGACCCGCCGAGTCCATCGGCGATCAACGCCGTGAATCTGGCCGCACCGCTCTTTGCGCGCGGACGCCAGCGGGCCTTCGTCAAGATCCAGGACGGATGCCGCTATCAGTGCACCTTCTGCGTCACCACCCAGGCGCGCGGCCCGGAACGCAGCCGTCCGCTGCCGGAGATCGTGCGCGAGGTCGAGCGCTTTCAGGATGCAGGTATCCGGGAAGTCGTGCTGACCGGCGTGCATCTCGGCGGCTATGGCGCCGATCTCGGGACGGATCTGACGCACCTGATCGAGCGCCTGTTGAACGAGACGGCGATTCCGCGCCTGCGTCTCGGCTCACTGGAACCCTGGGACCTGCCCGAGCGCTTCTGGTCGCTGTTCGCCGACCGGCGGCTGATGCCGCATCTGCATCTGCCGCTCCAGAGCGGTTCGGACCGGGTGCTCAGACGTATGGCACGCCGCTGCAAGCGCGATGAGTACATCCGGCTGGTCGAGGGGGCGCGGGCGGCGATCCCGGATCTCAATCTCACCACCGATATCATCGTCGGCTTCCCCGGCGAGGACGACGACGACTGGCGTCAGACATTCGAACTGGCTGAGTCGCTGCGTTTCGGGCACATCCATGTCTTCGGCTATTCGCCGCGTCCGGGTACGCCGGCGGCCGGCTTTGCGAATCCGGTGGACGCACGCACGCGCCAGAGACGTGTCGGTGAGCTGGAGTCACTGGCGCACCGCTCGCGGCTCCAGATCCTGCGCGATCAGATCGGCAAGACGGTGATGCTGCTGCATGAGCGTCTGCCTGATGCGTTCGAGGGACGGCCAAGATCGGGCTACACGCCCAACTATCTGCCGGTGCATGTGCGTTCAGCGGCGCCGATCGGGGAGGGGAGTTTGATACAGGTGCGGATCACGGGGCTCGACGAGGCGGCCGGTCTGCTGATCGCCGAGCCGACCGGCGTCGAGCCGATGGCGCCCGAGTGCATCGAGCCGGCTCAGGCGTAGACATCAATGCCGGATTGACTCGTACTCTCCGCGCTCGGTCGCGAAGGCGGCGTCGGCGGCGAAGGTTCCGGCGGAGGCTGCCGGTTCTCGATGTTGCCTCCGGGCGGCGGAGTGGGCGCGGCCGGCTGGCTGGGTTTCATCGGTTGGATGTGGACTGAGCCGATTTCCATGACACACCTCTCAGTGCAGTAGGTTGGCTGGAATCTCTGCTTCAAGCATAAGCGCTTTCGAGGATGGTGGTGTGCAGCTTGATGCATTGACTGCGCTGCGCCGGCGCATGAAGTGCTTGGGTCGTCGCGAGTCATGCGCTATGATTGCCGTCCCGCATCGCAGGGGCACTCGTCGAGCGCTCCATCCTTCGGAGAGGTGGCTGAGCGGTCGAAAGCGGCGGTCTTGAAAACCGTTGACTCGAAAGGGTCCGGGGGTTCGAATCCCTCCCTCTCCGCCAATCAAATCAGGCATTTGCAAGAGCGTCACCCCGCCAAGTCTGATCCGCGATTCCCGATTTGATCCCAATCTGATCCCACTACTCAAAAAAACACCGCTACACTAACGCCCACGTCAACACGCAACACGGGGCGAGCATGGCCGCGATCGACAAGCTCAAGGGGCGCGAAAAACCCTGGCGAGTGCGCATCCGTCGCAAGGGACGGGAGATCACCGAATACTTCCGCACCAAGAAGGACGCCGACGCCTTCGCCGCGAAGGTAGAGGCCGATTTCGACCGCTGGGCCAAGATCCTTGGCGGCGAACTGCGCCGTCACACCCTGGCCGACCTGATCGACCGCTACATGAACAGCTACCAGGGCAGGGATACGACCCTCCCGGCCCGCATGGCATGGTGGCGCGATCAGTATGGCGACCGATTGCTGTCTGAGTTCAACGACGACACGCTGCGCGATGGTCTGGCGCGTCTGGCCGAGGGCACGGCCAAGCAGGGAGGTTGCAAGGTCACGGAGACCGACCGCAAGCGTTCACCGGCCACGCTGAACCGCTACAAGACGGCGATCGGGACGCTCTACAAGAACGCGATCGATGTGGGCTGGTATGGAATCAAGATCAACCCGGCAGCGGGTATCCGCCAGCGCAAGGAGAACAACAGCCGGTTCGGGCGCGTCCTGGAGGATGACGAGCGCGCGCGTCTGCTGGAGGCGTGCGACCAATCGACCGTCTGGCGCGATCTCGGACTGTTCGTCCGGCTGGCGCTGGCCACGGGCGCCCGCCGAGGCGAGCTGCTGGGACTGGAATGGCGCGACGTGGATCTGAAAGGCGGATCGATTCTGCTGCGCGAGACCAAGAACGGTGATGATCGGCGCGTTCCTCTACTTGGTGAAGTTCGCGCCCTGCTGGTCGAGCGCGCCAAGGTCCGGCGCCTGGACGATCCGCGCGTCTTCCCATCGGCCAAGCGCGACACCAACCCGCCGATCGACAAAGCCTGGAACGCGGCCAAGGAGGTCGCCCAGGTCGAGAACCTGCGCATCCATGATCTTCGCCATTCGTGCGGCTCCTATCTGGCCAAGGCCGGCGCCAGCGCCTTCCAAATCGCCGCGATCCTTGGGCACCGATCCGGCCCCGGACTGACGGCTCGCTATGTTCACTTGGTCGCCGAGGATTCGCGCGCACTCATGGAAGCGGCCCTATCTGGCGTGATGTCCAGGGATAGCAAGGGATGACCGAGCGGACGCCCTTTCTCGACATCAAGACCCGGATAGTCGGTAACGACGAAGCCGAGGCGCTTAGGCAACCCTACCATCAGCAGCAAGAACTGCTAGACACGCTGCGCCGAGCATGGGACCACAATGCCGCCATTCTGCGCGCGCGCGGCTATGTGGTGACGAAGTTTGGGGCACCACCGATCGTCCAGGACATCCGCGAACCTGAAGCGATGGAGGCGCATCACATCATTGCAGCCGTTCACGAAGTCTGGAGTGCGCTGTTTCAAGACGACAAGTTCGCGCTGGCCAATGCGGCGCTCTGGCTTGGCATCGTCTCAAGCGGCCAGTATTTCCGGCGCTATCAAGGTCGCCTTGGGGCCAAGCGGACAAGCGCCGGCTCGCGTGCTGTCGATCGTCGCCTTGAGGTTGGGCGCGCGATCTATGAGGCCGTGCAGCGGAAGGGCAGGAGGCCGACGTTCCATGATCTTCGGAATGGGCTCAATGATGCCGGGATCTCGACAACGGAATCCCAGGCCAAAAGGCTGCTGACCGAATTGAACAGGACGTAGGCGCGCGCAACATCCGGATACTGCGCGCCGCTTGCTGATCTTGAGCGGACACTACGCCACACCCAACAACGTGAGGCGTAGAACATGACCGCACCATCACCCCAGGCCAGCAACGTGCTGGATCTGTCTGACATCATTCCCTTCGCGGATTTCTGCCGGGAAGCCGAAAAGAAGAAGCTGGCCACGCGCGCCCAATTGCAATGGTGGATGCGCTACCGCGATCAGAATGGCTTGCTGGCGTCTGGCGCCGTGGTCGAGAAGCGCGTCAATCCGACCGCCAAGAAGCCCATGTTGTTCGTGGTCCGGCCGCGTTTTGTCGGATGGCTGACCAACCCGCCCCCGGCCGCCGCTTAAGACAAGGAGCGTCACGATGTCGAGGAAGTCACAGAGAATCCGCACTGAGCGGCGCGAGAAGATGGCCCGGAAGTGGGCCAGAAACGACAACGCCCGAGCGGGGACCAGTCGCTCGGGCATTGCAAAGGGATCTGAAATCGGCGTAGAGTGTTTCTCGGACGACCCGCCTTTAGCAGAGGGGGCGTCGTCCCAGGGAGTTAGCAGCTCCCTGAGTTAAGTCCGACAGCACCGGACAACGACGCGAGAGAAGTATACCCCAGGCCCCCGTGCGTCTGCACGCTTGGCCGTCTGGCGTCGCCCTGCCCGTTGCGGTCGGTCTCCCAACCAACTTGGAGATCGATCCATGAAAGCACTGCCACTCACCCGCTCGACCACCTTCGGCCCTATCGGCCCCGACGACCACGATCTGTTCGAGATCGCGGACGGCATCGCACTTGATGCTGCGCTTGAAACCGCCGCCAACCTCACCGAGGGCGCTATCGACATCGCGCGCAGTATCGGCTGCCGGATCAGTCGCTCTGAAGGATCTGCCGAGCTTTGGGCCGCGATCCATGCCCTTGAGTCCGTCTCCGCGATCCTGGAGGCCGTCCAAGGCGGATTGCTCGACCTGGAGACCGAGACCACGGAGGGCGACCAATGACCATCCACTACGGCACCGGCTTCGACACCCCTGAAGCACTCTTCACCATCCGCCCGGACGCCGCGCGCGGTCTGCACCTTGACGCCCTGAACGCCACGCTCGCCCGCGCCGAGGCCATCACGACGCTTCTGGCGACCGCCTGCGCGGATCTCGAAGAAGGGTATGCCATCGATCAAGCCACGCTCGCCGATACGGTCTGGTGCCTCACTGGCCTGATTGAGCAGGCCCGCGCCATTGCCCGCCATGTCGAGACTGGGGAGGGCGCGTGATGAGCAACCCGATTGTCACCAACCCGACTGACCCGCGCTTGGCGCGCGTCTGGATGGATGATGCGGCTGGCTTCGAGCACTCGCCGGGCGAACCCGTCTATCTCGTCATCGGCTCCGAGGCGGCCGGCGAAGATGTCGCACGGCTGCTGGCTCGGTTCGGGCTGGACGAAGGAATCCGCGCCCCCGCCGCACACCTGGAGGTGCAGCCATGATCGAGCAACGCCGCTATGCCCTGGACGCCTGCCGCGCCGTCATCCGTGAACTGGATAGCCGGCTCAGTGAATGCTCATTGACGAGCGAAGACCGGGACCACGCCGTCTGGCTTGTGACTGGAGCCGCGATCCTGGCTGACATCGCCGTCGAATGGCGCGACTCGCTGACCGAGTCAGCACCGACGCCCAGCAACGTCGCCCCGAAGGCAACCGAGCCGGAATCCGTCTGTGACCTTCTCAGCGATCTCGATTGGTGGCTGCCCGACGCCCAGCTCCGCGCACTTCGCCGCTTGGCCGATGAGCGTTACGAGGGGAATCTCAAGCTGGCGCTCGCCGGACTCTTCGAGGGGGCGCTTGAGGAACTGGAGGGTGCCGACCAATGAGCATACGCCCCACGGACGGGGCGGCTTCCGCCCCCGATGATCTCGCCGCCCGTCTGGCGTCATCCGCCATGCAGGCTATCCGCAAGACCCACACCCGGACGCGCACCATCCCTGCCCGCGTCCGCTCTACCGAGTTCCGCGTCACCTTCGAGGATGGCCGTCGCGCTGTCTATCGCGTCTCGCTGGCGCTCGTCCGGGAGATCCCCCGCCAATGAACGCCATCAATCCCGATCGTCTGCCAGCCGAGGTCCGTGCCAACCTCGCCGCGCAGACCACACCCGACACCTTCGCCCTGGAGTCGCCCGAGCCAACCGGCAAGGCACCCGCCGTCGAGCTGATCGATACCCTGCTGTCGCGCGGCTGGAAGAAGGGACGCATCGCCGAGGCCATCAGCGTTCACCCGGCACAGGTCACGCGCGTCGTGAAAGGCGAGCAGACGCCATCGCCGGAGACGTACAAGCGCCTCGTGGCCCTGGTCGAGTCCGGCGCCCGGCCGGATGACCCGATCGCACCCGATACCGGAGCCGGCGTCGAGCCGACCCGCTGCGCTGCAACCGTGGATCTGTTCGAGCCGGCCGAAGACCCGGCCCCGGCCGGGGAGGCCGAAGAACAAGCCGGCGAATCTGGAAAAGTCGCCGCTGATCCGCTCCATCACCTGCCCGAAGCCATGCGCCCCGCGCGGCGCTGGCTGGTCTGGAAGCTGATCCCCAACCCTGACCCGGCGAAGAAGGGCCGGAAGGTTCCCTTCTACTGCAACGGCTCGCCGCGAAACGGCACGCTCGACACGCCCGAAGACCGCGCCCAACTGGTGACGCTCGCCGAGGCCCGCGCGGCGCTGGAGACGGGCGCTTATACCGGACTCGGGTTCGCACTCGGACCCGATGAAGACGGCCACCATTGGCAAGGGATCGACCTGGACGGCACCGACACCCGGCCCGAACTCGCCGCCCTGGTCGATCTCCTGCCTGGATACGTCGAGCGGTCGCCGTCCGGCAAGGGCTGGCACGCCATCGGCATCGGGCGCGACTTCGCCACGCTGGGCAGCAACGCCACCGGCATCGAAGCCTACGCGCACGGTCGCTACTTCACCGTCACCGGCACCGATGGTCGAGGCGACCTGGAGGACATCGCCGATTTCGTCACCACGACGCTCTCGCCGCTGCACTCGCCGCGCACCAAAGCCAAGGACACCCCGAGCGAGCGTCCGCACGTCGATACCACGGATCAGATGGTCCGGGATCTCAGGAGCGCCCTGGCGTCCATGCGCGCTGATGACCGGGATCTGTGGGTCCGCATGGGGCTGGCGCTCAAGCCCTTGGGCGACCAAGGGCGCGCGCTGTGGCTGGAGTGGAGCCAGACATCCGAGAAGTTCGACCCGAGGGACGCGGCGCGCGTTTGGGAGTCGTTCAAGCCCGAGGGCACCGGCCCGGCAGCCGTCTTCGCCGAGGCCCAACGAGCAGGATGGGTCAATCCGGCCAAGGGGAGGGGGGATAAGCTGCAATCTCGGAAAACTGAGAAAAAGTTAGAAACCTCCGAAACCTCCGAAACCTCCGATCCATCCGCTACGCGGGTTTCAAACCTCCGGGATACCTCCGCCATACCTCCGGAATCGGGCGCCATACCTCCGGAATCCTTCCGGGGGGCGCTCACCTATGTGGAAGACAAGGGCAAAGGCAGGACCGAAACCAAGCGCCTGATCGACTCCCATGCAGCGATGGCTGTCGCGCATCACCTGCGTGGAAAAGTGGCATGGGACACTGAGGCCGGCGCTTGGCTGATCTGGAGCGGGACGCACTGGGAACCGCTGGTGATTCCCGCCAAGGCCGAAAAGCTGATCGCCGATGCCGTCGAGGACGGCTGTCACCCGATCGGCTATCGCGTGGCCTATCTGATGGGGATCAGTACCGTCATCACCCGCCGTCACCTGCTGGCCGCGCCTGAATGGCCGTCCGGCGTGGTTCCCTTCGAGAACGGCTTGCTCGACCTGGAGACGCGCGAACTGAGACCGGCAACGCCGGGCCGAGCACTCGACTGGTGCTTGCCCTGGCGCTGGAATCCCAAGGCCGGCTGTCCGACGATCAAGGCGTGGTTACAGCGGTCGGTCAATGGGCAGGACGCCGAAACCGTCGAGCTGCTGCACGCGTGGCTCGCCGCCCTGGTGCGCGGTCTGGAGCTGCAATTCTTCCTGACCCTGATCGGCCGGGGCGGATCGGGCAAGGGCACGTTTCAGCGCCTCGCCGCCGCCCTGGTCGGGATTGGCAACGTCGCCGTCACCGATCTGGCCAGACTGGAAACCAACCGCTTCGAGACGGCCAAGCTCTACGGAAAGCGGCTGGCGATGATCAATGAAGCCGGCAAGTATGGCGGTTCCGTGGACGTGCTGAAGGCCGTCACCGGAGGCGACCACATCCCGCTTGAGCGCAAGCACCAACAGCAATCCGGCTCGTTCCGCTTCCGTGGTCTGGTCCTGATGGCGACCAACGAGCCGATCATTGCCACCGACAGCACGTCCGGACTGGAGCGACGCCGAATCACCGTCCGCTTTCCCTACAGCGCGACACCCGAGGAAAAGGCCGAATGGGACGCCAAGGGCGGGGAGCAAGCGGTTCTCCATGCCGAGATCAAGGCCCGGCTGGCGTCTCCGCCATCGCCTGTCATCACCGAAAACATGCTGGGCATGGCGGCCGGCAACAGTGTGGCCGAGTGGCTGATCGAGAACTGCGTCCCTGTCGCCAGCGACAAGCACGGCACTCAGATTGGCCTCAAGTCGTCGAGCAGTGAGGTTTGCCTGTATCCCAACTATCTGCACTGGTGCGAGGAAACCGGCCGGAATCACCCCGTCTCGATTCGGAAGTTCTCCGACACCGTGACCGACATCGCCGAGCACTTGGGGCATGTCATCCGTAAAGACCGGGGCGGGGAGACGCGCGCGGCCTATCTGTTCGGGCTGCGTCTGCGCGCCAGCACCGAGGAGCACCACGACTGGACCGCCGCCCGGAGGTATCCGGAGGGATCGCCGGAGGTATCCGGAGGAGTGGGTGGAGGAGTCAAACCCGCCTACCGGATGGATGGAGGTATGGAGGGCAAAACTTTGTCCCAAAAAAACGCGGAATCGCCGAACGCGCGCGATGGTTCACCGCGCAAGGATGATGACGAGGAGGTGTTCTGATGGACGCGGCCGAGATCCTGCACGCCCTGGCCGATCAGGGTTTCAGCGTGGCCATCAAGGGTGGTGGCCTCTCCATCGTGCCCGCGTCGCGACTCTCAGACACGCTGCGCGCCGAGATCCGCGCCCACAAGGCCGAGCTGATCGCCTGCCTGACCCAGGCCGCCAACGATGATCCTGATCGTCATCACACGTGGCTCGTCACCCTACCGACCGGCGAGCGGTTCAGTTCGATGTTCTGCCCGCCGCTCTCGCTCGCCGAGGTCCAGGCCCGCTATCCCGGCGCCCGCCTCACGCCCGAGCCGGATCGACCGGCCCGCCCGATCGCCCCGACGACGCTGGCTGTCATCCACGCATGGCTCGACCACATCGGCGAAGACGACGCGCAGACCCGGCGCGAGTTCGTCGAGGGACTGGAGCGCGACCCGGAGCCGTTACGGCTGTGCATTGAGGACGCGATAGCCGCTGGACTCGCCGAATGGGACCGGCCCCAGGTCGAGACCGACGAGCCGACCGAAGTCAGCACCACACCCAAGGCTGTGTGCTCGCGCTGCGCCCACTGGACGCCAGACCGGATCAATCCCCCTGGTGGCCTTGGCCGCTGCACCATCGCCGCGCCTGCCTCCAAGCGCCCCGGCTCACTCTGGCCGTGGCCCGATGCCGAGATTTACTGCACCCGTTTTCAGGAGATCACCCCATGCTGATCAGCAACATCTACGGCAGGTTGGCTGCCGATCCGATCGAGAAGACCACGAAGACCGGCAAGCCGATGGCGCTGGCCAACCTCGCCGTCGATGTCACTGGCCAGCGTGCCGAGGACGGCGACTTTGAGACCATGTGGATAAGTTTGATGGTGTTCGGCGGTCAGGTTGACGCGCTGCTGAAGGCGCGGAAAGGCGAGATGGTCGCCGCCATCGGCAAGCTGACCCGGAGCCACTACACCGGCAAGGACGGCACCGAACGCGAGTCCTGGACGCTGCTCGCCGAGAGCGTCGTCACCGCCAAGAGTGCGCGCCCTGGTGGTGGTCGCCAGCGTCCGAATGGGGATGACCGCCAACGCGATCAGGCACCGACCCAGCGCCAGCCACCGGCCCATGACTTCCATGACTCCATCCCATTCTGAGCCGGGCACCGAGGCGACAAATCACGATGCGCGGCTGGAAGCCTTCGAGGAACGCGCCGCGATCCTGGAGTTCGACGCCGGACTGACCCGCACCGAAGCTGAGCGACGCGCGCGAGCCGCCTATGGGCTGGCGCCCGATCCCAACCATTCCCGACACAGTGACCGGAGAACACGCCGATGATGGAGACCCTGACCGCCGAGCAGCGCCAAGCCATTCAAGACCTGATGATGTCGCCGACAATCGGCCTGCTCGGGATGATAGCGAAATCGATGCCGCTCGACTGCACCAACCTGGATGACATCAAGACCGGACTGAGCACATCGGCGCTGGAGGTTGTCCGCGCCCTGGACGCCGGGCGCGTCCACTTCGACCGACCCGAGGATGCCGCCATGCTGCATGGCTTGCTGGCTGTGTGCTTCGAGGTGATCCTTGACGGCCAGTTCGCCGCCAACACCCGGACGGCTCGCCCAAGCTGATCGGTTCACTCAGCGCGAGATCGGCCGCGATTTCTGCTGATCTCGGATCTGTTGAGCGCCATGCTTCCAGAAGCGACGCAGTACATCCTGGAAATCCTCACCGAGGAATTTGGTGATCCGTCGATCGCGCTTCGTCTCATCCGCTGCCTGTCCAGGAAGTTCGGCGGACGACAGATCTACATCCCCCTACCGGCAACCCTGGAGCGCGAGCAGCGGGACGCGGAGATCCGGCGCGTCTATGACGGAACCTTCGACGGCCGGCACGGCATCAAGGCACTGGCACAGCGGTTCGAGCTGTCGCGCTCCCGCATTTACCGTATCGTCCGCTCTGCACCCCAGCGCCAGACTGTTACGGATCATCCCGAACTGTAACAGTTCGCCTTGTAACACCGTAACAGTTGGGCTAGACTGATAACACAGTAACAGGCCATCGGGGCGAGTATGGCTAGGGCAATCGGATACATCCGTGTCAGCACTCAGGGGCAAGCCGACGATGGCGTCAGCCTGGACGCACAGCGCGCCAAGATCGCCGCGTGGGCGGATCTCAACGGCTACGACATGGGCGACATCTTCGAGGATGCAGGGATCAGCGGCACCAAAGCCGACCGGCCCGGACTCGCCGCCGCGCTGGAAGCTATAGGCCGAGGGGATGCCCTGGTGGTCTACAGCCTCTCCCGCCTTGCCCGCTCGACCCGGCACACGCTGGAAATCAGCGATCGGCTTGAAAAGGTTGGCGCCGATCTCGTCTCCCTGTCTGAGCGCATCGACACCACATCCGCCGCCGGCCGGATGGTCTTTCGGATGCTCGCCGTTCTGGCCGAGTTCGAGCGCGACCAGACTTCTGAGCGCACCGTCACCGCCTTGCAGTACAAGAAGACCAAGGGTCAGAAGACCGGCGGCGCCGTGCCCTATGGCTTCGATCTCGACGCCGATGGCGTTCACCTGATCGAAAACGCCGCCGAGCAGTGCGTCATTGCCCAGGCCCGCGAACTGCACACCAGTGGTCTGAGTCTGCGGAAGATCGCCGCCGAACTGAACGCGCGCGGTCTGGTGGCTCGCAATGGCCACGCCTTCCAGGCCACTCAAATCATGCGGATGGTGGCGTGAATGCCAGACAAGCCGCTCGATCTGCCGCGTATCCGCCGTGCTCTCGCCGAGCTTGACCGGATCGCCGCCGCACACCCTGAACTGTGCGGGGACGGCCCCGCCTGGACCGCCGATGATGTGAGAGAGATTGTGATGGGTACACCCAACGCTGAACGCCAACGCGCCTATCGTCAGCGCAAAGCCTCGCGCGGTTACAAGCGCGTCGCCTTCGATGCCAGTCCCGAGACGCTGGCCGCGTTGGATGCACTGCGCGCGGATGGCAAGACCATTGATGAGGCCATCAAGCAGGCATTGACAAGCGCGACCACCAGACAGGAGCCGCACCCATGACCACCTTCGTTCTCGATACCCTGGCCTATGCCGAAACGCTCAAGGCTGGGGGGTTCAACGAACAGCAAGCCGCGACCCAGGCCCGCGCCCTGGCCGAGATCATTGACCGGCAGATGGCGACCAAGGCCGAGGTCGAGGCCCACGACAACAACCTGAAGCGCGACATCGAAGCACTGCGCTTGGAGGTCAAGCGCGACATCGCTGAGAGCAAGGCCGAACTCATCCGCTGGGTTGTCGGTGCGGGATTCCTTCAGACCACACTCATCATTGGGGCGCTGATGAAGATGGGCGGGATGGTCTAAGCAAGACCCCAAAGGCCATGATTCCAGACCCGCCGATTGGCGGTTTTTTTCATGGGCGCTTCCATGCCTGATTTGATCCCAATTTGATCCCACTTCTAGCCGCTACAGGGCATTTTTCTACGCTACGTGACACCACATAAAACGCCCAAGCCGCTGATTCTAAAGCGTGTTATATTGTGCCCCGTGGTGGCGTTTAGCGATCAATAGGGACTTGAAAACCGGCAACCCGCAAGGGTTCCAGGGTTCGAATCCCTGAGCTTTCGCCAATAAAAACAAGCACTTAGCGAAACTTCAACGAGTTCGCAGTAGCTTGAAGATGGCGACAAAGAGCCCCGCTAGTCGGGGCTTTCTTGTAGCTGGGCAAAACAAGGGGCGTAAGCACACCATAAGCGGTCAAGCGGTGCGTTCCACGCCGTGTACATGAACAGAGCAACCGTCCTA
>ERZ1673962.476-NODE-476-length-27766-cov-3.962253_pt1 | contig 27766 bp, 22 predicted proteins | sample MGYA00580188_ERZ1673962 | MGnify/ENA primary metagenome ERZ1673962 (study PRJEB41334, sample SAMN05608104) | rock metagenome | biome: terrestrial subsurface; feature: shale formation; material: shale | place: USA: Pennsylvania ... | reverse complement strand
CAACTTGTGCAGGCCGCCACCCGCGGCGATGGCGAGGTGGGCGAGAACGTCACCGCCAATGCCCGCACCATCGCGGATATTCCCGAGGCGCTGGAGGACGCGCCCGAGATCCTGGAGGTGCGCGGTGAGGTCGCCGGTATCCGGGTCTTCGACGACTTCGCCCACCATCCGACCGCGATCGCCACCACGCTCGATGGACTGCGCCGTCGGGTCGGTGCCGAACAGCGGATTCTCGCGGTGCTGGAGCCGCGCTCCAACACCATGCGTCTGGGAACGCACAATGCCGAGCTGGCCGGTTCGCTGACGGCGGCGGATCGGGTCTATGTCCATGCGCCGAGCGATCTCGGCTGGGATGCGGCAGCGGTGCTCACCGGCTTGGGTGAGCGGCTGGCGGTGCATGACGCCATCGAGCCGATCGTGACCCAGGTGATCGCCGACAGCCGGCCGGGCGATCAGATCCTGGTCATGAGCAACGGCGGATTCGGCGGCATCCATCAACGGCTGCTGGATGCGCTGCGTCTCAAACATGGCGCTTGAGTCGAAGTCCGTGGCCGATGCAAAGCGGGACTGGCCGCGCACGATCACGCTCGCCTTCACCGGCGCTTCCGGGGCGCACTATGGTCTGCGGCTGCTCGAATGCCTGATTCGCGCCGAGGTTCGGGTCTATCTGCTGATCTCGCAGGCGGCGCAGGTCGTCATCAAGATGGAGACGGGGCTGGAGTTGCCGGCACGAGCCGGCGAAGCCGAGTCCTTTCTGAGCGAGCGCTTCCGGGCGGCGCCGGGGCAGTTACGGGTATTCGGGCGTCAGGAGTGGACGGCGCCCGTGGCCAGCGGCAGTCATCCGGCCGAGGCGATGGTGGTCTGTCCCTGTACGGCCGGGACACTGGGGCGCTTGGCCGCCGGGCTGTCGAGCTGTCTGATCGAACGCGCGGCGGATGTCTCGCTCAAGGAGCGTCGCCCGCTGATCCTGGTCGTGCGCGAGACGCCGTTCTCGACCATCCATCTGGAGAACATGTTGCGGCTGGCTCAGGCAGGAGCCACGATCATGCCGGCCAATCCGGGTTTCTATGGCAATCCAAGCCGGGTCGAGGACATCGTGGACTTCATGGTCGCCCGTGTCCTGGACCATCTCGGTGTGGCGCACACACTGGTCAAACGCTGGGGCGATTGAGCGCGATTTCAGCGGTTGACATTCATCCAGCTACATAAGAAACTGTTGATGTACTGAAGCTCTCGGCTCCAGTACACTCCTCCATCCTCCTTTGGTGGTAATTTTTCGAGCGCGATGCAACCCGTCGCGCTTTTTTTATGGGCGGATTTCAGGCGGGTGATCGATGAGTCGGCCACACACCTGACGCAATCGCTCCAGCAACGCCTCCCGACCACGGGCGTCGAAATGGCGTGCTAATCCGGTGAGCGGGCGACATTGCAGCGCAGCCGCGACCAGCAGAGCAGACTCCCGCCGGTCGATGCGCCCGGCACTCAGCGCGTCGGCCAGGTGCCGACGTGTCAGAACCGACAGGAGCGGCAGACTGGCTTCCAGCGTCCGATGTCCCGCAACGAACGACTCCAGCTCGAAGCGCCAACCGACCGACCCGGCGTGCAGCGCGCACTCGGCCGAGTCCGGCACGGGCAGGGCGCCGATGAGCGTGGCGGCGATCTCAGGGTCGAGTGTGCGCAGTGGACCGGCGAGCCAGACCGGCAGACTGGATGTCAGGCGTCGGCCGGCGTCTTCGAGCAGGCGCTCGCCCGCGTCCGAGATCGCCCGCAGCACGACGGCGGCGTGCTCGCCACTGGCGGCATTGCGACTGGTACCGATCTGACCCGGCACGAAACCGCAGGCCTGCCAGAACGCCAGCAGCTCGGTCGTGGCCCCGAAACTGGCGCCCAGCAGATCGATTCGCTCGACTCGGGCGGCCTGTTCCAGTGCGGCCAGCATGCGTCGCCCCAGACCCCGTCCTGTCACGGCCGGATGCACGACGATCCGGATCACGCGCCAATAGCGATGGATCGGCGCCTCCGGCAGACCGGCATGGGCCGAGAGCGTCTGGGGCAGGAGATGGCCGCGCGGTCGGCGCTGGCCGCGAAAGATGGCCGCGCGCAGCTCCGGATCGTCCATCCCCCCTTCCTCGGCGACGAGCAGAGTGCCGACCAGGTGCCCGGCCTGACGCAATACCAGGACGCGCACATTGGGGCCGTCGAGCAGCATCCGCAGATCCAGCGGGCGGGTCTGATAGTGAGCGAGCACCAGCAGGCCGAAGAGTTCGCGCAGTGTCGGCTCGTCCTGGAGCAGCGCGTCGCGATCGAGCCAGTGGGCGTTCGGGCCGGCCGGATCGACGCTGGCGGACTCCTGGATGTCCTGGCGCGCCGCTGGCGCCGCATCCAGCAGGAGCGCCCTGAAGACCAGGCGTTCGAGCGGGTCATCAGCCGCCCAGCGGATCGGGGTGTCCAGGGTGATGGCGCGCCAGTCGGGTGTCAGACGCTCCAGCGTTTCGCGGAAGCGGATCTCGAATCCGCGTCCTGTCCCCTCGTAGCCATGCACGGTGCTGGCGAAGACGATGCGGCCATGGCGTTCGAGCAGCGCCGTCAGCAGTGGGGCGGGGATACTGGCCGCCTCATCGACCAGGAGCAGATCGGCGGTGGGTTCGTCGTATTCGATGAGTTCGGCCGGCGAGCGGAAGACGAGCGACTGGAGTGCAGCCGCCCCGTCACGAGTCTGGCCGGCACTCCGCTCGGCATCGATCAAAACGGCCCCGGCATGACGATAGAGCGTCTCGACGGCGTCGCGTCTGGGGGCTGTCACCACCAAACGCCGTCCGCCCTCGATCAGGAGGCGCCCGGCGGCCAGACCGAGTGCCGCGCTCTTGCCGCGTCCGCGATGCGCGGTCAGGACCAGCGGGCGTCGCGCGCGGCCATGCGCCGTCTTGAGGATGGCGGCGACCGCCTCGGCCTGATCCGGGGTGGAGGGGCGAGCCGGATCGGTGCGTGTCGGTTGATATATACGGTCATGGGGGAGCGTACTCGGGACTCCGGCAACGGATGCCGTCATCGGTTCGGCTCGATCCTGGTCGATACGCACGACAGTCGGGTCGGACTCCAGCACGGCGATGAGACGTGCGATGAAGCGTCGGCTCAATCCGGACGGCTCGAATGGCCAGACCGAGATCCGCTCGCTCTGCGGATCGGGCCGGCGCAACCACTCGGCCGCGGGCGGCGTCAGGAGCGCCAGGAGTCCGCCGCCCCGAATCGCTCCCGTGGCGGCGCCGAATCCATCGGGATCGAATCCGTCGTGGACGTCCAGGATCAATAGGTCTAGATCCATACCCATCAGACGTATCGCTGAGCGTAGCGGTCGGCTCGGCTCAGCGAGTATTGGACGCTCAGCGAGACAGACCCGATCCATCTCGGGCAGGGCGGCGACGAGTCGGCGCGCCTCATCCGCCGTCCATTCGGGCGATCCGCACAACCAGAGGGTCAGACGATGACCGCGCGCGCGCGCCAACGCGCGCTGATCGCGCAGCCATTGAGTGTCGAGGAAGCTATCCAAGTGTCAGGACTCTGTTTCGGGCGGCAGCAAAGACTCAAGGCACCATCGCGCCCGTGACCGGGGCGAAGCGCTCACGCGGCACCGTGCGCAGTACCGGCTCGACCTGTGGGTCGAATCGGTCGAAACCCAGCTCGCTGGCCGTGGCGTGAACCTCCGTCCGAATCTGCTCAACCAAGCGATGGCGTTCAGCCGCCATGGCCCCATCCGGAATGACATGTGCCAGCCCCCTTGAGTCGATCGATCACCTGAAACGTCCGGCACAGCAGAGGATAGCGCAATTGAAAAAGGGGCCAGAAGGCCCCTTGAAGTCGAGATCCGGGGATCTCGCGTTCTCGTGCTTATCCGAAGGTGTCGTGCACGATGTTGTTGTACCAGCTATAGGCGTACTGCACCTCGCGCTCCAGCACCCAGTCCGGCGCATCGACCGGGGTGACGCCGCCCGAATCCGGCACCGATTCGATGGCCGAACCGTCTGCGGCCGGTCGATAGACGGCCGCGACCGAGATCCCATAGGCCGGAGCCAGGATCGAGTAACAGGTGTTGAGGTAGGACGGCGTGCCCGGCTCCTCGCCCTTGAGCAACGCCACCACGGCGGCGGCGGCGACCTTGCCCTGGCTGTTGGCCGAATAGCCCGACTTGGGCATGGCGGCGGCGATACAGGCGTCGCCGATCACATGGATGCCGGCGTGGATCTTGGATTCGAAGGTCTTGACGTCGACCGGGCACCAGCCGCCGTCGTTGGTCAGTCCGGCGATCTGCGCGATCTTGCCCGCGCGCTGCGGCGGAATGAGGTTGATGACATCGGCCTTGAACTCGTCGCCGAAGAAAGTCTCGACCATCATCTCGCTGCCGTCGACCTTGACCACGGCCGCATCCGGTCCCGGATGCCATTCGATCAGGGCATTTTCGGTGCCGAAGCCGTAGAGCCGCTCCCAACCTTTTGTGAACTGGGGCTGCTTGGAGAACTTCTGACTGCTGTCGAGGATGATGACCTTCGACTTGGGTTTGTGAGCCTTCAGATAGTACGCGACCTGGCTGGCGCGCTCATAGGGCCCAGGCGGGCAGCGGAAGGGCGCGGCCGGGGGCGCGATGACCACAGTGCCGCCGTCCGGCATGTCTTCGAGCTGCTTGCGCAGGATGGCGGTCTGCTCGCCGGCCTTCCAGGCATGGGGCAGCTTGGCGGCGGCCTCCTCGCTGTAGCCCTCGATCTTGTCATAGATCAGCTCGATCCCTGGGGCGACCACGCAGCGGTCGTAGCCGAACTCGGCCCCGCCGGCGGTCTTGACCAGCTTCTTGTCCGGATCGATGCCGGTGGCGCTGTCGTGCACCACCTGGATGCCGTGCGCCCGGAGACCGTCATAGCCGTGCTTGATCGATTCGAGCTTGCGGTCGCCGCCGATGACCTCGTTGCTCAGATAGCAGGTGTAGTAGTCCTTGTTGGGCTCGATCAGCGTGACCTCGATGCTGGGATCGGCGAGCTTGATGTACTTGGCGGCCGTCGCGCCGCCCGTGCCGCCGCCGACGACCACCACCTTGCGCCCGGCGCCGAAGGCGAGGTGCGGGAAACCCAGGATGCCGACCGCCGCCACGGCGGCGCCCGAGGTCTTGATGAAATCGCGTCTGTTCAACGTCATGTCCGTCTCCCCCGATTATTGCTGGCTGGCGTAGAAGGCAAAGAGTGCGTCGAGTCCTTCATCGCCCTCGGCCTTGAGCAGTTCCCTGAGCTTGCTCGCCATCTTTTTCTCCATCGGCCGGCGCTCCTCGCGGAAGTCCGACATGGCGTACTGGAGATAGGGCGTCCACTGACCGGCGAGGATGTGGTAGTCCTCCTCGTCGGCGAGCGGCTTGCCGCCCTCGACATGGCACTTCTCGCAGTACTTGTCGTGCAGCTTCGCGCCCTTGTCGGCGAGTGCCGTGTCGAAGGACTGCTTGGCCGGCTGATAGGTCTGCTGCTTGAAGTAGCCGGCCATCTTCTCGAAGTCCGCCGTCGAGTAGCCCTTGGCGATCCGGCCCATGATGGTCGAGGCGATCTCGTCGCTCTTGAAGCCTTCCATCACCTCGACGAAGACCATCGGATCCATCTCGGCGATGGAGGGCGAGGCGGGACCGACGCTGTTGCCGTGGGTGCCGTGGCAGCCGGCGCAGTTGTTGGCCAGCATCTCGGCGGTGGGCTCGGCGCCGGCGTTGGACGCCAGTCCAAGTGCCAGCACGCTGGCCGCGAGCATGAGTCTCGGGGTGCTTTGGGTCATGGTGTTGCTCCTCTCCTTCTTGGTTTGATTCAGTGATTCAACCGCTTTTTTTATGAGGTTATGGGTTGAATGCGACAGGTCGCGTGAACCTGTCGGTCATCCGCGCAAGACACAGGTGCGCCTTCAGGCCGGTCCGGCTCAAGGCGTCTTGGAAGCCTTGGGCGCCAGGCGCGCGATCGCCTGCCGATGGCCGAGTTGGACGGCGATGTCGGCCGCCGTGCGGTCGGCGTCGTCCTTGAGATCGGTTCGGGCACCGGCCGCGATGAGCCGGTCGATGAGTTCGGCATGATCGGTGGCGACGGCCTCCATCAGCGCCGTCGTACCCTCCCGGTCCTGCCGATTGGGGTCGGCGCCCATGGCGAGCAGGCGCTCGACCATGGCGACATGGCCGTGTCCGACGGCCAGGATGAGCGCGGTCGAGCCGAGCGCATCGACCGCGTCGAGCTGGGCGCCGAGTCCGGCGAGCGTCTCGACGGCGCCGGCCTGCCCCTGATCGGCGGCGATGAGCAGCGCCGTGGCGCCCTGTTTGTCGCGCGCCTCCAGATCCGCACCGCCCTCGATCAGCAGGGGCAGCACCCCGGTCTCGCCCTTGGACGCCGCCTGCATCAGCGCCGTGCGGCCTTCGCGATCGGCGGCCTTGGGATCGGCGCCCTTGAACAGCAGCTGCTCGACCATGTCCGTGATGCCGTGACGCGAGGCGATCATGAGCGCATCCCAGCCGGAACGGGTGCGATCATGGACATGGGCGCCGCGCTCCAGGAGCAACGCACTGATGCCGATGTGTCCGGCCTCGGCGGCGAAGGTCAGCGCAGTACAGCCGGCGACGGTGCGGGCATTGACATCGGCGCCACGGCTCAGGAGCAGGGCGACGGTCTCCAGATCGTCGCCCTCGACGGCGAACATGAGCGCGGTCTTGCCGAACTGGTTGGGGGCGTCGACGTGCGCGCCCTGGTCGAGCAGACCGGCGGCGGTCTCGGTGTCGCCGATCATGGCGTTCAGCCGCAGCTCCGTCTCCAGATCCGGCTCGGCGGCACAGACGGACGAGCCGGCCAACAGCAGGGCCGAGGCGAGCAGCGGGGCGCGAAGGCGGGATGTGCGGATTGGGTCCATGGCGGCCTCTTGGCGTGCGCGGCGCCTCCCGGATCAGGAGGCGTCGTCCGGCTCGGTTGGCTCGTGATGGGCCACGCCCTTGTGGCACTCGATACAGGTCTGGCCCTTGTCCTGCGCGGCCGAGTGGCGGCTGCGCGCCGAGCGGCTCTGCTCGGAGAGATCCATGTCAGCGTAATCGTGGCAGCTGCGGCATTCGCGTGAATCGCTGGCCTCCAGGCGCTTCCAGACCAGATTGGCCAGATACCAGCGGCGGGCCTCGAACTTCTCGGGCGTGTCGATGGTACCCATGACCTCGTGATAGACGTCCTTGGCAGCCACGATCTTGGTGAAGAGCTTGGGTCCGAGTTCTTTGGGCACGTGGCAGTCGGCGCAGGTAGCCTGGACGCCCGAGGTGTTCTTGTAGTGGAGCGACTCCTTGTACTCCTCGAAATTGGTCTGCATGGTGTGACAGGATGTGCAGAATTCGAGGGTATTGGTGGTCTTGATGCCGAAGTCGACGGCCCAGACGAAAACGATGCCTCCGACGAACATCAACCCCAGGGCGAGCAGTGAAAAGCGCTTGGCCGACGAGGCCGCGTGCTTCGACATTGTGGACATCCTCCAATGGCGGGCGGTTTGTTATGACACCGCTCTAATCGGCCGTTCGAGGAGGCGCTTGGCTCATCGAACGACTCGTCGATTGATAATTGTCATGGATCTTAAAACAAAGCCGGTTGGGATGTATAGCTTTCGATCGACCGCACGAGACCGTCGAAGCTCAGCCTCGTGCGCGGGGAGGAGGGAGGGTCAGGTGCGTGCCGGACGCCCGATGCCGCGTTCGCGGGCGAAGTCGAGCATGCGCTGGATGGAGACGACGGCACGTTCACGGATGGCCGGGTCGATGTGGATCTCCTGATCGCCGGTCCGCAGCACCTGCTCCAGATTCTGGAGCGCGTTCATCGCCATCCAGGGGCAGTGAGCACAGCTCTCGCAGGTCGCGCCCTCACCGGCGGTGGGGGCTGGGATGAGGATCTTGTCCGGCGCGATCTGACGCATCTTCCAGAAGATGCCGGCATCGGTGGCGACGATGAACTCGCGGTTCGGCAGCTCGGCGACAGCCTTGATCAGCTGAGTGGTCGAGCCGACCACGTCGGCCTGATCGACCACTTCGTCGGGCGATTCGGGATGCACCAGCACCGCCGCGTCCGGATGCAGCTTGCGCACCCGCTCCAGGGCGAACGACTTGAACTCCTCGTGCACCACGCAGGCGCCGTTCCACAGCAGCATCTCGGCCCCGGTCACGCGCTCGATGTAGTGCCCGAGATGCTTGTCGGGCGCCCAGAGGATCTTCTCGCCGCGCGCGGCCAGATGCTCGACCACCGGCAGGGCGATGCTGGAGGTCACGACCCAGTCGGCGCGCGCCTTCACCGCCGCGCTGGTGTTGGCGTAGACGACGACGGTGTGGTCCGGATGGGCGTCGCAGAAGGCGGTGAACTCATCCGCCGGACAGCCCTCGTCGAGCGAGCAGGTCGCCCGCAGATCCGGCATCAGCACCCGCTTCTCGGGGTTGAGGATCTTGGCCGTCTCGCCCATGAAGCGCACGCCGCAGACGACCAGGGTTTCGGCATCGGTCTCGGTGCCGAAACGCGCCATCTCCAGCGAGTCGGCGACGTATCCCCCTGTTTCCTCGGCCAGCGACTGGAGCTCGGGGTCGGTGTAGTAATGGGCGACCAGGACGGCGTTGCGCTCCGCGAGCAATCGGCGGATGCGCGACCTGAGATCGGTGCGTTCGGCGGCGCTCAGCTCGGGCCACTGGGGATGCGGCGGGACGTCGATCGAGCGGATCGGGAGCGCCTCGGACGAGGGATTGGTCATGCGTGTGCTCTGCTATCAGTTCTTGGGCAAGCGGTTTGGGTTGGTGAAACGCTCGTTCAAGGTCTGGATGTAGCTCTCGCAGCTCTGCAAGACCTCGTCGAGTTCGGTGCGCGTCTTGCGGCCCCAGCCGAACGGACGACCCAGGATCATGGGGCGCCAGAAGCGGGTATTGTTCTTGAAGGCCGCGACGACGTTGCCCGGAGGATCGATCTTCGCGACCTGCTTGCGCAGCCAGGGCATGAGGCTGAGCGCGGCCAGATGACGGATCGCGAAGTGGATCAGGATCGCCAGCGCCAGCAGTGCGCCTTCCAGCCCCATCAGCCCCCAGGGAATGCTCTTGACCAGCTCCAGCCATTCGGCGCGATAGGTCATGCCCTGCCAGTGGTTGGCCTGGAGGCTCCAGGTCATGAAGCCGGCGACGGCGCCGATCAGCAGCACGGCTTCCGTGGTCAGCGTCCGCCGACGCCAGCGGCGCATCGTCTCCTGGAGCAGGGGCACGGAATCCCGGGTGAATTCGGTCGCGCTCTTGCGCAGTGCGGCGATGATGCGATAAGCGCGCTCGACCTCGACATGCTCCATGCGCCGGTAGATGTCGTTGAGGTCTTCGTCGCGCTTCTTCTCGAAGCGCTTGCGCCGGTGCTCGTCGGGGATGTGGATCGCCACCTCGGGGCAATAGATGGTGTAGAAACGCCCGGCCGTCAGACCCGCCTCGCCGATGGAGCGCAGCCAGGCGGCGACCACATCCTCTGGGTTGTCCTCGCCGGCGGCCGAGTCGAGCTGATTGAGGATGTAGAGGAACTTGCCGGCGTCGGCGCGCTTGATGGTGTCGGAGACCAGGTGCTTGAGGGTGTCGCGCATGGCGCCCGGCTCGGGATGGCGCGCGTCGAAGAACACCAGCACCAGGTCCGAGAGATCGATCATGTGATCGGTGATGCGCAGCACGCCGGTGCGCTGGGCGTCGGCGTCGAATCCGGGCGAGTCGATGATGATCTTGCCGCGCAGCCGCTCGCTGTTGCAGGTCTTGAGCTGGAGATAGGTGTCGATGCGGCTGCCCTCGCCGCCGGCGACCTCCTCAATGGCGTGCGACATGCGGAAGAAGGGGAAGCGCGGGTCGGAGTCGAGCGCCACGCCGGGCAGGGTGTGGCTGATGTCCTCGGGGCTGTAGACGACGACGGTGAAACGATCGTCGACGGCTTGGTTGCCCGAGCGCTGGAGTTTGTGGCCGAGGTAGTAGTTGATGAAAGTCGACTTGCCGGCCGAGAAGGTGCCCAGGATCGAGATCAGCGGCCACCAGGGGATCTGGGTCGCGAAGGACTGGTTCGGCTGCATCAAACCCATGCGATAGGCGACGCGGTCGAGCACCCGAAAGCTCTGCACCGCGCTCAGGAGTACAGGATTCTCCTGCTCCAGGTGGGATTCGAGCTCGGACAGACGTTGCTGGAGGGCGTCGGCCGTTGACGTCATCGGGGAGTTCCTCGGTTGCGTGTGGGTTGAGCGGGCGCTGTCGCGGGTGTCGCGACGAGTCGGCACAGGCAGGGACTGGCTACCACGAAAAATAGGCCGGAATATTACACCTGATACCAGGGGGAAGGTAGTCGTTCGACCGGGCAGCCCGGCTCAGCCGAGGCGCATATGAAGTTGGCCGAGGCTTGTGTCATAATTTTCAGCCGATTTGCCCGCTGGGTACACTGCTTCGGGAGCCCAACTCGCACAGGAGACCGTAATGGACGAGAACCGAAAGAAGGCGTTGGCCGCCGCGTTGACCCAGATCGAAAAGCAGTTCGGCAAAGGCGCGGTCATGCGCATGGGCGATGCCGGAGCTGTGCGTAACATCGAGGCGATCTCGACCGGTTCGCTTGGGCTGGATCTGGCGCTCGGCATCGGCGGCGTGCCCAAGGGCCGTGTCATCGAGATCTACGGCCCCGAGTCCTCGGGCAAGACCACGCTGACGCTGCATATCATCGCCGAATCGCAGAAACTCGGCGGCACGGCCGCCTTCGTCGATGCCGAGCACGCGCTCGATCCGGTCTATGCCGAAAAGCTCGGCGTGAACATGACCGATCTTCTGGTCTCCCAGCCCGACACCGGCGAGCAGGCGCTGGAGATCACCGACATGCTGGTGCGTTCCGGCGCGGTCGATGTCGTGGTCGTCGATTCGGTTGCCGCGCTCACGCCCAAGGCTGAGATCGAGGGCGAGATGGGCGACTCGCACGTCGGCCTGCAAGCGCGCCTCATGTCCCAGGCGTTGCGCAAGCTCACCGGCAACATCAAGCGCTCCAACTGCTGCGTCATCTTCATCAACCAGATCCGCATGAAGATCGGCGTGATGTTCGGCTCCCCGGAGACCACGACCGGCGGCAACGCGCTCAAATTCTATGCCTCGGTGCGGCTCGACATCCGCCGTACCGGAGCTATCAAGAAAGGCGATGAGGTCATCGGCAACGAGACCAAGGTCAAGGTGGTCAAAAACAAGGTCGCGCCGCCCTTCCGGCAGGCCGAGTTCGACATCCTCTATGGCCAGGGCATCTCCCGCGAGGGCGAGATCATCGACCTGGGCGTGGCCGAGGGCTTCATCGACAAGTCCGGCGCCTGGTACAGCTATGACGGCAACCGCATCGGGCAGGGCAAGGACAACGTCCGCAATTTTCTGTGCGAAAATCCCGAGATCGCCCAGGCCATCGAGGCCCGCATCCGCGACAAGCTGCTGCCCAAGGGCGAGGCCGATTCGCCCGAGCCGTCGGAGGATTGATCCCTGAACGACCCGGTCCAAGATCCGGCCTCGAACCAGCCTGACGCGCACGACGCCATCGACGAAGCCGTGCGCGTAGCTCTGCGCCTGCTGGTCGCGCGCGAGCACTCGCCTCTGGAGCTGACCCGCAAGCTCAGCGCGCGCGGTCTTGATCCGGATGCCATCGCCGGCGCGCTCGCTCGCCTTATCGATGAGGGGGCACTCGACGAATCGCGTCTGGCCGCGCACTATGTCGCCGAACGCGCCGGCAAGGGCTTCGGCCCGCAGCGCATCCGCGCCGAGTTGCGCGACAAGGGACTTGCCGACAGCCTGATCGACCGCCATCTCCAACCCATGAACGACACCTGGCCCGAAGTTCTGGCGCACACCCACGAGCGCCGCTTCGGCCGGTCACAACCCAGCGACCGTTCCGACTATGCCAAACGCGCGCGTTTCCTCGAACAGCGTGGTTTCACGCCCGATTCGATCCGGCGCCTGCTGCGCTTTCCTGACTGACCCGAGCCGTGCGGCGAACGGTCCATTCGAGACTTTCCAATGACCACCAGTGCAGAGCTTCGAGCGAGCTTCCTCGACTATTTCGAGCAACGCCAACACGAGCGGGTGGCTTCCAGCCCGCTGATCCCGGCCAATGATCCGACCCTGCTGTTCACCAACGCCGGCATGGTCCAGTTCAAGGACGCCTTCCTCGGCCGTGAGCGCCGCGCCAGCAACCGTGCGGTCAGCTCGCAGCGCTGCGTGCGCGCCGGCGGCAAGCACAACGACCTGGAGAACGTCGGCTATACCGCCCGGCATCACACCTTCTTCGAGATGCTGGGCAACTTCAGCTTTGGCGATTACTTCAAGCGCGAGGCCATCGAATACGCCTGGGATTATCTGACCCGGGTGCTGGCGCTGCCGCCCGAGCGCCTGTGGGTGACGGTCTTCACTGAGGACCAGGAAGCCGCCGACATCTGGCTCAAGGAGATCGGCGTCGATCCTCAGCGCTTCTCGCGCTGCGGGGCCAAGGACAACTTCTGGTCGATGGGCGACACCGGCCCCTGCGGTCCCTGTTCCGAGATCTTCTATGACCACGGTCCCGCCATCCCCGGCGGTCCGCCCGGCTCGCCCGACGAGGACGGCGACCGCTATGTCGAGATCTGGAATCTGGTCTTCATGCAGTTCAACCGCGATGCCGATGGGAATATGACCCCATTGCCGCGTCCCTCGGTCGATACCGGCATGGGGCTGGAACGGCTCGCGGCCGTGATGCAGGGCGTGCACAGCAATTATGAGATCGATCTGTTCCGCCATCTGATCGAGGCGGCCGCCAAGGCCACCGGCTGCACCGATCTGGCCGACAAGTCGCTGCGCGTCATCGCCGACCACATCCGCTCGACGGCCTTTCTCATCACCGACGGCGTGACGCCGGGCAACGAGGGACGCGGCTATGTGCTGCGTCGCATCATGCGCCGCGCCATCCGTCACGGCTATCGGCTCGGCTGCTCCACGCCCTTCTTCCATACCCTGGTCGAGCCGCTGGCGCGCGAGATGGGTGAGGCCTATCCCGAACTGCGCGCGAGTCAGTCGCTCGTCGAGCGTCTCGTCAAGCTCGAAGAGGAGCGTTTCGCCGAGACACTGGAGCATGGGATGCGTCTGCTCGACGAGGCCATCGCCAACCTGAGCGGCGACCAGATCCCCGGCGAGACCGTGTTCAAGCTCTACGACACCTATGGTTTCCCGGTCGATCTCACGGCCGACATCGCGCGCGAGCGTGGATTGACGCTCGATGTGGCCGGTTTCGAGCAGGCCATGGAGCGTCAGAAGGAACGCGCACGGGCGGCCAGTCAGTTCGGCTCCGCGCAGACGCTGGACATCCAGATCCAGGGCGAGACCGACTTCTGCGGCTACGACCGGCTCCAGGAGGAGGCGACCATCGTCGCGCTCTATCGTGGCGGCGAGTCCTGCGATGCGCTGGAAGCGGGCGAGGAGGGCCTCGTCATCCTCGACCGTTCGCCCTTCTACGGCGAATCCGGCGGTCAGGTCGGCGATCGCGGTTGGCTCAACACCGAGACCGCGCGCTTCACGGTCCAGGACACACAGAAGAAGGGTGATGGCGTGCTGGTGCATGTCGGTCGGGTCGAGGAGGGTCAGTTGACCGTCGGCGATCGGGTCGATGCCCGTGTCGATGCCGACCGCCGCCGTGCCACCGCACTCAACCACTCGGCCACCCATCTGCTCCATGCGGCCCTGCGTGAGGTACTCGGCCCGCACGTCCAGCAGAAAGGCTCGCTGGTCGGACCCGAGCGGCTGCGCTTCGACTTCTCGCACTTCGAGCCGGTCTCGCGCGAGCAGTTGCTGACCATCGAGCGGATGGTCAACCACGAGGTGCGCGCCAATCATCTGGTCGAGACCCGCATCATGAGCCTGGAGGACGCCAAGGCGTCCGGGGCCATGGCGCTGTTCGGCGAGAAATACGCCGATCAGGTGCGGGTGCTGCGCATGGGCGAGTTCTCGACCGAACTCTGCGGCGGCACGCACGTCAAGGCGGTTGGCGACATCGGCCTGATCAAGGTCGTCTCTGAGAGTGGCATCGCGGCCGGTGTGCGCCGCATCGAGGCCATCACCGGCGCCTCGGCGCTGGAGTGGGTCGAGGCCGACGAAGAGCGCCTGCTGAGGCTCGCCGGTCTGCTCAAGGGTGGACGCGAGGACGTCGACGAGCGCGTGACCCAGCTCATCGATCGCGCGCGCCGGCTGGAGAAGGAGCTCGAACAGCTCAAGGCCAAGGCCGCCAGTTCAGCCGGCCAGGATCTGGCGGCCCAGGCGGTCGACATCCAGGGCGTCAAGACCCTGGCCGCGCGGCTGGACGGCGCCGACCCCAAGAGCCTGCGCGTCACCCTCGATCAGCTCAAGGACAAGCTCGGTAGCGCCGTCGTCGTGCTCGCCGCCGAGTCCGACGGCAAGGTCAGTCTGGTGGCGGGCGTCACCAAGGATCTGACCGACCGGCTCAAGGCCGGGGATCTGATCCGCGAGGTCGCCGAGAAGGTCGGCGGCAAGGGCGGCGGACGTCCCGACATGGCCCAGGCCGGCGGCAACGACCCGGCCGGACTGCCCGCCGCGCTGGAGCTGGTGCCCGGTTGGGTCGCCGCGCGGCTGAACTGATTTTTCCTACTGAACGCTGATCCAAATGAAAGACGTGCAATCCAGGTATCAACGATGGCCCTGATCGTTCAAAAATACGGCGGAACCTCGGTCGGGAGCATCGAGCGCATCCAGGCGGTGGCTGAGCGCGTCAAGCGCTGGCGCGATCAGGGCGATCAGGTGGTGGTCGTGGTCTCGGCCATGTCCGGTGAGACCGACCGTCTGATCAAGCTGGCCAAACAGCTCCAGGAACGTCCCGAGCCGCGTGAGCTCGACGTGCTGCTGTCGACCGGCGAGCAGGTGACGATCGCGCTCCTGAGCATGGCACTGACCGCCCAGGGCTGCCCGGCGCGATCCTACACAGGCGCCCAGGTCCACATCCTGACCGACAGCGCCCACAACAAGGCCCGCATCCGCGACATCGACGCCGCGCGCGTGCGCGCCGATCTCGAAGCCGGGCGGGTGGTCGTCATCGCCGGTTTCCAGGGCATCGACGAGCAGGGCGACATCACCACGCTCGGACGCGGCGGCTCGGACACTTCGGCGGTGGCCATCGCCGCCGCGCTCAAGGCCGACGAGTGTCAGATCTACACCGACGTCGACGGCGTCTACACCACCGACCCGCGGGTCGAGCCGAAGGCGCGCAAGCTCGATCGCATCACCTTCGAGGAGATGCTGGAAATGGCCAGCCTCGGCTCCAAGGTGCTCCAGATCCGTTCGGTCGAATTCGCCGGCAAGTACCGGGTTCCATTGCGCGTGCTCTCCAGCTTCGGGGAAGGCGAGGGCACATTGATCAGTTTCGAGGACAACGACGTGGAAGACGCCAAGATCTCCGGAATCGCCTTCAGCCGTGACGAGGCCAAGCTGACCGTGCTCGGCGTGCCGGACCAGCCGGGCGTGGCGCACCGGATACTCGGTCCAATCGCCGAGGCCAACATCGAAGTCGACATGATCGTGCAGAACGTCGGCGCCGATGAGTCGACCACCGACTTCACCTTCACCGTGCACCGCAACGACTATGCGCCGGCACTCGATATCCTGAAGCGCACCGCCGACGAACTGGGCGCACGCCAGGTGACGGGCGATGCCTCCATCGTCAAGATCTCGCTCGTCGGCGTCGGGATGCGCAGTCACGCCGGGATCGCCAGCCGCATGTTCGCCAGTCTGGCCAAGGAAGGGATCAATATCCGCATGATCTCGACCTCGGAGATCAAGATCTCGGTGGTGGTCGACGAGAAGTATCTGGAACTGGGCGTTCGCACACTCCATGATGCTTTTGGGTTGGGTCAGCCCGCTACAGCCTGACCTCGCTATCGCCGCCGTTTCACCGAGTCGTCGAATACCGACCGTTCGTCGAAAACAGGTGTTTCGAATGCTTGTTTTTGGCGAATCAAGCTAAATTGTACTTGCAGTGGGATCTTGCTCTATGGCGATCCCATTGTAGTTGGTAGAATACCAAGCATGGAGCCTGGCTCTCGCAGCTTGGTTCAGGCGTGGTTCAACCCTTGCGCGGTGGCCGCGCAAGCAAGGTCGGGTTTGCCGGACCGGATGAATCATTCATTTAATTCGGATTTAGGGACTCATATAGGGAGACCGAGACAATGTTGATTTTGACTCGCAGGGTTGGCGAAACGTTGATGATTGGTGACGAAGTCACCGTAACCGTCCTCGGCGTCAAGGGCAATCAGGTCCGGATCGGCGTCAATGCTCCGCGGGATGTGGCTGTGCATCGCGAAGAGATCTATGAGCGCATCAAGCGCGAACAGGCCGGCGTCGGTCAGGACGCGCCCGTGATGGGGCAACCCGTCCAGTACGACTGATTCGGGGCGTTTGAAAGTTCAGCCGGGTGTGTTATCATGCCCGGCCTGTTCGGTGATAAAGAGTCGGCGCTTCCGGTTGGAACGTTGACATTCGAGCCGGATAAACTTGTTGTTCACGGAGAGATGGCCGAGTGGCTGAAGGCGCTCCCCTGCTAAGGGAGTATAGGCTAATCCCCTATCGAGGGTTCGAATCCCTCTCTCTCCGCCATTTCAATACGCAAACATTTCAATCAAATGTTTTGCACCTCATCCTTGATTGCCCTGCCGCTTTCCCCTTCGGGGTTCGATCAAATCCTTTCGTTCTGATTATTACTCAATCTTTGAGTGCCTGTGCTCGCTTTCCGGCGAGAACTCCCTGAGATTCGATCATCCCACGCAGACGATAAATCGCTTCCAGCGCCTCGCGCGGTGTGAGTCCGTCCGGATCGATGTCGCGCAGAGCGATGCAGACTGGCGGCTCAGCCGGTTCGGCGACAGGCTTGGATTTGATCTTGGTGGACTTTGGCGGCGTCGGCTCCACTGGAAACAGCGAAAGCTGCTGAGCCTCGCGCGTGGCATGCCGATGGGCCCCATCCTCCAATTCACGCAGACGCTCGCGCGCACGGGCGATGACCGCCGGCGGCACCCCGGCGAGCGCGGCTACGGCCAGACCATAGCTCTGATTGGCCGGACCCTCGCGCAGGGCATGCATGAACACGATCGACTGACCATGCTCGATGGCATCGAGATGCACGTTGGCGATGCCCGGATATTCGTTCGGAAGCGTGGTCAGCTCGAAATAATGGGTCGCAAACAGACTGTAAGCGCCGATGCGCGTGGCCAGCTCGACCGCGCACGACCAGGCCAGCGACAGCCCGTCGAAGGTGCTGGTGCCGCGCCCGATCTCGTCCATCAGGATCAGACTCTGAGCCGTCGCGTTGTTCAGGATGTTCGCCGTCTCCTCCATCTCGACCATGAAGGTCGAGCGCCCGCCGGCCAGATCGTCCGAGGCGCCGATGCGCGAGAAGATGCGGTCGATGGGGCCGATGACGGCACGACGCGCCGGCACGAAGCTTCCTGCATGGGCGAGCAGCACGATGAGCGCATTCTGGCGCATGTAGGTCGATTTGCCGCCCATATTGGGGCCGGTGATGACCAGCATCCGCCGCTTGCCGTCCAGACGCAGACCATTGGCGACGAAGGGTCCGTCGAGCACGCGCTCGACGACCGGATGGCGCCCGTCCTGGATCTCGATCTGCGCGCGGTTGGTCAGCTCCGGACAGCTCCAGTTCAGGGTCTGGGCGCGCTCGGCCAGATTGGTCAGCACGTCGAGCGCGGCGATGGCGCCGGCGGCCAGTTGCAACGGCCCGAGCGACAGACCCAACTGACCCAGCAGCTCTTCATAGAGCCATTTCTCGCGCGCCAGCGCGCGCTCGCGGCTGCTCAAGACCTGATCTTCGAAGCGCTTGAGTTCGGGTGTGATGTAGCGCTCGACGCCCTTGAGCGTCTGCCGGCGCACGAAGTCCGGCGGCACCTGATCGGCCTGGGTGCGGCTGAGTTCGATGTAATAGCCATGCACCCGGTTGTAGCCGACCTTGAGGTTGGCGAGGCCGGTGCGCGTCCGCTCGCGCGTCTCCAGATCGAGCAGGAACTGGTCGGCATGTTCGGAGAGGTCGCGCAGCCGGTCGAGTTCGGCGTCATAGCCGCGCGCGATCACGCCGCCGTCGCGGATCAGCATCGGCGGTTGTTCGAGGATGGCGCGCTGGAGCAGATCCAGTACCTCGGGATGCTCGCCGATCTCGTCGCGCAGTTGGGCGAGCAGGGGATCGGGAGACTCGGCCAGTTCGGCGCGCAGATCGGGCAGGACGGCGAGCGAGTCGCGCAGCACGGCCAGATCGCGCGGGCGGGCGGTGCCGAGCGCCACGCGCGCCAGGATGCGTTCCAGGTCGCCGATGCCGTTCAGGAGCGACTGGATGGACGCACCATGCCCCACGCTGATCAGGGCACGGATGGCGCCATGCCGGGCGCGGATGGCCTCGCGGTCGCGCAGCGGACGGTTCAGCCAGCGGCGCAGCAAGCGACTGCCCATGGCGGTGACGGTCTGGTCGAGCACCCCGGCCAGTGTGTGCTCGGGGTGTCCGCCGAGGCTCTCGGTGATCTCCAGATTGCGCCGGGTCGCGGCATCCAGGATCAGCGCCTCGTCGCGCGACTCGGTGCTGAGTCCGCGAATGTGGGGCAGGGCGGCGAACTGGGTGTCGCGGACGTATTGCAGCAGACAGCCGGCCGCACCGATCGCCAGCCGCATCCCGGCACAGCCGAAGCCGCCCAGGTCACGGGTGCCGAACTGCTCGCACAGTGCACGCTCACCGCTGTCGGACTCGAAGTGCCAGACCGGGCGTCGGGTGACGCCGCGTTCGAGCCGCAGTTCGCTGTCGAGTCGGCTGTCCTCGGCGATCAGGATCTCGGCGGGCCTCAAGCGTTCGAGTTCACTCATGAGCGCCTCGTGCGACCCGACTTCGAGCACCGAGAAGCGTCCGCTGGAGAGCTCCAGCACCGCCAGCCCCAGTCCGGAAGCGCCCTCGGCGAGGGCGACCAGCAGGTTTTCGCGCCGTTCCTCCAGCAAGGCCTCGTCGGTCAAGGTTCCGGGCGTGACGATGCGCGTCACCTTGCGCTCGACCGGACCCTTGGACTGAGCCGGATCGCCGACCTGCTCGCAGATGGCGACGGACACGCCCTGGCGCACCAGCTTGGCCAGATAACCCTCGACGGCATGATAGGGCACGCCGGCCATCGGAATCGGTCGGCCGCCCGACTGACCGCGCCGGGTCAATGTGATGTCGAGCAGGCGCGCGGCGCGCTCGGCATCCTCGTAGAACAGCTCGTAGAAGTCCCCCATGCGGTAGAACAGCAGTCTGTGCGGATACTCGGACTTGATGCGCAGGTACTGCTGCATCATGGGCGTGTGTCGGGAGAGATCGGGGGGCGAGCTGTCTTGAGTCACGGAAGATCGCTGGAGCGTGATGAGCGCGAAGTCGCGCGCTGGAAAGTCTGGAGAGCCGCGGGAGCCGGAACCCGTCGCCGCTGAAAGGGAGTGAGTTGTACCACAGATCCGGAAAGTCCGGCCAATTCCTGTAAAATCGTGCCCATTCGGCCTGTTGCGATGCCCGTCCATTGGAACCTGACTTTGTTCGACACTCACAGCCATGGCCCCCATAGCCCTCTCAATCCATCGGAAACGGATGCCTGGTCTGATACCGGGGGCGGACGGCCGACGGCTGTTCGGGCCGATCGCGTGGCTGATGGCGGTCTTGGCGCTCATGGGATTCATGGGTCTGGATGGGGCCGTTGCGGCGACCGAGTTCGAGCGCGATCTTCCCGGCGCGACCGACATCCCCGGCCTTCCGCGTTTCGAGGGGTCGGTCATCATCGGTCATCGGGTCAGTCCTTTCGATGAGACGCTGATTCCGACCGGCCCCTGGGAAGCCGCCTCCGGAGACTGGAAGCAGACGGTCAAGGCGTCCGGCCGGCGCACGCGGCTGGTCTATCTGGCCCCGCGCAACGCCAGTTCGCTGGAGGTCATCCGCAACTACCGCCGCGCGCTGGAGGATCTGGGCTATGAGCCGCTCTATCAGTGTTCGGGGTTCGAAGAATGCGGGAACGGTGTCGATCGTTTCTATGGCGAGGTCGCCAACGGCAAACAGCTCACCGACAGCCATCTGCTCAAACACGTCTACTCAGACACCACGGTCCAGGAGCCGCGGCTCTACAGTGCGCGCCGCCAGACCCCGGACGGTGATTCCTATGTCTTCGTCTTCGCTGCGCTACAGGACAACTTCGCCGATTCGGCCGCCGGCAACCGGGTGGCCATCTTCGTCGAAGAGGTGTTGTCGCAGCCGATGCGCGAGCGCATGGTCTCGATCGAAGCCAAAGAGATGGCTCAGGGACTCTCGGACGCCGGGCGCATCGCCGTCCACGGTATCCAGTTCGACTTCGACCAGGCGACCATCAAGGACGAGTCCAAGCCCCAGCTCGAACAGATCGCCCTGATGCTGGTCGAGAACCCGGATCTCAAGCTCTACATCGTCGGGCACACCGACAATCGCGGCACGCTGGAGTACAACATGGATCTCTCGCGCCGCCGTGCCGAGGAGGTCGTGCGCACGCTCATCCAGAGTTATGGCATTCTGGGGGAGCGACTCAAGCCCATGGGCGTGGCCGGTCTCGCACCGCTGACCAGCAACGCCACCGAAGCGGGGCGCGCGCTCAACCGGCGGGTCGAGATCGTCGCGCAATGAGTGTCCAGACAATACACCGATACGCCGGATGGGCCGAGCGTAGTAAGGCCCATCGTAAAGCTGGGGGAATCCAGCCGACATGACCAAGGTAAACGAATGAGTGCCAATCTGAAGCTGCCGAAAGCCTACAAGACGTTCCTGATGCTGGCCCTGGTGATCGGGCCGTTCTTCTGGCTCTCCTTCACCGAAGACGGCCAGCGGCGCACCGACCTGGCTTTGATGGGGCTGCTCGGCAAGCCCGAGTTCAATGCCGCGCTCGACGCCTTCGACGGTCGGCTGACCGAGGCGAAACTGCGCGAGACCTTCCCCAGGCTCGAATTGCAGTGTGCCGCCGGGGCCAATCCGTTCGGCAACCGGCTGTGCGGTGCCGAGATCGGCGCCTTCAACCAGATCCCGGCCGTCTCCGTGACGCTGTTCTTTCAAGACGACCGGCTGCGCGCGACCAAGGTGGTTTATCGGCGCGCCTATCACGACATGGTGCGACGCTGGGTCGATCAGCGGGTCGGAGCGCGTCAGACCAACCCGCTGGCCACGCCTGTTCCAGTCCAGGAGGAGGGCGTCATCGCCCAGCCGGTCGCCGATGGGCTACTGCTGATGCGCGAAGGCGAGCTGACGGATGACGACGAACCGGCGCTGATCTGGCTCTCGCAGGCGGTCATTGCGGCCGACTGAAGCGGCGTGTCGCCTCAGTGTCCGGGCGTGTGCAGGAACAGCTCATAGAGTGTGAGCACGATCTCGACCACGATCAGGATGACGATGTACCACTCCACTCGCAGACTGCGCTTGCTCTGCAACAGATCGAGCAGGGTGCCGGCGGTGTCGTTGATCAGCGTCAGCTTGCGCTCCAGGGCCAGTTGACGCTCGCGGATCTCGTATTCGGCCTCCAGATTCAGGAACAGCCGCTCCAGATCCGGGCGCTCCCAGATGACCTCCGGTTTGTCGCCGATCTCACCGCGCCCGACCATGTCCTGCTGGATCGCCAGCGCCTCGCCGATGTGACGGATGAGGGTGCCGGCATGACTCACCCCGCGCCCCTGACGGCGCAGGCGATCGGCCAGCGGCTCGATGCGGTCGAAGGCGTGCGCGACCCGGGCTTCCTGATCGGCCAGCAGCACGCTCTTGCCCAGGATGTCGGCCACGACCTGGAGCCGTGCCAGATCGGCATCGGCCAGCACCAGACGCTCGCGTTCCAGCGCCTCGGCGCGGCTCGGATCGATCAGGATCGGCAGGTCTTCGTGCTCGGGCTGGATCAGCGAGTCGCGCACGAAGGGGCGGATCTCCTCGACGAAGGCAGCTTCCTGGGCGTCGTCGACCCCGAACAGCACCACGGCGCCCGAGCGAAAGAGCACGGCGCGGCCCGTGATACCGATCGGCGTCACCAGCGGATTGGTCGCCAGCGCCTCCAGGTGCCCGAGACGCCGGATGTCGAGATGACGCCCGAGCAGGCGCGCGCGTGCGGTCAGTGCGGTGTTGTCATTGGTCTGTGGATACATGAGCAGTCTCCCTGGCCGATTCCTCGATGCCGATCCGGATGCAATCGGCGATTATGCGCCATCAATGTGACAGCTCCGGGACAGGGCGGCCGAACGCATCTCAGCCGCCGACGACCCGCTCCCACAACAGCTTCCCCGAGACGGCGAGCGAGACTACGACCAGCACCGGCCGCACCAGGGCCGCGCCATGGCGCAGCACCAGATGCGCGCCGATCCAGGCGCCGATCATCTGCCCCAGCGCCATCGCCAGCGCGATCGGCCAGAGGATATGTCCGCCCTGGACGAAACACAGCAGGGCCGCCAGATTGCTGGTAAAGTTGAGTGCTTTGCTATGGGCGGTCGCGCGTCTGAGGTTGTAGCCGAGCAGGGCGACATAGCCCAGCGCGAAGAAGGTGCCGGTTCCGGGGCCGAAGAAGCCATCGTAGAAGCCGACGCCCAGTCCGATGAGGACGGCGAAGAGGCTTTCGTCCAGACGCTGGTGCGAGTCGAGATCCGACAGACGCGGCGAGCGCCAGAAGTAGAGCGCGAAGGCGATCAGCAGGAGCGGGATGAGTCCTTCGAGCAGGGTGCTGTCGAGACGCTGCACCAGCCAGGCGCCGAACGCGGCCCCGACGAAGGTGCAGAGCACGGCCAGCGCGATGCCGCGCGGCGCGATCAGGCCACGGCGGATGAACTGGACCGTGGCCGTACCGCTGCCGAAGACGGCCTGCGCCTTGTTGGTCGCCAGACTCTCGACCGGACTGAGCCCCGCCCAGAGCAGGGCCGGGATGCTCAGCAGTCCGCCGCCGCCGGCGATGGTGTCGACACAGCCGGCCACCAGGGCCACGGCCGAAAGCAGTAAGACCAGCTCGATGAATTCCATTTGAACCGCGTTTGGTTTGACGCCCAAAAGACTTCCGTCAACTGACTTCCATCCATGTTCGCACTCGACGTTCAGCAACTCACCAAGGTTTACCGCGGCGGTTTCCAGGCGCTCAAGGGCGTCGATCTCCAGGTCCAGGAGGGGGATTTCTTCGCCCTGCTCGGACCCAATGGGGCCGGTAAGTCGACCTTCATCGGCATCGTCTCGTCACTGGTGAACAAGACTTCGGGTCGGGTCTCGGTGTTCGGGCGCGATCTGGACCGTGATCCGGAAGGCGTCAAGTCGTGCATCGGTCTGGTGCCGCAGGAGTTCAACTTCAATCTGTTCCTGCCGGTGATCGAGGTCGTGCTCAATCAGGCCGGCTATTATGGCATCCCGCGCGCCGTCGCCAAGGACCGCGCCGAACGTTATCTGCGCCAGCTCGACCTCTGGGACAGGCGCGACACCGAGATGCGCCGGCTCTCGGGCGGCATGAAGCGCCGGTTGATGATCGCGCGCGCCCTGGTCCATGAGCCGCGACTCCTGATCCTCGACGAGCCGACGGCCGGCGTCGACATCGAGATCCGCCGCTCGATGTGGTCCTTCCTGCGCGAGCTCAACGCCCAGGGCACGACCATCATCCTCACCACCCATTATCTGGAAGAAGCCGAGAGCCTCTGCCGCAACATCGCCATCATCGATGGCGGCGAGATCGCCGAACGCACCAGTCTGGCGATCCTGCTCAACCGGCTCCATACCGAGACCTTCGTGCTCAATCTCAAGGGCCGGGTCTCGGAACTACCGGAACTCGGCGGCTTCGTGCTCCAGGCGCTGGACGACTGTACGCTGGAAGTCGAGATGAACCGCGAGCACACCATCAACGGACTCTTCGAGGCGCTCTCGCGCAACGGCATCGAGGTCATCAGTCTGCGCAACAAACAGAACCGGCTCGAACGCCTGTTCCTGGAGCTGGTCGACCGGCGCGGTCTGGAGGTGCGGGTATGAGCGCGCGACTGGACGACTGGCGTCGTTACCGGGTGACGTTCCAGACCATCCTGGGCAAGGAGGTGCTGCGCTTCTCGCGCATCTGGGTCCAGACCATCCTGCCCTCGGTCATCACCACCACGCTCTATTTCGTCATCTTCGGGCGTCTGATCGGCGATCGCATCGGGTCCATGGACGGGTTCGCCTATCTGGACTTCATCGTCCCCGGACTGGTGCTCATGGGCGTGATCACCAACTCTTATTCCAATGTGGTCTCGTCGTTCTACAGCAGCAAGTTCTCGCGCTACATCGAGGAACTGCTGGTCTCGCCGGCGCCCAACTGGGTGATCCTGGCCGGCTATGTCGCCGGCGGCGTGGCGCGCGGCCTGACGGTGGGCGTGGCGGTGCTGCTGGTGGCCATGTTCTTCACCGAGATCCGCATCCATGATCCGCTGACGATGCTGCTGATCGGCGTCATGACGGCGACGCTGTTCTCGCTCGGCGGCTTCATCAACGCCATCTATGCCAACAGTTTCGACGACATCTCGATCGTGCCGACCTTCGTGCTCACGCCCCTGACCTATCTGGGCGGCGTCTTCTACTCGATCGAACTGCTGCCCGAGTTCTGGCAGACCGTCTCGCTGGCCAATCCGGTGCTCTACATGGTCAACGCCTTTCGCCACGGCCTGCTCGGGGTCAGCGACATCCCGCTCGGGCTGGCCTTCGGCATGATCCTGATCTGCATCGTCATCCTGGCGGCCTACAGTCTGTTCCTGCTGCGCCGGGGTGTGGGCATCAAGACCTGAGGACGCCCGGTCGATCCGGGCGTCCGATGTGTCATAATCGAACGCCGATCATCTACTTTCCGATACACGAACACCCGTGTTCGTGATCCGAACTCGCTCTCGCAGGTCAATCATCCGTGACTTCCAATCGTCGCTCCGGTGCGCGTTCCCGGAGACGTCCACCCAAACGCAAAGGCTTCCGGTTCGGTCGTGTGCTCGTCGGCTGGTCGCTGATCCTGGCGGTCGGGGCGACCCTGGCCGTGGGTCTCTATGGCGTCCATCTCGATCGCGTGGTACGCGGCAAGTTCGAGGGCCAGCGCTGGGCCTTGCCCGCGCGCGTCTGGGCGCGTCCGCTCGAACTCTACGCCGGGCGGCGCCTGAGTCCGGATCAGTTCGAGTCCGAACTCGAGCGGCTGAACTATCGCGCCGTCGCGTCGCCGCAGACTCAGGGGCAGTATCAGCGCCTGGGTGATCGCTTCGAGGTCCGGACACGCCCCTTCCGCTTCTGGGACGGCGCCGAACCCGAGCGCCATCTGAACATCAGCTTCGCCGACGGCCAGGTCGCGACCCTGACCGACGCCGATGGCGGCGCCGATCCGGCCCTGGTGCGGCTCGACGCCATGCTGATCGCCAGCATCTATCCGACCCACAACGAGGACCGGGTGCTGGTGCGCCGCCAGGATCTGCCCGAGCTGCTGGTCAAGACCCTGATGGCGGTCGAGGATCGCAACTTCGACCATCATCTCGGCGTCGACCCCAAGGGCATCCTGCGTGCGGCGGTCAGTAATTTCCAGGCCGGCGCCGTGGTCGAGGGGGCCAGTACCCTGACCCAGCAGCTGGTCAAGAACTTCTATCTCAGTGCCGACCGCACCTTCGAGCGCAAGATCAAGGAAGCCTACATGGCCTTCCTGCTGGAGCTGCACTACAGCAAGGACGAGATCCTCGAAGCCTACGCCAACGAGATCTATCTCGGTCAGGACGGCAGCCGCGCCATCCACGGCTTCGGGCTGGCGAGCCAGTTCTTCTTCAATCTGCCGCTGAGCGAACTCGACGCGGCCAAGACGGCGCTCCTGGTCGGCATGGTCCAGGCGCCGTCGAGCCTGGACCCGCGCCGCCATCCCGAGGCGGCTGAGAGTCGGCGCAATCTGGTACTCGATCTCATGGTGCGCGATGGGGTCATCAGCGAGGCCGAAGCGGCCAAGGCCAAGCGCACGCCGCTCGGCGTGCAGGACGGCGGCGGGCGTCCGGCCGGGTACTATCCGGACTTCATCACCCTGGTGCGTCGCCAGCTCCAGCGGGACTATCGCGACGAGGATCTGCGCTCCGAGGGGCTGAACATCTTCACCACGCTCGATCCGCTGGTGCAGGCCGCCGTCGAGCGTTCGCTGCCCAGGAAGCTGGCCGAGCTGGAGAAGCAGCGCGGCATGAAGGCTGGAACCCTGGAGACGGCGGCCGTTGTCACCTCGGTCGAGCAGGGCGAGGTGCTGGCCATCGCCGGCGGGCGCCAGCCGGGCTATGCCGGCTTCAATCGCGCGCTCGACTCGGTGCGCTCGATCGGCTCGCTGGTCAAGCCGCCGATCTATCTGGCGGCCCTGTCGCAGCCGGATCGCTACACGCTCACCACCAGTCTCTCGGATCGCCCGGTCAGCCTGCCCGACGGCAACAAACGCTGGGAGCCGAAGAACTATGATCACAGGGTCAACGGCTCGGTCCAGCTCCACAGCGCACTGGCGCGCTCGCTGAATCTGGCTACGGTCAACCTGGGGCTGAGCATCGGAGTCAAGAACGTCGTCGACACCCTCTACAAGATGGGCGCACAGCGACGCATCCGGGTCGTGCCCTCAGTGCTGCTGGGGGCGGTGTCCATGTCGCCGCTGGAGGTGGCGCAGGTCTATCAGACCATCGCCGCCGGCGGCTATCGCGCGCCCCTGCGCGGCATCCGCGAGGTGGTCGACGCCCAGGGGCGGCCGCTCAATCGCTATCCGCTCGCCATCGAGGCGGTGGTCGATCCCAAGGCGGCCTATCTGACGACCTGGGCCATGCAGCGCGTGGTCTCGGACGGCACGGCCAAGTGGCTCGGCAATCAGTTGCCCAAGGGGGTGACCATGGCCGGCAAGACCGGCACCACCGATGAGAAGCGCGACAGCTGGTATGCCGGTTTTTCGGGCGACAAGGTGGCCGTGGTCTGGGTCGGTCGCGATGACTACAAGCCGATGGGCTTGGCGGGCGGCACCGGCGCGCTGCGGGTGTGGGGCGACTTCATGCTGAAGCTCGACAACGAACCCTTGCCCGAGATTCCGCCCGATGGCGTGGTCCTGGCCGATGCCTGCGGACGCAAGAACGTGCCCTATATCGGTGACAGCGCCAAGAGCGCGTCCAGTTGCGGGGGCGGCAGCGGTCAGGGTTCGCGCGCCTCGGGTGGTGGCGAGTCGGTGGCGCGCAGCGAGCCGGAGCCGGCCGGAGGCGCCGTCGAGACTCCACCGGAACCGCCGCCGCCGCCCAAGCCGGCCCGGACCGAAAACCACTTCATGAGCGACTTTTTTGGTCGCTGATGCTCAATGACAGTTCAAGGCGCCTGACACCATGGAACGTTTGCATCGATTTCTGATCGTTTCGTCGCTGGTTTCGCTCGGTTTGAGCGCGTGCTCCATGGAGCCGCGCGAGGGACCACCGGCGCCCATCGTCCAGGTGACGCCGCGCGATGGACAGGCGGCGCGGCCCGTCGCGCCGACGCCCCAGCCGGAGCGCGCGGCCGTGCCTGAGCAGCCGTCCGAGCCGGTCCGGCGTGGAACCCAGGTCTATGCCTACCGTGATCCGAGCATGGCGACGGAGCCGCCCGTGCCCGGTGCTCAGCCGGCTCAGCCCGCCATGCCGAGTGCGCCGCCGACATCTGGGACTCCGCCTCAAGCCGGCGCCCAGACGCCGGGTAGCCCCCAGGTGCAA
>ERZ1673962.473-NODE-473-length-27861-cov-6.403834_pt1 | contig 27861 bp, 26 predicted proteins | sample MGYA00580188_ERZ1673962 | MGnify/ENA primary metagenome ERZ1673962 (study PRJEB41334, sample SAMN05608104) | rock metagenome | biome: terrestrial subsurface; feature: shale formation; material: shale | place: USA: Pennsylvania ... | reverse complement strand
TTGGTGGAGCTAATGGGATTTGAACCCATGTCTCGGGAGGCCAGAGAAACACATCTACTATCATAGTTTATTTTAATAATATTATGAATAAGAAAACAAACAAAAAACTCATAATATAATCCAATCTGTTGGTATTTTCAAAAAACAAGACTAGATCAAACCCGTTTTATGAAAAGCTTTTATTTATAAGTTTATAAAACTCCAAAAGCGGGGATTTTTATAAACTTTGTAGCAGGCCAACCGGCACTCATCGACTTAGCGAAGGCTACTTCGTGTACTGTCTAATTATGCAGCAACGAAAGATGGGTTTAAAGCATTTTTAAATGCAGTTAAACCACCTGCAATTCTATTTTTTGCATTTATTGTTGTTTATGATTGATTAAAGGAAGTCACAAACATCTCCCTGATAGCATATAACCGTGACGATTCTCCCGATAGAAACCATAAATAGCCCCAGTGATTTTATTATATTGATTTTTGTTTATTTACAAGTATATTTTAAAGCAATATGACTTAACAAAAAAAATATGTATACAAACGAAATAGTAATTTATCCTTTAATATTTTCTATAGTTTTATTTTTAGTAAACTATATAAATTTCCATAAAAAATTAAATGAAACAAATGATTTAAATAAAATCATAAAAATGAGAATATTTGTAATAGTGATTTTATTGTTTGTATTTACAATAGAGCCTTCTATATATTGAGCAATTATAAATGCACAAATCGAAGCATTAGATGATATAGAAATATCAAAACAAGCTATATTAATTTTTAGTAGTTCTCAATATTTGTCTATATTTTTATTATTATTGGTTTCATTTGTAGCATTTAAAAAAATAATTGAGAAAATAGAAGAAGTAAAAAATGATCCTAAAGTAATATCTAAATATATAACTTTTATAGTACTATGAGTTGCTATTGCAACAATGCCTATTATATGAGGACTAGTATATATGTTTCAACAATTATCTATATAACAAAAAAGCAAAGAAATTATTTTTTCTTTGCTTTTTTTAATTCTAGTATTTGATCTCTTATTTCAGCAGCTTTTTCGTATTCCATATTTGCAGCAGCAATATCCATTTCTAGTTCTAGTCTAGAGATTTCTTTTGTTATAGATTTTTTATCTACTTTTGAATAATCTTTTTTATTTGTATTTAGTCACATATCTTTTATTTGACTATATACTGTTTTTGGAGTTATTCAATTTTTTTCATTGTATTCTTTTTGTAGGTTTCTTCTATAGTAAGTTAGATTTATAGCTTTTCTCATAGCCTCACTTACTACCAATCAATCGTCATTACAAAGCTTTGCTTTATCTATTCTATACAATCAGTCTTCTTCTTGTTCATATTTTGCTGGATCAAACTTTTTTAGTTGTTCTGAGTACATATAGACTCTACCATTTTGATTTCTGGCAGCTCTTCAGATAATCTGTATAAGAGAAGATTCACTTCTAAGAAAACCTTGTTTATCAGCATCAAGTATACATATTTTACTTACTTCTGGTAAATCAAGTCATTCTCTAAGCAAGTTAACTCATACTATAACATCTATTTTTCATTCTCTTAATTCTTTTAGTGTTTCTAGTCTTTCTAGAGTATCTATTTCACTATGTAAATATTTTACTTTTATACCATTTGATAATAGATAATCTGTTAGCTCTTCACTAGATCTTTTTGTAATAGTAGTAATAAGTAATCTTTCATTTTTTTCTACTACATCACTTATATTTTTCATTATATCATCAACCATATATTCCATTGGTTTCAGAACGATTTCAGGATCCAAAAGTCATGTAGGTCTCATCATTTGAGGTACAATTCTTATATCTTCACTATCTTTCCAAACTCAGTCTTTTATAGGGTCAAACTCATAAAAAACATCTGGATTATTACATGATCTTTGTATATCGTATTTACCTGGAGTAGCAGAAACAGCTACCACATTTTTTATTTTGTTTTCAAACTCATCAAACTTCAAAGGTCTATTATCCATAGCACTAGGTAATCTAAATCAGTTTTCAACTAGATTGGTTTTTCTGGCTCTATCTCAAGCATACATTCACCCTATTTGACTAAAAGTCATATGTGATTCATCAACTAGCATCAAGTAATCATCTCAAAAATAATCCATAAGAGTAGCTGGAGAATCTCATGGTTTTCTTCCATCTAAGTATCTAGAGTAGTTTTCTATCCCATTTACATACCCTACTTCCATCATCATTTCTATATCATATTCTACTTTTGCTTTTAGTCTTTCGAATTTTACTACTTCTCATGTTGATTGAAAGAACTCTAATCTTTCATCTAGTTCTTTCTTGATTTCTGGGACTATTTCTTCTATTCTATCTTTTGTAGTTACTGTATGTTTTGCAGGGAATATTGTTACTTCCCTATGGTATTCATATATTTCTCAAGTAAGGTAGTTTCTACTAGTTATTTGACTAACTTCATCTCACCAAAACTCTATTGTAAAAACTGTTTCTTGACTGGCTGGAAATATTTCCAAAACATCTCCCATAACCATAAATTGACCTGGTTTAAAATCTGATGCTGATCTTCTATATTGTAAATTTACAAGTCTTTTTAATAAATCTTCCATCACATATTCTTTTCATACTTCTATATCAAAAACTTGTTCAGTATAAAGACTTATATCCCCTATACCATAAATACATGAAACAGATGCAACAATAACAACATCTTTACGAGTAAGTAAATCTTGAGTAGCAGCATGTCTTAGCCTATCTATTTCTTCGTTTATAGTGGCTTCTTTTTCTATATATGTATCTGTTTTTGCTACATAAGCTTCTGGCTGATAATAATCATAATATGATACAAAATAATGAACTGCATTATTTGGGAAAAATTCTTTGAATTCTTGAGCTAACTGAGCTGCCAAAGTTTTATTATGAGCGATTATAAGAGTAGGTTTATTTATCTCTTTTATCATATTTGCCATAGTAAAAGTTTTACCACTTCAAGTAACTCACCAAAGAGTTTGAAAATTGTGTCATTTATTTATATAGCTAGTAAGCTTATCTATAGCATTTTGCTGGTCTGGACTAGGTTTATATTTTGATTTCAAATCAAATAATTTTTCGCTCATTTATCTATTTTAGTTAATACCTTAAACAATAGTATGGAGTATAACTATTTTTTTTGAAAAAACAAAAAAACTAGAGCAAAACTCTAGTTTAATTTATCTGATATATTTTGTTTCAAAAATGTATTTATATATTTTAATGATTCGCTTGTATTAGTAGTATCTTGTCTTAATAAAGATGAAATAACAAGACTATCTTGTAAATCTGTAGAATCATAAGCTTGAATCATATTTTCCAAAAAAGTAATTTTATTAGAATCATTTTTTAAATCATTAAATTCTCAGTTATATAATTCAATACTAGATTGATTAACAAATACTCTATCTCATGATCAAGCTAAGTCATAAGTTGTAGATGAAAAATTAGATGGTAAATTATATTTTTTATCATAAACAAATTTATTTCAAGCTACTATATCAGAAAAATTATCACTTGATAAATCATTTACTGTTATAGAAGGACTAGCTATTAATTGTAAATTAGTTCAGTTTATAATAGATAAAGCTCTACCATTGTATGTTCATTTTAGTATTGCTTTTGTCTTATAAGCTGCATTAGCTGTTTCAACAAATGAAATATAGTTTTCATTTTCAAAAAATCATCCTAATTCATACTCTCTTTTATTGTTTGTTTGAGAAAAAGAATAATGTTCTCATGTAAGAGGGTCTACTGGGAAGTTACCTATTTGTCATTCCAAACTAGATATAGTTTTAGATCAAAATGTTCATTGATTAAAAACAACTTCTCAATTATAGTAAACAGGTGTTGGATCACTTATTTCTGGCAGTTTACTTTTATTTATTTCATATATTTCTATAGCTTTTTTGATTGTAGCCATATCTGATAATCTAGAAGAATCTCTTGCTTCGCTTGTGTATCAAGTAAAAGATATAAATCAAATAGTACCTAAAATAGCTAAAATAGTAACAACAACTATCAGTTCAACAAGAGTGAATGCCTTATTATTCATAATAAAAGTATTAATAATATCTAATATATAATAAGAAATATAGAAAAAAATCAAATTATCTAAACAAAAAATTTTAATATTTTAATTTTTTATGTTAAAATATAGATAAATAGAACTAATATTAAAAAGTTATGACAAAACAATACAAATCATTTCTCTTAAAAACATTGGCTTTAACCTCTATAATAGTAGGTGTTTTTAATATTGGATGATTGTTTATAAATGCTCAAAATGATAATAATAAAGTGACTCAAAAACAAGAAGAACAAGAGTCAAATTTCACAAGTACAAAAAAATCAGAAATATGAAAAACATGAGTTGCTATAACAACAAATCTATGAATAAGATACAAACAAAGAGGTGAAATCCCAGCAACTATTTATAAAGATGTATTTTCTCTAGATGAATTAAAACTATCAAAATATGATGCAAATAATGTTATAATAGCTGAAAACATGGCTATAACATCTGAGTACAAAGAAATCCTAAAAAGTGATTTCAAACAAATACTAAAAGATGCCCTAGATAAACCTGCTATGCTTGAAGCAATTATAGAACAACTAGAATACAGATATGAAATATCAACAAAACAAATAAATAAATTAAATGAACAAAAAACTGTTTTAGAATCAGCTATGAGTCAAGCTAACACTAGAAAATCTGAAATAAAAACAAAAATAGATACAGATTTTAGACAAAATAATCCAGATGAAAGTATAGATAATATTTCTGATTATTTAGAAACTCAAAACAATTATTATTATGCAAGAACATATGTTATATTTATAAATCAATTCTTAAATGAATACAATGTTTTAAATGAATATAACAAAAGATTACTTGATGTATTAATAAATAACAAAAATGCTATTATAAATAACTCTTATGTTGTTATACCAGATACATGAGCAGAGTTATTAAAAGAGTTTGATTTACTATATGATGAAGCTGAATATAAATCTCAACAATAGTAAAAAAAGAAGAAGCTATTAAACTTCTTCTTTTTTAGTTTGAAATTTCTATAATAAAATCTCTTATTGTTTCAAGAGTTTTAGTGTATTTTTCAATATCATTTTCTAAAACTGTCATTCTAAAACCATCATAACTAGAATTAAATCAGCTAAGAGGAACTATACATACTCATTTTGTTGCAAGTATAGAATAACAAAACTTTTTATCAAATCTATTTGATTTTGATATAACATTATCTATTAGAGATTGTATTTCTGGATTATCAACTTGAGCTTTATAATCCAAATCAAATTCATCAAGATTTAATACTATAGATAAATAAAATGCTCATTTTGGTTCTATAAACTTAACTTGTTTAAGTGGTGAAAATATATCATTTGCTATTTGTGATCTTAGCTTGTATTTTTCTAACCTAGCTTTTGTATGGTTTTCAAAATCTTTGCTAGTATAAACTTCTGGTATAACATATTGAGGTAAAGTAGTTGAACATACTTCTAGCATTTTTGAAGCTAATATAGTATCTATATATTTTGAAAAGTTTTCATCTTTTGTTTTATTATAAACTTCTATCCATCAACATCTAGCTCATGGCCAAGGAAGTTCTTTTGATATTCATTTCATTGATATTCATGGAACTTCTCAAATAATATCAGACAATAAAACTCTATCAGATGAATCATATATAAGTTTTTCATATATTTCATCAAAAATAACAAAAAGATTATATCTTCTAGCTATATCTACTATAGACTCTAATATCTCTTTTTTAAATACAGCTCATGTAGGATTATCTGGATTAACAACAAGTATACCAACTATATTTGGATTATATTTTACTTTGTTTTCTAATTCATCTAAATCAGGATTCCATCAATTATCTGGATCAAGTCTATATGTTATATGCTCAGTTCAAGCATGACTTGCTTCAGCAGAGCTATGAGTAGAATAAGCAGGATTTGGACCAATAACTCTAGCATCAAAAGCCAAGTTTCTATAAACTTTGTTTATAGCATCTCATAATCAGTTAAAGAAAATAATATTTTCTTTTTTTAGTTTTGGATTTCTACTACATAAAAAATCCAAAGTTTTATCTAATCATCTAGTTGGACTATATCAATATACCTCATCTATTTCACAAGCATTTTTAACTATATCCTTTAACCAATCTGGTATTTCTTCTCATTTTAGAACTGGGTCTCATATATTTTCCCAAGTTATATCTAATCATGTTTTTTCTATTTTTTTTGCAACTTCAACTATTTCTCTTATTTCATAAGATAATTCATTTGATCACAAATGTAACAAATCTTTTCTCATATTTTTTATTTAAACTGTTATAAAGGGAGCAAAAACTAATCTATTATTAGAATTTTTTACAAAGTCATCACTCAAAAAATCAAGATTTACCTCACTTCTATATCATGCATTTCATCTTTGTAACATATTATATCAACTAGTTTTTATTTTGTAATAAATGTCGTATCTATTACATGTTCTTGGACAAATATCATCTGTAGCATACATTCATCTACTAGGGTTTTCTATAGCACTAGTATCACATAATCTACCAGTAAAAATAATAGCCCATGGATAATATAAATCTATTCATACATCTCAAAATCTTGAGTTATCAAAAAGATTCTCTCTATTTTGCATATAATCAAGAGCTACTCTAGATATAGAATAGTTATTTAAAAAGTTTCTGTATAAATCAAGACTAACTTCACTAGAATTATAAAATTTCATTTGCCATTTTACAATTTCTGCTCTAAGTCTAAGTTTTTCATGTTCAGGTTTATTTTTGATTAACTCTCAGGCGGGATGAGCTTCGTATCAAAAAGTATCAATTAATGGAGTTTTTAAAATCTTATGAATAATTCTTCAAAAAATTGGTTTCAAATTAGTATATTTTTTGTTTATAAGATTTAGAACTCAATAATCATTAACTACAATTTCTATAGGATTTTTTATATTTAAATTATTTAAATATTCTAATCATTCTTCTAATCTATCAAGCATTTTATCTCATACATAAGGTGTAACCAATGTAAAAGTTCTAACCTTATGTGGTGGAAAGTTTTTATTAAATATCTGGAATTTTTCTATAGCATCTTCTATTTCTTTTTTGGTAGGAGTTAAATACTCACAATTATCACTTCAATAATAAATACCCCCTATTTTATTGAAAGCATCTACTCAAAACTTCTTTTTTATTTCTCTTATTCAAACAAAATTAACTTCATATTGAGGAGAAATTGTTGTTGCTAATTCTCAAGGAAAATTTTTCATGAAAAAAGAAGCAAGCTCTCTGTCTTGCTTTCATTTTGAAAGTAAATTACCTTCATTTAAAAGGTCAAAATATTCTAAATTTGTTCAAATATGTATATATATTTCCATATTATTTTATTAAATCTTCTAATTTTCATTCATCAACTAATTGTTTTAACTCTGTATAACCTCAAATAAGATTTTCTCTTGAAACATCTCAATTAAAGATTTGAGGAATAGTTCTCATACCTGTCATAATAGATAAATCTACTATTTTATCAAACTCTCAAGTATAATCAATAGCGTTATACTCTATTCACAAAGAATCCATTAATCATTTTGCCATATCACAATATGGACACATATCTTTATAAATTATATTTATCATTTTTTTTATTTTAGTATACAAAATCTACTTTTATTGTTTTATTTCAAAACTTTTGAGAAACTTCTGATTCTCTAACAGATATAACTTCTTCAAAATTTTTAAATCTGTCTACTATCTCATCAAAAGTAACTTCTTCTCATTCAAAGCTAGCTATTTCATAAATTCCTTCTTCATATGCAGAGTTCAAAATATCTATTTTTGATTCACTACTAATAGATATATCATAGTTAAGTATTTTTCAAACAGATTTTTCTAAGCTTTCTACTAATTCTTTTTTTGTTTTTAGTTCAGTTTCTCAAAAAACAAATACTATTTTATTTCAAGACTTTGAGATACTTTCTATATAGTCAAAATCTAAGTCTATTTTTTTATTACCATCTAGAGTAATATTTCATGAAAATATGTTCATATTTATAAGTGTTAATTTTATTAACTATATAATAAAAAAATAACTAGCAAATGCAAAGTTATTTTTTTTAGAATTATTTTAAATAATCATTAAGTTTTTCTACAGGTCTACATACTATAGCTGAATTATCATTATAAACGATAGCCCTCTCCATTAGTTTTGGATATTTACTCATAGCTTTTAGTATTTCTAAGTCACTAGATTCTTTTGTAAGATTTGATTGTTTAAACTCTGCCTCTTGTGTTCTTGTAAACTCAATAGCTTTCAATCAAAGTTTTTCTTGTAAAGAAATTAACTCATCTAAATCTAATGGATTTTTCAAATATTCTCTAAGAGTATATTTCTTTTTTGATTTTTCCATTATTTTTAGTGCTTCTCTAGATTTACTACATCTAGAATTATGCAAAAATATATACATAAATTTTATTTATTAAAAATTATTTTAGATAGTGTTTCTACTATTTTTTTCTTATCATATTTATAACTCTTATTATCTCATAATAAGTTAGTTTCTAATACATTAACTCATCTTCTAGATAATTCTTCTCTTTCTATATCTGATAAAAATAAATAATCTCCTCACTTTATTGATATATCATTTTTAAAAACTTCTTTTTCATCATCACTAAGACTAGGTTTTGAATTATTTAAAACAAAATAATCAACCTTTTTTCATAAAAATAATTCTATTTTATTCAAAAAATCCAATTGAGTAAGTCATGTTGTTTCTCATCATTTATTTGTTGAGTTTCAAATATATATAATTTTTGAAATAGAATCATTAACTGAATCCTTAACTCCTCAAATTATAAAATTTGAAATAATAGAAGTATATAAATCTCAAGGTCAAATAATTAAATAATTAGACTCAACAATAGCTTCATGTACTTGTTTTGTATGTTTTGCATCAATAGAACAATCCATTAAACGAAGATCTGATATTCATGAATTATAATTAACTACATTAGATATATTATCTTGTTTTTCAATAACATCTCAGTTTCATAAAATAGCTTTTATATATGCTCTTTTTATAGTTACTGGTATTATTTTTCATCAAACCTCCATCATATTATGTAAAAAATCAAGCATTTTATCATAATTCTGATCGTAATTATAAAAAAGTGATGCCATTAATATATTTCAAAATTTATGTCATTTAATTTTTATATCCAAAGGTATAACAAAATCTAAAAAGTCTTTTTTTTCTCTAGAAATATATTCTATAAAATCATTTGATGAATCAAGGGATAATAAAATATCTTTTATACTAAAATCTTTTATATCTCAGTCTAAAGTTATTTCTTGTTCAAAATACATTTTAAACAAGTCTTTGTATTTACTTTTTGATAAAGAGAATAAACACCTTCTAACATCTCAAGGAGGAGGTAGATGTATATTTAGTTTATCATTGAAAGCCTTCATCAAAACTCAAGTAGTTCTTCAGTCATCACTCATAGATACTATAGATGAAATTTTTATATCATCTCAAAAGTAACTATTAAGTCAATCAAGTAAATTTGATTGTCAATTTCATCATCATATAGTAGTTATTTTAATTTGTTCTTTCATTTTGTTTTAGTTAATTTTTCATTCTAAAAGCTCAATTTTTCAAATATTTTCTATAAGCCTTTGCTTTGTTATTCTTTTTCATATTTCAACTCATGGTTGATCAAAAGCATCAAAACCATAAAGCTCTCATAATATAGCAGTTTGAAACTCAAAGAATAATATAAGTTCTCAAAGAGTTTCTTCATTTAATTTATCTAGCTTCAAAGTATAATTGATTTTATTGTATTCAGTTATAGATGTTTCTGTTCAATATTTTTCTGTATGCATCAAGTTTGAAAAACTAAATTTTTCATTACAACATATATCATAATCAATTCAAAAATCTTCTAACTCCAAAAACATTATAAGTTTATCATTTGGTCAGTCATAATATAGTTGTAATTGACTATGTTGATCAGTTACTCATATAGAGTCAGAAAGGGTAACTCAAATTCCTCATTTTCAAAGACTTTCTCAAATCATTTGCTTGTACCATTGTCACAAATAATTAAAATTAGATATATATGGGAAAAATACTGTAATATTTTTTCACAATTCTATATATGAATGATATTGTATTAGTGAAGTTAAAAGAGATTGATTATTCATCATATCTTCATCTAAGTATGATTTTTTACTTTTTGTTACTCATGAAAGTAATCATTTTATATCTATTCAAACAAAAGCTAATGGCAATAATCAAACATTTGTAAAAACAGAAAATCTTCAACCAACATTATTTGGTATATCAAAAACTTCTAATCATTTTTTTAGACATTCTTTTTTAAATACTGAATCTTCTCATGCAACAATTGCAAAATGATTTCTATAATCGACTCAAATACTTTCTAACTGATTTTTAAAAAATTGGAACTGAGATATTGTTTCCAATGTTCATCATGATTTTGATATAACGATAAAAAGTGTTTTTTTATAATCCAAAATATTTATTAATTGATCTATTTCTATAGGATCAACATTATCTAATATATGTAGTTTTGGAAAATTATTTCTTTTTTCTTTTGATAATAAATTATAATATTTTCATTTCAAAGCAGTAAATATACTACGAGTTCATAAAGCACTTCATCATATTCATAAGACAACAACATCATCGTATTTATCTTTTGTTTTTGATACAAAATCATTTATTTTTTCTATATCATTATTTTTATCTAAATCTATAAATCACAATTGCCCTAGCTCGTGTTTTTGTTTTATTCATCTAATAGATTGTCTTGCTTTATATCAATATTTTAGGTTCAAAAAACCTATAGGAAAAAGCAAATTTTTTAAATCTAATTTAATCATATTATTTTATATTTAAACTTTTTATATAATTTCTTAATTCATCTTTTAATTCATTATTTTTCAATCAAAAAGCTATAGTTGCTTTTAAAAATCAGATTTTGCTTCAAGTATCAAATCTATCTCATTCTATATTTAATCAATATATATCTTTGTCTTTTCTCATCATTTCAAAAGCATCAGCAAGTCTTATCTCTCAACTAACTTTTTTTGATGCTGCATCTTCTAAGTATGGGAAAATATCACTATTTAAAACATATTTCCCTACTACTCAATTTCTTGATTTTGTTTCATTTGCATTAGGTTTTTCCAAAAATCTATCTACAACAAAACTTTTACCATCTCTAAGACTTGTTTCTATAACTCAATAACTAGAAACTTCTTCATCACTAACAGGAATAGTAGCAATTACAGGACAGTTTTTTCTATTATATGCTTCAACTAATTGTTGAGCAGCAGTTTTTTCTCAATCAATAATATCATCTCAAAATAAAACTAAAAATGGTTCATCTCATAAAAAATTTTTAGCTCTCAATATAGCTTCTCAATCTCATCTTGGATATGGTTGTCTTATATATGAAATATTTGCCATAGAATTAAGCATTTTAACTTTTTCAAGGCTTTCAAATTTATTAGATGATTCTAATTTTTTTTCTAGCTCAAAATTTGAATCAAAATGATCTTCAATAGCTCTTTTATTTCTACCTGTAACAATAATAATATCATTACATCATGCACTAATTGCCTCTTCAACCAATAATTGCATAACAGGTTTATCTATTATAGGAAACATTTCTTTTGGAAGAGCTTTACTTGCTGGTAAGAATCTAGTTCACATACCGGCAGCTGGAATAACACATTTTTTTACTTTAGACATAGTTATAATTAATTTAGATATAAAATTTCTGCAACACTTTCACTAGTTTTTGTTTTTACTGTTTTGTTTAAAAGTAGTATTTTTTCATAATTATCAATAAAAGCTACCCTTAATTCTCAAGTCATTATATGATTTAGTATCTCTATATTTGATTCATTTATTAAATCTTCTGGCTTAAACTCAGAAAAAACTTCATATCAACTTGAATTAGTATCAAGAAAATAATCCATATGTTCTCAATTGAAAGCATCGATAGTATAATCTCAAAAGCTAAAATTATCCATTATTACCTTATGATTAATATCTATAGATGTTAAGTCAGATATATAAGCAAAAAGATTTTGCAATCTTGTATTATATGTATGTAAATATACATCATCTTCTGTTATAAAGTTTTCATTACTAGGTGTGTTCATATTTGTCATAATTATTTTATTATTTAAATAAATTTAATGTTTTATTATCTTGCATATGAAACCATTTTCAATTATGAAAATAAGCTTTTGACTTATTTGACTGAACATAATCAGGAAAAAAGTCAGTTTCAAGTTTTGAGTTTCATTTATTTTCTGGAACTACTTTTGAATCTATCAAATAAATACCGGTATTAACTATAAAAGAAATATCTTCTTTTGTAGCTGGTTTTTCTACAAACCTAACTATATTATTTCACTCTAGTTTTATATTTCAATATCATTTTGAAGCATCAATAGGTTGAACAACTACAGATAAATGAGTATTACTAGTATTATGATAATAGATAAAATCTAACAAATTAAAATCATGATGATAATTATCTCATAAAAATACAACTAATTTATTATATTTTTGAAATAATTTTGAATCATAAACAACTTTTCAAGTCATATCAGAAGAATCAAATTCTAAAAGATTAACTTTTTCATATAGTCATTTTCTTTTTAAAAAATCTACTATCATTTGTTTTTTATGTCATATAGCTATATATATATTGTTTATATTTGATTTTCTTAATATACTTATGTTTTTTTCCAGTATAGTAACTCAATCTATTTCAATAAGACATTTTGGTATATCCAAAGGATACTCACTATCATTCCAATTGTTATCATTTGCAATTATAAGTCATCAAATATCTTCTTTTAGCTTTAATCACTCTCTTATAAGACTTTCTATAACATTTGATCTACTTTTAAAATTGATTTTATCAACTTTTTCATCTATTTTTTCCAAAAGCACACTATCAATAGAAATAGCTATTTTTTCTTTATTTATCATAAATAAATATTTAAATAAATATTTGTAACAAAGCTAAATATAATAATTAATAAAACAAAATCAAAGCAAAAAATAAAAAAGTATGACTTGGTCATACTTTTAATTTGACAAATAGTTATTTTATAGTTAATATAGTTTATACAAAAATAAAAACAAAAGGATAAATTATGGCAAAAGCTATGGAAGGATTATTTCTATTAATAATTATTTTACTTATTATATATGGAATAACATTTATTATAGTTGATGGTTTCATTATCAATGATACACAAATTTCTCTATATGTTTCTGGAATTGTTGATGTTGCTTTAATAGCAATATTAATATTTATGATAAGAAGAAATGAAAAAAACAAAGCTCATAAATATTATAGTGTTCAAGAAATGATAGATAATTATGAAAATCTAAGTGATGATGAAAAAAAATATGTTGAGGAATATCTAGATGACCCAAAAACAATGGATTATTCTGGTAGACCTAGAAGAAGATAAAAGAGACCTTTAAAAAAGTCTCTTTTTTTAATATATAGTTTTTAAAACAATATCTTTATCTTTGTCTTTTACTCATGCTATACATGTCATAACCTCATCATCACCCAATGGAAATCATGGTTCTCATCTAAATGATTTATTTATATTTTCTTCACCATCCTCTATTTGGCACATACATGCTCAACATATACCTGTATAGCAAGCTGCAGCCATTGATACTCATTCTGCTTCCAATTGTTTTAATAAAGTTTTTGTTAAATCAGCTTCAATAGTTTTTATAACTTCTCATGAAGCATTTTTTATAGTAATCATATTATTCTACATCAAATTTTTCAAATAAAATAGGTGCTTTTTCTTTTATAATAAAACTAGGTTTTTGATTTCTTATATCATTAAATTCTCAAGCTTCTAATCTAGTATAATAATCTAAACCTAAAGCTTTTAATACTTGAATCATTTTTTCTGGAAAAAATGGATAAAGATTTAAAGAAACTTGTCTCAATCATTCACAGATAGTATACATTATTTCTTTTACTTCTTCTATTTTTGAATCATCTTTCATCAAAGCCCAAGGCTCTTTTTGAGTAACATAGTTATTTAAACTATCTAAAAATTTGAATGTTAAATCTAAAGCTCATTTTAGATTATTTTCAGACATAAATTTTGAAAAGTAATAATTATATCAATTAAGTGATCAGTTAAATTCTATAATTTCATTTCATTCAATATTTAAATCATAACTATTATTATCTGAGAAGTCACTTGATAATTCAGAAAACAATCAATCAGCTAAATCCATTTTCATAGTAAGAACAACTGCTCTATTTAATAAGTTTCAGAAATTATTAGCCATTTTTGAATTATAATTCAAAATAGCATCTTTTCTATCATAATCTCAATCTCTACCTATAGTAAAAGCTGATAACATATAAAGAGTTAATAATTCTTTATTATATTTATCACTATACTCAATAGGCTCAATAACATTTCATAAAGATTTACTCATTTTTTTACCGTCTACAGTAAAAAATCATCATGTTAATATTTGATCTGGTAAATATGAAAAATCTTTTTCTTTATCAAAATGAATAACTCAATTTTCTTCCCTACCTAAGTCAAAATATGAAGCTAACATAGCTGGCCAAAATATAGCATGGAATCTTATAATATCTTTTCAAACACAATGCATCACTTTTGAAGAGTTATCTTTTTTAATCCAAAAATCTGACTCATCTATAAAATTTTCATTATTTTTATCTCATCATCTACTATACTTACAACTTGTATAATAGTTAAATAATGCGTCAAACCAAACATAAGTAACTTGTGATTCATCAAATGGTAAAGGTATACCAAAACTATTAGTTTCTCTTGATATAGAAAAATCTTCTAATCATCTAGAAACAAATGCTTTTACTTCATTGTATCTAAAATCAGGATTTACAAAACTAGGATTAGCTTCATAAAATTCTTCTAACCAAGTTTGATATTTTGAAAGTTTGAAAAAATAATTTTTTTCTTTTATTTGGTCAGGTGCTTTTAAATGATCAGGACATACTTTTATAATATTATCACTAGGCTTAACTTTGTCAGTTATAGGAAAAGTTTCTCCAGTAGTTTTATTCATATATACTAAGTCTTCATCTTTTTTGAAGCTTTCACATCATACACAATACATTCATTCATATTCACCTTCATATATATCTCATTTATCGTGACAATGAGCTAACACATCTCTTACTAATTTATGATGTCTATCACTAGTAGTTCTAATAAAATCAGTATAATCAAAATTAAAATGATCCCATACTTTTTTATGTTCAAAAGCCATATGATCTAGATACTCCATTATTCACATATTTGCTTCTTCAGCTTTTATAACTGCTTTTTGACTATTTTCATCAATACCAGTAGTAAATCTAGAATCTTCTCATGATATTTTGTGATATTTATAAATAATATTTGCAATACTAGAAGTATAAAAATGACCTACATGAGGTAATCAGTTTCAGTAATATATAGGAGTTGTTATATAAAATTTTTGTTTCATTTTTTATTTTTTTTAATAATCAATTAATTATGTTTTTTATAATATGAGTATTTATTTTTTTGTAAAGAAAAAATAGCTTATATTTAAGCTATTTTAATTTAAAAATTTTTGTCAGCATTTCATACAGTAGTTTGCTTTTTTAGGGTTTCTAGTTTTACATCTAGAACAAATTTTTCTTCTTTTTGATTCATCTCTAAGTTTATCATGCTCTTTTGATGTTTCCATAAAAACCATAATAGTAACTGCAGAAATAAGTCATCAAAGTAATGGTCATAAAAAAACAAGTACAGAACCTATTATTTTTCAATACAAAGTAACAGGTACAATATCTCAATATCAAACTGTTGCAGTAGTAACTATTCACCACCAAAGAGCTTGTGGAATAGATGTAAAATCACTACCAGGTACTGGATACTCAAAAAAGTAAACCAAAAAAGAACATATAAATAAAACTACAAAATACAAAGTAAATACTGCTAAATATTCATCTGCATAACTTTTTAGTGAGTTTATAAAACCTGATGTTAATGGAATTCTTTTTAGGAGCCTAAAAATCCTAAGAATTCTTAATACTTTTAAAATCTTGAATAGTCCTCATGTAAAAAGTCATAAAAAGAAAGGTAAGAAAGAAAGTAAGTCAATAATTCTAATAGGAGTAATTATAAACTTTAATCAATTTTTAGCTCTTATTAACCTATATATATATTCTAAAGCAAAAACCAAAGATATAAAAAAATCAAAAACAAATATTTGTTTTTCATAAGCTATAGCATTTGAACCAATACTTTCAAATATCAAAACCAATGGAAATATCAAAACCAAAGATAATATAAAAGTATCCAAAAAATTCCCTAGTTTAGAACTTGGGTCATCCAAAATATTTTCATATCTTGATTTATCATACTTAAATAATTTTTTTAGTTTCTTTATCATAAAAAATGAAAAATATTATTAACTAAAAAAATTATAACATTGTTTTGAAAAATAAACAAAAAAACACCTAAAAATAGGTGTCTTTTATTTATATTCATCTAAAGCTTTTAATCTTTTTAATACACTTGGATGTGTATAATGAAAAAATTCATAAGCTGGATGTGGAGTAAGATTTGATAAATTATTTCTCGATAACTTTATAAGAGCTGATTTAAGTTTTTTAGGTTTATAATTAACAGCTGCAAATTCATCTGCTTGGTATTCATTTTTTCTAGATAGAATATTTCAAAATAATCAAAATATTATTGATAGTGGAGTAAATAAAATTCCAAAAGCTACCAAAGAAACAGCAAAACTATAAGTATCCGCTCATAAAGCATGAGATATTTCTATATAGTTTAATGCTATACCTAATACAAAAAACATAATAAATGTTTGAGTTAATCAAAAAGCAAGCATTTGTAAAGTATGTTTTCTTTTATAGTGACCTATTTCATGAGCCAATACAGCAACTAACTCATTATTTGTTAAATCTTTTATCAAAGTATCATATAAAACTATTCTCTTTTTAGGTCAAAAACCTGCAAAATAAGCATTAGCCTTACTTGATCTTTTTGATCAATCTATAACAAATATATTATCCAATTTAAATCAAACATCACTAGCAAATTTTTCAATATCATCTCTTAATTTTCATGCTCCTAGAGGAGTTTGTTTATTGAATATAGGAACTATTAAGCTACTATAAAACATCATCATAAAAACTGATAAAAAGCTTACGAAAGCCCATGCAAATAACCAAAAATAATCTCATGAAATAGTAAAAAACCATATTATAAGAGATAAAATTGCTCATCATAAAACAAAAGTAAGCAATAGAGATTTAATTAAATCAGTAAAAAATAATTTTTTAGTCATTTTATTAAAACCAAACTTTTCTTCTATAACAAAAGTAGAATAATAAGAAAAAGGTAGAGATATTATTGTTTGCAAAATATATAAAATCCCAAAAAATCACAAAGTTGTAAAATAAATATTACTTGAAATAGAATACAAATAGTTATGCAAAAAACCAAAAGCACCAAAAATAAGTAATAGTATCATTATATTAAAGAAAAATATACTTGAAATATTTCAAAAGCTATATTTAGCTTTTTCATATTCCATTGATTTTGAATACTTTTCTTCATCATAAATTTCTTTTAATTCATCAGGTAATTTTGATGACCATTTTGTAGTATTTAAAAAAGATAATGTTTGAGTTAACAAAAACTCAAAAACAAATAAAACAAGTATTATCAATAATATAATCTGTGGACTAAGTGATAAATCAATCATGTTTTTCGTAAAAAAATAATAGTAAAATACACAAGTATTTTACTATTATATATTTGAAGTCAATATTTTTTAAAGTTTTTCCAAATAGCTTCATTCTCTACTATCAACAATTTTATATCATTTTTCAATTAATTCATCTCTATATTTATCAGCAGATTCAAAATCTTTATCTTTTTTAGCTTGGTTTCTTTTTTCAAATAACTCTTTTATATCATCTGATATTTCATCTTGTTTCAAAATATCAAAATCAATTATACTTAATACTTGATTAAATGTTCTAAACATATCATTAATACTTGATAACTCCGCTAATGAAAAAAGTTTTTCCCTAACTCAAGTATTAACAAATTTTATAAAATTATGAAAAACAGCTAATGCTTCAGGCATATTAAAATCATCTTCTAAATGATACATATATTCTCCGATATAGTCTTGCATAGCTTCACTAAAGTCTCTTGATACTACAGCAAAGTTTTGAGTAGTTTGAATTTCTCTATCAACTGTTTTAATAGCTTCATCAATTCATTTTATAGTATTAAAATTTGATTCTAGTTTATCAAATGTAAAATCTACTTGAGAATTATATTTAGCATTCATAAAACTAAGTCTTATAGCTCTATACAATAATGAACTATCTGTATCTTTATATTTTTCTTCTAAATCATTTAAAGTATAAAAGTTATTAGCACTTTTAGACATTTTTTTACCATCTACCATAAGATGACCACTATGTAACCAATATTTTGAAAATTCTTTTTTAGTACAGCTTTCAGTTTGAGCTATTTCATTTTGGTGATGAGGAAAAACCAAATCAGTACCTCACATATGAATATCTATTTGTGCTCAAAAATACTTCATATTACAAGCACTACATTCTATATGCCATCCTGGTCTTCATTTTAAAACAACTTCTTTTCAATCTATTTTAAATGTTTCATTCCAAAAATTATCTCAATCAGACTCTTTCCATGATTTCCATAATACAAAATCAGCTACATTTTCTTTTTCGTACTCATCATTATCAACTCTAGCTCATGCTTGTAATCCACAATTACACATATCTATTCAAGCTAGGTTTCAATATTTTTTAAATGATTTAACATCAAAATATATACTTCCATCATCTCACAAGTAAGCATTTTTTCTATTTATCATAGTTTGAATCATTCTAACCATTTCAGGTATAAGAGTTGTTACAGGAACAACATCATCAGCAGGAGTTATATTTAATTTATCAATATCATCTAAAAATATTTTTGTATATTTTTGTGTAAAATCTGATAATTTTTCTCAAGCAGCTTGACTATCTCTTATTGTTTTATCATCTACATCTGTAATATTCATTACAGTTTTAACATTATATCATAAAAATCTAAGAGTTTTTACTACAACATCTTCAAACACAAAAGTTCTAAGATTTCATATATGAGCATAATTATAAACAGTAGGCCCACAATAATAAACTTTTACCTCTCTACTACTCATAGGTTTAAATTCTTCTATTTGTCTTGTTTTAGTATTATTTATTTGCATTTTTATTTTCTTTTAATTTTTTAAATAATAAATCGCTTGTTTTTAAAGGGTTCATTTTATTGAATTTTTCATTTCATATAACGACATTAGGTCATTGCTTACATCATCACATACAAAGACTAGGTTGAATATCAAGTTTTTCTAGATTAAATGTTTTTTTATCATTTTCAAGTCTTTTTAAGATGTATTCACTCCATCTTTCGCTACACATTTTTCAAGTACACACTTTTACCTCCATAATGCTAATTATATTAGTATTTAATGCTGTTATTCTATACATAATATTAGATAAAACAAAAAAAAGTTAAAAAAAAGTTTGCCAAATATTTTTTTTTCATATAATACTCAAGCACACAAGATATGCCGGGGTAGCTCAGGGGTAGAGCAGGGGCCTGAAAAGCCCTGTGTCGGTGGTTCAAATCCGCCCCTCGGCACCATGTTTGTAATAAAAAATTAGAGTGTAAATTTTCAAAATTTATGCTCTTTTTTTTCGTCTAAAAATTATAAATAAATAAAAAAACCTAGTTAAACTAGGTTTTTTTTATTCTTCATTTCTATAGAAGTTATTAAATTGATATGGTCTTTTAGGTATTTCAAAATAATCAACTAAATAATATCATATATTTTGCCATACTTTAGATGCAGTAGATCAACCATAAACACTTGTTCTAGGTCTTTCCAAAGATACAACCATTACAAATTTTGGATCTTCTATAGGTCAATATCAAGCAAATGATGCTACTGTTGAAGCAACTCATTCTTCATAAGAACCTTTATATGCTATTTGAGCAGTTCATGATTTCAAAGCAAATCTATAATCATCCAAAGCTCATTGTTCAGCAGCACCTCACCAACTATGAGTACCATCGTAAAGCATTTGAGTAACTTTTTGTGCTGTTGATTCTTTTATAACTCTTCTTTGTTCTTCTGTTTTGAATTTTACTTCTCTTCAGTCAGGATAAACTATTTTATCAATAATTTTTGGTTTTACATAAACTCATCAATTTGCTAATACATTATATGCAGCAGCAACTTGCATTTGAGTAACCGACATTCAAAGTCAAAAACTACGAGTTAATAATCAAGCTTGTGACCAATTTTCCCATGGTTGAAGTTTTGAAGTAGTTTCTCATGATAATTCTATTCATGTTTTATATCAAATACCAAAATCTTCCAAATATTGATGCATAAGAGTTTTTCATACTCTTTGAGCTATTCTTATCATTCAAACATTACACGACCAACGAAGTGCATTAGAAAATGTTTGATATCATAGACATTTGCTACTTACATTTGAAATTTTAAAATTATCAATTGTTAAGTATCAATCATCTTGATACATAGAATTTTCGTTTATTTCTCATGTATCTAATCAGATAGCAACAGTAAGTGGTTTTATAACTGATCAAGCTTCATATAATGAAGATATAACATGATTAGTATAAACCGCAGCTCAATAATCATTTTTATATTTATATTTTACCAAAGCTCTATCTCATAATTCTTCCCTTTCTGCTAATCTTAAATATATTTTTTTACCATTAAAGATAAATTCAGTTCATTCTTGTCTATCTTCTACATAAATAGGAAAACCTAATAAATCAGTACTAGGATTTGGATAATCTTCATTTTTAATTCTTTCTAATTCATATACATTTCAATATTCATTTACATTATAGCTAGGATAGTTTGCCATAGCTAAAACATCACCTGTTTTAGGATCCATAACTATAACTCTACCTCTATTAGCTCTATAATCTTTTACTCATTGCTCTAAAAATTCTTCTACTTTTTTTTGTATATTTCTATCAATAGTTGTATGAATTTGCACTCATTCACCTACAAGGCTTGCAGTATCTAACTCTATAGGGTTTATCATTCTTCATTTTATATCTTTTGTAGATATAATTTCTCAGTTATTTCATTTTAATATTTCATCATAATATCACTCTATTCAGTAATGTCATTTACCTGAACTATCAACAAATCAAGTTACTTGAGAAGCAACATCTCATTCAGGATAATATCTACTTGGATTTGGTGATAAAATAATAAATCTAGATATAGAGTCTTCTAGAGAGAGTAATCCTCTTTTCAAAGCTTCAGACTCTTCTTCTAAATAATTATCTATATATTCTGAAGTTTGTATAGATAGTTTTTTATATACTGGAACATATCTTAAATCTCTTTTTCTTGTTAGATATTTAAGAGTTTCCTCATTCATTCATATTATTTTAGATAAGTTTTTAATACTTGTTTCATTTTCATTATTAAATTCTTCTGGATTAACATAAACATATTCATCTCATGGGTAAATTCATGTTATATTCAAAGATTTTAATTCTTCTATTTTATCTTCTTCAAGCTTAACATCCAACATAACACTAGTAACTTTTGTTTTCATTATATCAGATATAATTTTTTCTGATAATAACTCTCTTAAATAAGTCTCATCATAAACGAAATCTGGCAATTCTAACAATCTAAGATATCTAAGTATATTTGAATAACAAGTACTATATCATTTTGATTCACAAGTCTCAGTATAAACTATATCAGTTAAAAAATCAGCTAACTTTTGTTTATCTCATTCCATTTGAGGATCTATAGAGATATCATATAAGTTAAGTGAAGTAGCTAAAACAGTTTGAGATTTTCATGTACTATAAATAGTTCCTCTATTAAGAGGAACACTAAATTTTCATATTTGTTGTGAGTCAGCTAATCATTTATAAAAATCATATTCTAATACTGTATAAGAAAATAATGTTTTTATTATTAGTAAAAAAAACATTACAAAAAATAGTATTATAGTATGTAACCTAGACCAATTTTTTATTAGATACCTAAGTTTTTTCAAGTTAATATTTATTTTTTTATTCATCTGTATAAGTTTTTATTTATTTAGTAATATCACTAATTAAAGTTTTTTTTATTACTCAAGGAATTATATCTTCATCATAAATAGTTCAAAGTTTTTTTTCTAAATTTTTGAAATATTCTTCGCTAAAATTATCTAATATCTTTTGTTTAAATATTTTTAATATGTTTGGTTTTTCTTCATATAAATTATAAATTTTATAAAAAGATAAAACTACTTCTTCTAATTCTCATACACATTCAAATGGCTTTATTCAGTCTATTCAAAGCAGTTCTAAAAAAGTATTCTCTAAATCTTTTTTAAATAATAAATCTTCTCAAAATATATCAAAAACTTGTTTAGTATTTAAAAATGGTCTTAATATAACAAAACTAAAAGCACATTTTGGACAAGAATTACACCAAAAAGTATTTTTTAATCTTTTATCTTCATCTATTTTAAAGTTATTATTACAACTAGAAAATATTCAGAAAAATCTACTACAATTATTTGTAAAATATTTTGCTATATTATACTCATAAAAACCTCTCAAAAGTGAAAAGTAACAAATATTAGAAGATAAATTATTTCTAATATATGAATTAAAATCCTTCTCAAAATCTAATGACTTACTCCATTGATGATTTATTTCAAATCAATTCCATATTGTATTTCATACATTAGCAGATTTTTCATTTGATAGTACTAAATATTTATAATCATATAAATAAGCTTCTAATAACATAACAAAAGCAATTATTCATGTTATAGGAACATGTCAATTGTAATATCATTGATTATTTAGTTTTATCAAGTTATCAGAAATTTTTCTTTTTGTTAAAAGTATTTCTTTTCATAAAATATCAGCACAATTTTGTTTTATAGGATCAGTTTTTCAAAATACATATAAATCATATAAAAAATCAGATTTTTCATACATATCTATAGAAACAAGTGAGTCTTTACCTCATCATAAAGGGATTAATGATTTTTCATTTTGATTAAAATCAAGAAGACTAGGATCTATATTTTTTTCTGTTAACTTATTTTCAAAATCAAATAATCAATCTGGACTAATTTTGTTAGTATACAAAAATTCTCATAATCAATTTTTATAAAACTTTTTCCAAAATTTTATTTGATCCTTTGATAAGTATCATGATTTTATATAGAGTTTTTTTGTTGGAAAAGCTTTATAATAGCTAATTCATAATGCTATGTGTATAGAAAATAAAAAATTTTCTACAATTGATGGGTTTAAATCACTTCTAAGTTTAATATTTGAATTTGAAAAATCTATTTCTTCTGTAAAAAGCTCTTTAGAGTCAAAAGAATAATAAAATTTTGCTATGAGATTTTCATAATCAAAATCATAAGATTCAAAATAAAATGCATCAAATTTTTCCATGGAGATATTTTTTAAATTATTTTTTTTATTATGCTTAATATATTTATTTATTTATTATTTTCAATAAAGAAAAATTTATTTGCAAAAATATTTTTTATTTGTATAATTGGCTCGCAATCGATTACTGGTGTATTTTCTGGTGTTGATTGAATTATTATATTATTTTCGTAAAATACGTTTTATGGCAGTTACAAAAGATGTAAAAAGTAAAATCATTACTGATTTTGCAAGTAAAAAAGGTGACACTGGTTCAACTGAAGTTCAAATAGCTATCCTAACAGCTAAAATTGAAAATTTAAAAGAACATTTATTAGAACATAAAAAAGATAACCACTCAAGAAGAGGTATCTTAATGATGGTAGCTAAAAGAAGAAAATTATTAGCTTACTTAAAAAAGAAAGATGCTAATAAATACGCTGAAGTTTTAGAAAAATTAAGCTTAAGAAAATAAGAAAAAGAGAAGATTTTATATCTTCTCTTTTTTTATATCTTTTTTATATTTCATAAAGAATATTCATGTAATGTACTCTTAAAATGTATTTTTACTCTTTCTACAAATCTATCTATGAGTAAATAATCATAGTCTAAAATTCTTAAATCAAGATCTATTTTAGTTCTAGTGTTTCAGATTTTTTTTGTATTAATGGCATCAACATCAATTCACATACTAAAAATAATATCTGATAATTCTTTTAAGACTCATATTTTATTTTCAACTAAGAAATTTATATGCACTATTAATGATTCTTCTTTTTCTCAATCAATATAAGCAGACAATAATCTATCTTTGTTAACATCATCAAGAATTTTACAATTTCTTCTATGTATAGTAATTACTCATTTATTATTTATATGTGCAACTATATCGTTTGTTAATTTTCTTCTAGAACAATGACAAAGTTTGTAACTAAGTCATGATTCTCATCAAATTATTAATTCTTTTTTACAAGGTTTTTTTAATTTATCATCATTTTGATAAACCTCTTTTAATAATTCTTTTTCTTCTTCAGTAACTTTTTTATTTCAAGAATTTATCAAATTATTAGATTTAAGTATTCTTTTTATAAGACTTGATGGAGGTAGTGAAAAATTTCATACTTGTTCAAGTAAAGCCCATCTTTCTTCTAAAGAAAAACTTTTTCAATCCAAAACTTTTAATATAGTTAAATCTTTATCAAATTTTCATAAATCAGCTTTTTCTAGATATTTTCACATTAGTTCTTTACCTCTTTCTCTATGTAAGTCTTTGTCTTCTTTTTTTAGAGATAACTTAATTCTATTTTTTGCTTTAATTGTTTTTACAAAAGATATCCGGAATGGATTAGGTCTCTTATTTTTATCTATAATAATTTCTACTACATCTCAATTATGAAGCTCTTTATCCAATGGGTAAACTGATCAGTTAACTTTTGATAAAGTAATATGATCTCATAAATCAGTATGAACAGCATAAGCAAAATCAACTGGAGTAGATCAATTAGGTAAATTAATAAAATCACCTTTAGGAGTAAAAACAAAAATTCTATCTTTGAAAAAATCTAATTTTAATGATCATACAAAATCACTATCTTGTAGATTATTAACTAATTCTTTTAATTCTTTTACCCAGTCTATATCAGTTGCTATGGTACTTCATTTTTCCTTATATTCAAAATGAGCGGCAACTCATAAATCTGAATATTCAAGCATTTTAAATGTTTTTATTTGAATTTCTGTAGGTTGTTTTCTATCAGATTTGAATACTCACATTACATTAGTATGCAAACTTTTATAACCATTTGGTTTAGGTAACGCTATATAGTCTTTGAACCTTTTAGGTAATGGAGTCCATTTGTTATGAATAATTCATAAAACTTTATAACAATCTGATTCAGTATTAACCATTATTCTTATTCAGAATAAATCAAAAAGCTCTGAGGCATTAGTTAATCATTTTTTTATAAGTTTTTTATGTATAGAATAAATTGATTTAACTCTATAATCTATTTCATAATTATCAACATGTCATTTTAGTAAATCATTTAATTCTATTTTTACATTTTGTATAAAAGCATTTCTTTGAGTTTCTAAATCTTTTAGTTCTCTTCTTAATCTTTTATATGATTTAGGATCAAGTATTTTAAAACATTCTTCATCCAAATCATTTTTAAAATGATACAACCCTAATCTATCTGCAATAGGAGAAAATATTTGAAGTGTTTCTAATGCAATTTTTTCTCTTTTTTCCTTTTTAGGATGATGTTTAAGAGTTTTCATATTATGTAATCTATCAGATAGTTTTACAAATATAACTCTTAAATCCTCAGCCATGGCAACAAACATTTTTCTAAGACTACCTACATCTCTATCTTGTCATTTGTATCTTATTTTTGATAATTTAGCTAATCATTCACATAAAAAAGCTACTTCTTCTCAGAATTCTTCTTTTATATCCTCTGCTGTTTTTGGAGTATCTTCTATAACATCATGTAATAAACATGTTTGTATTGTATATATATCTGGTTTTAAAGAAAGTAACATATCAGTTGCTTCAACTGGATGAATTATATAAGGATCTCAAGATAATCTATTTTGTCATTCATGAGCATCACGAGCATAGATGTAAGCTTTTTTTATTTCTGATTCAATATACTCAAAATTAAGATTTCACATATATTTTGAAACCTTTTTGATTATATTATCAACTTTTTTATCTATTTTTTTATATTTTTCCATGGCAATAATATTATTACTACTTATATAGATAATCATTTTAACAGATATATTTTTTTTGTAAATATTTTCTTGTCTTATTTTAAATAAATAATATAATAATCTTGTTTATTTAAAAAATAACTAGTTTTTATATATGAAAATAAGTGTAAATAAAAAAGGTTTCTCTTTAGTAGAGTTACTAGTAGTAATCACTATTTTAGCGATTATATCAGTAGTAGCATACCAAAATTTTGGTTGAGCTGTAGATAAAGCTACTTCAGGTAGAAAAATATCTGATGTATCTACTATAGAAACTTCTTTACAACAATTTAAAGTAGATAATAATTATTATCCAGCTGTTGGTGAATATGATGCTAATACAAATATGTGGTGATATAACAGTGGTACAACTGCAAGTCCTTCAAATACTTTGTGAGTTACTATGAATGGAGCAGAAATATCAACTGTTGATAGTGCTGATGGTGGTTGAGTAATAAATAATACTAAATCTACTCCTCAACAAATTTGAGCAAAATGAACATTATCTCAAGAAGAATTAGGTAAAAACTATTTAACTAAAGATTTATATGATCCTGAAATCTGAGATTTAACTGAAAAAGATAGTTGAAATACTCTTATAGAAATGGGGTTAGGTAGATATGTATATGCTGTTTATAGAAAACCTTCTGGTACAAACTGGGGTTCAAACAATAAAACAGGTACTTACTACAATATAGCTTATACTATAAAAAAAGAAGCTAGTGATACTTACTTAACAAGAATAGTATGAGATTATGATAGTCAATCATGTTTTGATGATGCTGCTGATTGTCCTGATACTCTTATAGGTTGAGATGGTAATGAATTCTTAGTTGATGGTCAAGAAAAATGAAAAGGTAATGATAACACTACTGATTTAACAAACTTTGGTTCTACTGAAGCAAATCAATGAATTCCATATCCTGTAAATGATTTTGAATAATAAAAAAATCTGAGAATTTAATCTCAGATTTTTTTTATTACACTAATTATGTTTCTAGAATTATCAAATAGTCTATTTTCTATAATATCAAATCATGTTTTTTTAAACAAAGTATTTAACTCATTTAAATTAAAACAATGATAATATCTATCAAATTCTCAGATTTTTATATTGTAATCACTAGATCCGTATTCATTTATAGAATTTTCTATTCTAGAATTTATATATTTTTCATAATTTAAATCACTATCTAAAGACCAATTAGTCATAAAAATTATTCAATCTTTTTTTAGTAACTTTTTAGCTTCATCCAAAACTAATTCCCTATCTTCAAAACTATCAAGATGATGAAATGATGCTATAAAAACTATAAAATCAAACTTTTTTCATATATTAAATTCTTCTAAGTTTAACATATTTAATACATAAAAATTATCATTTTTATGTATATTTTTAG
>ERZ1673962.472-NODE-472-length-27866-cov-3.202654_pt1 | contig 27866 bp, 25 predicted proteins | sample MGYA00580188_ERZ1673962 | MGnify/ENA primary metagenome ERZ1673962 (study PRJEB41334, sample SAMN05608104) | rock metagenome | biome: terrestrial subsurface; feature: shale formation; material: shale | place: USA: Pennsylvania ... | reverse complement strand
CGGGTCTGGGCAAAACCACCATGGCCCTGGTGCTGGCCGAGGAGTTGGGCGTGCGCTGTCGCATCACCAGTGCGCCGGCCCTGGAGCGCCCCCGCGACATTGTTGGCCTGCTGGTGAACCTGCAGCCCCATGAGCTGCTGTTCATCGACGAGATCCACCGGCTCAACCGGGTGGCCGAGGAGATCCTCTACCCGGCAATGGAAGACTGCCGCCTCGATCTCACCGTGGGCAAGGGCACCACCGCCCGCACCCGCAGCCTGGAGCTGCCGCCCTTCACCCTGGTGGGGGCCACCACCAAGGCCGGCGCTTTGAGTTCGCCGCTGCGGGATCGCTTTGGCCTGATCCAGCGGCTGGAGTTTTACGGCATCGACGACCTGCAGGCGATCGTCGAGCGGGCCGCTGGCCTGCTCCAGATCGCGCTCGAGGCCGACGCCGCTCTGGAGGTGGCCCGACGCTGCCGCGGCACCCCCCGCATCGCCAATCGGTTGCTGCGGCGGGTGCGCGATGTGGCATCGGTGCGCGGCCATGGCCGCATCGGCCCGGCGCTGGTGGCCGAGGCCCTCAGCCTGCATCGGGTCGACGATCGGGGCCTCGATGCCAGCGATCGGCGCCTGCTGACCCTGATGCTGGAGGCCTATGGCGGGGGGCCCGTGGGCCTCGACACCCTGGCGGCGGGCCTGGGCGAAGATTCCGCCACCCTCGAAGCGGTGGTCGAGCCCTACCTGCTGCAACTGGGCTTTCTGCAGCGCACGCCGCGGGGCCGGCTGGTCACCTTGGCGGGTCGCAGCCACCTGGGTTGGCCGGCCGGAGCGGCGGCATGAGCGGGCTCCGCTCGTGATCTCCACCCTGCTGGCTTTGCTGTTGGGGGTGCAGTTGCTGCTGCCTCAGCTCTTTGACCAGGCCCTCAGTGCCAGCCGGGAGGGGCGCTTCGCCGAGGCCCTGCCCCTCTGGAACCAGGTGTTGGAGGTGGCCCCAAACGATGCGGCGGCCTGGAGCAACCGGGGCAACGTGCTGCTGGCCCTGGGCGATCCTCGCTCGGCCATTGCCGACCAGACCAAGGCCATCGCCCTCGATAGCGATAGCCCCGATCCCCATCTCAACCGGGGTACGGCCGAGGAGGCCCTGGGTGATTGGGCCGCCGCCGAGGCTGACTACCACTGGATCCTGGAGCGGGCCCCCAGCGACACGGGCGAACCGCGGGCCTCGGCCCTCTACAACCTCGGCAACGTGCAGGGCTCCCTGGGCGACTGGCAGGAAGCGCGCAGCTGCTTTGAGGCGGCTTCCCTGGCCCGGCCTGGTTTTGCCATGGCCCGCTCCAGTGCCGCCCTGGCCGCCTTCCAACTCGGAGACAAAGTTGGGGCCGAGCGGGAGCTGCGCAACCTGATCCGCCGCTACCCCCTGTTTGCCGATGCCCGCGCCGCTCTCACCGCCCTGCTGTGGCAAAAGGGGGCCAGCGGTGAGGCTGAGAGCAACTGGGCTGCGGCCTCCGGCCTCGATCCGCGCTATCGGCAGCAAGAATGGTTGCGATCGACGCGGCGCTGGCCCCCCGTGCCGGTGGAAGCTCTTGCCCAATTCCTTGCCCTGGGCTCCTGAATGACTGCCCCCGAATGAAGGCCCCCGAATGACGGCCTACGAATGATGGCCTACAAATGACAGCCACACCCTGCAGGTTGAATTGGCAAGAGCTCGGCCTCGAGGCAGCCCTGGCAGAGGTGCTGCCGGAGCTGATTCAGCTGCGGCGCCACATCCATCGCCATCCCGAGCTGAGTGGCCACGAGCAGCAGACGGCCGCCCTGGTTGCCGGTGAGCTGCGCCGTTGGGGCTGGGATGTGCGCGAGGGGGTGGGCCGCACTGGCGTGCTGGCGGAGCTGGGCCCGGCGGGCCCCCAGGTGCCGCTGGTGGCCCTGCGGGTGGATATGGATGCCCTGCCGGTGGAGGAGCGCACCGGCCTCGACTACGCCTCCACCCACCAGGGCCTGATGCATGCCTGTGGCCATGACCTGCACACCGCGGTGGGGCTGGGGGTGGCCCACCTGCTGGGGGGGCTGTGGCAGCGCCAGCCCCACCTGCTCACGGCCCGGGTGCGGCTGCTGTTTCAGCCCGCCGAGGAGACGGCCCAGGGGGCGGCCTGGATGAGGGCCGACGGGGCCATGGACGGGGTGGAGGCCCTGTTTGGTTTGCACGTCTTCCCAAGCCTGCCGGTGGGCACGATCGGCGTGCGCAGCGGCAGCCTTACGGCGGCGGCGGGGGAGCTGGAGGTGGAGGTGCTGGGTGAGGGCGGTCACGGCGCCCGGCCCCACCAGAGCACCGATGCCATTTGGATCGCGGCCCGGGTGGTGAGTGGCCTACAGGAGGCGATCAGCCGCCGCCTCGATGCCCTGCATCCGGTGGTGGTGAGCTTCGGGCGCATCGAGGGCGGCAAGGCCTTCAATGTGATCGCCGACCATGTGCGCCTGCTGGGTACGGTGCGTTGCCTCGATAACGAGGTGCATGCCCAGCTGCCGGGCTGGATTGAAGACACGGTGCAGGCCCTCTGCCGGGGCCACGGTGGCGAGGCGCGGGTGAGCTATCGCTGCATCTCGCCGCCGGTGCAAAACGACCCAGCCCTCACCCAGCTGGTGGCAGCTGCTGCGGTGGAGCTGCTGGGCCGCTCCCAGGTGCAGTGGCTCGAGCAGCCCTCCCTCGGCGCTGAAGACTTTGCCCAGCTGCTGGAGGACACCCGCGGCACCATGTTTCGACTCGGGGTGGCAGGGCCGGCGGGCTGTGCCCCTCTGCACAGCAACTCCTTTGCCCCTGACGAGGCGGCCCTGCCGGTGGGCGTCCGGGTGCTCGCCCTGAGCCTGCTGCGTTGGATGGAGCAGCGGCCATGAGGAACCGGCCCCTGCTTAGGGGTTTGCTGGCCCTCTCTTCCCCCCTGCTGATTTTGATGTCCCTGCTGGTTTTGCTGCAGCGCCGCGGTGTCGATCGCCTGCCGGCCCTGCCCGCCCTGTTGATCGGCACGGGTCTGCTGGGGACGAGTCTGCTGGGCTGGCGCCGCCGCCGCCGCAACTTGCTGGCGGCCCTGGGCCAGGATGGCCCCCAATGAACACCCCTTCGCCCGATCTCGCTGCCTTGCGTGAGGCGATCGCCTCCGGCGATCCCAGCCGGGCCATGCCGGCCCTGGCGGGCCTGCGGCAGATGCCGGTTGAAGAGGCCGTGCCCCTGTTGCTGTTGGGTCTGGAGCAGGAGGTTTTCATGGTGCGCTCGCTCAGCTGCGCCGGCCTCGGGGTGAAGCAGAGCGAGGCCGGCTGGCAGGCCCTGGTGCGGGCCGCCCAGCACGACGAGGACGCAAATGTGCGGGCTGAAGCAGCCAATTCCCTGGTCAGCCATTCTCTGGAACGGGCATGGCCCCTGGTGCTTCAGCTGTTTGCAGCCGATCGGCAGTGGCTGGTGCGCTGCAGCATCCTCTCGGCCCTGGCCGAACAGGCCGAAATCAATCCGGCCTGGCTGCTGGAGCTGGCGTCGCTGGCGATCACCGATGCCGATGGCACCGTCCGGGTGGGCGGAGCCGAGATCCTCGGCCGTCTCGTGCGGGAGCACGGTGATGGGGAGGCCCGTGCCCTGCTGCAGCAGCTCCAGACTGACGCCGATCACCGGGTGGTGGCCGCGGCGTTCAACGGGTTACAGGCCTAAACCGGTTACAGCCTTGCTAGGTTTCGCATGTCACTAGGGGTGCCCCGCTGCCGGCCTAATCAGCTGTACAGCACCGGGCTGAGATCACACCCTCCGAACCTGATCCGGGTAATGCCGGCGCAGGGAAGTGGAACTGGATTGTGAAACCACTCTCAGGCTGCGCCCCGCCCTATCTGCAGCCCCACATGCGTAGCGCCTGGATCGAGAAGCGTCGCGGCACCGCGAACTATTCCCAGATGCATTATGCCCGCCAGGGCGTGGTGACCGAAGAAATGGCCTATGTGGCCAAGCGGGAAAACCTGCCCGAATCGCTGGTGATGGAGGAGGTGGCCCGGGGGCGGATGATCATCCCGGCCAACATCAACCACCTCAATTTGGAGCCGATGGCGATCGGCATCGCCAGTCGCTGCAAGGTGAACGCCAACATTGGTGCTTCCCCCAATGCTTCCGATCTCGATGAGGAGGTGGCCAAGCTGCGCCTGGCGGTGAAATACGGCGCTGACACGGTGATGGACCTCTCCACCGGCGGCGTCAATCTCGATGAGGTGCGCACGGCGATTATTAATGCTTCGCCGGTGCCGATCGGCACGGTGCCCGTCTACCAGGCGCTGGAAAGCGTGCATGGCTCGATCGAGAAGCTCGACGCCGACGACTTCCTGCACATCATCGAGAAGCACTGCCAGCAGGGCGTTGACTACCAAACGATTCATGCCGGCCTGCTGATTGAGCACCTGCCGCTAGTGAAGGGCCGCCTCACCGGCATCGTCAGCCGTGGCGGCGGGATTTTGGCCCAGTGGATGCTCTATCACCACAAGCAGAATCCCCTGTTTACCCATTTCGATGACATCATCGAAATCTTCAAGCGCTACGACTGCAGCTTCTCCCTTGGCGACTCCCTGCGGCCGGGTTGCCAGCACGACGCCTCCGACGCCGCCCAGCTGGCTGAGCTCAAAACCCTCGGCCAGCTCACCCGCCGCGCCTGGGAGCACGACATCCAGGTGATGGTTGAGGGTCCGGGCCATGTGCCGATGGATCAGATCGAGTTCAACGTCAAAAAGCAGATGGAGGAGTGCAGCGAAGCGCCCTTCTATGTGCTCGGTCCGTTGGTCACTGACATCGCCCCCGGCTACGACCACATCACCAGCGCCATCGGCGCGGCGATGGCTGGCTGGTATGGCACGGCCATGCTCTGCTATGTGACCCCCAAGGAACACCTGGGCCTGCCCAATGCCGAGGATGTGCGCGAGGGCCTGATCGCCTACAAGATCGCGGCCCACGCCGCCGACATCGCCCGCCATCGCCCGGGGGCCCGCGACCGCGACGACGAACTCAGCCGCGCCCGCTACGCCTTCGACTGGAACAAGCAGTTTGATCTCTCGCTCGATCCGGAGCGGGCTCGCGAATACCACGACGAAACTCTGCCCGCCGATATCTATAAACAGGCCGAGTTCTGTTCGATGTGCGGGCCTAAGCACTGCCCGATGCAAACCAAGATCACCGATGAGGATCTAGCTGGCCTGGAGCAGGTGCTGGCGGAGCAAAAAGCGGGCGAGGCCGCGGTTGTCTGAGCGAGGGGGCGAGGTGGGTTTGGGGCCTATGTCGCATTGATCAGCCGTTGGGATATGGGGCCGCTCCTTGGCCTTGGCTACCAGCGGCCCTGCGAACACCTATCCCTATAATTTTAAAGCGGGAGTAGTTCTGGCTTCTTTGTTCGACGATTGCGGGCTCTCCCTGGGGCTGCCAGCCATTTGATACAAGTAAATCTGAGAAGGCCTTAATTGCCTCTTTCTCGTTGATCCGTGGATCAATTGGTTCGATTGCTAAATATCCTGATTGGTTGGGGGCGGCCATGAATTGGTAATGGCGGGGGGCGTTAAGGGGGAGGATCTTTGCGCTTGGCCCCAAGGTGTAGCCAGCCTTTGCCCCAACCATCCAGCTGCGAGTGACAATGTTTGCTGGCTTGCCGAAATCATTCCAGAGCTTGGGCAGGGAACCCCAGTCTTGTAGCTGCCAGTTGCGATCTATGGATGGGGGCTCCTTAAATATGGCTCTTGTAAAGATCGCATCCTTGAATTGAAGGCCTACGCCTATGGCCGCAATCGAGAGAAGTAGGGCGGCGCTTGCCCACACTTTTTTAATAATAATGAGATGGGTTTGAGCTTGTCTTGAGGTCCATTGGCCTACAAGCGGGAAGCCGAAAAGAAAGCCCCCCATCGACCAATGGGGCAGGGAGCGCTCGCTCACCAGTGCGATTAACAGGAACGCCAGCGGCAAAACTATGGTCAACCAGCTGAATAGGGAATCGGCGGACGACTTAGCTTTGGAAACCCCTTTTAGTGAGCAAGCCATTGCCACGACCCAAGTGCCCGGCAACAGATAGGCCATCTGGCCGACCAGGATCGTAAGAAAGTTCAGTGGGAAAAGCTGGAGACCGGTGGTGCCAGCCCTGCCTGATTGAAAGCCAAAGGATATCCAATCGTGGGAGCCATTCCAAATGAGTACTGGGATTAGGCCAGCCAGGCCAATGATTATGGTTGTAAATATTGCTGGAGAGCGGAGCCATGCCCTGTTCTTTTTGTTTAAAAGGGTAAAAATACCGATTGAGGCCACGAAGGCGACTGCCTGGTATTTAGATGCCAGGCTAATCGCTAAAAATATGCCTGCCGCCCCATATCGAAATGCTTCTAGTTTGTATTTCGGCTCAAGTATGCCTGGCAGCAGAATCCATAGGGTCGCCAATAGGCCGAAATTAAGGGGCCCATCCGGCACTACAAATAGGCCAGCTGAGATCAGGAAGAATGGAGCGATTGAATACCAGGCCAGGGCCCAAAAAGCAGCTGAGCTGTCGTAGGCTCTCCGGGTTATATCGTATATAAGCCAAGCACTTGCCGTTCCAAGTAGTACAAATGGAATGCGCAGAATGCTGGCTGAATTGCTGCCGCTTGCCAAATGGGCAAGGCCTGCGATCGTAAAGACTGCCGGAGGATGGTCGAAGTAGGAAAGGGACCAGTCGGGTGAGATGGAGATCGCGTAGGCCTCATCTATCCCTGCTGGCCACACAAATGCAAGCAGGAGCCTTAGGGCCGTGAAACTAAATAGAAGAAAAGCCGCTTTTTTTGTCATTTGCGCCCTTTGGTTTGGCTACCTTTATGGAGTATTCCACACGAAGCGGCTGCTGGCGGCGTAGTTCCATACGAAGACAACCAGGATTCCGGCCAGCTGGGCAAATAGGGCATCTTTGGCGATAAGATTATAGTAACCAGAGGCCAGTCCTACATTTGCAATTGCGGGAAGAGATGCCACCAGTGAAAATTTTAGCAGCCCCTTAAAAAGGGCCGCCCCTTTAAGGCGTTGGAAATGGAAGGTGAGCGTATTGTTGATTAGATAGTTTGAGCACGCCGATGTCATCACTGCAAAGGGCAGGGCTTGCTCAAACAGCATCCCAAACCCGCCCACCAGTAGCTGGGTTGTTAGGAGTTGAACAGCTACTCCACTGGCCCCAACCAAGGCAAAGCTAATGGCCCTTCGGGGTATAATCCTCAGGCTTAAACTGTGTAGTATTGAGATCAGAAAATCCCAGAAAACGGCCAGATCTAGTTTTGACTCGCCGTGGCAGCGTGGTTGGAACTGCAAGGGTATTTCCGCGGTCTTCAACCGGCCCCGACTCACCGCAAGAAGTTCGTATAGGAATTTGAAGCCATTTACGTCTACGGCGCGAATCACCGGAATTATTGTATCTAGACGCAGGGCAAAAAAGCCACTCATATAGTCACTGAGATTGGCGTAGGCCTCGGGCAGGCTCAGGCGGGCCCATTTGTTTGCCCAGTTTGAGCCCATTGTGCGCCGGTTGCTTAGCCCAATGATTTGTGCTTTAGCGGCAAAACGGCTTCCGATTACAAGATCCAGATCCCCCCTGATCAGGGTATGGAGGGCCTGGTAGACAGAGGCTGGCTCGTGCTGTCCATCGCTGTCCATTACGAGGGCCACGTCACCGGTGGCATCCATGAGCCCTTCCTTGATCGCACTTGCCAGACCTGAGCGCCCCAGCCTGCGGATTAGTCTTATGCAGGGTTCTTCGCGAGCCAGTTGGCGGACCAGCTCAGCGGTGCCGTCTGATGAGTCGTCGTCTACAACCAGTATTTCCAGGCTGAAATTATTCTTGAGTCCAATAAGCTGCCCTATGAGGGGGCATATGGTGTCTTTCTCGTTATACGTGGGCAGAACGATCGTTGCTTTCGTCTGCTGAATGCTTGCGTCACTTCGCACGGCTTTGTGGGTTTCAACTTGTGCAAATGAAAAGCCCATGGCGGCTGCCATGGGCGGTATCTGGTATTTAGCTTGGGGCTGTGATCAGCCCAGCGCCTTGGCCTTGGCCACCACGTTGTCGACGGTGAAGCCAAACTTCTCCATGCAAACCGGCCCCGGGGCGGAGGCGCCGAAGCGGTCGATCGACACGGTGTCACCGTCGAAGCCGCTGTACTTGTGCCAGCCGAAGCTGCTGGAAGCTTCCACCACGATGCGCTTGCGGCAGGCGGCGGGCAGCACGCTTTCGCGGTAGGCCGCGCCCTGCTCTTCGAACAGCTCGATGCAGGGCATGGACACCACGCGCACGTTCTTGCCTTCGGCCCGCAGCTGGGCTGCGGCCTTGGTGCAGAGCTCCAGTTCAGTACCAGTTCCGATCAGGATCAGCTCGGGGCTGCCGTTGCTGTCTTCGAGGATGTAACCGCCCTTGGCTACATGGGCTGCAGCCGAACCGGGTTGGTTGGCCATGGCCTGGCGGCTGAGGGCCAGCACTGTGGGGCGCTTGCGGTTGGTGACGGCCACCTGGTAGGCCCCCATGGTTTCGTTGCCGTCGCCGGGGCGGATCACCAGCAGGTTGGGGACGGCGCGCAGGTTGGCGAGGGTTTCCACCGGCTGGTGGGTGGGGCCATCTTCGCCCAGGCCGATTGAGTCGTGGGTGAGCACGTAGATGCAGCCCAGCTCGCTCAGGGCCGAGAGGCGCATGGCACCGATCATGTAGCCGGCAAACACCAGGAAGGTGCCGCCATAGGGGATCAGGCCACTGCCGTGGTAGGCGATGCCATTCATGATCGCCGCCATGGCGTGTTCGCGCACGCCGAAGTGCAGGTAGCGGTTGGCCTCCCCGCCTTTCTGGAAGCTGGCCTCGCCCTTGATGTCGGTGAGGTTGGAGTGGGTCAGGTCGGCGGAGCCGCCGATCAATTCGGGCAGGTTGGGGCCGAACGCATTGAGGGCGTTGTAGGAGTGCATGCGGGTGGCCAGGCCCTTGTCCGCGGGGCTGAAGCTCGGCAGGGTCGAATCCCAACCCTGGGGCAGTTCGCCGCGCAGCTGGCGCTCGAATTCGGCCGCTTCGGCGGGGTATTGGCTGCGGTAGGTGGCCAGGCTGGCGTTCCAGGCGGCTTCGAGGGCTTCACCGCGGCTGATCGCCTGGCGCCAGTGGTCGTAGGCGTCCTGGGGTACTTCGAAGAGCCCGTAATTCCAGTCGAGGGCCTTGCGGGTGAGCTCGGCCTCATCGGCTCCGATGGCCGCGCCGTGGATGCCGGCGGTGTTGGCCTTGTTGGGCGAGCCGTAGCCGATGGTGGTGGTCACCTTGATCAAGCTGGGCTTGTCGGTGACGGCCTTGGCGGCCTCAATCGCCCGGGCGATGCCGGCCACATCGGTGTTGCCCTCGGCCACATGCTGCACATGCCAGCCGTAGGCCTCGTAGCGCTTCAGCACGTCCTCGGTGAAGGACACGGCGGTGTTGCCGTCGATGGTGATGTGGTTGTCGTCGTAGAGGGCAATCAGCTTGCCCAGGCCCAAGTGGCCGGCCAGGGAAGCGGCCTCGCTGCTCACACCTTCCTGGTTGCAGCCATCACCCATGATCACGTAGGTGTAGTGGTCCACCAGCTCGCAACCGGGCTTGTTGAACTTGGCGGCCAGGTGGGCTTCGGCGATCGCCAGGCCGACGGCGTTGGAGATTCCCTGGCCCAGGGGTCCGGTGGTGACCTCCACCCCGGGGGTCTCAAAGGTTTCCGGGTGGCCGGGGGTCCGGGACTCCCACTGGCGGAATTGCTTGATGTCCTCGATGGTCACCGAGTCGTAGCCGGTGAGGTGCAACAGGGCGTAGAGCAGCATGCAGCCGTGACCGGCCGAGAGCACGAAGCGGTCGCGGTTGAACCACTTGGGGTTCCTGGGGTTGTGCTTCAGCACCTTGTCCCACAGGGCGAACGCCATAGGTGCACAGCCCATGGGCAGCCCCGGGTGACCGGAATTCGATTTGTTGACCGCGTCGATCGCCAGGAAGCGGATGCTGTTGACGCAGAGCGACTCGAGGGAGGTAGGGGGGGCGGCGACCATGGCTAGGACTGGTGTGGAGGGGAGGGGAGGGTGCTCACGCCATGCGGCGGAAGGCCAGGCAGACGTTGTGACCGCCAAATCCGAAGGAATTGGAGAGCACCACGTTGAGGGTGTGTTCCCTGGCCTGGTTGGGAACCACATCCAGATCACAAGCCGGATCTGGATTTTGGTAATTGATCGTAGGCGGCACCAGGTTGTGCCCTATGGCCAGCACGGCCGCGACGGCTTCGATGCCGCCACTGCCGCCGAGCAGGTGGCCCGTCATCGACTTAGTTGAGCTAACCGGAATCCGGTAGGCCCAGTCGCCGAGAGCGCTCTTGATGGCAGCGGTTTCGTTGCTGTCGTTGGCCTGGGTGCTGGTGCCGTGGGCGTTGACGTAGTCGACGGCCTCGGGCTCGAGTTGGGCATCTTTGAGGGCAAGCCGCATGGCTTCGGCCCCGCCGATGCCACCGGGGGTGGGCGAGGTGATGTGATGGGCATCACAGGTCATGCCGTAGCCAACCACCTCGGCCAGGATCTGGGCCCCGCGTAAACGGGCATGGTCCAGGCTTTCTAGCACCAGAATGCCGGCCCCTTCGCCGATCACAAAGCCGTTGCGCTTGGCGTCGAAGGGACGGCTGGCGGTGGCCGGATCGTCGTTGCGGAATGAAAGCGCCTTGGCGCTGGCAAAACCCGCCACGCCGAGCGGTGTGATCGCCGATTCCGCCCCGCCGCAAACCATGGCGTCAGCCAGGCCCAGCTGGATCAGGCGGTAGGCGTCGCCGATGGCGTTTGAGCCCGCCGCGCAGGCTGTCGAAACCGCACTGCTGGGCCCCCTCGCCGCCAAGGCGATCGCCGTCAGGCCAGTGGCCATGTTGGGGATCATCATCGGCACGCAGAAGGGGCTGACCCGATCGGGCCCCCGGTCTGCCAGCACATGGGCCTGGGTTTCCATCATCAGCAGGCCACCCACGCCGGAACCGATGGCGGTGCCGACCCGATTCTGGTTGCTGGCGTCGATGGTCAGCCCGGCATGGCCCACGGCCTGTTTGGCGGCCACCACGGCAAACTGGCAGAAGCGATCCCAGCGCTTGGACTCCTTCGGCTCCAGCCAGCCGGAAGGATCAAAATTTTTGACCTCCGCTGCAAAGCGGCAGGCATGGCGACTGGCATCAAACAGGGTGATCGGTGCCACGCCGTTGCGGGCGGAACAAAGACCTTCCCAATAGGTTTTGACATCGTTGCCAAGCGGCGTAACCGCGCCCAGACCGGTGACGACGACGCGCTGGAGTCCCTGCACCATGGAATGGCTCAGGCCTGCTTGTCCTGGATGAACTTGACGGCATCACCCACGGTGGTGATGCCTTCGGCAGCTTCGTCGGGAATCTCGATGTCGAAGGCTTCTTCCAGGGCCATCACCAGTTCGACGGTGTCGAGGGAGTCGGCACCGAGATCGTTCTGAAAGTTGGATTCGGGCTTCACGTCCCCGGAATCAACGCTGAGCTGCTCCGCAACGATCGAGCGCACTTTCTCGAAGATCGCTTCCTGGGACATGGCTGCTTTGAGAGTCGACGCACTCTACGGGTCGCTCTGCAGGGCATCTGCCGCCGTATGAACAAGGGTGACGGGGTCGGGGGGGCGCCGCAGGCTTGCCTGGGGCTTTGGGTACGTTGGGCGTCAAGCCGTCCTTCACCGGGCCATGTCCCACGCCGTCAAGATCTACGACACCTGCATCGGCTGCACCCAGTGCGTGCGTGCCTGCCCTCTCGATGTGCTCGAGATGGTGCCCTGGGATGGCTGCAAGGCCGGCCAGATCGCCTCCTCGCCCCGCACCGAAGACTGCGTGGGTTGCAAGCGCTGCGAAACCGCCTGCCCTACCGACTTCCTCAGCATCCGCGTCTATCTCGGCGATGAAACCAGTCGCTCGATGGGCCTTTCCTACTGAGCCAGCGTTGCCTTGGCTCCAGGGCCCATAGGCTCAAGCCTGGCCCGTTGCCGGGCTTTTTTGTTGCGCTCTTCGCTGGCCCAGCCCTATGTGCGGCATCGTTGCCCTGATTGGATCCCGGGAGGCGGCTCCCCAGCTGCTTGAAGGTCTGCGCCAGCTGGAATACCGCGGCTACGACTCAGCTGGTATCGCTAGCGTGGATTGGGCGGGGCTCCACTGCCTCAAGGCCGAGGGCAAGCTGGTCAATCTCACGGCCCGCTTTGAGGCCGAGGGCGCCCCGGGCCACTGCGGCATCGGCCATACCCGCTGGGCCACCCACGGCAAGCCTGAAGAGCGCAACGCCCACCCCCACCTCGATGGAAGCGGCCAGCTGGCGGTGGTGCAGAACGGCATCATCGAGAACTACCGCAGCCTGCGGGAGGAGTTGCAGGCCGAAGGGGTGTTGTTCCGCTCCGAGACGGACACCGAGGTGATCCCCCATCTGCTGGCGCGGCAGCTGGCAAGGTTCACGGCGGCGGGTCGCAAGCCCAGTGGGGCCCTGCTGCTGGAAGCGGTGCAGCAGGTGTTGCCCCTGCTGCAGGGGGCCTATGCCCTGGCGGTGGTGTGGGCCGAGGCCCCCGGGGCCCTGCTGGTGGCGCGCCGGGCGGCGCCCCTGTTGATCGGCTTGGGGGAAGGGGAATTCCTCTGCGCCAGCGACACCCCAGCCCTGGCTGGCTTCACCCGCACGATCCTGCCGATGGAGGACGGCGAGGTAGCCCTGCTCACTCCGCTGGGTATAGAGCTATACGACCAGGCCGGGGGGCGGGTAGAGCGCAGCCCCAGCCTGCTGAGCGGCACCGAGCACGTGGCCGATAAGCGCAGCTTTCGCCACTTCATGCTCAAGGAGATCCACGAGCAGCCGGAAACGGCGGCGCTCTGGGTGGCCCGGCACCTGCCGCAGACGCTGCCCGGCGAGGCCGGCCCCCTGGTGGCCCTGCCCCTGCCTGCGGAGGTGTTTGAGGGGGTGGAGCGGATCCAGATCCTGGCCTGCGGCACCAGTCGCCATGCGGCCCAGGTGGGGGCCTACCTGCTCGAACAACTGGCAGGAATTCCAACCAGTGTCTTCTATGCAAGTGAATTCCGCTACTCGCCGCCGCCGCTCTCCGCCCACACCCTCACGATCGGCGTGACCCAGTCAGGGGAAACGGCAGACACCCTGGCGGCCCTGGCCATGGAGCAGGAGCGGCGCCAGTTGATCCCTGATCCAGCCTTTGCCCCCAGGCTGCTGGGGATCACCAACCGGGCGGAGAGCTCCCTGGCCCGGATGGTGGATCACATCCTCGATATCGGAGCGGGCATTGAGGTGGGGGTGGCAGCCACCAAAACCTTCCTGGCCCAGTTGCTGGCTTTCTATGGCCTGGCCCTGGCCTTTGCCGAGCGCCGGCTGGGCAAAGAGCACCATGGCGCCAGTTCGGGCTGCAGCCGCGCCGGCCTGGAAGCCTTGGTGGCCCAGTTGCGGCAATTGCCCCAGCAGCTCGAGGCCCTGGTGGCCGATCACGACCAGCGCTGCGCTGGCCTGGCCCACCGGTTTGAGGGCACCCAGGATGTGATCTTCCTCGGCAGGGGCATCAACTATCCAATTGCCCTCGAGGGTGCCCTCAAGCTCAAGGAGATCAGCTACATCCATGCCGAGGGGTATCCGGCGGGGGAGATGAAGCACGGCCCCATTGCCCTGCTCGATGCCAAGGTGCCGGTGGTGTCGATCGCCATGCCGGGCAAGGTGTTTGACAAGGTGCTCAGCAATGCCCAGGAGGCCAAGGCCCGGGACGCCCAGCTGATCGGTGTCGCCCCCAACTGCCCTGATGCGGAGTTATTTGATCTGCTGCTGCCGGTGCCGGTGGTGGATGAACTGCTGAGCCCGCTGCTCACGGTGATTCCCATGCAGCTGTTGAGTTATCACATCGCGGCCCACCGGGGCCTGGATGTGGATCAGCCGCGCAACCTGGCCAAGAGCGTCACCGTGGAGTGAGAGCTGAACTGCTGATTACTGGTCGGCTGATTACTGAACCGCTGATTACTGAACAGCTGATTACTACTTCGTAACATTCGAACTGATTTGGTCGGTGCGACCGTAGCGATCGTCAAAGCGCACGATGTCGTCTTCGCCCAGGTAGGGGCCGCTCTGCACCTCAATCATCTCTACAGGGATCTTGCCCGGGTTGGTGAGCCGGTGCCGGCAGCCCAGGGGGATGTAGGTGCTCTGGTTTTCGCTGACCAGCTCCTGCTGGCCATCCTTTTCCACCAGCGCCGAGCCCTGCACCACGACCCAGTGTTCGGCCCGGTGGTGGTGCATCTGCAGCGAAAGGCTGGCGCCGGGGTTGACCACGATCCGCTTCACCTGCCAGCGGGATCCCTCGGTGACGCCGTCATAGGAGCCCCAGGGGCGATAGATCTTGCGGTGGGCCTTGCTCTCCGGGGCCCCCTGGCGCTCCAGCAGGCTCACGATCCCCTTGATGTCCTGGGCTCGGTTGCGGTGGGCCACCAGCACCACATCGTCGGTTTCCACCACCACCAGGTCTTCGACGCCAAGCCCCACCACCAGGCGGTGCTCGCTGCGCAGGTAGCAGTTGCGGGAGTCTTCGTGGATCACCCGGCCCCGCAGCACGTTGCCCTGACCGTCCTGGTCGGCGGTTTCCCAGAGGGCGCTCCAGCTGCCCACATCACTCCAGCCCGCCTCCAGGGGCAGCACGGCGCCCCGGTCGGTGCGCTCCATGACGGCCACGTCGAGGGCCACGTTGGGGCAGGCGGCAAAGGCTTCCCGCTCCAGCCGCAGGAAGTTGAGGTCGGCACTGTCCTGCTCCAGGGCCAGCCTGCAGGCGCTGACCACCTCAGGCACCAGCCGTTCGAGCTCCGCCAGGATGGCGCTGGCCTTGAACAGGAACATGCCGCTGTTCCAGGTGAAGCGGCCGGTGGCCAGGAACTGCTCGGCGGTGGCCCGATCGGGCTTCTCCACAAACCGGGCGATCGGCACTGGCCTGTTGACCTCCCCGAGGGGCTCGGCTGCCTCGATATAGCCGTAGCCAGTTTCAGCTGCGGTAGGCACGATCCCGAAGGTCACCAGCTGGCCCGCCTCCGCTGCCGCCGCGCCGGCCGTGATCGTGTCGCGGAAGGCCGCGGCGTTGCGAATGGCGTGGTCCGCCGCCAGGACCAGCAGCAGGGGGTCATCGCCCTGGGCCGTGGCCTGCAATGCCGCCACCGCCACCGCCGGGGCAGTGTTGCGGCCTACCGGCTCCAGCAGGATCCCCGCCGGTTCTACGCCGATCTGGCGCATCTGCTCGGCCACGATGAAGCGGTGATCTTCATTGCAGATCAGCAATGGCGCTGCCAGCCCCTCCAGGCCCTCCAGTCGCTGCTGGGTCTGCTGCAGCAGGGTTTCCTCGCCGCCGCCGGCCAGGGGCCAGTATTGCTTCGGATAGCTAGCGCGCGAGAGGGGCCACAGCCTGGTGCCCGTGCCGCCGCAGAGGATCACCGGAACCAGGGTGCTGACTGGCATGGGAGCGCCTGAGGTGGACCCATTCAAGGCCATCCAGCCACTTCGGGCCAGCTCAGAGGTCCAGTAGCCCTGGCGGTGGGGTGATGCCGATCCAGCCCTCCGCCAGGTGCACCTCCGGCACGATCGCGTTCACGAAGGGGATCAGTAGGCGGCGGGAACCGGTCGGGGTGTCCTGCTCCACCTCCAGCAGGTCGTTGCCGGCATGGATCAGGTTGCACACCCGGCCGATCGGCCGCTGTTCCTCCAGCAGGCGCACTTCGGTTCCCACCAGATCGAGCAGGTGAAATTCGCCCTGGGCCAGCTTGGGCCGGTCATCGGAGCGCACCAGCAGTTCGGCCCCCACCAGGGCCTCAGCTGCGACGCGGCTGTCAACGGCGGCCAGGCTGACCACAAACAGCTCCCTGCCCGGCAGCTGACGGCCGCCGAGCAGGGCCACCTCCTGCGGGGTTTGCCCCTTGAGCTGCAGCCAGCGGCGCCCGGCCTGGGTGAAGCGCTCCGGGAAATCGCTCATGGGCAGGACGCGCAGCTCCCCCTTCAAGCCCTAGGCGGCCACCAGCTTGCCCACCACCATCAGGTCTGTAGCTGGTTCTGTGGCTGGTTCCATAACTGCTGGGATAACCGTCAGAGTGCCTTTGCCATCGATAATGGCCGCAAGCCTCGCCCACGCCTCACCCCAACCATGGCCGACCTGCCGATCCTGCCTGGCTCCACCGTGGTGGTGCGTGATGGCCGCTCCATCTACAACGGCTACCGGGGCTTTGTGCAGCGGATCAGCGGTCAGCGGGCCGCCGTGCTGTTCGAGGGCGGTAACTGGGACAAGTTGGTGACCATGCCGATCAAGACCCTCGAGCAGGCTTGATGGTCGCCAGGGCAGCCCGGGCCGCCGCCTGTTCGGCGCTGCGCCGGGAGGGCCCCAGGCCCGTATGGCTGGCTTGGCCAAGGATCTGCACCGTGCAGCCAAAGCGATGGGGATCGCCGTGCACCTGGCTGCGTTCGGCACAGCTGTACTGGGGCAGCCCCAGGCCCTGGCCCTGACTCCATTCCTGCAGGGCCGATTTCCAGTTATGGCGATCGGGATCGCTCAGCAATTCGGCGGCGCTGCGCTGCCAGTGGGGGGTGAGCCAGCAGTGCACCGGCTCTAGGCCGCCCTGGCCGCCCCCCCAGGCCTCATAGAGGCCCCCCAGCAGGGCCTCGCAACACTCCGCCCGCACGGTGGCCCGCCCGGCGCTGTCGCCAGTGGCCATCGGCCCAAGCAGCAAAATCGATTCGATGCCGCAGCGCTCGGCGATTTCAGCCAGCCAGCGGTCGCTCACGAGCTGGGCCCTCAGGGCTGACCAGCGGCCCACGCCCAGGCCGGGGTGGTGCCGTTGTAGAAATTCGGCTGCGGCCAGCCGCAGCACGGCATCGCCCAGAAACTCCAGGCGCTCGTGGTTGTGGGCCCGGCCCGCCGAGGTGTGGGTGAGAGCTTCCTCGATCGGGGTCAGGTCGCGGTCGCCGCACTCCAGGCCCAACGACCGGAGGAAGGCAACCAGTTGCTGGTGGCGTTCGGGCCGCATGGCTGGCTTGGGGGAAGGGGGTGAAAGCAGGTCGTAAGCCGGGTTCTGTTCTCCCATCAGCAAGCTGGTGGGGGGTGATCATCTGTCTGGGACCGCCGTTACCGGCGGCCTCGAGCGGCGCACTTGAATCGGGACGGGTGTCATGGCCAACCGTTGTCCCTGGGCCTTGCTCCCAGCCGGGGTTTACCGAGCCAGCACCTCTCGATGCTGCTGGTGCGCTCTTACCGCACCCTTGCCTGTGCGGGGGGCGAGCCCCCTGCCATCGGCGGTGTGTTTCTGTGGCACTGTCCTCACGGTCACCCGCACTGGGCGTTACCCAGCAAGCCTGGCCATTGGGGAGCCCGGACTTTCCTCAACCAGGCGCCCGAGCCGCTCCGAAGAGGCGGTTAGACCCTGATCGCGATCACCTCACCTGCTTTCACGTCCCATAATGCCGCTGCGGGTCCCGCTGGGGATTTCCGCGGGGGGCTGTAGCTCAGCCGGATAGAGCGACGGTTTCCTAAACCGTAGGTCGTGGGTTCGAGTCCCGCCAGCCCCGTGCTCCAGTAGTCCCCTGTAGCCGCCAGCTTCGATGGGCCGCCCCTACCAACCTTCCCTGCTGAGGCTGCTGCACGGGGCCACCGCTGTTTTGGTGCCCCTGGCCTGGCTGAGTGGGCTGCTGGTGTACTCCAACCTCGATGGCCGCTGGGGTCGCCTGCCCTGGCGGATCGGCGGCGACTGGATCGACCTCCACGGCAGCACCGGGGTCCTGCTCTGGCCGGTGGCCCTGCTGTTTGGCGTCTATGCCATCAGCGTTGGCCGGCGGCGCCTGCAGCAGCCGGCCAACGCCGTGGCCCTGCTGGCCCTGGCCCTGGCGGTGGGCAGCGGCAAGCTGATGCAGGAAGACTGGCTGCGCCAGGGCGAGCTCGATCACTGGGTGTACGGCGTCCATCTGGTGGCCTGGCTAGCCATTGCCCTCTGCGTGGCGGTGCATGTGGGGGCGGTGCTGCAGCGGGGCGGCCTTCCCCTGGCCCGCTCGATGGCCAGCTGGCGCGTGCAGGCCAACGATCAGCCGCGCCATTGGATCGGCCAGGTCCGCCGGGCCCTGGGCCAATGGAGCTGAGCAATCGGGTAGTGCCCACTACCGGTAGTGGTCTTTTCAATTTGGCCACCGGGGCTAGCGTGGCCCCAATCGTCTGATCGCGGTGACCCAGCTCCATGACCTGCGTCTGCGCCTGCTGGTGCAGCAGGAGAGCGAACGTATCGCCGCCAGCCAGCCCGACGAGCTGGATCTCTCAGTGGTGCAGGCCCGCTGCCTCTGCTGGCTGGCCCTTCTGGCTGAATCCCACGAGGAGCAGGCCACAGATGCGGAGCGTCGCAGCGACACCGAGCAAGCCATGGGCTGGTTTGCCGATTCGATGCGCCTGCGCGACGTGATCAATGTGGTGTCTTCCATTGAGATTCCCCTGCCCGCCGCCAGTGGCGAGATCGACGACTCCAGCGAAGACCTGCCTGACTGGGGCCCCCTGGCGGCATGAGTGCCATGATGGAATCTGAGAACGGAAGGGAAAGCGGTGCCCGAAGAGCCCTGCCAATGCCCTGATTGCCAGCGTTTTTACCGGGAACATGACCGGCTGATCCGCGAAAATCCCACCCTGCGTCAGCAGCAGGAGCTCAGTTGGGCTGCGCTGCAGTCTTTTCGCACCCTGGCGGGTCGGGTTATGGAGGAGTTGCAGAAGCAGCAGGAGGCAAGCGATTCGGCTGCCAATCAGTCAGTGCCTGCCCCCCAGGGGCCCGGGGCGGTGGCCGATGAGGCCGTGGAGCCCGATGCGGTGCAGCAGGCCATGGCCGATCTGGAGAACATCAACGCCCATCTATTTTCGATCGAGGCGCTGATGGAGCGCATCTTTGATGTGCGCGTGCCTGAAGAGGTGGAACAAAAATTCCGTGAGGTTGCCGGAGAGCTGGCCCCCGATCCCCTCAACGCCGATCGACTCAGGCTAAACCGCCTGCTGCACCAGACCCCGGACCTGCCGGATCGGGGCTGAGCCCCAATCCCATTTGCAGGTCTTAAACGGTTTTGGAGGCCTTAATTGGTCTTGCAAGGCTTAATCCGTCTTGCAAGATTTAATCGGTCTCGCAGGTGATAGTTACTGGGAAGCTCTCAGCTTTCCAGATCCGTTCGGCGTATTCCTTGATCGAGCGATCGGAGGAGAAGAAGCCGCTGCGGGCTGAATTGAGCAGGGACATCCGGTTCCAGAGGCCCCGATTTGCCCAGGTGCGATCCACTTCGGCCTGGGCTCGCAGGTAGTCGTTGAAATCCGCCAGCACAAAGAAGGGATCCCGGCCGGTGAGGTTCTCCAGCAGCGGCCTGAATAGATCGCCATCGCCGTTGCTGAAGTGGCCCTGCTCCACCAGCCGCAGGATCTCGGCGAGCTCGGGCATGGTGCCGATCAGCTCCCAGGGGCGATAGCCGCCCCGGTAGAGGTCGGAGATTTCTGCGGCGGTTTTGCCGAACAGGAAGAAGTTTTCAGCCCCCACCTGCTCGCGGATCTCCACGTTGGCGCCGTCCAGGGTGCCGATCGTGAGGGCCCCATTCATGGCAAATTTCATATTGCCCGTGCCGGAGGCCTCCTTGCCGGCGGTGGAGATCTGCTCGGAGAGATCGGAGGCCGGGTAGACCCGCTCGCCCAGCTTGACGTTGTAGTCGGCCAGGAAGATCACCCGCAGGCGCCCGTCCATGTCGGGGTCGGCATTGATCGTTTCGGCGATGCCGTTGATGAAACGAATAATCAGTTTGGCCATGCAGTAGCCCGGTGCCGCCTTGCCGCCGAAGATCACCGTGCGCGGGGCCATCCCCTCGGCTTGGCCGTTCTTGATACGCAGGTATTGGGCTACCACCTGCAGGGCATTGAGGTGCTGGCGCTTGTACTCGTGGATGCGCTTGACCTGCACATCAAAGAGCGATGCCGGATCCACCAGCACGCCGGTGTGGCTGTGGATGTAGTGGCTGAGCTTGCACTTCACCGCCAGTTTGGTGGCCTCCCAGCGCTCCAGGAAGCCGGTGTCGTCGACGAACTGTTCCAGCTTGCGCAGCTCGTCGAGCCGGTTGATCCAGCCCTCTCCGATCGACTCGTTCAGCAGGGCTGAGAGCTGGGGATTGGCCAGGGCCACCCAGCGCCTCGGTGTGACCCCATTGGTGACGTTGGTGAACTTCTCGGGCCAAAGGGCCGCGAATTCAGGAAACAGCTCGGTTTTGACCAATTCGCTGTGCAGGGCCGCCACACCGTTGACGTGGTGGGAGGCCACGGTTGCCAGGTTGGCCATGCGCACCGCCTTGCCGCCCTCCTCGTCGATAATCGAAACCTTGCTCAGAATCTGCTCATTGCCTGGGTATTTCAGGCGCACCTGCTGCAGGAAGCGGCGGTTGATCTCGTAGATCAGCTCTAGATGGCGGGGCAGCAGGGAGCCGAACAGCTCGAGCCCCCACTTCTCCAGGGCTTCAGGTAGCAGGGTGTGGTTGGTGTAGGAAAGGGCGCGGCTGGTGATGCTCCAGGCCTCCTCCCACTCGAGGTGTTTGTCGTCGATCAGCAGGCGCATCAGCTCGGCCACCGCGATTGCCGGGTGGGTGTCGTTGAGCTGCACCGCCCAGTGGTCGGGGAAGTCGGTGATGGGGAGGCCGCGGGCATCCAGGTTGCGGATCATGTCCTGGAGCGAGCAACTCACGAAGAAGTGCTGCTGCTTCAGGCGCAGGCGGCGGCCCTCGTCGGTGCCGTCATTGGGATAGAGCACCTTGGATAGGGTCTCGCTGCCCACCTTCTCTTCGACAGCGCCGTAGTAGTCGCCGATGTTGAAGGCGTAGAAGTCGAAGGATTCGGCGGCGTCGGCCCGCCAGAGACGCAGGCGGTCGCAGGTGTTCACCCGGTAGCCCAGCACCGGCACATCGTGGGGGATGCCGATGGCGTGCTCGCTGGGAATCCAGCGCACCCGGTAGGTGCCGTCGTCGTCGCGGTAGCTCTCGGTGCGGCCGCCGAAGCCCACGAAGCAGGCCTGGTCGGGGTGGGGCAATTCCCAGGGCCAGCCGCTCTTGAGCCATTTGTCGGTGATCTCCACCTGCCAGCCGTCCCGGATCAGCTGGTCGAAGATGCCAAATTCGTAGCGGATGCCGTAGCCAGTGGCCGGGATCTCAAGGGAGGCCAGGGATTCGAGGAAGCAGGCCGCCAGCCGGCCCAGACCGCCGTTGCCCAGGCCCGGCTCCTCCTCGACGTCGAGGATCTCGTTGATGTCGTTGATGCCAAAGCGACGCAGGGCCTCGGCCGCTTCCTCCTGGATGCCGAGCATCAGCAGGTTGTTGCCCAGTTGGGGCCCGATCAGGAATTCGGCCGAGAGGTAGGCGACTACCCGGGTAGGGGTGGCGCTGATCGCTTCAATACCCGCCAGGTAGCGGGTCATCAGCCGGTCGCGCACGGCGTAGCTCAGCGCCATGTAGAGGTCGTGGCGGCTGGCGGTGGGGGCCAGCTTTCCCAGCGTGTAGAAGAGGTGACTGGTCAGGCCGTCGAAGACGTCGTCTGCGGTCAGACCACTGCGGTCGGGTTCGGCGTAGCAGCCAGGCGTCGGCAGGCGCAGGTTGCTGGGTTGGAGATCGCTCATCGCGGTAATACTGCGTCATGGGCCAGCTCGGAGCCGAGGTCCCAGCGCCAGTTCGTCACGTTTTCCGCATCGATGCCGTGCTGGTGGGCGTAGGCGCGGTTGGCCAGGATCGATTCTTTCATGCGCTCCTTGATGTGGGCGGCGCGGGAGCCAAGCCCGGGCACTCGGTCAATAACGTCCATGACCAAATTAAAGCGGTCGATCTGATTGTTCATCGCCAGTTCTAGTGGAGTATTGATGTTGCCCCTTTCCTTGTATCCACGTACGTGGAAGTTGGCGTGGTTGGTGCGGCGATAGGTGAGCCGGTGAATTAGCCAGGGGTAACCATGAAAGTTGAAGATCACCGGTCGATCCGTGGTGAACAGGCTGTCGAAGTCGCGATCGCTGAGGCCATGGGGGTGCTCGCTGGGTTGGGTGAGGGCAAATAGTTTGACCACGTTGAGCACCCGAATTTTGAGGCTGGGGATCGCCAGGCGCAAGATTTGCACAGCTGCCAGGGTCTCTTTGGTGGGGATGTCGCCAGCGCAGGCCATGACGACGGCTGGGTCTTCAGGGTCGCTGTTGCAGTAGTCGTTGCTGGCCCAGCTCCACAGGCCAATCCCCTTGGCCACATGGGCGCGCGCCTGCTCGAGCGTGAGGTATTGGAGATGGGGTTGTTTGTCGCTAACGATGATGTTGCAGACGTTGGTTTCCACCAGGGCCTGCTCGGCAACGGCCAGCAGGCAGTTGGCATCGGCGGGCAGATAGACCCGCACCACGTCGCCGCTCTTGTTGCCGGCCAGGTCAATGAAGCCCGGATCCTGGTGGGTGAAACCGTTGTGGTCCTGTCGCCAAACCGTGCTGGAGATCAGGCAGGTCCAGGCGGAGATCGGCGCCCGCCAGGGGGCATGGTGTATGCAGCTCTCCAGCCATTTGGCGTGCTGGTTGAACATCGAGGCAATGACATGGGCGAAGGCCTCGTAGGTATGGAAAAGTCCATGCCGGCCCGTCAGCAGGTAGCCCTCCATCATCCCCACCAGGGTGTGCTCGCTCAGCATTTCCACCACCCGGCCACTGCGGCTCAATTCGCCGCCGTTGGCGTCTTCGGGAAGCAGCTCTTCGAGCCAAACCTTCTTGCTGCGCTCGTAGATGGCCTGAAGCCTGTTGGAGGCGGTTTCGTCTGGGCCGAAAACCCGCACTGAATCGGGGTTGAGCCCAATGGTGTCGCGCAGCAGTTCGCCCAGGGGGGCGGTGTTTTCGTGTTCCAGCTTGCCGGGGCCGGAAACGGCGACGGCGTAGCTCTCCAGGGGGGGCAGCAGCATCCGGCGCCTCAGCAGGCCGCCATTGGCGTGGGGGTTGGAGCCCATGCGGCGCTGTCCGCTGGGCGAGAGGGCTTGCAGGTCGGGCCGTAGGCGGCCCTGGCCATCAAAGAGTTCCTCGGGGCGGTAGCTCTGCAGCCAGGTCTCCAGCTGCTGCAGCTGGGCCGGATCGCCCTTGGGGTTTGGCAGGGGGACCTGGTGGCTGCGCCAGAAGCCCTCGAGTTTGTTGCCCTTGAGTTCCTTTGGCCCGGTCCAGCCTTTCGGGGAGCGCAGCACAACCATGGGCCAGGCCGGGCGGCTGACGTCGGTGGGATCACCGCTGCGGCGCGCTTCCCTCTGGATCTGCTGGATCCGGTCAATGGCGTTGTCCATGGCGGTGGCCATGGCGGCGTGCATCGCCAGCGGTTCGCTGCCCTCCACGAACAAGGGCTCCCAGCCATAGCCGCGCAGCAGGCTGGCCAGCTCCGCCCGGGGGATGCGGGCCAGCAGGGTGGGATTGGCGATCTTGTAACCGTTGAGGTGCAGCACCGGCAGCACGGCGCCGTCGCTGGCGGGATTGAGGAATTTGTTGATGTGCCAGCTGGTGGCAAGGGGCCCTGTTTCCGCCTCGCCATCGCCGACGCAGGCCAGGGCGATCAGCTCCGGGTTGTCGAACACCGCTCCGCAGGCGTGGGAGAGCACATAGCCCAGCTCGCCCCCCTCGTGGATCGAGCCGGGCGTTTCGGGGGTGCAGTGGCTGCCGATGTGGCCCGGGAAGGAGAACTGCCTCATGAAGCGGCCCATGCCGACGGCGTCCTGGGATTTGTCGGGATAGATCTCGCTGTAGGAGCCGTCCAGGTAGGTGGGGGCCAGTACCCCCGGCGCGCCGTGGCCCGGCCCCGAGAGGTAGATCATGCTCAGGTCGTGGGCCCGGATCACCCGGTTGGCATGGGCCCAGATGAAGGCCTGGCCCGGGCTGGAGCCCCAGTGGCCCAGCAGTCGGTTCTTGATGTGCTCAGGCCGCAGCGGCTCCCTCAGCAGGGGGTTGGCCTGCAGGTAAATCATGCCCACCGCCAGGTAGTTGGCGGCCCGCCACCAGCCGTCGAGCAGTTGCAGCTGGGCCGAGGTCATCGTTGCCGCCATGCCCAATGCACGAATTCCTCATCCTGACCGTAGCCATGGCTGCTACGCAGCAGCTTTAAGCCCGGATAAAGATGGGATTCCCATAACTGGGATCCGGTCCACCTAGGGTCGCCCCCACGCTCTCTTTCCATGGGTCTGCCCGCGCTACTGCTCGAAATCGGCAGTCATCAGTCCGAGGTGGCTGAAACCCTCATCTCGGTGGGGGAGTTCCTGGTCATTTTTGTGGCTGCGCGCCTACTGGCGGAGCTGATGGTGCGGGTCCAGCTGCCCACGATCCTGGGCGAGCTGGTCGCCGGCGTGCTGATCGGAGTATCCGGTTTGCACCTGATCGTGCCGCCCGACACCCAGGCCCAGCTCAGCGGCTGGGGGCTGGGGTTGCTCAGCTCCCTGGCCGATCTCTCACCGGAAATGGTGCAGGAGATCTACACCGAGACCTTCCCAAATCTGGAGGCGGTTTCCCAGATCGGCCTGTTTGCCCTGCTGTTTCTCACCGGTTTGGAGAGCGAGCTCGACGAGCTGGTGGCGGTGGGTGCCCAGGCCACGGTGGCAGTGACCGGCGTGGTGCTGCCCTTTGCCCTCGGCACTGCGGGCCTCTATTACCTCTTCGATGTGCCCCTGATTCCGTCGATTTTCGCCGGGGCGGCGATGACCGCCACCAGCATCGGCATCACCGCCAGTGTGTTCGGCGAGTTGAAGTTTCTGCGCACCCGCGAGGGGCAGACCGTGATCGGCGCGGCCGTACTCGATGACATCCTCGGCATCGTGATCCTGGCCGTGGTGGTGAGCCTGGCCGGTGGCGAGGGCTTCAGTCTGGGCCCGATCCTCAAGCTGGTGGCAGCAGCGGGGGTTTTTGTGGCGGCGGCCCTTTTTCTGAGTCGCACCGCGGCCCCTGGCTTCGACTGGCTGCTCGACCAGCTCAAGGCCCCTGGTGAGGTCGTGGTGGCGGCCTTCGTGGTGCTGTCGCTCTGCTGCTTCGTGGCCCAGGCCATCGGCCTGGAAGCGGCCCTGGGCGCCTTTGCCGCCGGCCTGATCCTCAGTTCCTCCAAGCACACCCACGCCATCCAGGACACGGTCAAGCCCCTGGTGGCCCTGTTTGCCACGATTTTCTTCGTGCTGATCGGCACCGGCATGGATCTCTCGGTGCTCAACCCCTTCAACCCCGCCAACCGGGAGGGCCTGATCGTGGCGGCCTTCCTGCTCATCGTCGCCATTGCCGGCAAGGTGGCAACCGGCTGGAGCTACATAAGTAAGGAGAAGACCAACCGGCTGGTGGTGGGGCTGGGGATGATGCCTCGGGGCGAGGTGGGCCTGATCTTCCTGGGCCTCGGCACCCAGGCCGGCCTGCTCACCAAACCCCTGGAAGCCGCCATCTTGCTGATGGTGATTGGCACCACCTTCCTGGCTCCGATCCTGCTCAGACTGGTGTTAGGAGCTAGTGCCGGAGGGCCCGATCTTGATCCGCTCGCCGAAAACCCAACCTGAGTTCCCCGGGCCGAGGCGCTGGGGCCTGAGCTGGGGTGGCTGGTTCGACAATCGCCACGGCGAGTGGTGGTTGCTGGCCCAGCTGGCTCTGATCGCAGCCCACCTGCTGCCGCCTTGGCCGGCTCCAGGGGCGTGGGGTTACGCCTGGCCCCTGCCGGTTGCCCTTGGCGGGGCCTTGCTGTTTCTGCTGGGGCTGGCGCTTGCTGCCCAGGCCTTCTGGGGCCTGGGCGCCAGCCTCACCCCCCTGCCGGATCCGATTCCCGGTGCTGCCCTGGTCACCGTTGGCCCCTACGGCCGCTGCCGCCACCCCCTCTATCAGGCCCTGCTGCTCTGCTCCCTGGGGGTGAGCCTTGCCCTGGGCAGCCTGCTGCACCTGGCCCTGCTGCTGGCGCTCTGCGCCGTGCTGGGGGGCAAGGCCAGGCGGGAGGAGCGATCCCTTGAGACCCTGCATCCCGACTACGTCGCCTACCGGGCAAGCACCCCGGCGATCATTCCCCGTCTTCCCTGGCTCGACTGGCGAGTGCTGTGAACAGCCCCCAGCCAGCGGCGATCAGGCCGAGGCTGCTGGCCCAGTCCGGGCCCAGGGCCCAGCTCAGGGCCAGGTCGGCCAGCACGCCGATAGCCAGGGCCAGCAACAGGCTGCTGAGCACCAGCAGCAACTGCTGGGCCGCCCCAGGCAGGGGGCCTGCGGCCAGGGCCTCCTCCAGGCGCCCTAGGGGCCCGCTCAGGGGTAGGTAGAGCGCCAGGGCCCAAAGGGCGACCCCCGGCAGGAACGGGGTCCAGTCGGGGCTGGGGGAGAGCAATGGCCGGAAGCGGATTTCCCTAGCATCGACCAACCCGGTGACCTACGTGGTGGCTTGCCTGTCTGACCCCCAGCCCTGGAATTACGCCGGTCATCCCGTTCATGTTGTGACGGCTGCGCCCGAAGGGCCCGAGGGCCCCGCGGTGCTGTTGGTGCATGGCTTCGGTGCCTCCACCGACCACTGGCGCCACAACATCCCCGTGCTTGCCCAGCGCCATGAGGTGCACGCCATCGACCTGCTGGGCTTCGGCCGCAGTGCCAAGCCGGCGGAGCTGGCCTACGGCGGCGCCCTCTGGCGCGACCAGCTGGCCGCCTACGTGGCCGAGCGCATCGGTCGGCCCACCGTGCTGGTTGGCAATTCCCTAGGCGGCTTTTCTGCCCTGGCCGCCGGGGCGGCCCTGGGCAGCCAGGCGGCCGGAGTGGTGCTGCTGAATGCGGCCGGACCGTTCAGCGATGAGCAGGCTCCGCCCAAGGGCTGGGCTGCCATCGCCCGCCAGACCATCGGTGGCGCCCTGCTGAAAAGTCCGGTTCTGCAGCGATTGATCTTTGAAAACCTGCGCCGGCCGGCCACGATCCGCCGCACCCTCAACCAGGTTTATCTCGACAAGACCAATGTGGACGATGCCCTGGTGGAGGCGATCCGCCGGCCATCGCTGGATCCGGGTGCCTTCGCGGTATTCCGCACCGTGTTCGACATCCCCCGGGGCCAGCCCCTCGATGAGCTGTTTGCCCAACTCGCCTGCCCCCTGCTGCTGCTCTGGGGGATCCGCGATCCCTGGATCAATGCCGCCGGCCGTCGCGGGGCCTTCCAGCGCCATGCCCCCGCTGCGACCACCGAGGTGGTGCTGGAGGCGGGCCACTGCCCCCATGACGAGGTGCCAGACCAGGTCAACAGCGCCCTGCTGGAGTGGCTTGCCGGCCTCAGTCCAGCTCCTGGCCTCAGCCCAGAGGGGGCGGTTGCACCCCTGGCAGACGCCCGCGAGCCAGCTGCTGGAGAGGGTCGAACTGCCGCTTGATCGCTTCGATCATGGGCCGGGCCGGGGCATCCAGCCAGGCCGGCAGCTGGCTGCTGGAAGGCTGGCGCAGCACCGTCAGATAGCCGCCCCACTGCTGGCAGCTGCGCCGTAGGGCTTCCACCCGGTAGGCCGGCAGCTCGGCTGCTGAGGCCCAGCTGACCCCCAGCCCACTGCCGGCGCCAAGGCACAGGGGGAGCTGGGCCAGGGCTGGCTCGGCCACCAGGGCGGGGGCCTGGCTGGGGCGCACCGCCAGGCGCAGCAGCCAGTCACTGGCTTCGGGACCCGGGCCCCGGCCCTGGGCCACCTGGGCTTCGAGTTCGGCCGGCTCCAGGGGCAGGGCCCCGATGCCGAGCGCGGCGCCCCTGGCGCTGATGCAGGCGATCTGCTCTTCGAGGGTGGCGGCGTTGATGCTTGCCAGGCTGATCAGCAGCCCCGCATCTCCCCCTGTCCCCGCCCCTTTCCCAGCCCCAGCCCCA
>ERZ1673962.470-NODE-470-length-27935-cov-58.228551_pt1 | contig 27935 bp, 24 predicted proteins | sample MGYA00580188_ERZ1673962 | MGnify/ENA primary metagenome ERZ1673962 (study PRJEB41334, sample SAMN05608104) | rock metagenome | biome: terrestrial subsurface; feature: shale formation; material: shale | place: USA: Pennsylvania ... | reverse complement strand
GTAGGGAAGTTGGCGGAAGGCAGTGAGAGTCGAACTCACCCGGGAACGGCTGCCGCCCCCAACCGGGTTTGAAGCCCGGCCGCACCACCGGGTGCGATTGCCTTCCTCTTTGATTTACAAGGGATTTTCCTGCGTCAGCTGAGGATCAGACGCGGGAGTGTCGATGCGCTGCGACACACGCGTGGAGCCGAAGGCTAGCACGGGCGGCGGCGCGGGCGACAGGGGCGGTGGGTCAGGTCGCGGGCGTGCCTGGGGCGGTGTGCAGCAGGGCCAGCAGCGCGGCGCTGAAGTGCGGTGCGCGGTCCTTGAGGGAGAACAGTCGCGGCGAGAACAGCCAGGTGTGGGTGATGCCCATCAGCGAGGAATAGAGCAGCAGGCCGAGCGAGGTCGGGTCCTGCGTGGCGGGGATCAGCCGCGCGCGCTGGGCCTGTTCGATCAGGTCGCCTAGCAGGCGGGTCATCTGCCGGGTCAGCTGGCGTTCGCGCTGCAGCGTGCCGGCGAGCTGGGCGGTCAGCTCGGTCTTGTTCAGCAGGATCTCGAACGACTGCCGGTGCCAGCGGTTTTCCAGCAGCAGGCGAAACCAGTGCTCGACGAAGTGGGCGAGCGCGAGCAGCGGTTCGCCGGCCAGCGCGCGAGTGCGTTCGACCAGTTGTTCCAGCGGTTGCTGGGAGTAGGTCAGCACGGCTTCGTAGAGTTCGTCCTTGTTCTTGAAGTGCCAGTAGATGGGGCCGCGGCTGAAGCCGGCGGCTTCGGCGATCATCGCCAGGGTGGTGTTGGAGTAGCCGTTGCGGCTGAACAGCTCGAGCGCGGCTTCGATGACCCTCAGGCGAGTCTGTTCGGCGTCTTCTTTGGTGCGGCGCATGGCGATGTCGGTCGGTTGCGAGGGAAGCGATGGTAGCGCAGCCGGCCGGCTCGGGGAGCCGACCGGGTGACGCCGGGTTGCAGCGGGTGCCGGCGCGCCGGCCCCGCGCAGCCGTTTACAGCGAGCCGTCGGCGGCCATCTGCATGTAGCGGGTGTCGAAGCGCAGCTTGATGTTGCCGGCGTCGCCCAGCACCTGATCGCCGGGCATGGCGATGCCGACGAAGTCCACCGAATCGGCGCCTTCGCCGAGCAGGCCGTGATCGAAGGAGAAGCGGCGCACGCTGTCCATCGCCTGGCGGGCCTCGTCGCTGGTGATGAAGGCCAGCGAGTCGGCCGGTTTCCAGAACATCTTCATGCCCTCGAGCTGCGCCTCATAGCCGGCCTGGTCGGTGCCCGAGGCACGGCCCAGCGCGGCACGGGCCTTGGCGCCTTCTTCGCTGTCGCTCTCGAGAATCGCCATCACCTCGTACCAGGCGCCGACCAGGGCCTTGCCCAGCGCCGGGTTGTCGGCCAGGGTCTGGCTGTTGACGATGGTCAGGTCCTTGATGTGGCCGGGTATCCGGCTGGAGTCGAACACCAGGTGGGCGTCGGGCATGGCCTGCACCTCGGCGAGCAGCGGGTTCCAGGTCACCACGTTGCGCACATCGGGCGTGCCGAAGGCGGCGACCAGGTCGGCGTCGGAAGTGTTGACCACCTGCACGTCGCGTTCGGAGAGGCCGACGCTTTCCAGCGCGTGCGCTAGCAGGTAGTGCGAGACCGACAGCTCGACCAGATGCACCGGCTGGCCCTTGAGCGTCTTCAGGTCGCTGCTGCCCTTCATCACCATGCCGTCGTTGCCGTTGGAGTAGTCGCCGACGATCAGCGCGGTGGTGTCGAGCCCGCCGGCGGCGGGGATCGACAGGGCATCCATGCTGGTGGCGACCACGCCGTCGAACTGGCCGGCGGTGTACTGGTTGATCGATTCGACGTAGTCGTTGACCTGGGTGATGTTCACGGTGATGCCGTACTTGTCGGCCCACTTCTTCATGATTCCCGACTCGTCGGCGTACTGCCACGGCATCCAGCCGGCGTAGATGGTCCAGGCGAGGTCGAAGCTGTCCTTCTTCTCGGCCTGTGCCAGCGGCGAGAGGCTGGCCAGTGCCAGGGCGCCGGCACACAGCCAGCCTTTGAGCATCGTGATCTGCATGGTGTCGCTCCTTAGAAGAACTTCAGATAACGCTGGATTTCCCAGTCGGAGACGTGCGTGTGGTAGGCGCTCCACTCGTCACGCTTGAACTGCACGAAGGTTTCGAACAGGGCGTCGCCGAACACCTGCCGCGACAGCGGGTCGGCCTCGAAGGCGTCGATGGCTTCGTCGAGGGTGCGCGGCAGGGTCTCGATGCCCAGCTCGCGGACCTCCTTTTCGCTGTAGTGGTACATGTTCTCGCGGTGCGGCAGGCCAGGGTCGAGCCGCTCGCGAATGCCTTCCAGGCCTGCGGCGAGGATCATCGCGGCGCCCAGATAGGGGTTGCAGGCGATGTCCGCCGCGCGGCATTCCACCCGCCCGCCCTGCGAGGGGATGCGCAGCATGTTGGTGCGGTTGTTGTTGCCGTAGCAGCAGAACACCGGAGCCCAGGTCGAGCCGGACATGGCGCCTTTGCGCACCAGGCGCTTGTAGCTGTTGACGGTCGGCGCGATCACCGCGCAGATCGCCTTGGCATGCTTGAGCACCCCGGCGATGAAGTGATAGGCCAGCGGCGTGACGCCGCAGCCGTGCGGGTCCTCGCCTGCGACCTCGAAGAGGTTCTGGCCGCTGCCGAGGTCGGCCAGGGACATGTTGTAGTGCGCGCCCGAGCCGGTGCGGTTGGCCGAGGGCTTGGGCATGAAGCTGGCGAAGGCGCCGTGCTTGCGGGCGATCTCCCCGGCCATCAGGCGGAAGAACACGAAGCGATCGGCCATGGTCAGCGCGTCGGCATATTTGAAATCGGTCTCGAACTGTCCGTTGGCGTCCTCGTGGTCGAAGGAATAGACGCCCCAGCCCATCTCGTTCATCGCTTCGACCAGCTCGTCGATGATCGGCAGGTTGTCCATCAGCCCGCGCGGGTCGTAGCAGGGCTTGGCCGCGGTGTCGCGCGCCGACAACGGTGCGAAGCCGCCCTCGGGCGTGTCCTTGAGGAGAAAGAATTCGGTCTCGATGCCGAGGTTGAAGCGGTAGCCGAGCGCGGCGGCGGCCTCGGTCTGGCGCTTGAGGATATTGCGCGAACACGCCTCGAAGGGCTGGCCGTCGAGGTACAGGTCGCTGGCGAACCAGGCCAGCTCGCGGTTCCAGCTGCACTGGGTGGCGCTCGCCGGGTCGGGCATGGCGGCGACCTCGTTGTCGCTGATGTCCTGCGGCACACCGTCGAGTGCAGCCCCGGTGTAGAGCTCCGACCCCTTGAGCATCTGCCCCAGGTGCGGCAGGGGCACGAACTTGCCCTTGATGACGCCGTGGATATCCACGTAGCTGGCCATGGCGTACTTCACGCCCTTGGCCTGCAGCTGCTGTTTGAGTTCGTCGACGATCGATTGCGGGAAGGTGGTCATGTGGCGCTCCTAGCTGAATTCGGGCCAGCCTCTCGGCCGTGGCACGAATCCTTCATCCAATATACATGCCAGCGTGTATAGAAAAGGCAGAACGACGGCGCAGCAACGCTCTGCGCAGCCCCGGATGGAGATGTCCAAATGATTGAAATACATAGAGAAAAACACTTCCTGGAACTCGGCGAACTGGCCCTGGAAAGCGGCGCGACCCTGCGCCAGGCGCGGCTCTGCTATCAGCTAGTCGGCCAGCCGAACGCCGCGCGGGACAACCTGGTGCTGGTCCCGAGCTACTACGGTGGAACACATTGGGGCAGCCTGCCCCTGATCGGTGCAGGCAGTCCGCTGGCCGATGGCGAGCACTGCGTGGTGCTGACCAACCTGTTCGGCGCCGGCTGGTCCAGCTCGCCGAGCCAGGCACATGCCACGCAGCGTGGCGCCGACTTCCCGCGCATCGGCCTGCTGGACAACGTGCGGGCCCAGAAGCGGCTGCTCGATGCGCTGTTCGGCGCGGACTGGACGCTGCGCCTGGTCACCGGTTGGTCGATGGGCGGCATGCAGGCCCTGTACTGGGCGATGGCCTACCCCGAGCGGGTGCGCGCGATCCTGCCGTTCTGCTGCACGGCGCGCTGCTGGCCGCACAACCGGGTGTTTCTCGACGGCGTGAAGGCGGCGCTGTGCGCCGATGCCGCCTGGCACGACGGCCGCTACCAAGCGCCGCCGCAGCGCGGCCTGCGCGCCTTTGGCCGGGTCTACGCCGGCTGGGCCTATTCACAGGCGTTCTTCCGCCGCGAAGGCTGGCGCGAGCTTGGCTTCGATTCGCTCGAAGCACTGCTCGCCTGGTGGGAAGCCGATCACCTGGCGCAGGACGCCAACGACCTGCTCTGCGTGCTCGATACCTGGCAAAGCGCGGACCCGGCCCGCGACTTTGCCGTCGCGAGCCTCGCCGAGGCGCTCGGCCGGGTCCGCGCGCGCACGCTACTGATGCCGGGTAGCAGCGACCTGTACTTCACCGCGGACGACGCCCGCCATGAGGCCGGACTGATCCCCGGCGCCGAGCTGCGCGTACTGGAGTCGGACTGGGGCCACTGCGCCGGCGGCCCGGGGCGCAACCCGGCGGCGATGGCCCAGGTGTTCGCCGGCATGGCCGAGCTGCTGCGCTGAGCCGGCCGGCGCGGCGGGTCTAGTGGGCCACGGCGGTGAGCCGGGCCAGCTGCTCGAGATCGGTCTGCATGCCGGAGGTTTCGCGAATGCGCCCGAGAATCTCGCGCTTGAGCTCAGTGAAGGCCGGCGCGAGCTTCATGTCCTGGTCGCGCACTGCCGGCAGGGGCACCTCGTAGATCGAGTCGATGCGCCCCGGGCGCGGCGCCATCAGCACCACACGCGTGCCGAGGTAGATCGCCTCCTCGACATCGTGGGTGACGAACAGGATGGTGGTCTTTTCCAGCTTGTGGACATGCCGGATGAGGTCGTGCATCACCTCGCGGGTCTGCGCATCGAGCGCGCCGAAGGGTTCGTCCATCAGCAAGGTGGCCGGCTTGGGCATCAGTGCGCGGGCGATGGCGACACGCTGCTGCATGCCACCGGAGAGCTGGCTGGGGTAGGCGTCGGCAAAGCTGGTCAGGCCCATCAGCGCGAGCAGCGCGTCGGCGCGGCCGCTGGCGGTCTCGATGTCGGCATCGCCGCGCACCTGGTCGGCGATGACCTTCAGTTGCCGGCAGAACTTGATGTTCTTCATCACCGTCAGCCAGGGGTAGAGGCTGTAGTGCTGAAAGACCATCGCCCGGTCCACGCCCGGGCCGTCCACCGGTCGGCCGTCGAGCAGGATCTGCCCGCGGCTCTGTGCCTCCAGCCCGGCGACGATGCGCAGCAGCGTGGACTTGCCGCAGCCCGAGGCGCCGACAAAGGTGATGAACTCGTTGGGCTGCACGTCGAGGCTGACCGACTGCAGCGCCTCGACCTCGCGGCCCTCGCTGACAAAGGTCTTGCCGACCTGGCGGATGGCGATCTTCGGTGGGGTCATGCTTGTTTCCTCCAGGGAAAGGCGCGGCGCGACAGCCAGCGGAAGGCCTGGTCGGTGAGCAGGCCGATCAGGCCGATCAACAGGATCCCTGCGAAGATCTTGTCGGTGTGCATGTAGCGCTGCGCCTTGAGAATCGCGTACCCCAGGCCCGAGTTGGCGGCCACCAGCTCGGCCACCACCAGGTAGGTCCAGGCCCAGCCGCAGGTGACGCGCAGGGTATCGAGCAGCGCCGGGCGCGCCGACGGCAGGATCACCAGCTTGACGATCTCGGCACGGGTCGCGCCCATCGTCTGCGCCGCCTCGATCTGCGCCATCGGCACCCGGCGCACGTCCTCGGCGACCATCAGCACCATCTGGAAAAAGGTGCCGATGAAGATGATGAGCACCTTCGAACCCTCGTCGATGCCGACCCAGAGCATCACCAGCGGGATGAAGGCCACCGCCGGCATGTAGCGGATGAAGTCGGTCAGCGGCTCGAGCAGCGCCTGCACCGGGCGGTAGGTGCCGATGTACAGCCCCAGCGGCAGGGCCACCAGCGCCGAGGCGGCAAACCCGGCCATGACGCGCCAGACACTGATGCCGATATCGCCGAGCAGGCCCTCCTCGCGCCACCAGCGCAGGATGCGCTCGAACACCGCACCGGGGCTCGGCATGAACAGCGGATCGGCCAGGCCGAGCGCGGTCCAGGCCCACCAGAGCAGGAAGGGCGTGGCCAGGCCGGTCGCCGCCAGCGCCCAGACCGTACGGCGCGGCAGCTCGCCGCGCAGCGTCCACAGACGTGCGCGGCGCGGCGTCGGCGCGGTGGCCGTCGCCGCCGGCGGGTCGCACGGCGCAGGGCTTGATGCCAGGTCCGGATGAGTCAGGCTGAGTTGCGCAGTCATGGGTGGTTCTCCTGCGAAGCGGGCAAAGGGGGCGGCGCCAGCGCGACCCAGCCACCGGCCGGGCAGTGCTGGCCCAGCGCGAGCAGGGCCGAGGCCGGCAGCGCGGCGGCCGACACGTAGGGGCAGTCGGCCGGCAGCAGCGCCTGGCCGGCTCGCCCCGGCAGCGTCGAATGGCTGATGCGCCAGGGCGTGGCGCCGCCGCGCTGGCGACCGAACGAGAGCTCGAAGCCGAGCAATGCCGGACGTTGCGCCGGACCGACCTCGGCCAATCGCTGGCGCAGGCTGCCGCCGTCGGGCAGCGCGCAGGCCCGCTCGGCGGCAAACAGGAAGTAGTCGCCAGCGACCAGCAGGCAGCCCTGCCGCCCGCCCGTCGCGGCCTGCAGCCAGAGGCCCCAGTTGTGCCCGCGGGACTCCGGCAGCCGCTGCCAGACTTCGTGATAGCTACCGTCGAGCCCGTCCTCGAGCAGGCGCTCGGGCTGCTCGAAGCGCATGCGACCGATGTCCGCCGGCCCGCCGCCGGGCTGGAAGTCGATCAGCCGGTGCCACTGGCAGCGGTCGCCGCGCACCTCGGTGAGCCCGGCAAAGCCGGCCTGGTCGGCCAGCTCCAGCTGTTCGGCATGGCTGGCGGTTTCCAGCGAGGCGGCGCGCACCCCCGGCTGCGGCAGGCGCAGGTCGGCATGCAGGCAAGCGGTCTGCAACCAGAACACTTCGCTGGTCTCGTCGCGCAGCCCCGCGCGGGTGGTCAGCAGGCGACGCTGCCAGACACCCAGATAGGCCTCGGGCACGGCACCGGCGGGCCCGGGCGACGCCGGGGTCGCCACGTTGTGGATGGCGGCGCTCATGCGGCACCTCGCAACCATTCGAGCAGCGCCGTGCTGTCGGCGACCCGGCCGAAGATGCCGCCCTCGACCTCGATCATCGCCAGGGCGGCGCGATGCAGCGTCGGCTCGGTACTGGCGCAGGCGTCGCTGATGGTCAGGCAGTCGAAGCCCAGGTCGATGGCCTGGCGCAGTGTCGAGGCCACGCAGACTTCGGTGGTCACGCCCGTGAGGATCAGCGTCTCGATGCCACGCTTGCGCAGCAGCAGGTCGAGATCGGTATGGGCGAAGGCGCTGTAGCCGGGCTTGTCGATCACCGGCTCGCCGGCCAGCGGCTGCAGTTCGTCGACCAGGTCATGGCCGTATTCGCCGCGCACCAGCAGCCGGCCGAGCGGGCCGGGCGAGCCGATCGGCGCGCCGGTGGCCTCGGCGCGGTGGCGCTTGGCCGCCGGCAGGTCGGTCAGGTCCGGGCGATGGCCTTCGCGGGTATGCACCACCAGCAACCCGAGCGCCCGCGCGTGCGCCAACAGGCGGGCGATCACCGGGATCGGCGCGCGCAGGCGGTCGATGTTCAGCCCTGCCTGGTCGGCATAGCCGCCGGGGGCGCAGAAGTCGCGCTGCATGTCGATGACCAGCAGCGCCGTGCGGCGTAGATCGAGCATCACGGCTGCTCCAGCTGGAATTCGTGGCACACCGCCGCGGCGATGCCCGCGACGATGTCGGCGGCCATGCGCTCGCCCTTGGCGGCGCTCGAGCCCCGGGCCGAGGACAGCACGCCGGAGGGTGGCACCCAGGCGGTACGCGTCGGATACATGTCGTACGGCGGGAAGTCGGCCGGGCCGTCGTCCGGAATCTTCTCCAGCGCCACCAGCTGCGGGTGGAAGTGCAGCATCAGCGAGGTCTCGATCACCGCCGCGTGCTCCAGGGCAAAGCCGGGAAAGCCGTCGGGAAAGATCTCGCCCAGCGTCTGTTCGCGGCAGAAATCCCAGTGTTCCAGGCGCATCACCTCGAGCCCGGCGCCCGGGCCGAGATCGCGCAGCGCCAGCTGGATGCCTTCGGCGACGAACCAGGTGTTCTCGTAATGACCGAGCACCAGCACCAGCCGCCGCACGCCGTGCCGGTGGAACTCGCGCACCGCATCGCGAACCAGCGCGCTGAGGGTGGCGCCGTCGAGGCTGGTGGTGCCGCAGAACTGCTGCCCGCCGCCGCACCTGGGCTGCGACTTGTAGCCGTAGGAAAGCGCCGGCGCGACCAGCCCGCCGACGCGCGCGGCCACCTCGGCGCTGATCGCGCTCGCCAGCAGCGCATCGGTGCCCAGCGGCAGGTGCGGGCCGTGCTGCTCGGTGGCGCCGCAGGGCAGGAACAGCACAGCGCCGTCGCGCACGCGGCGCTCGTAGTCGACCCAGCTCAGTTGATCCATATGGACGGGGTTCATGTCAGCGGACTCCTTGCAACGGGTAGTGCCGGCCGCTCGGGCCAGCCGGCGATCAGGGCAGCAGCGGTCACCAGCGCGGCGCCGAGCCATTCGTGAGTGGCGATGCCCTGCTGGCCGAGCCAGGCCGCCGAGAGCACCGCGGCGATCAACTCGAACACCACCAGCAGCGCGGCACGCCCGGCTTCCAGATGGGTCAGCCCGTACTGCACGGCGGACATGCTGAGGATCCAGCCAAGGGCGAGCAGGCCGACCTGCCAGGCGAGGGTGAAGTCGACCGCCGGCAGGGCCTGTTCGCCGAACAGGCAGAACAGCGCACCGAGCAGCGCACTGCCGACGAAGCTGACCAGCGCCTTGCTCGCCAGCGGCACCCGATCGGCGGCGCGGGTCGCCAGGTTGTTGAGGCTGAAGGCCAGCCCGGCCGAGAGAGCCAGCCAGTCGTTCGGCTGCAGCGGGCGCAGCGTTTCGCGGCTCACGCCCAGGGTGACGGCGATCCCCAGCAGGGCCAGGCCCAGGGCGAACACCCGCGCCAGGCTCAGGCGCTCGCCAAGCAGCAGCCAGCCGCCGAGCATCGCCCACACCGGCGCCAGGTAGAACAGCAGCATCACCCGCACCACATGCCCCTCGCCCAGTGCCGTGATCAGCGCCGCCGTTGCCCAGCCGCCGCACAGGCCGATGACGAGCAGATGCCGATGCTGCGAGGCCCAGCGCCGGCGCTGCTGCCAGAGCACCGGCAGGGCCAGCAGGCTGAGCAGCGCGTAGGTCAGCAGCACCAGTGGCATGCCGGCCAGGCCGCGCGCGGCGAAATACTGCAGCGGCAACCAGCCCAGCCCCCACATGACCGCGCCACCGATCAGCATCGCCTGGGGCAGCAACCGGCTCATGCGCCCATCCAGGAGCCACCGTTGGGCCCGAGCGTCTGTCCGGTGAAATAGCTCGCCTGCGGTGACAGCAGGAAGACAATGGCCGCGGCCACCTCCTCCGGCGTGCCCAGGCGCGCCATGGGAATGGCCAGCTCCTTGGCCATCCACTCGTCGCTCATGTGCTCGGCGCTGACCATCGCCGTGGCGATCGGCCCGGGGGCGACCGCGTTGACACGGATGCCGTCGGCGGCGAACTCGCGCGCCAGCGAACGGGTAAGCCCCAGCACCCCGGCCTTGGCCGTGCAGTAGGCGGCGTAGTGCTCGCGCCCGAGAAAAGCGAGGTCCGAGGCGACGTTGACGATGGCCCCGCGACGGCGCTCGCGCATGCCGGGCAGCGCATGCCGGCAGCAGCGATAGACCGCGGTCAGGTCGACGCCGAGCACCCGCGCCCAGTCGTCCTCGTCGGTGTCGAGAAAGGCTTTCTCGAGGATCACCCCGGCGTTGTTCACCAGCAGGTCCAGCGGCCCTCCGGCGGCGATCGTCTCGAACAGGGCGGCAACCGCCTGTGGGTCGCTGACATCGGCCTCGACCGGGCGTATGCCGTGGGCCTGCAGCTCGCCGGCCGCGCTGTGCTGGCCGAGATGGTTGGCCCATACCGTTGCGCCGGCCGCCGCCAGGGCCAGCGCGGTGGCACGGCCGATGCCGGTCGCCGCGCCGGTGACCAGGGCCGTCTGGCCGCTGAGCTGGAGGTTCATCAGTGCATCACCTCGCCGTGGCTGACCGACAGCGCCTGCCCGGTCAGGGCAGCGGCCAGCGGCGAGCCGAGAAACAGAAAGGTCCCGGCCAGATCGGCCGGTCGCAGCAGTTCGGGAATCGCCTGCGCGGCCAGGATCACCTGCAGTTCGGCAGCCTCGCTGCGGCCGTGCTCGGCGGCCATGCTGCGCAGCGAACGCATCGCCGCCTCGGTAGCGATCCAGCCGGGGCATACGGCGTTGACGCGAATGCGCCGCGCGCCGAGTTCCCAGGCCAACGCCCGGGTCAGGCCGATCACCGCGTGCTTGCTGGCGACATAGGCGGAAAAGCCCGGCACGCCCTTCAGCCCCCAGATCGACGCCTGGTTGATCACGCTGGCGCCAGCGGCCAGGCGCGGCAGCAAGGCACGGGTCAGGCGCTGCATGGAGGCCACGTTGTTGTCCAGCAGCTCGGCCCAGCGGCGGTCGGCCTGCGTGCTCGCCTCGCCCAGCGGGGTCGGATATTCCACGCCGGCGTTGTTGATCAGCACATCGACCGTCAGCTCCTGCGCCGCCAGGTCGTCGGCGTAGGCCTGCACGGCGGCCAGATCGCCCAGGTCGAGCACCAAGGCGCGCGCCTGGACGCCCTCCGGCAGGGTGGCGCAGAGGCGGTCGAGCGCGGCGCCGTCACGATCGATCAGTTCCAGCCGCGCCCCGGCCTCGGCGAAAGCCTGCGCCAGGCCCTGGCCGATGCCACCGGCCGCGCCGGTCAGCACCAGCGTGCGACCGCGGTAATCGAGCGCATTCATCTCACACCGCCGTCAGAAAGGAGACGCCCACGGCGCCGTAGAAACCCTCGGCCTTGCCGGGGCCTTCGCCGACCACACCGTAGTCATCGCTGAGCACGCGCTTGAGGCGGTAGCGGTGGAACGGCCCGAGCAGCTGGCGCATCGGGATGACCTGGGCATACGCGCTGCCGTAGAGCTCCTCGTGCAGCCGCGGCAGGCGGTACCAGGGCGCCACCGGCTTTTCGTGATGGGCGTTGTGGTAGCTGAAGTTGAGCAGCAGCAGATTCAGCGCCGGCCAGCGCAGCGAAACGACGTTGCTGAAGGTGTTCTGCTGTTCGTAGCGGCGGTCGCGCGGCTTGTCGTCGGGCACGGCGCCCTCCTCCAGCACGGCGAAGGCATCGTAGGTGTGCTGGTAGGCATCGGCGAAGCGCAGCACGCTGAGCATGATCAGCCAGGCGAGCAGGTACAGCGCGAGCGCCTTCAACGAGACCAGCCCCATGACGGTGAACAGCAGGCCGCGCACCGCCAGGGTCAGCGCCACCTGCCGACGACGGGCGCGATGCTTGTCGTTGCCGGTGATGAACGGCAAGGCGATGACGTAGCCGTGCATGATCAGCTCGACCGCCGGGATGTAGGCCCATTCCAGCGCCAGCACCAGGCGCCGGACCCAGCCCGGGCAGGCCAGCAGGAAGGCCTTGCTGTCGAAGGTGATGACGTCGGCGCGGTCGACGTGGTGGCGCATGTGTTTCTTGCGCAGGTCCTGGAACTCGGCATAGCAGCTGCCGGCCATCCAGCTGCACAGGTTGCCGGCCCAGACGTTGTGGCGCGGCACGCTGAAGATGCTGCCATGGGCGAACTCGTGGATCAGGTAGGCGGCGATGATCATCGCGTGCGCCAGCAGCAGGGTGCCGAGCGCGTTCAGCCAGGCACTCCCGGCGAACAACAGGGCGATGCCGCCGACATAGCCGAACAGCGTGTAGCCGATGGCCAGGGTATTGGGCAGCCGGCCGTCGGCGTAGCGGAACAGCGACTTGGGCTTGGCGGTAGTGGTCATGACGGGCTCCGCAGGGGCCGACCGCAGCCGGCCCGGTCAGGGTTCACTGGACGAGCGCTTCGACGAAACGGGCGTCGTAGGTCTGGGTGAAATCCGGAATGGCCGGGATCTGGCCGTTGGCCTTCAGCAGCTTGGCGATGATCGCGCCGCTGCCGTGGAACGAGCTGGTGGCCTGCGAGGGTGCGAAGCTGGCCGGCATTTCCTCGAGGCTGAGGTTGTGTGCGCCGGCCATCTGCGCCTGCGCTTCGGCGGCGCTGACGCCAAGCACCTGGCCAATGATCTGCGCCGATTCCTCGGGGTGCTCGCGCATGTAGGCCAGGCCGTCGAGGTAGCCCTCGATCAGCGCCTGTATGGCCTCCGGCTTCTTGGCGATCATCGCCTCGTCGAACACCAGCACGTCGGTGATGAGGCCGGGGGCGTCCTTCGACGAGAACACCACCTTGAACTTGCTGCCGTCGCCCATGCCGAGGATCTGCGACACGTTCGGCTCGTAGGTCACGCCTACCGGCAGGCTGCCCGAGGCCATGGCGCCGGGAATGCCCTCCGGGGTCATGTTCACCGGGACGATGTCCTTGTCGCTCATGCCGTTCTGCTGCAGCGCGTAGGCCAGCAGGAAGTCCGAGGGCGACAGCGGGTTGAAGCCGACCTTCCTGCCCTTGAAATCGGCGACCGAGCCGACCGAGGCCTCGGCGACGATGGCATCGCCGCCGTTGGAGAAGTCGATGGGCATCACCACCCGGTGCTTGAGCCCCTTGGCGACCGAGGCGACCACCTGGTCGTAGGTCAGCATGCCGCCGTCGAGGGCGCGGCTGGCCAGCGCCGTGGGAATCAGCGCCGGATCGTTGAAGAACTGCAGCTCGACGTCCAGGCCATGCGGCTCGAACAGACCCTTCTTGTCGGCGACGTAGAACGGCCCGTAGCCGGCCCAGACCACGGTGCCGATCTTCATCGATTCGGCCGCCTGGCCGGCCAGTGGGGCAAGCAGGGTGCTGGCGGCCAGGGTGGCGCCGAGCAGGGCCTTGCGCAACGAGCGAAACGCGGAAGCTGACATGGACGTGACTCCTCACGGTGGAATGACAGGCACGGGATGACATCGCGTCTCCCGGGCTTTTATCCCGCCGTGTAGCCCGCATCCTTCGGGCCGGAGAACTCTCGGACCAGCGCCTGCGTCCTGCAGACCGGAACCCTAGTTCGCCTGGGTGTTGCTCCAGTGTGTGCCGTTACAAGCGGCGCGAGCGCGCGACTCATCCCGTTCACAGGGGACAGAGCAGCTTGCGTGCCATGTGCCCTGAAACGAGAGAAAGCCGCGGATATTCAAGAGGTTGCCGGCCGAAGCCGGCACGTCGACAGCTGGCCAGCGCTGCCGGGCGACGCCCCAATGGGGAGCCCGGCAGGAAAAAATGCCCCGTTTCGGCCGGCCTGCGGGCCGGTGCGCCGTCAGGCCGGTACCGGCACGTCCTCGCCGAGCAGCCCTTCGTGCTTGAGCGCCTGCCAGAACTCGGCCGGCACACGGGCCTGGTAGTAGCCCATGTACTGCGCCGGGCGCGCCGGGTTGGCGGTACCCGGAATGGTCGAGAGCACCGCCGGGTGCGCGAGGCAGAAGTGGATCGCCGCCGCGCGCAGGTCGACGCCGAAGCGCTGCGCGACCTGGTCGAGGCGCGCCTTGCGGTCGCGGATCTCGTCCGGGATGCGGTCGTACTCGAAGTGATCGCCGCCGGCCAGCACGCCGGAGTTGAACGGCCCGCCGACCACGATGCCGACACCACGCTCAAGGCAGCGCGGAAACAGGGTCTCCAGCGCCTCGCGGTGATCGAGCAGCGAATAGCGCCCGGCCAGCAGGAAGACGTCGGGGTCGGCCTGCTCCAGCGCCATGCGGCAGGGCTCGACGAGGTTCACGCCCAGGCCCCAGCCGCGGATCAGGCCCTGCTCGCGCATCTCGGTCAGGGCCTTGGCGGCGCCGCTCATCGCCTGCTGGAAGTAGTCGCGCCACTGCGGGCCCCACTGGTCTTCCGAGACGTCATGGATGAACACCACGTCCAGCCGATCGACGCCCAGGCGTTCCAGGCTGTCTTCGATGGAGCGGCGCGCACCGTCGGCCGAATAGTCCGGCACCCGCTTGTTGGGCAGCTCATCGACGAACGGTTTGGCGTTCTCCGGCGCGCTGGCCGGCTGCAGCAGCCGGCCGACCTTGGTGCTGAGCACGAACTCGTCACGCGGCTTGCCTGACAGCAGGCGGCCGAAGCGCTGTTCGGCCAGCCCGGCGCCGTAGTGCGGCGACACGTCGTAATAGCGAAAGCCGGCATCCCACGCGGCCTGCAGCGTGGCATCGGCGGTGGCCTCGCTGAGTGGGTGGAACATGTTGCCCAGCGGCGCGCCGCCGAGCCCGATCCGGGGCAGAGAAATTCGCATGCAAGCCTCCTCGCGAACGTCGAGCCGACAGGATGTCGGCCGCTTTCTCATCGGAGAAGCGCAGGCGCAGGGATGTTCCGGCGAGGCGACGGGAGCGATCACCCATCCGAGCGGGTGAACGATGACAAGGGGTGCCGAGTCGGAACAGATAGACCCCCTGCACAGGAGAGCCACCATGTTGAAGTTCCTCGGCAGCACCATCGGCATCATCTTTCTGATCGGCCTGATCGTGGTCATCGGCCTGTTCGCGCTGGTCTTCTGACGCGCCTGCAGTTGCCCCTGGGTCGTGGACAGTGCGTCGATCGGCCCAGGGGAACGCGCTCCCCGCCCCCGCCCTCCCGTGACTCGACCGATGCATTGGCCGCTGGCCCTGCTGCTGTCACTGCTCACCCTTTTTCAGACATTTCCCGCCGCCGCACAGGTGGACGATGGCCTGGCGACGGTGCGGCTCGACGGCCGCGCGCTGTTTCGCCTTGGCGGAACCGAAGACCTGGAGGCGCGCCTGCGGGCCCGGCAGATCGAGCGGCAACTGCTGACCGTGCTGGAAACGCCGCAAGGCATCAGCAGAGCACGCATCGCTGCGGCCGGGGAAAACGCCGCGTCGCGCCAGATCACCATGGCCGGTCGCGTGCTGATGCAGGTCACCAGGGAAGATGCCGAAGCCAACGGCATGGCGCTGGACGCGCAGGCGCGCGAGTGGGCGTCGATTCTCGAAACTGCGCTGGCGCAGGCCAGCACACGACGCACCTCCGAGCGGGCACGCTTCGTGACCGACGTGCGCGCCAGTGTCGATACCGCCTTCGCCAGGTTGCTCGAAGCGGCCATCAGCATCGTGCCGCGCGCCTTGGCGGCGTTGCTGGTGATCGGCGTGTTCTGGGCGTTGGCCGCAGGCGTGCGCGCAGTGGTCCGGATGATTTCCCGCCGCTTGATTCACGATCGGACGGTGGAGAATCTGATCAAGCAGGTCAGCTACTACACCGTCTGGCTGCTGGGCCTGATCGTCGCTGCCACCGCCTTTGGCCTCGAACCCGGCGCCCTGGCCACCGGGCTTGGGCTGACCAGCCTGGCATTGGGCTTCGCCCTGAAGGACATCCTGTCCAACTTCGTCAGCGGCTTGCTGATCCTCACCCTGCGGCCCTTCCAGCTCGGCGACCAGATCGTCATTGGCGAGACCGAAGGCACCGTCGAACGCATCGAACTGCGCGCCACGCAGATTCGCACCTACGACGGCCGCCGGGTACTGGTGCCGAATGCCGACACCTTCACTTCACGGGTCACCAACAACACCGCTGCGCCCGTGCGTCGTGGCCAGGTGGTCTGCTACCTCGGCTACGACGTCGAGCTGCAGAAGGTGCTGCGTGTACTCGAGGAGGCCACCCTGCGTGCCGAAGGCGTCATCGCCGAACCGCAGCCCTCGGTGGCCATCCGCGAGATGGGCCAGAGTGAACTCGCCTTCCAGGTGCAGTTCTGGTGCGACTCGCGCAGATCGGACTTCATGCTCACCGCGTCCCGGGTCAGGGCGAACCTGATCGACGCTTTGCGCGCTGCGGGAATCGCGCTGCCAGGCCCGGCTGTCCATCAGGTGGTGCTGCGAGAGGCCGGGCCAGCGCCGGACCAGGCCCTGCCGAGGCGCCGCCGCAGCGACGAAGGCTAGCGTGAGAACGGACGCGGCCGGTTCCGACCTGGCCGCCTGAGCGGTTCGCCCCTCGAGCCGCCGGCACCATCGAAGGCTGCGCGGGGCGCATCCGAACCGCATGCCGGTCGCCAGTCCCGCGCCTGCACCTCGCGCCCTCACAGTGAGCAGGGCGCGGGTGAGGTCTCTGGCTGTCTCACCCCCGTTGCGCCAGCCACGCCCGCCAGCCGCCGAAGCGGGTGATGTCCTCGGCGCCCTCCAGGCCGTAGCCCTCGCAGATGAAGCCGGTCTCCCAGCGCCCGTCGGCCAGCTCGACCTTGCCCAGACCGAGCGGCGCCGGGATGCCGGCCAGGAACGAGCCCAGCTCGGCGCTGGGGATTTCCCAGACTTCCACGCCGATCGCCGCACCGCCTTCGCTCACCCGGACCATGCCCGGGCGCAGCACCGGCCCGCCGGCCAGGGCATAGAGCCTGTAGGCCGGGGCGCTTTCGGTCGCCTGCAGCAGCCGGCCGCCGCGCTGGCGCAGCTGCCAGTTGAGCGGCAGGCCGTCCAGGTGCGCGCCGCAGACCACCACCTTGGCCCTGTCGTTACGCGCCAGGTTCTGCGGCGCGGGGGCGCTGATTGCGTTGCCGCCGACCAGCGTCAGGCCGGTCCGGCGCTGCAGCGCATCGGCCAGGCTCAGGAGGTACTGGTCGGTGAACACCCGGCCGAACAGGGTCACGCCCCAGGGCAGGCCGTTGCCCATGGTGCCGGCCGGCACCGCGACGGCGGCGTAGTCGAGCATGTTCATGAAGTTGGTGTAGTAGCCCAGGTCCGAGTTGCGCTTGACCGGCTCGGCGTGCAGCTCGGCCAGGGTCACCGGGCGCGGGTAGGCGGGCGTCAGCACGCAGTCGACCTCGGCCATGATCCGGTCGCAGATCGCCTTGAGCTGCTGCAGGCGGTATTGCGCCTGGAACAGCTGCACGGCGGTGGTGCCCGGGGCCTTTTCCAGTACCGCCCTGATGACCGGCAGCACGGCATCGGGCTGCTGCTCGATCAGCGCGCCGGCCACGCTGTAGCGCTCGGCGACCCAGGGGCCTTCATAGAGCAGGCGCGCGGCTTCGAGGAACGGCGCGAAGTCGATCTCCACCGGCTCGCCGCCGATGGCTTTCAGATTTTCGATGGTGGCGGCGAACAGCGCCGGGCTTTCCGGGCAGCCGAGAAACTCGGGGTTCTTTGGCACGCCGAAGCGGAAGGCCTGCACCTGGCCGAACGCCGAGCCGTCGTTCCACAGCGGGTTGGCGCGGCTGTACTCGTCGCGGGGGTCGAGCCTGGCGGTGAGCGCCAGCAGCCGGCTGGCTTCGGCCGCCGTGGCGGTGAAGAAGGTCACGCAGTCCAGCGTACGGCAGGCCGGCACCACCCCGGCGGTGGAGAGCAGCCCCTTGCTGGCCTTGAGCCCCACCAGGTTGTTCAGCGCCGCCGGCACCCGGCCGGAGCCGGCGGTATCGGTGCCCAGCGCAAACGAGCACAGCCCGAGCGCCACGGCCAGCGCCGAGCCGGCGCTGGAGCCGCCGGAGGGGTAGTCCGGGTGCACCGAGTTGCGGCATTCGCCGTAGGGCGAGCGGGTGCCGTTGAGGCCGGTGGCGAACTGGTCGAGGTTGGTCTTGCCCAGCGGCACCGCGCCGAGGGCGATCAGCTGCTCGATGATCGTCGCGCTGGTCTCGGGTGTGTAGGCGAAGGCCGGGCAGGCAGCGGTGGTGGGGACGCCGGCCAGGTCGATGTTGTCCTTGATGGCGAAGGGGATGCCGTAGAGCGGCAGCTCGGCGGGCGTCTTGCCGTCGAGCGCGGCCAGGTAGGGTTCGAGCTCGGCGGCGCTCAACAGGTGGATGAAGGCGTTGAACGCGCCGTTGAGCGAGGCCGCCTGCTCGCGCAGGGCGGCGATCAGCTGGCGCGGGGTGGTGGCGCCCGCTTCATAGGCAGTGCGCAGCGTGTCGAGGCGCAGGTCGAAAGTCGTGGTCATCTCATGTCCCTCGTAGGGTGGAAAACGGCGAAGCCTTTTCCACGCGTGTCGTTCCGGCCGGTCCGGTGGGTTCGTTGCCGGCCCGCTGGGCCGGTTGGTGGATCGGTGAAGCGCGATCCACCCTACGTTGCTTCGGCCCCGGTTGTTCCGGCTGGCGTAGGGTGGAAAACGGCGCAGCCTTTTCCACGCGCGTTGTTCGGGTCGGTCCGGTGGGCCCAAGTTCGTTGCCGGCCCGCTGGGCCGGTTGGTGGATCGGTGAAGCGCGATCCACCCTACGGTTGCTTCGGGTGCCGAGGGGCCTCACGCCTCCTCGATCACCACCACCCGCTGCCCGGCGCGGACCGGCGACCCGGGTTGGGCGCGGACTTCCTTCACGACGCCGGCGACCGGCGCGGTGAGCGGAATTTCCATCTTCATGCTCTCGAGGATCACCAGCACGTCGCCGGCCTCCACCCGCGTACCCTCGGCCACCGAGACCTGCCAGAGGTTGCCGGCGATGTGGCTGTCGATGCCGTGCTGGCCGGCGCCCAGCGGGGTGTCCTCGCCGAGGTCGGCGGCCACTTCCTCGCTCTCGAAATGCGCCTGCCCCGATTCGATCCAGCGCTGGCGCTCGGCGTCGAAGGCGGCGCGCTGCTGCTGGCGGAAGGCGTCGATGCCCTCGGCTTCGCGGTCGAGAAACGCCTGGTAATCGGACAGGCGCAGCTCGGTCTCCTCGATACGCAGTGGGTAGCGGCCCAGCGGGAAATCGCGGCGGATCCTCAACAGCTCCTCCGCCGAGACCGGGTAGAAGCGGATCTGGTCGAAGAAGCGCAGCAACCAAGGCTGGCCGCCGAAGGCCTCGACCGCGCGGTAGCGGTTCCACATCTGCAGGGTGCGGCCGACGAACTGGTAGCCGCCCGGGCCTTCCATGCCGTAGACGCACATGTAGGCGCCGCCAATGCCCACCGAGTTCTCGGCGGTCCAGGTGCGCGCCGGGTTGTACTTGGTGGTGACCAGACGGTGGCGCGGGTCCAGCGGGGTGGCCACCGGCGCGCCGAGGTAGACGTCGCCCAGGCCCATCACCAGGTAGCTGGCGTCGAACACGGTGTGGAACACCGCCTCGAGATTCGGCAGGTCGTTGATGCGGCGGATGAACTCCAGGTTGCTCGGGCACCAGGGCGCGTCCTTGCGCACCGTGGTCATGTACTTCTCGATGGCCAACTGGCAGGCCGGGTCGTCCCAGGACAGCGGCAGGTGGACGATGCGCGACGGCACCTTCAGATCCTGCGCGGCGCAGACCGCGTCCCACAGGCCAGCGACAGTCTCAAGCAGGTCGTCGAGCGGCAGCGTTTCGGGTTGGTAGTGCACCTGCAGCGAGCGGATGCCGGGGGTCAGGTCGATCACGCCTGACTCGAACTGCGCCATGGCTACTGCGCTTGCCGATGCTGCGTCAAAACTCGACTCGGAATGCTCATTTGCCACATGCAAACTCCGCTTCCTCGCCGAGTTTTTCCTTGCCTCGCCTGCGCTCGCTACGCCCTGACCCAGTCCGAACGCGCTTTCCATAGCCTGCATCAGCGCATGGCCGCGGAAGCGCAGCACCAGATCCAGCTCCGGCTGGCCGATTTCCAGCAACAGGTGGGTGTCACCGGAGAGGCGCGCGACCAGGCGGGTGTCGTCCTGGCCGAGGTCGAGGACGATGGGGGAGGTGAACGACGAGCTCATGGTCGTAGGAGCGAGCTTGCTCGCGAAGGATCCAGCTCCGAGCGTGTCAGGTTCGCGAGCAAGCTCGCTCCTACCAAAAGCAGGATCGGTGCATTCCTCGGCCAACGCCTTCGCCAAGGCCCGCGCCTTGGCCACATCCACCGGCACGAAGCGCACCTTGTCGCCGGCCTTGAGCTGGCCGAGCTGCCAGAGGTCGGCCTCGATGACCGTCACCGGGCAGACGAAGCCGCCCAGGCTCGGGCCGTCCGGGCCGAGGATGACCGGCATGTCGCCGGTGAAGTCCACCGCGCCGATGGCGTAGGGATTGTCGTGGATGTTGGACGGGTGCAGGCCGGCCTCGCCGCCGCTCTCGCGCACCCACTCGGGTTTCGGGCCGATCAGGCGCACGCCGGTGCGGCTGGAGTTGAAGTGCACTTCCCAGTCGGTGGCGAAGAAGCGCGCGATATAGCCTTCGGTGAAGTACTCCGGCGCGCCGTGGGGGCCGTAGATCACGCGAATCTCACGGACGGCAGGCAGCTCGCGGCACAGCTCGGCGGCCAGCGTGGCGCCCGCCGACGCATCGGTCAGCGGTGCCAGATGCAGCACATCCCCGGCACGCAGGGCGCGGCCGGCATGCCCGCCGAACTGGCCGAGGGTGAAGGTGCTCTTGCTGCCCAGGTAGTCCGGCACCTGCAGCCCGCCGCGCACGGCCAGATAGGACCGCGCACCGGCGCCGAAGAGGGTGCCGATGGCCAGGGTGCTGCCGGCCGGGACGAACAGCGCGGTGTTCATTGGTTGCGGCGCATCGTCGAGCTTCACCGGGATCTCGGCGCCAGTCACTGCCACCACCGCATCGGTGTTGAAGCGCAGGATCGGCCCGCTCATGGTGATCTCCAGCCCGGCGGCATCGGCCGGGTTGCCCAGCAGCGCATTGCCCAGGCGCAGCGCGCGGCTGTCCATCGGGCCCGACGGCGGCACGCCCACAGCCCAGTAGCCGAGGCGGCCGGGGAAGTCCTGCACGGTGGTCTGGGTGCCGGCAGTGATCACCTCGACGGTGGTCGCGCGGTAGGCGAGGCCTTCCAGGCAGCGGGTCCAGGCGTTGCCGCTGGCGAAGGGCGCGTCGGCGAGAATCTGCCGCAGGTAATCGCGGTTGGTCTCCACGCCGTAAAGGGTGGTGCCACCGAGCGCGGCGTCCAGCGCGATGCGGGCTTCTTCGCGGCTCGGCGCCCAGCTGATGAGCTTGGCGATCATCGGGTCGAAATAGGGCGGGATCTCGCAGCCGGCCTCGACCCAGGTGTCGATGCGCAGGGCCTGGCCGTCCGCCGACGGGAAGTCCACGGCGGTGAGCAGGCCCGGGCTCGGCTGGAAGTCGCGGCCCGGGTCCTCGGCGTACAGGCGCGCCTGGATGGCGTGGCCGCTCGGCTTGAGACTATTCACCAGCTCGGCCAGCGGCGCCAGCTCGCCGGCGGCCAGTTCGATCATCCAGCGCACCAGGTCGACGCCCCAGACCTGCTCGGTGACGCCGTGCTCCACCTGCAGGCGGGTGTTCACCTCGAGGAAGTAGAAGCGCTGGGCTTCGGCGTCGTAGACGAACTCGACGGTGCCGGCGCTGCGGTAGCTGACCGCCTTGGCCAGGGTGATCGCCGCCGCGCAGAGTTCCTCGGCCATGCCGGCCGGCAGGTCTGGCGCCGGGGTTTCCTCCAGCACCTTCTGGTTGCGCCGCTGCACCGAGCAGTCGCGCACGCCGAGGGCAATCACCTCACCCTGGCCGTCGCCGAACACCTGCACCTCCAGGTGGCGGGCGCGCTCGATGTATTTCTCGATGAACACGCCCGAATCGCTGAAGTTGTTCTGCCCCAGGCGCTTGACCGCCTCGAAGGCCTCGGACAGCTCCCCGGCATTGCGGCATACGCGCATGCCGATGCCGCCGCCGCCGGCGGTGCTTTTCAGCATCACCGGGTAGCCCACCTGCTCGGCTGCGCCGAGGGCATCGGCGAGGCTGTCGAGCAGCTCGGTGCCTTCGAGCATCGGTACGCCGTGCTGCTTGGCCAGGGCGCGGGCGGTGTGCTTGAGGCCGAACACCCGCAGTTGCTCGGGCGTCGGGCCGACGAAGGCGATCCCGGCGGCTTCGCAGGCTTCAGCAAAGGCGGCGTTCTCGGAGAGAAAGCCATAGCCGGGGTGGATCGCCTTGGCGCCGGTCTGCCGGGCAATGCCGAGGATCTTATCCACCACCAGGTAGGTGCTGGCGGCCGGGCCGTCGCCCAGGCTGTGGGCTTCGTCGGCCTGCTGCAGGTGCAGGCTGGCGGCGTCGGCCTCGGAGTAGACGGCCACGCCTTTCACGTCCAGGGCACGCAGCGTACGCAGGATGCGGCAGGCGATGGCCCCGCGGTTGGCGATCAGGAGTTTGTCGAACATTCATTAACCCTCGGAGGGCTGGGCGGGCCGTCCCGCCTTTATTCGTTCAGTACCCCCGGCCGTCCGGAGGTTGAAATGCGCATTTGGGGCCGCGCGGCGATCCGCTTTAGCGCACCAGCGCGCGCTTGCATGGCCTGCGGTGGGCTGAAGCCCACCGCGCATACAGCCCGGCACGCGCCTGCAGCAGCGGCAGCAGGTAGCGGCGAAGCAGCGGCATCAGGCCCATACCAGCACCTCGGCGGGGGTCGGGTTCCAGCCGTTGCAGGGGTTGTTCAGCTGCGGGCAGTTGGAGATCAGCACGATCACGTCCTGCTCGGCCTTGAGCTCCACGTACTTGCCGGGCGCGGAGATGCCGTCGGCAAAGGTCAGGCCGCCTTCGGGCGTGACCGGCACGTTCATGAAGAAGTTGATGTTGGCGCCGATGTCGCGCTTGGTCAGGCGCCCGTCGTGCAGGCTGGCGCGCAGGAAGTTGTCGCGGCAGCTGTGCATGTAGCGCTTGTCCAGGGCGTAGCGCACCACGTTGCTCTCCTGCGCGCAGGCCCCGCCGAGGGTGTCGTGGCGGCCGCAGGTGTCGGCGACGATGGTCAGCAGCGGGTTGCCCAGGTTGGAATAGAGCACTGTGCCGGTAGTGAGGTACACGCGGTTCTGCCGGCGCAGGGTGCGCTGCGGGTCGTAGCGCTCGCGCGGGTTCCTGGCGCTGAAGAACAGGGTGTCCACCGCCTGGTTGCCTTCGAGATCGAGCAGGCGCAGGGTCTGCCCGGCCTCTACTTCGAACAGGTACGGCTCGCCGGCCGGGATCACGTGGCGGAAGGCGGCGGTTTCGGGGTGCAGGCTGCTTTCGGTAAGCGTCATGGTCGGTCTCCTTCAGGCTGCTGCGCCAGCAGCCCGGCAGTACAGGATGTGCTGCCCGCGAATCGCGTGCGATTCGGCGGGAGCCTGTCGCGGACACGTGCCGCGACAGGCGTCGCATGGGCGGTTCAGGGACGAACCGCTCATGCCAGATAAAGCCGTTCGGTGTTATGGAAGGCACGGCCGTTTTCCGGGCGCGAGGTGCGGCAGAGCACGCTGATGCCGTCGCTCGCCACCTGCTGCCAAGTGAGCCGGACCGGCTTGGGCGCGTACACCGGGTTCGGGTCCATCGGGTGCTGCAGGGCGGTGAGGATCACCAGGGTGTCCATCGGCGCGTACAGCTCGACGTAGTCGCCGGCCTGGCTGTTGCCCGGCTGGAAGGCGAAGGCGCCGTCGGCGGTGACGTCCACCCGGCTGAACAGGTTGAGCACCATCAACAGGTCCTGCAGGTTGAGGTCCCACTTGCCCATCTCGACGAGCAGGTTGTCCACGCCGTTGCGAAAGAAGGCATTGCGCAGTTCCTGGTAACGCCCTTCGCCGTACTTCTCGGCGACTTCCTCGGCGTTGAGCACGCCGCCAAAGCTGTCGTGCCAGCCGCAGGTATCGGCCGTGATGGCGGCCAGTACCCGCCCCATGTCCGAGTACAGGCAGTGGCCGGCGGTCAGTTTGGCGGTGTGCTGGCCCTTGAGGGTGTCCGGCAGGTTGAGGCGTTCGCTCTTCTCATGGGCGTTGAGCAGCATGACGCTGACGTTGGCACCGCCTTCGAGGTCGGTCAGGCGCAAGAGCTGGCCGCGCTTGAGCACGAAGGAGGTATGGCCGCCACCAGGGACGGTTTCCTCGTAGAGGGTCGGGCGCAGGCTGAGGCAGGCACTCATGGATCAGGCTCCTTGCAGGGCGGGTTGCAGGCTGCCGGCAACATGGCTCGGCAGCGTCTCGACGGCGGCGCGTGCGGCGCGGCGGTCTTCATTGAGCGGGATGTCGTAGGTCACCCGGGCGCCATAGGCACCGGGGGCATGGGGGTCGAGGCGGGGCTTGTCGAACACCAGGATGCGGGTGCCGAGCGTGAAGCCTTCGGCGAGGTCGTGGGTGACCATGAACACGGTCAGCCGGGTCTCGTTCCACAGCTCCAGCAGGAGGGCATGCATGTCCTTGCGGATGCCCGGGTCGAGGGCACCAAAGGGTTCGTCGAGCAGCAGCACGCGCGGCTTCATCACCAGCGCCTGGGCAATCGCCAGGCGCTGCTGCATGCCACCGGAGAGCTGCGCCGGGTATTTGGCCAGCGCATGGCCGAGGCCGACCTTCTCCAGCATCGCCGCCGCCTCGTCACGCGCCCGGCGCTTGGCGCCACCCAGCAGGCGGCCGAGCAGCGGGGCGTTGGGTAGCTCCAGGCCGAGGGCGACGTTGTCCAGCACGGTCAGGTGCGGGAACACCGAGTAGCGCTGGAACACCACGCCGCGGCTGGCATCCGGTTCGTGGGCGATCGGCGCGCCGTCCAGCAGGATCTCGCCACGGCTGGGGCGCTCCTGGCCCAGCAGCAGGCGCAGGAAGGTGGACTTGCCGCAGCCGGAGGCGCCGACCAGGGTGCAGAACTCGCCTTCGGCGATGGAGAGGTTCAGGCGTTCGAGGACCACCTGGTCGGCGTATTGCTGCCAGACGTTCTTCACTTCAATGAAGGGCTTGGAGTCGCCTACTCCGCGAGCCCCTGGCTGCGTTGCGCGGTGCGCGCGATCCTCATCGACTGCCTGTCCACTCCGGTCGCTGTGCTTCGGGCGCCTTGCCAAGGACTCGCTCGCGACGGCTCCGCTTTCGTTACGGCTCATGCCTTGGCTCCTTCGTACCAGGGGAACAGCGTCCGGGTCAGGCGGCGCAGGGCGTAGTCCATCGCCCAGGCGAGCAGCGTGATCCAGGCGACGTAGGGCAGGATGACGTCCATCGACAGGTAGCGACGCACGAGGAAGATGCGGTAGCCGAGGCCGTCGGTGCTGGCGATGGCTTCGGCGGCGATGAGAAACAGCCAGGCCGAGCCGAGCACCAGGCGCAGCGCGATGAGCAGGCGCGGCAGCAGCTGTGGCAGCACCACCCGCAGGATCAGCGTCCAGGTGTTGGCGCCGAGGGTCTGCGCCTTGATCAACAACTCGGCCGGCAGCTGGCGGGCCTGCTGCTCGAGGTCGCGCGCCAGCACTGGGGTGATGCCGATGACGATCAGCATCACCTTCGACAGCTCGTCCAGGCCAAAGACGATGAACAGGATCGGCAGGATCGCCAGCGGCGGCACCATCGAGAGCACCGTCAGCAGCGGTGACAGGGCGGCACCGAACAACGGTAGCGTGCCGGCCAGCACGCCCAGACAAAGCCCGGCCAGTGCGGCAATGCCCAGGCCCATGCCCAGGCGCTTGAGGCTGGCGAGCGTGTCCTGCCAGAGCAGGTAATCGCCGCTGCGCTTGTCCGGGGTGAAGGCCATGCGCTCTACCGCATCGGCCATCTGCTGCATGCTCGGCAGGAGCTTGTCGCGCGGGTTCTCGGCCAGACGCTGCGCGGAGCTGCCCAGGTAGAGCATCAGCAGCAGGGCGAACGGCAGGACGGCCAGCATCATCCAGCCCGGGCGGCCGGGGTGGCGGTTGATCAGGCGCATGGTGTGTTCCCTCGGCTGAGGGAGAGACGAACCGCGGTGTCGTCCGGGCCGCTGGGCGCGGCGGGGCGCAATGCCGGATGGCAGGTCTGGTTCATGTAGGACTCCCTCCAGTTTTTCGAGACAGGGCGGTAGGAGCTGCGGGTGCTTGCACGCAGTTCTCCCGGGCTTTTATCCCGCCGTGTAACCTCGCTGGAGGTCGCCAACTCTCGGACCAGTCACTCGCCAGGCGAGCCGGAACCCTAGTCGGCCATTTTTGAGCAATCTGGCTCATCCGTGAGCAGCAGCTCCCTGCACCCGGAGCTTTGCAATGCCGGTGCCAGTTCCCGCGCACTCGCCGCAAAGCCGCATGGCGCCCGGCGCGCAGGCGTTCGGCGCGGCCCCTCGCAGTCGCCGCCAGACACGGCGAGCGCACCACAGAGGTGCATCGCTGCTTCATGACGGCTCAGCGGTAACGGGAAACGGAGCGGGCTAGTTGGCCTGCAAGGCCAGTGCGCTGTCGCGGCGAACCTTGCGCTCGTTGCCGAAGCGCCGGGTCAGGCCGATGCGGTCGAAGTGCTCGAGCAACTGGATGCTGCGCTTGCGGCCCAGGCCGATACGGTCACGAAAGGCGGCGGCTCGGATCACCCCCTGCTGCGCCTCCAGTTCGAGCACCGTAGCGGCCAGCTCGCGCAGCGTGTGCTCGGGGTAGAACAGGTCCTTCACCACCTGCTGCAGCTGGCCAAGGCGCGCCAGCTTGCGCAGCAGCAGGCGCATCTGCGCTTCCTCCACGCCAAGCTCGCGGGCCAGGTCGCGTACCCAGGGCGGGTCGAAGCGCCCGGCTTCCAGCTGCGGCCAGAGCCGCGCGCGCAGCGCTTCTTCGGGCTCGCTCAGGCGCACCTGGTGATCGGGCAGGTGCAGCCAGGGGCCGCTGGCGGCCACCCGACCGTCGGCCAGCGCCTGCTCCAGCAGGGCGATGAACACCGGTCGCTCGAGCGCGGCGAAGGCGTAGCGGCGCAGGCGGTCGCGGTCCGGGCCGAGTTCGTCCGGCTGCGCCTCGTGGAAGCGCCCGAGGGCGGCCACCAGTTCCTCGCCAAGCGCCTGCCAGCGGGGTGCGTGGAATAACCGGGTTCCGCCGCGCGTTGCGACCGGCAGGGCCGTCTGCGGCAATTGCCAGCCCGCGCTTGGCCGGTTGAACTGGCGCTCCAGCGCCGCCGGGTCGAGGCCGTTGAGGCTCTGCGCCAGCAGGGCCGGCAACGCCTGTTCCAGCTGCTCGGCGGCGAGCGCCTCGAGCTGCGCCAGGCGTGCCTCGCGGCGGCGGTTGCGCGGCGGCGCGAAGGGATCGAGCACGCGCCCGCCGCCAAGCGTGCGCTGCGCAGACTGGTCGCGCAGCACGATGCGATCACCATGCACCGCATGCACCGGCGCGTTGAGCTGCAACTGCACGAAGGCCGTGGCGCCCGGTGCCAGCTGCTCGCCGGCCAGCAGGGCGACGCGGCCGGTGACGTCCTGGGCGCCGAGGTGCACATGCACCGGGGTCCAGTGACGCAGTTCGTGCGCTTCACCGGCAAGCAGGCTGAATTCGACTTCGATGCGCTGGGTCGGCGCGTGCAGCCGCGGCTGCAGCAGCCAGTCGCCCCGGCGAATCTGCTCGACGTTCAGCCGCTCGCCGGCCAGGTTCAGTGCCACGCGCTGACCGGCATGGGCCTCGCCGGCCTCGCGGTTCTGCGCGTGCAGGCCGCGCACCCGCACGCTGCGCCCGCTGGGGCTGAGCAGCAGCTCGTCGCCGACCTGAACGCGCCCGGCGAAGGCGGTGCCGGTGACCACCACACCCGCGCCGGTGACGCTGAAGGCGCGGTCGATGGCCAGGCGGAAGTGGCCGTCGTCGCGCCGCGCGGCCGCCCTGCCCGCCTCGGCGACCAGCGCCGCACGCAGGGCCTCGACACCTTCGCCGGTGAGGCTGGAGACGGCGAAGATCGGAGCCCCGGCCAGGGGTCCGGCGGCCAGCAGGCCTTCGACCTGTTGCCGGACGTGCGCAATGCGCGACGCCTCGACGCGGTCGATCTTGCTGATCGCCACCAGCGCACGGCGGATGCCGAGCAGTTCGACGATCGCCAGGTGCTCGCGCGTCTGCGGCATCACGCCGTCGTCGGCGGCCACCACCAGCAGCACGCAGTCGATGCCGCTGGCACCGGCCAGCATGTTGTGGATGAAGCGCTCGTGGCCGGGCACGTCGATGAAGCCGGTGAGCGCGCCTTCGCCGAGGTCGGCATAGGCGTAGCCGAGGTCGATGGTGATGCCGCGCTCGCGCTCCTCGCGGCGGCGGTCGCC
>ERZ1673962.468-NODE-468-length-27984-cov-3.971750_pt1 | contig 27984 bp, 30 predicted proteins | sample MGYA00580188_ERZ1673962 | MGnify/ENA primary metagenome ERZ1673962 (study PRJEB41334, sample SAMN05608104) | rock metagenome | biome: terrestrial subsurface; feature: shale formation; material: shale | place: USA: Pennsylvania ... | reverse complement strand
TGTGCGCGAGCGGTGGCTGGCGGTTTTGGCCCGGGTTCACCCGGAGTATGAGGCGGGCGTTCGGGCGGAATTGGTCAAGCTCGACACCTGAACCGCCGCACAGGCCTGACAAAAACTTGAAAGGGTCGGACAGAGTTCGGCTCTTTATTTTTGCGAAAAAATGCCCATCTAAAAGGAGTGAACAGGACAGACTGACCAGAAAAGGACAGCACCATGATCCGCATAGACACGCTGAATGACACCGCCCTCTCTGTGACCCTTGAGGGCAAAATCACCAGTGACGATATCAAGGTCGTCGAGACCGCGCTTGAACCTATATTGCAACGACCTGCGCCCTATGGGTTGATGGTGGATTTGACGGGATTTTCCGATTTCACGGCGGGCGCTTTATTCGAAGATTTTCGCTATGAAATGTCCTTGATCCGTCGCTGGAACGATTTTCATCATATGTCCATCGTCACCGACCGCAACTGGGTTGGCACCTGGGTCGGGATGATACAGCCGCTGTTTCCCAAAATCGAAATCAAGCTTTTTGGCCCCGACCAACGCGCCGAAGCGCGGGCTTTTGCGGCCAGTGTGGCCTCTGCGCCGACCGCCTAAAACAGTGCCTTACACCAAGAAACGCGCCAGTGGCGCGTTTCTGTGTTTTCACGTGATTGGCTAAATTGCTCCACTGAAGCGATTTTTAACGCCAATCACCCAATAAGATTCGAATATCCGGCCTGATCGTAATGCACCTTGAGTCGCTGAAGCGCGATGCGCAGGACGATTTTGCCTGAGCGCGCCGACCAGCCCATGCGCTTTTCCGCCTGCTCCATGCCTTCCAGATAGCAACAGCACCGCAACGCCACATCGCCAAGCCCCGGCCCAAGATCGGCCAAAGCCGCGGCCACGCGAGCCTTGGCGGACTCGGGGCCAAAGCCCTTGGAATCACCGGAAAATTCGCCGCGCCCGCCCCCCGTAAGGAAGCGATCCCAATTCTGCGCCACACGCGGCCCCATTTGTGCCAGCTCAAAATCCTCGCGCAACCGCTCAGCGGCGGCCACCAGATCAGGTGGCAAAAACGCCTCGCCGCCTTTGTCGCGCCGCCGCGACAGGACCATCACCGGGCTTTCAGCCGCGTTGTAACGAATGCGTTTGGGCCTGTCGTCCGCGAGCGTCGGCTCATCACGAAACGCCCAATCGCAGTGTTGATCGCCAAATTTCATCGGCGCTTCGGCAAACCCGGCTCGCGCGCTTTCGTCTTCGGCCAAAAACCGGCGCAACGCGGCGCGGCCCGCGGCGGTGATCGTGTAGCGGGTGATTTTGCCCTTGGCCTGCGCCGTGATCCAATCCTTGAGCGCCATCGCCTGCGCAATCGGGCGATCCAGAACGGCGGTGCGTGCGGTGCGCCCATCCGGCAGATCCCGCACCACCACGGCCTTTTCCATATCTTTCGCCACAGCCAGACAAGCCCCCGGCTCGGACAAGCGCCGCAGGATGCGCCGCGCTTCGCGGGCAATGGTGGCGTCATCTGGCGGGGTCTGCCCGTCTGCGTGATCGAACGGCGTTTGGTCTGTCATCGTGTCCATGTCCTTCGCTGGGGGCTTAGGGCAACCTGCGCCATGAAACGGAACTGTGTCTTTCGGAGTGAGACGGCTAAGGGTGGTCAAGGCTTCATCGATCAACGGGTCGTCGCGTTTTTGTTCCACTTTGCGCACCTGACGCATCACGGTTGAGGGGGCACAGCCACCCTTTCGGGCCAATTCGCGAATGGTGTCGCCCGTCTCTGTATGCGCAAGATATCGTTGCGCCTCCTGAGGCACCCATTTCGGTAAGGGCCGCCCCTGTGCAGATGGATATTTCCCGTTGTCCAACATTGTTCCCCCAAGTTCACTCTTCAGCATTGTTTCTATTTTAGACACAGTCAGATTGGGAGCCTTCACCAATCCACAGGATATCCACTGGCTTTGCACAGATTATCCCACAAATTACCCCGAATCTGACCACAACCATGAGTTGCATTGGTTACCTAAACGTTAATTGTTTCCTGTTTTGATATTATCGTTTCCAACTCATAAACAACCGAGCAAAGGACCGTTCGCATTGCGGAAACAATGCGCAACACACGCTTAGGTTGTGCCAGAGTGATGAAGAACCGTGATGCCGGGGCCGCATGTCCAACACAGACATCCCTCAAAAGCGCGGGCATTCATGCAACAGGAGACCATGATCATGAACGATGTCACAACCCTGCTCAACACGCTGCGCCGCCCTCGCCTTTTGATCCGCGCCGCCCGCTTTGGTCTCAATGATTACAACCGAAACCGCGACCTGAAACGGGTCATGCGCACCGCCAATGCCCCGTCGCCAGCGCGCGCCGTGTCCTCTTTGATCGAGGAAGAAGCCAAGATCGAAGAGACCCGCCGCTCGGGCGACGCCGCCTATAATGTGACACGCCATGTCGAAGTGTTGATCGCGCTCATGGGCGAGGCCCGGCTTTTGCCGCGCGAACAAACCGCCGCCTGAACCTGATTTGAGCGCCCCGCCCGGGCGCCAATGCCCCCCGTTTCCGCCATCTCTGTTTTAAGATTCACAGGGGCCGAAACGGGGGGCTCTTTTGTGTAAAATGATCCGCGCACCACAGCAAAGTTCCGCAAGCTGCAAAATCCACACGCATTCCATGTCGATTGGGCACATATGGCGGCAATCCATCTTGCCACAGAGGCGGAGCTGCGGGTAAAGGCATGTCATGACTCAAGTGATCCATGACCGCCTCCTCATCATCGACTTTGGCTCTCAGGTGACGCAGCTCATTGCGCGTCGTCTGCGTGAGTTGAATGTCTTTTGCGAAATTCACCCCTATCAAAACGTCACCGAGGCGTTGCTGAAAGAGATTGCGCCGAAAGCGATCATCTTTTCCGGCGGCCCGGATTCGGTGATGCGCGAGGGCAGCCCGCGGCCGCCGAAAGCGGCCTATGATCTGGGTGTACCGATTTTGGGCATTTGCTATGGCCAGCAGGTGATGATGCATGACCTGGGCGGCCGGGTCGAAGCGGGCGAACATGCGACCGCCGAATTTGGCCGCGCCTATGTGACGCCGACCGAGACCCGCCCGGAGTTTTTGAACGGCTGGTTCATGGATGGCACGGGCAAAGAACAAGTCTGGATGTCGCATGGCGATCACGTCGCCGAAATAGCCCCCGGCTTTGAAGTCTTCGGCACCTCCCCCGGCGCGCCTTTTGCGATCACCGCCGATCTTGAGCGAAACTTCTACGCGGTGCAGTTCCATCCCGAAGTGCATCACACGCCGAATGGCGCGACGATTTATGAGAATTTCGTCCGGCTTGCGGGCTTTACCGGCGACTGGACCATGGGCGCCTACCGTGAGGAAATGATTGCGAAAATCCGTGAACAGGTGGGCGACAATCATGTGATTTGCGGTCTGTCCGGTGGTGTTGACAGTTCGGTCACCGCGATTCTGTTGCACGAAGCCATTGGCGAGCAACTGACCTGTGTATTCGTCGATCACGGGTTGCTACGCCTCAACGAGGCCGAGCAAGTCGTCAAAATGTTCCGCGACAATTACAATATCAAACTGATCCATGCCGATGAGTCTGACCTGTTCTTGGGCGAGTTGGAGGGCGTTTCCGACCCTGAAACCAAGCGCAAGATCATCGGCAAGCTCTTTATTGACGTGTTCCAAAAATACGCCAATGAGATCAAGGACGCGAAATTCTTGGCCCAGGGCACGCTTTACCCGGATGTGATCGAATCTGTGTCCTTCTCGGGCGGCCCCTCTGTGACGATCAAATCGCACCACAATGTCGGCGGTCTGCCGGAAAAAATGGGGCTGAAACTGGTCGAACCGCTGCGTGCCTTGTTCAAAGACGAGGTGCGCGCGCTGGGGCATGAGCTGGGCCTTCCGGCCTCCTTCATCGGTCGCCATCCCTTCCCCGGTCCGGGCCTTGCGATCCGCTGCCCCGGTGAAATCACCCGCGAAAAACTGGCAATTCTGCAAAAAGCCGATGCGGTTTACATCGACCAGATCCGCAAACACGGGCTCTATGACGAGATTTGGCAGGCTTTCGCCGCAATCTTGCCGATGCGCACCGTCGGCGTGATGGGCGACGGGCGGACCTATGATTTCGCGCTCGCCTTGCGCGCCGTGACCTCGGTCGATGGCATGACGGCGGATTACTATCCGTTCAGCCATGATTTCCTGGGCGAAACCTCGACCCGGATCATCAACGAAGTCAAAGGCATCAACCGCGTGTTTTATGACTGCACCTCGAAGCCGCCGGGCACGATCGAATTGGAATAAGCCCCCGCAGGCACGCGATAAAATCACAAAGGCGCTCTTTGGGGCGCCTTTTCTTTTGCCAAGCCGCCTCAAGGGCGGGTATTGCACTGGGGATCAACTGGGAGGGGACGATTTTGGCAAAAGTCATGTTGACAGGAACGATGCGCTGTAAGCCGCATGAGGTCGACAGTGTTGTGGCGCTTTTGCCCCGGCACCACCGTCTGAGCGAAGCCGAACCGGGGTGTTTGTCCTTTGAGCTTTGGCAGGACGAATTGGACCCGTGTTGTTTTCATGTCAGCGAAGTGTTTCGCAGCGAGGCCGATTTTGCCTCCCATCAAGACCGCACCCACAGCTCAGATTGGGGCCGCGTCACCCAACATATGACCCGAGATTTCAATAAGAGAGTGCTATGACCCACGCGCAAACGCACCCGATCCGCGCCGCCTTTTGGATGATGGGCGCGGTGTTCGGGTTTTCCTCCATGGCCGTGGCCGGGCGCATGGTGTCGGCCAACCTCGATACCTTTGAAATTCTGGGCTATCGCTCTCTGTTCGGCCTGATGATCGTACTGCCCGTCGCGATACTTCAGGGCCGCCTGTCCGAACTCAGACCGCGGTCTTTGCCGCTCCACATCGGTCGAAATCTGGGCCATTTTGCCGGTCAAAACCTTTGGCTCTTTGCCCTGACATTGATCCCATTGGCGCAGCTTTTCGCGCTGGAATTCTCCTATCCCATTCTCGTGGGCTTAGGTGCCACCGTGTTTTTGGGCGAAAAAATGACCCCGACCCGCGCCTTGGCAGCACTGATGGGCTTTGCCGGCATCCTGATCGTGGCCCGTCCATTTGGCGCGGACGGTCTGTCCATCGGCCTGTTCGCCGCCATGGCCTGTGCCCTTGGATTTGCCACCTCGGCCCTGTTCACCAAACAACTCACCCGCACCGCAAACGTGTCGATTCTTGCCATCATGTTCTGGATGGTGACGCTGCAACTTTTGTTTGGATTTGTCTGCGCCATGATGGACGGCTCCGCCGCCTGGCTCACGCTCACGGACCTGCCTTGGGTCATCTGGATCGCTCTGGCCGGGCTTGGCGCGCATTTTTGCCTGACCAAAGCGCTCAGCCTCGCCCCCGCATCCATCGTCACGCCAATAGACTTTCTGCGCCTGCCTGTGATCGGCGTGGTCGGAATGCTGCTCTATGGGGAAAGCCTTGATATTTTTGTTTTTATCGGCGCAGGCATCATTTTTGTCGCCAATTACATCAACATCCTCTCCGAGTCCCGTCGCACAGCGACATGGCTCGCGTGATCACGCTGTTGCAGCGCCGCAAGGGGTCATTTTAAAACTATGACGCGGCGTCAGAATTGCTTGAAATTTCGCACAGGCTTAGGCTGAAATCACAACATGTGCGGCAAATCGCGCAACGACTTCACAAAACAGTGACAACACCACTGAACCACCACAGAACCACCAGATCGACAAAATAAAACCGTGTCGGCACCACTACATAAAGGAAACGCGCCCAGGGCTCGTTTAGGGATGGAGACTATGAAAAACACATCAATTTTGGCATTGGCCTGTGCGGTCACCGCGACAGGCGCATTTGCAGGCGGGATCGACAGGTCCGGTCAATCCATAGCGCCGATCTTTGAAGATGGCAGCTATTTGGAATTCTCGTTTGGGAGCGTGAGCCCAACGGTATCGGGCGTTCAGACCGGCACCTATAATGATGGCACGACGGTCGTTCCGGGCTTGGGTCAGTCCTCGGGCAACATGGTCGAGTCATACACATCCGTCGGTGCCGCCTATAAAACCGACCTAAATGACAAATTCAGCGTTGCGTTGATTTTTGACCAGCCTTTCGGAGCTGACGTCAATTATTCCTTCGCGGACTCCCCCGCGCCCTACGCCTATACTGGTTCCACAGCTTCGATCGATTCCAACAGCCTGACTGCAGTGCTGCGCTACAAAATCAACGACCGCATCTCGGTTCTTGGTGGTGTGCGTGAAGTGACCTCTAAGGGCAAAGTTGCGCTGTCCAACGGCTATACGATGAACACCACCACAGAAACCGATTGGGGCTATGTGATTGGTGCGGCCTACGAGATCCCCGACATCGCCCTGCGCGCGGCTCTGACCTATAACTCTGAAATCACCCATGATTTCACCACGACCGAGAACGGCGGTTTTGACAGCCCGATGGAAACCCGCCTGCCGCAGTCGGTCAATCTCGATTTTCAAACCGGGATTGCCGCAGATACGCTGTTGATGGCCTCTGTGCGTTGGGCCGAATGGACCGCGTTCGACATTTCGCCAACCGGCTATGTCGCCAGTGCGGGCGATGCGCTTGTCGATTACGACGATGACACGATCTCCTACAGCTTGGGTGTTGGGCGCCGGTTCAATGACAAACTGAGCGGTTCCATCATGGTCGGCTATGAAAAATCCACCGGCGGCTATTCCGGCAACCTCGGCCCAACCGATGGCTACGCCTCGCTGGGTCTTGGCCTGAAATATCAGATCACCGAGCAAACCGCGATTTCGGGGGGCGTGCGCTACGTTTGGATCGGCGATGCCGAAACCGAAAACCCAACGGCACCGGGCACCACATTTGGTGAGTTCACAGGCAATGACGCCACCGCGTTTGGCATCAAAATTTCGCACTCGTTCTAATCTGCGGGTCGAACAACCTGTAAAGATGGATGTTTCAAAGGCCCCGCCCCTCCGCGGGGCCTTTTCATATGTATCTAATGCTTCTGATCACATTTCGTGATCCTCTTTTACACAAATTCCGGTTTGCCTGCGCACCTGCCCTCCGCCATGGTCCGCACAGATCGACACCGTCCCGACGGGACATCCACAGGACACATCTCATGGCCCCGCAAAAAACCATTTCCGCCGCCGCATGGCTTGGCCTGGCCGCCATGGGTTTGCTCTGGGGCGGGTCTTTCCTGTCTGTCGCGCTGTTGATCCGCGAGTTGCCAATCTATTGGGTCGTCGCCGGACGCGTCACCATCGCGGCGCTGGTGTTATGGTCCTATGTGCTGATCAAAGGCCTGCCGGTCCCGCCAATGCGCCACTATCTATGGCGTTTCATCGTCGTCGGTTGCCTGACCTCCGCCCTGCCGTTTCTGTTGATCACCTGGGCGCAACACCGCATTCCCTCGGGACTTGCGGGCATTCTCAACGCCTCCACCGCGATTTTCGGCGTGCTCTTTGCAGCGCTGTTTTTTGCCGATGAAAAGCTCGGTCTGCGCAAAGGTGCGGGGGTGATTTTGGGCGTTTTGGGCATTGTCACCGTGATCGGCCCGGACGCGCTTCATGCCTTTGATCTGACCTCTCTGAGCCAATTGGCGATGATCGCGGCAACAATTTCCTATGGCCTGTCCAATGTCGTTGGCCGCAGGCTTTTGGCCGATCTCAAACCGCAAGTTGCCGCCGCCGGGATGCTGTCGGGTGCCGCCGTGTTTGCCCTGCCCGTGGCGATTGTCACCTCCGGTCCGCCGCCGATGTCGCTGATGCCGTCCACATGGGGCGCGCTTTTGTACCTCTCGGTGATGGCCACAGGTGTGACCTATTTGATCTACTACCGTGTGCTCAAATCGGCGGGTGCGGGCAACACCTCGCTGACCACGTTGATCGTCGCCCCGGTCTCGATCGCGCTCGGCGCCGTGGTTTTGGGCGAAAGCCTCTCCCCCTCGGCCTATGCCGGGTTTGGCCTGATCGCGTTTGGGCTTTTGGTCATTGACGGTCGGATTTTGGCGCGGCTCAAGCGCATCAAACCGGTGCAAACATAACACAGCTCTGGCCAAAACCCCTTGCTCCAGCCGCGCCCACATGGCACCCAAGGGTGGATCAACAAAGGATGCGAGATGCGTTACACCTCGGGCAAAGACTGGCACGGCTGCGCCGCCAAAAGAGTTATTCTCTTTGGCATGTCAGGTCTTGGAAAAACTCATATTTCCAATATGTTGCGGGACACCAAAGCCTGGTATCATTACTCGGTCGATTACCGGATCGGCACGCGCTACCTGGGCGAGGCGATTGACGACAACCTCAAAAAGGTCGCCATGCGCGATCCGTTCTTGCGCGATCAATTCCTGTCTGACAGCATCTATATCAAATCCAACATCACCTTTAACAATCTGGCCCCGGTCTCCTATTTTCTCGGCAAACCCGGCGCGCCGGAGTTGGGCGGCATTCCGATGGTCGAATTTCAACGCCGTCAGGCACTGTTTCGCACCGCCGAAGAGGCCGCATTGATGGACACGGGCCATTTCATCAGCCGCGCCCAAGACCTCTACGGCTATCCGCATTTCGTCTGCGACACCGGCGGGTCGATCTGTGAATGGGTCGATGCCAAAGACCCAAGCGATCCGATCCTGAAAGCGCTCTCAAAAGACGCGCTTTTGGTCTGGATCAAGGGGTCGGAGGCCCATACCGAAGAGTTGATCCGCCGCTTTGACCGCGCGCCCAAACCGATGGCCTATCAGCCGGAATTTTTGGCAGCAATCTGGGACGAATATCTTAGCGAGAAGCGCGTCAGCGAAGCCGAGGTCAACCCTGACGATTTCATCCGCTACACCTATGCCCGCGCCCTCGCCCACCGTCAGCCGCGCTATGCCGCCATGGCCGAAAACTGGGGCGTGACCGTGAGCGCCGAAGACGTGGCGGCGGCCAAAACGCCCGAAGGCTTTGACACGCTGATCGGTGAGGCGCTTGATTTTCGAGCCTCGTAAACCTAAATGACTTTCCCACCACGAAGGACCTGACAGATGCCCATCACCTTGCCCGAAAACCTACCTGCCTATGACGTGCTCTCGGCTGAGGGGGTGATGGTCATGGGCGAAGGCCGGGCCGCGTCACAGGAAATCCGCCCCATCCGCATCGCGCTTTTGAACCTGATGCCGAAGAAAATTCAGACCGAAAATCAGTTTGCCCGTTTGATCGGCGCAACGCCGTTGCAGATTGATTTCAAACTGATCCGGATGAGCGAACATCAGACCAAAAACACCGCCGCCGAACATATGGAAGAGTTTTATCGCCCCTTTAACGAGGTCAAAGCCTCGGGCGAGAAATTCGACGGTCTGATCATCACCGGCGCGCCGATTGAACATTTACCGTTTCAAGAGGTGACCTATTGGGACGAGCTCAAAGAGGTGTTTGAGTGGACCCAAACCCATGTGCATTCGACCTTTGGCGTCTGTTGGGGCGGCATGGCGATGATCAATTATTTCCACGGGGTGAAAAAACACGTTTTGGAAGAAAAGGCCTTTGGTCTGTTCCGTCAAAACAACCTTGCCCCGGCCTCGCCCTACCTGCGCGGATTCTCGGACGAATGTTACATCCCTGTGAGCCGCTGGACCGAAATGCGCCAAGCGGAAATTGACGCGGTTCCGGCGCTGATCCCGTTGTTGGGCTCGGATGAAACCGGACCGTGTCTGGTACAAGACCCGGATCATCGCGCGCTCTATATCTTCAACCATTTCGAATATGACACCGGCACGTTGAACGAAGAATACCGCCGCGATGTCGATGCCGGAAAACCGATTGTGCCGCCGCTGCATTACTTTCAGAATGACAACCCGTCCTTGCGTCCGGTGAACCGCTGGCGCTCACATGCGCATTTGCTCTACGGCAACTGGATCAACGAGATTTATCAAACCACCCCCTACGACTTGGCAAAGATCGGTGAGTAAAGCCCTGATCATTGTCTCCCTTTTCCTTGCGCTGATTGCGGCAACGGTTTTAATCGCCCAAAAACGCGGTCAGGTTGCGATGCGAAAGGCACCGCAAACGGGTGAGATGGTCACCACTTTGAGTGGGCAAATCGTCCATGTCGAACGCTACGGCCCCGAGGATGCGCCGCCCATCGTGTTGATCCACGGCGCCTCCGGCTCAACCTATGACATGACATTCCGCCTCGCCCCGGCGCTTGCGGATCGCTACCGCGTCTATGTCGTGGATCGGCCCGGCTTTGGCTATTCGCCCGCTCTCAGTGACGAAAGCCTGGCGGCCCAGGTGCAAACCCTGCGCGATGCGATAGCCACGGTCGAGCCACGCAAAGTGATGGTTTTGGGTCACTCTTACGGCGGCGCGGCGGCCCTAGAATGGGCTTTGCAGGATCAGGATAATGTCCTCGGTCTGGTGCTGGTCTCCGCCGCGTCGCATGAATGGGAGGGGGACCCGTCGTTGTTTTACCGCACGCTCGCGACCCCGGTGATCGGCGACATCTTTGCCTGGATGCTCATGGCCTATGTGCCCTCCCCCGTCTTGACCTCTGAAATAGACGCGGTGTTTGCGCCGCAACATGCGCCTGAGGGCTATACCGCCTCGTTCCAACCGCGCCTGGCCCTGCGCCCCGCGACCCAGACCTTAAACGCCCGGCAACGCGTGACGCTCAAGGCGCAACTGCGCGACATGATGCCCGACTACCCCTCCCTCACGCTGCCAATCGAATCTGTACATGGTACGGCGGATACCACCGTGGGCCTTGAGATTCATGCCGCACCTTTGGCGCGCGACGTCGCCTCCGATCATCTGGTGCGGCTTGAGGGGCTGGGCCATATGCCGCATCAGGTGGCAACACAGGATGTTGTGGCCGCCGTCGACCGACTGACCGCACGTCTTGCGGGCCGCTGACCCGCGCAGTTGCATTGCACTCGCATGCCAAAAGCCCCATATTGTTAAGAGTATTAACACGAAAGCCGTGACATGACCGACCTGCCCTTTGATGGCGCGATTTCTCGCTATTATTCAGACGAAGCCCCCAAAAGCATCCGCAAAGCCATCGCGGAAGGCAGTAAAAAGGACATCCTGTCCGACACTTACCCCTATTCATCTTGGATGAAAAAATCCGACTACCAAGACGAGATGGACGCGTTGCAGCGCGAATTGGCCAAGCTGCTGGCCGATATTCGTGCGACCGGAAAGCGGATTGTTATCGTGTTTGAGGGCCGTGATGCGGCGGGAAAAGGCGGGACGATCAAACGCTTTCGCGAAAACCTCAACCCGCGGTCAGCGCGCGTTGTCGCGCTCTCGAAACCGACCGAACGCGAAGCCGGGCAATGGTATTTCCAACGCTATGTCGATCACCTGCCAACCAAGGGTGAATTGGTGCTGTTTGACCGCTCGTGGTACAACCGCGCCGTGGTGGAAAAGGTGTTTGGGTTTTGCACCGATGATCAGCGTGACAAATTTTTTCACCAACTTCCCGAATTCGAGGACATGTTGATCTCGGAAGGCATTCAGCTTTTCAAAATCTGGCTCAATGTCGGGCGCGCCGAACAATTGCGCCGCTTTTTGGCTCGCGAAGGCGATCTGTTGAAACAGTGGAAACTGTCCTCGATTGATGTTGAGGGGCTCAAACGCTGGGATGAATATACTATGGCGATTGCCGAGACGATGGAACGCTGCCACAGTGAAACCGCGCCTTGGACGGTGATCCGGTCGGATGACAAATACCGCGCGCGCCTCAATGCGATCCGTGCTGTGCTCAGTCAGATTGAGTATAAAGGCAAAGACGAAAAAGGCTTGGGCGAGATCGACGATAAGATCGTCGATGGTCCGGCCCTGTTGATCACGGGTGACGTGGACGAATGAGCGGCATCGTATGACCAAAAAGCGCGGCTATCATCACGGCAATCTGCGTCAGGCCTTGGTTGACGCGGCTCTGAGCCTGATTGAGGAAAAAGGCCCGACCGGGTTTTCCTTGTCCGAGGCGGCAAAGACTGCGGGTGTGACCCCCGCCGCCGTCTATCGCCATTTCGAGGGCCGCGAGGACCTGATCGCCGAGATTGCCCGACAAGGCTACGAGGTCTTCGCCGATCTGTTGGATTACGCCTATGAGACCGGACAGCCCTCCGCCTTGGCGAGTTTCGAGGCCGTGGGCCGGGCCTATCTGGCCTTTGCACGCAAATATCCGGGGCATTATGTGGCGATGTTCGAGAGCGGCATTTCGGTGCAACGCACGCCCGATCTGTATCAGGTCGCCACACGCGCGTTGGGCGTGATGGAACAGGCCGCCGTCAACCTGTCCGAACATATCCCGGCCGAGAACCGCCCGCCGCCGCAAATGGTTTCGGCCCATATCTGGGCGATGTCGCATGGCGTGGTTGAGTTGTTTGCCCGTGGCTCCCCTGGCACCAAAAGCCCGTTTCCGCCCGAAGATCTGTTGGAAACCGGCATCGGGATTTACCTGCGCGGGCTGGGGCTGATCCCCCAGGACAAATAGGTAGATCTGTTCACTTTGAGACATAAAAACGTGAGACACAAAACGGGCTTTGGAGACACTGACCAAAGCCCGTTTTCTTGTTTGAGCTGAGCACGATCAAAGCGCTTGTTCGATGGGGTTTAGCCAAACACAACCAAAGCGCCGGGGGACCAGCTGATGCGGGCGCGGGTGCCGACCTCAAGCACGTCACGGCCAAACAAGTTGCGCATCGACAGGCGCACTGGCGTGTCCACCCCGTCGAATTTCACGTCGTAATAGGTCATGTCACCGTAATAGACGACCTCTTCGATCATCGCTGGCGCTTCGCGGTGGGTCGGCGTTTGCCCCTCATAAAGGATGGTCAAAGTTTCCGGGCGGAACCCGACCGTGGCCGCGCCTTCGGGGAAGCCTTCGGGGCATTGCTCCTCGGTGATTTCGGTCTCGCCCAGCCCGACGATATTGACGATTTTCTTACCGCCCTCGTGGCGACAGGTCACGGGCAGAAAGTTCATCACGCCAATAAAATCCGCCACGCGCTTGTTTTGGGGCGGCGGTAAAGCACTTCGGGATCATCGCATTGTGCAATCTCCCCCTCAAACATCACGGCGATCCGGTCGGACATGACCAGCGCCTCTTCTTGGTCATGGGTGACGAGGATAAAGGTGATGCCAACCTCACGTTGCAGCTTGATCAGCTCCACCTGCATTTGTTCGCGCATCTTGCGATCAAGGGCCGAAAGCGGCTCATCGAGCAACAGCACTTTCGGTTTGAGCACCAAGGCGCGCGCCAGGGCGACCCGTTGCCGTTGCCCCCCAGACAGCGCATGAGCGGCGCGGTTGCCATATCCTGAGAGCCCCACCATGTTGAGCGCAGCCTCTGCGGCTTCGGCCTTTTCCGCCTTTGACAGTGGCGATTTGCGCAGACCGAAGGCGACGTTTTCGGCCACGGTCAGATGCGGGAAAATCGCGTAGGATTGGAACACCATATTGGTCGGGCGCTTGTTGGCCGGAACCCCCATCATATCCTTGCCCGCCAGCATGACAGAGCCGGAATCAATGTCTTCGAACCCTGCGATGGTGCGCAAAAGCGTGGTCTTGCCACAGCCCGACGGACCTAAAAGGGAAAAGAATTCGCCCTCGCCGATCTCAAGGTTGATCCCACGCAGCGCGTGATACTCACCATAGTGTTTTTGGATATTCTGAAGCGAAATAAGTGGTTTACGCTCAGGTTTTGCTTTGATCGTCATTAGAGGAAGCCCCCGGTGTCTTTGAGGCCTGCGCGCTTGGCGCCACGGCGACGGAAAATTTCAGCAATAGTGATGAGCAGGATCGAAAGAACCACAAGGATCGTCCCAAGCGCCATCACGGCGGGCAGCAGTTTTGGGAACCGCAGCATGGAGAAGAGATAGACCGGCAGCGTCGGATCGGCGCCGGTCAGAAAGAACGCGATGATGAATTCATCCATCGAAATGGTGAAAGAGATCAACAGCGCCGACACGATCCCCGGCATGACCAAAGGCAAGGTCACACGGCGAAAGGTCGAGGCGCGGGTTTCGCCCAGATCATAAGCGGCCTCTTCCAGTGACGGATCAAGGGCGGCAAAGGCGGAATTGAGAATGGCGATGGCGAAGGGCGTACAGATCAGCGTATGCCCGGCGATCACCGACCAGGAACCGGTGGACAGGCCCAGTTTCAGGATCACGACCAAAAGCGACACCGCGACGATGATTTCGGGCAGCACCAAGGGCAGCATGATAAAACCCATGATGCCCTTTTGGCCCGGGAAGTGATAGCGGGTCGAGGCCATGGCACCAAAGATGCCAAAAATCGTCGCCAACACGGCTGACGTCACTGCGATCTTGAGAGAGTTGAACAAAGCGCTGTGCATTTCCGTGATGTCCAACAGCGCCGTGAACCATTCGGTGGTGAACCCGGTCAGCGGAAAGGCGATGATCGTCGAGGTGTTGAACGCAAACAGCGGCAACAGAAAGATCGGCGCGTAAAGAAACACCAGATAGAGAATGGCATAGGTTTTGAGCGTTTTCATCAGCCGCGCCCTCCTTTTTTACCGCCGCCTGCGGCCCGGTAGCCTACGATCAGGAACACAATCGCGATCACGGCGACGATCAACATCGCCAAGACCGCCAAAGTTGCTCCCAAAGGGGCGTTGTTGAGGCGCAGGAATTGGGTTTGGATCATATTGGCAATCATGGTCCCGCCCGGACCGCCCACAAGTTTCGGGGTGACGTAATCCCCAATTGTGGGGATAAAGACGATCAGCACAGCGGCGACCACACCGGGGGCTGCCAAAGGCAGGGTCACGCGCAGAAAGGTCATGGTGCGGCTTTCCCCCAGATCGCGCGAGGCCTCAAGATAAGAGCGGTCGATTTTTTCAAGCGCCACAAAGATCGGCAGGATCGCAAAAGGCGCATAGGCATGGGCCAATGTGATGATCACGGCGTTGACATTATACAGGATGAAAGTCAGCGGCTCGTCGATGATACCGACGAGTTTCAGCCCGGAATTCAACACGCCATTGTAGCCCAAGATCACTTTCCACAGGAACACGCGGATCAGGTAGGAGGTCCAAAACGGGATGGTGATAAGGAAAATCCACAGCGATTTTTGCTCTGGCTTGACCCCGAAAGAGACGAAATAGGCAATGGGAAAGGCCAAGAGAACGGTGACCACCGTCACCGACCCCGACACCATCAAAGAGCGCAGCATCAATTCACGATAGAGTGGATCTGACAGCGCCTCTTTGTAATTGACCAATGACGGGCCGGGAGCAAAATCTCGTACCCCTGTCTGGGTCAGGAACGAAATGACAACAATCGCAATCAAAGGCACCGCCAAAAGCAACAGCGCATAAAGTGCCGTGGGCGAGACGAGCAAAAGCCCGACTCCTTGATCCGTTCTGAAAAATCGTCGCAATTTTTCCCCAGCTGTCATCATATTTCCCCTTCGTGCGTGGTATTGCCCTTACGCTCCGCAAATTTGATCAAATTTGCAAGAAGTTTTATTTCAGGCCTGTTCCATGACCGACAATTTCAATGCATTTGCCACTTTGTCTAGCATCAAACAGGTATATTTGCGTTTGCATGACGCGCATCTTCTTTTTCATACTGCGGCACAAAGCATCATAAAACTGGCGGGTGCGCTTCATGATATAGGGCTCGATCGGCCATATGGCCCAGGCGTTTGGAGCGGTCAAGAGCAAGTGCCACAGTCCCAGAAAAGGGCACGATAAGACCATAAAAAAGGCCGCCAACAGAACCCTCTGCGGCGACCTTTTGCGATATATATCCAGCGAAATTAACGCTTGGAGAACTGGAAGCTCTTACGGGCTTTGGCTTTACCGAACTTCTTACGTTCCACAACGCGCGAGTCGCGGGTCAGGAAGCCTGCGGCTTTCAAAGCGGCGCGCAAGGAGGGATCGTAAAGCTGGAGGGCTTTGGAAATGCCGTGCTTCACAGCACCGGCCTGACCCGAAAGACCACCGCCTTTGACGGTTGCGACAACGTCGAACTCGCCTTCACGACCAGCAACAGTAAACGGCTGACGCAGGATCATCTGAAGCACGGGACGTGCGAAATAGACGTTCTGTTCTTTGCCGTTCACGGTGACCTTGCCGGAGCCCGGTTTGATCCAAACGCGAGCGACCGCGTCTTTACGTTTGCCGGTTGCATAGGCGCGACCCAAAGCGTCACGCATCGGTTCAACAGGAGCGGCAACAACAGCGGTTTCACCAACAGCAGCGTTCAGCGCGTCCAGGGATTTGATTTCTTCAACCATGATTATGCGCTCCGAGTGTTTTTCTTGTTCATGGACTTAACGTCCAGAACTTCGGGATTCTGAGCTTCGTGCGGGTGCTCTGCCCCTGCGTAAACGCGCAGGTTGGTCATTTGCTGACGAGACAGTTTGCCGCCCGGCAACATACGCTGAACCGCTTTGGTCACGACGCGCTCGGGGAATTTGCCCTCAAGGATCTGACCGATGGTGCGGGATTTGATGCCGCCCGGATGGCCCGTGTGCCAGTAGAAACGCTCGTCGGTGCGTTTTTTGCCGGTCAACTGGATTTTGTCAGCATTAATGATGATGACATTGTCACCCATGTCCATGGACGGGGTGAAGGTGGCTTTGTGTTTGCCACGAAGGCGCATAGCGACGATCGAAGCAAGACGGCCCAGAACAACGCCTTCAGCGTCGATCAGGATCCATTTCTTGTCGATGTCCGCCGGTGTTGCGGAAAAAGTTTTCATTTGTCTTGCCCTTTAGGGTGGGAATTCGGATGGGCGAGTTCTAACGGTTTCGCGCGCCACGTCAAGCGCCACAAATCTTATTTTATATAGAAAATTCAGCACGTTAAAAAATAGGTATTATTTTACCCCACATTTTTCTGCTTTTGGAAGCCCAAAACGTCTCTTTGCCTGCATCCGTCGACCTTTCCATATGTTTTCCAGCACTGTCACTCAAATCCCCCCTCACCGAGGTATAGATCTCATTTTCGGTATACATTGGTATACCCCACTTCCCTTTTGCTGCCCAATGCGCTATGAAATCCGCGACTCCCCACCCTCCTCCGTTCCAAGGACATTCCTATGACCAAGATCAAGGTAGACAACCCCATCGTTGAGATGGACGGCGATGAAATGACCCGCATCATTTGGGACTTCATCAAGAAAAAATTGATCCTGCCCTATCTCGACATTGATCTGCTTTATTATGACCTCGGGATCGAAGAACGCGATCGCACCGAAGATCAGATCACCATCGACGCCGCGATGAAAACCCGCGAGGTTGGTGTCGCGGTCAAATGCGCCACCATCACCCCCGACGAGCAGCGCGTCGAAGAATTCGGCCTCAAACAAATGTGGAAATCGCCCAACGGCACGATCCGCAACATCCTTGGCGGCACAATCTTTCGCCAGCCGATCATTTGTAAAAACGTGCCGCGCCTCGTGCCCGGTTGGACCTCGCCGATCGTGGTCGGGCGTCACGCTTTTGGCGATCAATATAAAGCCACCGATTTCCGGTTCCCCGGCAAAGGCCAGTTGACGATGAAATTCGTTGGCGACGATGGCACTGTGATCGAGAAAGTCGTCTACGACGCCCCCTCCGCCGGTGTGTATCAGGCGATGTACAATCTGGACGACAGCATCCGCGACTTTGCCCGCGCCTCGTTGAACTACGGCCTCAATCTCGGCTGGCCGGTCTATCTGTCGACCAAAAACACCATCCTCAAAGCCTATGATGGCCGCTTCAAAGATATTTTCGAAGAGGTCTATGAAGCCGAGTTTGCCGAAGACTTCAAAAAGGCTGGCATCTGGTACGAACACCGCCTGATCGACGACATGGTTGCCTGTGCGATGAAATGGTCGGGCAAATTCGTCTGGGCCTGTAAAAACTACGATGGTGACGTGCAATCGGACACCGTGGCACAGGGGTTTGGCTCGCTGGGCCTGATGACCTCGCAGTTGATGACGCCCGATGGCAAGATCGTCGAAGCCGAAGCCGCCCACGGCACTGTCACCCGCCACTACCGTCAACACCAAGCGGGAGAGGCCACCTCGACCAACTCCATCGCCTCGATTTTCGCTTGGACCGGGGGGCTCAAACACCGCGCCAAACTGGACGACAACGATCAATTGATGCGCTTTGCCACCACCTTGGAAAAGGTCATCGTCGATACGGTCGAAAGCGGCTTTATGACCAAAGACCTCGCGCTTTTGGTCGGCCCGGATCAAGGCTGGCTGACCACCATGGGGTTCTTGGAGAAAATCGACGAAAACCTGAATAAGGCTTTGGGCGGCTAAACTGCACTTTCGCGATGACAACAGGGCCGGAGCCGCAATGCTCCGGCCTTTTATGTCTGTGGTTGCCTCGACACGGCCTTGCACCTCGCCACACCCTTTGACAGACTGCACCACGGCGCGACCCAAACCGGGGTGCCGATGTTGACCTCAAAAGGAACAGTTATGAAAGACCTCACAAAATCTCTTTTCGCCGCGGCCCTGATCGCCCTCGCCGCCTCCCCCGCCTTCGCGCATTTGCCGCCCGAAGAGCATGGGTCGTTTCTGGCCGGGGCCTCGCATCCGCTGTTTGGCCTTGATCATGTCTTGGCGATGCTGGCGGTCGGTGTTTGGGCGCTTCAGATCGGCGGGCGGGCGATCTGGGCTGTGCCTGCGGGCTTTGTCGGCGCGATGACACTGGGCTATATTGGCGCGCGGTTGGGGATGGCTTTGCCCTTTGTCGAACCGATGATCCTCGCCTCCTCGATCCTCTTTGGCGTCCTTGTGATGCTGGCTTTGCGTCCGGGCCTTTGGGGCGGCGTGGCAGTGGCGGCGTTTTTTGGCCTGTTTCATGGCCATGCCCATGGTGCCGAACTGGGGGCCGCCACCGCATGGTCCTTTGGCGCAGGCTTTATCCTTGTGACGGCCGCGCTGCATGGCTCTGGTGTCATTTTGGCCCAATATATGGCCCGCGCTCATCCTTTTGCGCCCCGCGCTTTGGGGGCGGCGTCCGCGCTTCTGGGCCTGTCGCTCGTCTTCGGGTAAGGCCCTAAATTTCTGCACAATTTTAGATGTTAGCGACCCCTTAAGCCTGTGTGTCTAAACCCTGTCTCAAACGGAGAACAGAAGGTTTCCGACATGCAGTTGGCATCTGCCTATACATCTGCGGCCCTCACCGGTCGCACGCAAGAGCAACAGGCGCTCCGTTCGTCCTCCGCGCTGCCGGAAAGGAACGGAGCCACTGGCGCGCCTGACAGCACGGCCCAAACCGCGGACCCAACACAAGATCAAAAGACCCGTGGGAAGCCATCCCAAACTGGCTCACCTGCGATCACACAAAGCACGGCTGAAAACGCGGCGGAGACGGCCAAAAGCGCCGTGAAATCCAAAACCGCGGGCGCGAATGCGGTGTTTGCCCGGTATGACCTGACCCAGATTTCGGCGACCGAGATTGATCAGATGACCTCCGAACTGAAATCGGCGGGGTTTGACGATCTTGGCTTTCTTATGAGCCTGGAACGGCAGGGCGCGACCTACCGAACCGAGATGGAAACCCGCGCCACGGTGCCGGGCTATGAGACGAACAGCGGTTTCGACGCGGCTGCGCCAATGGACCTTTTGGCCCAAACCCGCTCCGAACGCGATTTGGCCCATCGCTATGGCCAAACCACCGAACGGCTCGACGGCCAGTTGGCCAAATTGGAGGCGGCGCATATGAACCGCCCCTCTGCCGCAGCCCCGGCCGGGCCTTCGGCGCAGATGGCCGAAACCCTTGTGTTGTTTCAGGCCCAACGACTTTGGATTGAATGACCTCCCTTGACGGACCCCTGCAGAAAGGCAGCCCATGTTGATCGCCACCAATATCCCCCAAACCAGCCTCACCACACAAACAGCCAGCGCCACGTCAGATGTGCGGGGCGCGACCTCTCAGACCGGGTTCACGCCCCAAATGTCTGCACCCACGGCTGAGGCGATCTATGCCGACTACGATTTCACCAATATTTCGCCCGATGAGATCGACGACATGGCCGACCGGCTGCGCGAGGCCGGGGTCTATGAATTTAGCGACATGATGATGCTCGAAACCCGTGGCACACGGTTTCAACAACATCTGTGCGATTGCCTTTATGAGGCTGGGATCACCAACAGCCCCTCTTTCGACGGTGCGCAGAAAAGCGATGTCATTGCCTCGTTCACATTCCAGATCGAAATGTCGCGGCGCGCCGGAGATCCGACCGAATTTGCCCAAAAGAGTCTGGATCGGCTTGAGGAGATCCACGCGCAAGCCCAAGCGGATCGGGCCAAGGCACAGGCTGTGCCGTCCCGCGCCGCGCCGCCGCCCGCCTTGGCGCAATCTCTGCTTGGGTTTATGGCGCAGTCTGGCTGATCTGCTGCTTTTTAGGGCAGCCTCCCTGCCCCGTCTCACCGGGACAAGGCGGGTGTGCATTTTATGCTAGACAGGTCAGCATTCCTGTCCTACATGTCACCCATGCCCGCACCCTTTCCCATTCCGCAAAACCCGGCGAAACACACGCTGTTCGAGGACCTCCAAGGGTTCTCCATCGCGCTGATCACCACCGCCATCGGGTTGACCATCATCGCCCAGCTCGGGTTCATCACCGGCCAGACGGCGGGCTTGGCTTTGGTGATCTCTTATCTCACCGGCTATTCCTTCTCTTGGGTGTTTTGGCTGATCAATATCCCGTTTTATGCCCTCGCGTGGTTTCGCATGGGCAAGGAATTCACCATCAAATCGGCGCTTTGCGTCACGGCACTGTCGATCCTTGTCGCGGTGATTCCGAAATGGATGTCGTTCGACACGCTCAACCCGGTGTTTGGCACCGTCGCCTTTGGCATCCTCACGGGATACGGGCTTTTGGGCACGTTTCGCCACAAGGGCTCGTTGGGCGGATTGGGCGTGGTTGCGCTCTATGCTCAGGACAAATACGGCATCCGCGCCGGGATTGTGCAACTTTGCTTTGATGCTGTGCTGTTCACCGTGGCTTTCTTCCTTTTCGAACCGTCCCGCGTGCTCTATTCCCTCTTGGGCGCGGTGATCCTCAATGGTGTGATCGCCTTTAATCACCGCCGCGACAGATATATCGCCAGTTGAGGTCCGCATCAGGGCCGTCAAAAGCCCCGAGGACACGCATGCAAACCGCAGACCCAAAAGCCGACACCCACAGCCTGCTCGAAGATGCGCAGGGGTTTATTTTCGGCACCGCCATGTGCGCCTTTGCCCTTGTGATGCTGCGCGATCTGGGGTTGGTGACCGGGCAGACCGCCGGTCTGGCGCTGTTGATCTCCTATATGTTCAAACTGCCCTTCGGCTGGGTGTTCTTTGCGGTGAACCTGCCGTTCTATTGGTTTGGCTACAAACGCATGGGGCTGAAATTCGTTCTTAAAACCTTTGCCTGCGTGGCGCTGATCTCGGTCTTTTCCGAGGTCTTCCCGCATTTCGTCTCCTTTGAAACGCTCAACCCGGTGTTCGGCGCGATCATGTTGGGATTCATGACCGGCGCGGGGCTGATGGCGATTTTCCGGCATGGCGGCTCGCTGGGCGGGATCGGCATTTTGGCGCTCTATCTGCAAGACGCGACCAAATTCAAAGCGGGCTATGTGCAACTGGCCTTTGACGCCTGCCTCTTTGCCGTTGCCGCCTTCATCTTGCCGTTACCGCAGGTGCTCTACTCCTTGCTCGGCGCGGTCGTCGTCAACCTTGTGATCGCGATCAACCATCGCCGCGACCGCTATATTGCAATGTAAGGGGGAACCAAGATGCCCAAACATTATCTCTTCCTTCTGGCGGCCATCGTCTCCGAAGTCATCGGCACAACCGCACTCAATGCCTCGCATCAGTTTACCAAACTCGTGCCCTCGGTCATCGTGGTCATCGGCTATGGCCTGTCGTTCTATTTCCTGTCGCACACGCTCAAAGTCATGCCCGTCGGCATCGTCTACGCCATCTGGTCCGGGCTGGGCATCGTTCTCATCACCCTCATCGGCCTTGTCGCCTTTGGTCAAAAAATCGACCTCCCCGCCCTCCTTGGCATGGCTCTCATCCTCGCCGGGGTTCTCGTGATCAATGTGTTCTCAAAAACCGTGACCCACTGACCCCTCCCGCCCCATGAGCATTTTACGCGCCAAATGCGGGTTTTTCGCCGCTCTGGTGCTTTAAAGCTGGTGTTTTGCCGCCGGGCCGGGTAGGCCCCCGCGCAAGACATACCTCACACGGAAACCGCACCCTATGGATCTTCGCAATATCGCCATCATCGCCCACGTTGACCACGGCAAAACGACACTCGTCGATGAGCTCCTGAAACAGTCGGGCACCTACCGCGAAAATCAGGCCACCACTGAACGCGCCATGGACAGCAACGACCTCGAGCGCGAGCGCGGGATCACCATTCTCGCCAAAGCCACCTCGGTCGAGTGGAAAGGCCATCGCATCAACATCGTCGACACGCCCGGCCACGCCGACTTTGGCGGCGAAGTCGAACGCATCCTGTCCATGGTGGACGGGGTTGTGTTGTTGGTCGATGCCGCCGAAGGCCCGATGCCGCAAACCAAATTCGTGACCTCGAAAGCGCTGGCTCTTGGCCTGCGTCCGATCGTGGTTCTCAACAAGGTCGACAAACCGGATGCAGAGCCCGATCGCGCGCTTGATGAGTGTTTCGATCTCTTCGCCTCGCTTGATGCCGATGACGATCAGCTCGACTTCCCGCATCTGTATGCTTCTGGCCGCTCTGGCTGGTGTGACGCCGAACTCGACGGGCCGCGCAAAAATCTGGACGCGCTGTTCAACCTCGTGCTCAACCACGTCCCTGCCCCGCGTCAGCTCAAGCATCAGCACGAGCCGTTCAAAATGCTTGCAACCACCTTGGGCGCCGACCCGTTCCTGGGCCGCATCCTGACCGGTCGTGTGGAAAGCGGCACGCTCAAAACCGGCGCGACCATTCAGGCGCTGACCCGCAACGGTCAAAAAATCGAACAATTCCAGGTCAAGAAAATTCAGGCCTTCCGTGGCCTTGGCATGCAGGAAATCCCGGAAGCCATCGCCGGCGACATCGTCTCCATCGCGGGGATGTCGAAAGCCACCGTGTCCGACACGCTCTGTGCCCTCGAAGTGGACGCCCCGCTCGAAGCCCAGCCGATTGACCCGCCGACCATCACCGTCACCTTTGGCATCAACGACAGCCCGCTTGCGGGTCGCGATGGCAAAAAGGTGCAATCGCGCGTCATCCGTGACCGTTTGATGAAAGAAGCCGAAGTCAACGTGGCGATCAAAGTCACCGACACCCCCGGCGGCGAAGCCTTTGAGGTTGCCGGTCGTGGCGAGCTTCAGATGGGCGTTCTCATTGAGAACATGCGTCGTGAAGGCTTCGAACTGTCGATCTCCCGCCCGCAGGTTTTGATGCGCGAATTGGACGGCGTCAAAGTTGAGCCGATCGAAGAAGTCACCATCGACGTTGATGACGAATACTCGGGTGCTGTGATCGAAAAGCTGACCGGCGCCCGCAAAGGCGAGCTAACCGAGATGAAACAGCAAAACGGCAAAACGCGCATCATCGCGCATGTGCCGTCGCGCGGTCTCATCGGCTATCACGGCGAATTCCTCACCGATACCCGTGGCACGGGCGTTTTGAACCGCGTGTTCCACGATTGGGCCCCTTATAAAGGCCACATTCCGGGCCGTCGCCAAGGCGTTTTGATCTCCATGGACAGCGGTCAGGCCGTGTCCTACGCTTTGTGGAAACTCGAAGATCGCGGTCACTTCTTTATCGGCGCTCAGGCCGATGTCTATCAGGGCATGATCATTGGCGAACATAGCCGTGACAATGACCTCGAAGTGAACCCGCTCAAGGGCAAACAGTTGACCAACGTCCGTGCGTCGGGCACCGATGAGGCCGTGCGCCTCACCACCCCGGTGACACTGACCTTGGAACAGGCGATTGCCTATATCGACGACGACGAACTGGTCGAAGTGACGCCCAAAGCGATCCGTTTGCGCAAGCGCTACCTCGATCCGAACGAGCGCAAGCGCCACGCGAAATCGTCCAAAGCCTAAACAGCTCAGACGTTTCAGACTGATGACAAAGGCCCGTGTGAAAACGCGGGCCTTTTGCTTTTGCGCGCAGACTCTGTGCGGCCACGGGGACTGCGCCAAAGCGCGAAACTTCCTATATGGTGATCAAACGGAGGATCATCTCATGAAAAAAATCCAAACCCAAGGCGTGCATCACATCACCATCACCGGCGCGGACCGGCAAAGCTCCATCGACTTTTGGGAAGGTGTGTTGGGCATGCCCTTTGTCTTTGAACAGCCCAATCTGGATGATGCAAAACAAGGCCATCTGTATTTCGATCCCGGCGACGGACGGTTGATCACCGTCTTCACCTCAGAGGACCGCACACCAGGTCGGCACCGGATTGATCAAGGCCCCGGCTCCTTGCATCACTTGGCGTTCAATGTTTCAAAAGTCAGTTTCGATCACATCGTGGCGCGGCTCAATGCGCGCGGGATCACCCATTCAGGCCCGAAAGATCGCGGCTTTATGGACAGCATTTATTTCCGCGACCCGAATGGCATGTTGGTGGAATTGGCCAGCTACCGCTTTGAGCCGCCATTGGGGTTCACCCATACCGACGTGTTGCACCGCGCCCATCTGATCCGCGTGGCGGCGGGTGACGATCACATCGACACCGAACATCTGGCCGATGCGATTGAGACCTTGGTCACCGAGCGCACAAACACGCTTTCTGAGGATCGCGGGCCGAAAAACCCGTATTCCACATAAAACGGCGCGGAATCTCTCCCGCGCCGTTTTATAAACTTTGATCCGATTACTCTTCGGTCTCAACCACCAAAAGCTCGCGCTCGGACGCGCCTTTGGCATGGCTTAGCGCCTCTTGGTATTCGGGCGAATGGTAACAGGCGACCGCCGCTTCAACCGTGTCAAATTTCGCCACAACATTGCGTGGGCGATCTTTGCCCTCAAGCTGCACATAGCGCGCCGCACGGGCAATGAATTTGCCGCCGTGTTTGGCAATGGCAGGACCGGCAAGCTTGGCATATTTGCCATAGGCTTCCTCATCCGTGACGGTCACATGGGCGATCCAAAGGGCTGGCATATCTTATCCTTTCAACAGAGTTTCAGCGGCGGCAATGGCAGCCTCGGCACCGGAGAAGTCCTTGCCCCCACCCTGCGCCATATCCGGTCGACCACCGCCGCCTTTGCCGCCGACGGCAGGCACGGCGGCCTTGAGCACGTCGACCGCAGAGACTGTCGCGGTCAGATCATCGGTGACGCCACAGGCCACAGCGACCTTTCCGTCCTCTTCGGTGATCAACAAGATCACGCCCGAGCCGAGGTTGGTTTTATGGGCGTCAATCAGAGCCCGCAGGTCTTTGCCCGACACACCTTCAAGCGCTTGCGCAAGGAAGGGGATGCCGTTGATCATCTTGGCCTCGACCGCGCCTTTGCCCCCACCGCCCATGGCCAATTCGCGTTTGAGATTGGCCACTTCTTGTTCCAATTTCTTGCGCTCTTCCGCCAGCGTTTTGACCCGCTCCACGACTTCGCCCACCGGCGTTTTCAGCGCCGCTGCAATCACTTCCGCGCGGTTCGCGGCCTCGGCCAGATGGTCAAGTGCGGCTTGGCCCGTCAGGGCCTCGATCCGGCGCACACCGGCTGAGGAGGCACTGTCGCCCAAGATCACGCACAAGCCGATATCACCAGTGCGTTTCACATGGGTGCCGCCACACAGTTCAAGCGAATAGGTCATGCCATCCGCGCCTTTGCCGGTGTCGGCGCGGCCCATGGAGACCACGCGCACTTCGTCGCCGTATTTCTCGCCAAACAAAGCCTGCGCCCCAAGTGCGCGGGCGTCATCGGGCGTCATGATCCGGGTTTCGACCGGGGTGTTTTGGCGGATGTAGCCGTTCACATCCTCCTCAACCTTGCGCAGCTCTTCCGCGCTCAGGCCTTTGGTGTGGCTAAAGTCAAACCGCAACCGATCCGGCGCATTCAGTGACCCGCGCTGCGCCACATGCGCGCCCAGCGTTTCGCGCAGCGCCTCATGCAACAGATGCGTGGCAGAGTGGTTGGCGCGGATCGCGGTGCGGCGAGCGTGGTCGACGATCAGCTCAGCCGCCTGTCCGGTTTTGATCTCACCCGTGGTGACTTTGCCGATGTGAATGAACACGCCAGCGACCTTTTTCGTGTCGGTCACATTTACAGTGCCGCCCTCGACGCGGATCAGCCCCATGTCACCAACTTGGCCACCACTTTCGCCATAAAACGGCGTCTGGTTGACCACGACCATGACCTCGTCACCCGCCGTCGCAGAGGACACACCAGCGCCGCCTTTGACCAGCGCCAGCACTTGGCCTTCGGCCGTCTCGGTGTCGTAGCCCAAAAATTCAGTCACGCCATGCTCTTCGGCAATATCGTACCACACGGTCGCATCGGCCGTTTCACCCGACCCGGACCAGGCCGCGCGAGCCTTGGCTTTTTGTTCGGCCATGGCGGCGTCAAAGCCTGCGGTGTCGACCGCACGGCCCTGTTCACGCAGCGCGTCCTGGGTCAAATCGAGTGGGAAACCATAGGTGTCATAGAGTTTGAACGCCGCTTCTCCCGGCAGGTTGGCACCCTCTTCAAGGCCGGACAATTCTTCGTCCAAAAGTTTCAAACCGCGATCCAACGTATTGATAAAGCGCGTTTCTTCAAGCTTCAAAGTCTCTTCGATCATCGACTGACCTTGACGCAATTCCGGGTAGGCCTCGCCCATTTGGCGCACCAGTTCGGGCACCAGCTTGTACATGATCGGGTCTTTCGCGCCCAACAGATGCGCGTGGCGCATAGCGCGGCGCATGATCCGGCGCAGCACATACCCACGGCCCTCATTGGACGGCATCACGCCATCAGCGATCAGGAAAGAGGTCGAGCGCAAATGGTCGGCAATCACCCGGTGATGGACGTTTTTGTCGCCATAGGGATCGACCGAGGTCGCATGGGCCGAAGCCTCAATCAGCGCCTTCATCAGGTCGGTGTCATAGTTGTCGTGGCTGCCCTGCAACAGCGCCGCAATGCGCTCCAACCCCATGCCGGTGTCGATCGACTGCATATCGAGTTCGGTCATCGTGCCATCGGCGAACTTCTCGTTTTGCATGAACACAACGTTCCAGATCTCGATAAACCGGTCGCCATCTTCCTCAGGACTGCCCGGAGGACCGCCCCAAATATGATCGCCGTGGTCGTAGAAAATCTCTGTACACGGCCCGCACGGTCCCGTGTCACCCATCTGCCAAAAGTTGTCGGAGGTGGCGATGCGGATGATCCGCTCTTCCGGCACGCCGACCTTTTTCCAAATCTCAAACGCCTCGTCATCGGTGTGGTAGACCGTGGTGTAGAGTTTGTCCTTCGGGATGTCGAAATCCTTGGTGATCAACTCCCAGGCAAAGGGGATTGCTTCATTTTTGAAGTAATCGCCAAAGGAAAAATTGCCCAGCATCTCAAAGAATGTGTGGTGGCGCGCGGTGTAGCCGACGTTGTCGAGATCGTTGTGCTTGCCGCCGGCGCGCACACATTTTTGTGCCGTGGTTGCGCGGACATAATCGCGTTTCTCGACCCCTGTGAAACAGTTTTTAAACTGCACCATGCCAGAGTTGGTAAACATCAACGTCGGATCGTTGCGCGGCACAAGCGGCGAACTGTCCACAACCTTATGGCCGTTACGTTCAAAATAGTTGAGAAAGGTGGAGCGGATATCGTTCACGCTGGGCATGTTGGGCTCATCCTTACAGGCGTTTTGGGGCCGCCAGATCTGGCGTTCAGGACGGTTTACCGCCCCTGTGCGATCCTGTCCATAACCGCGCATAGGAAAAGGGCCGAAACGCGATGGTTCCGGCCCCTCTTCCCTTGAAAACCTTTGGGTTCTTCGGCGGTCTAAGCCCGATCCCGCACTCTTATACCTCGTCA
>ERZ1673962.467-NODE-467-length-28041-cov-105.906525_pt1 | contig 28041 bp, 38 predicted proteins | sample MGYA00580188_ERZ1673962 | MGnify/ENA primary metagenome ERZ1673962 (study PRJEB41334, sample SAMN05608104) | rock metagenome | biome: terrestrial subsurface; feature: shale formation; material: shale | place: USA: Pennsylvania ... | reverse complement strand
ACCGCTCGCATCCGCCAGCACGGCACAACTCAGCAGGTAGCCCTATGACGTCACCCATCCTTACCACCACGGCCTACCGCAGCCACATCGCCCTCGCTGCCGCGACCGGCTCGGCGCTGTCGCCCATCGCCTACCTCGCGTTCGGCGAAGGCACCCGCGCCTATTCGCCCGACGAAGACACCGCCCTCGAGGCCGAGGTGCTGCGCCTTCCGGCCACTGCCACCTCGGCCGGCCCGGAGGTCACCGCCTCGGCCACGCTGCCGGGCAGCGCGGTCAGCGGCAAGACCATCACCGAGGTCGGCGCCTTCACCGCCTCCGGCGTGCTGGTCGCCCGTAAAAAAATCGCCCCCATCGAGCTCGAGCCCTACGGCGAGATGGATTTCGACATCGTCTTTGAATACTGAGGTAGAGCCCCATGCCCCTGACCCCCAGCGCCAACCCGCAGCTGAGCGAAAGCATCCCGCAGCTGACCACCAACAGCGTCGCGCACCCGGATACCTGGAACCCGGTGCACCAGGCCCTGCTCGATAACGATGCCTATCTCGCGCGCGTGCTCGAAGAAACCGGCGCGACGCTTGGCGAGCAGGTCGCCACGCTCGATCAGCGCCTCGATGGCGTCGAAGCCACCAGCTCGGTGGCCGTGCAGCGCGCCGTCAGCCTCGACTGGCTGTACCGTGGCAACGCGATCAGCTTCGAGATGTTCACCCCCGGTTATACGTTGATCGATATCGATCCGGTGGCCGTGGTGCAGGGCATCAATGGGGATGACTCGCTCGACGTGGCCGACACCAGCGCGCTGCGCGCCGGCGACTACTACGTGCTGACCGACCCCACCGCCCTGGACGAAGAGGGCAATCCGGCGCCGGTATCCGCCCTGGTGCAGATCGCCAACATCCTCTCCGGCCAGCGCGTGCGCCTGACCGCCAACCTGGCGCGTGACTGGTCCGCCAGTGCCACGCTGTCGCGCTCCAGTCTCGCCGTGCAGGGCGCTGCGCTGGCCCGCGGTGAGGTAGGCGATATCTACCTGACCAAGGCGATCAGCATCGGCACCGACAGTGACGGCGGCGCCGTGGTCATCCGCCGCTCGCTCAGCGCCGCCGAAGCGCGCCTCTACTATCGCGACGCCTACCAGGGCACGTGGAAGGAATGCGGCTGGTCCATGCGCCGCAGCGGCGGCAGCATCCCCGCCGGCATGGCGGACTACGAATACATTCTGCCAATGCGCGGTGACGGCTGGTTGCGTCTGGATATCGAAGGCGAGGCGCTGACCCTCTCGCACATCGTCGCCCTGGGCACGCCCACCGGCCTCGGCGGCTTCCTCAACCCGGAGCTGGCCCCAAGCACACCGGCCATCGCCTCGCCGGCGGACGCCTCGGTCGGCATCATGGAGCGCCCTACGCTGGCCCTGGACAACTACACCAGCCCCGCCGGCAATGCCCAGCAGGCAGTGCAGTTCCAGATCTCGACCGACGCCCTGTTCGCCACCGTGCTGCACGACTCCGGCGCCCTGGGCTCTGGCCTGTCGTACCGCGTCCCGGCTGAGGTGCTGCAGGCCGGCAATACCTACTACCTGCGCGGTCGCGTCCAGGACGTTGCTGGCCTCTGGTCCGACTGGTCCGCCGTGACCAGCTTCGCCACCGCTGCCGATTTCATCTACGTGGTCGCGCCGACCATTACCGGCCCGGTCAGCAATGCGCTGGACGTACCCGAGCAGCCAACGCTGGCCAGCTCCTCGTTCACCGTCTCCGGCGGCGAAGACACGCACGCCGCCAGCCAGTGGCAAATCCGCACTGCCGGCGGCACCTTCAGCGCCCCGGTCTGGGACAGCGGCACCGATGCGGTAAACCTGCTGACAGCGGTGGTCCCGGCGGGCGTGCTGCAAGCGGGCGAAACCAGCTACTACGTGCGCGTGCGCCACCAGGGCGTCACCAAGGGCTGGTCGGAATGGTCCGGCGAGAGCAAGTTCACCACCAAGGCCGCGTTCGCCACCATCATCGGTATCGCTCTGCTCGCCACCGGCGGCGGCTCCGGCACCTGGGCGCGCGTGGATGAAAACGGCGCGACCAGAGTGACCGACTCGGCGTTTTTCAGCAGTCACCAGACCTACGGGCAGATCCAGGACGCCACCATCGACGGCCAGGCCATGGTCAAGATCCCCGCGTTCTACGTGAAGGCCGGCACCATCGCTGCCGGCCCCAACGCCGGCAAGCGCGCCTGGTGGATCAGCGACCAGCCGGCCGCGGGCTTCACCTTGCATCCGGCGTTCATGCGCGCCGGCGCGCCCATCGGCCAGTTCTGGGTCGGCAAGTACCAGGGCACGGCGGACGGAACCAAGCTGGGGTCCAAGCCGGGCGTGACACCGCTGGTTTCCATCGACTTTCCGACCATGCAGAGCCGCGCGGCAGCGCGCAACACGGCGGGCGTTTCCGGCTTCCAGCTGTGGGACTACTACCAGCTCAGCGCCATCCAGCTGCTGGCCATGATCGAGATGGGCGGCGCCAACAGCCAGGCGCTGATCGGCCAGGGCAACGTCAGCACGAGCGCGGCGCAGAACGTCGACTCCGCGACCGTGGCGCAAGCCACCTGGCGCGGCATCGTCGGCCTGTGGGGCAACGTCTATCAGATGGTCGACGGCCTGCGCACCGATGCGTCCAAGCGCTACGAGCTGTGGGACAAGCACGGCAACAAGGGCTACATCAACACCGGCGCCACCGCCCCGGCCAATGGCTGGACCGTCAGCCTGGCATCGCAGTCGGGAGCCGACTTCGATCTAGGCCCGCTGTTCGTCCCAGCCAGTACCGACACCTCCGAGGCCAACGGCACCACTGCTGACTACAGCTACGCGAACGCCAGCTGCGTGGCGTACCACGGTGGCGGCTACGGCAGCGGCTCGACCGCCGGCCTGTTCTATCTGCACGTCGCCAGCGCCGCGTCGGTCGCGACCACTTCCATCGGCGGCCGCCTCGCAAAGGTGTGATGAACCCTGTCACCTGAGTCATGTAACGGGGCCAGCCCGCCGAGCGGGCGCCCCTTTAGGAGTTTTGCAAAATGATGAAGATCGAAAACGCCGTGCTGATCGTGGGCGCTGTCAGCGTCAACCTGCCGCTGCTGGGCACCGATGCGGTGGTGCGCGCCTGGCGTGTGCCTTCCGAGTACCGTGATAACGGCCTGTTCGTTGCGATTGATCAGCCGGGCCAGCCCGGCGAGATCCCCGCCTGCGATCCGCAGCAGGCCGAATACTTGGGCGCGCTGGACTACCCCGCCGCCGAGACCGAAGCGCTGCGCGACGCCAAGGCCCGCAAGCTAGCTGAGATCAACCAGCACTGCGAGGCCTCGCTCGCCGCCCTGGCGGCGCCGTACCCCGAGGGCGAGGTCAAGAGCTGGCCGCAGCAAGTCAAGGAAGCCGAAGCCCTGGCGCTCGATGCCGATACCCCCGTGCCGCTGCTCGATGCCATCGCCGCCGCCCGTGGGCTGACCGTCATCGACCTGGCTGGCCGCGTCGCGGCCAAGATGCAGGCCTACGCCGAGCACAGCGGCGCACTGATCGGCCGCCGCCAGGCCGCAGAAGATCAGATCGAGGCCGCCACCACCCCGGCCGAGCTGGAGGGCATCACATGGTGAAGCGCCTGCGCATGATCGGCCTGTGGCTGCTCTGCGCCCTGGCCGGGATCGTCGCCAGCGCCTGGATGCTGCTGGCCGTACTGGCCGGCAGCGACCGCGCCTGGAAACTCGCCATCGCGCACGACCAGCTGGCCAACGCCGCGTTCGGCGGCGACGAGGACGAGACCATCAGCTCGCGCGCCGCCAAGGCCGCGAAAGGCGGCGAGCGGTGGGGCTGCGTGCTCTGCAAGCTGCTCGACAAGCTCGACCCTGGCCACTGCGAACGCAGCATCGAGCACGACGAGGGGAAGCCGCTGCCGTGAGTGATGCGCACCTGGTCCTGCTGACGAAGCTGGAAGAGCTGGATGCCTACACGCATACCGTGCTGCACCAGTTTCCGAAATTGGAGCGGCATCTGCTCTGCGCGGATCTGCGCGACACCACCAACCGCCTGCTGCGGCTGACGGTGATCGCCTGGAAGCGCAAGCAGAAGACCGCCGCGCTGTTCGACTTGGACGTCGAACTGGAGGTTTGCCGCGGGCTTGTCCGAAAGGCGCACCGCCTGAGCTACATCAACACCCGCCGGCTGGATATCTGGATGCGCCACATCAACGAGATCGGCCGCATCGTCGGCGCCTGGATCAAGCACGAGGGCGCCGCAACACGCAAATAGCAACATTGGGCAATGGCTTATTACGGTGGCAACTACGGCAACGGCTCGAACGCCGGCCTGTTCTATCTGAACGTCAACAACGCCGCGTCGAACGCGAACACGAACATCGGCGGCCGCCTCGCAAACGATTACCGCCAGAAGGCGCCAGGCTCACGGGCCAGCGTCCAGCGCGTTTCCTTTGGGGCCATTGTCCAGACCATGTTGTCAAAGATTTACAGGGCGTCGCGGCTAGTAGCTCCGGCCAACGTGGCGGCGCCCGCCCTATCCCTCGCATGAGGTAAGGTTTCTGCTGTGCCTGTTACAACCGCTGGCCTATGGGGCCAGATCACCAGCTTCGAGAATCTTTACGCCGCCTACCTGGAAGCCAGGCGCGGCAAGCGCGAGCGCGGCTCGGTGCTGCGCTTCTCTGCCAACGTTGAGGAGAATCTGGTCAACCTGCAGAATCACCTGCTGTGGAAGAGCTGGCGACCCGGCAAACAGCGCGAATTCGTTGTAAAGGAGCCTAAGCTGCGGCTGATTCAGGCGCCGCCCTTCGCCGATCGCGTCATTCATCACGCCCTTGTTCGCGTGGTCGAGCCGCTGTTCGAGCGCAAATTCATCCACGACTCCTACGCCTGTCGCGTCGGCAAAGGCACCCAAGCGGCTGTCGCCAGGGCGCAGCACTTCCTGCGGGTGGCCAAGCGCAACCACGGCGACGGCTGCTACGTACTCAAGGCCGACATCAGCCGCTTCTTTTCCAGCATCCGCCACGCCTCGCTGCTGCGCGAGATTGAGCGCACCGTGCGCGACCCCGACGCGCTCTGGCTGTGGCGCCAGATCATCGCAGGCTACGGCCACGAAGCTGGCATCGGCTTGCCGGTCGGTGCGCTGACCAGCCAGCTCGGCGCCAACGTCCTGCTGAACCACCTCGACCACGTCGCCAAGGATCAGCTGGGCATCAAGTATTACGTGCGCTACATGGACGACTTCATCGCCGTACTGCCGAACAAGGCTGCTGCCGCCGAGGCCATGCGCGCGCTCTCCGCTACGGCCAACAGCCTATGCCTGGCGATGAACCCCAAGACCGCGATCCATCCCTGGCAGCGCGGTCTCGACTTCTGTGGCTACCGCATCTGGCCAACCCACATCCTGCCGCGCAAACGCAACATCAAACGCGCCAAAGCATCGTTCCGGCAGCTGGCCACCCAATACCGCGCCGGCCTGATCGATCAGGAGCACGTTCGCCAACGCGTGAACAGCTTCCTGGCCTACAGCAAGCACTGCCAGGCGCAGAGGACGGTGGAGGGGGTGCTGGCGGATCTGATTCTTACGCGATCGTCTGGAGGTCTCGATGCTCCTGTTCCTCATGCTCGCGCTTCGCCGCCGCTGGCAGCGAGCGCACTACCGGCTCCCGCCTGACCGATGGCCACCCGGCCACCAGGGCCTGCTGCACACCTACCGCAACCCACCGCCGCGAAAGCGGTTTTTTTACGCCTGGAGCACTCCGCATGCCTGCACTTCGTAAGAGCTACACCGTCCTCGTCGCATTCCCCAAGGGGGGCGGCCATTGGGCGAACAAGGGCGAAAAGCTCGACCTGATGGACGTCGAGGCGCAGCAGCTGCTGCGCGCCGGCCGCATCAAGCTGACCGCCACCGAAACCGAGGCCGAGGCGCCCGCCGCCGCTGCCACCAAGAAAACCGCCGCTAAGGAGTAACCATGGCCGAGGTAACCAATTTCGAGCACAACGGCGTTTCGGTCGAGACGACCGAGTCGCCGGAGGCAATGGGCGGGCTTGGCGATAATGTCGTCGGCCTGGTCGGTACCGCGCCGAACGCGGATATGAGCGTGCCGCGCAATGCGCCGTTTCGCATCAACAGCTACACCCTGGCTGCGCTGCTGGATCCGACCGGCGCCGAGGCGGGCACGCTCTACCAGGTGGTGCACCAGATCCTCAAGGTGGTGAAGGTGCCGATCTACGTGGTGGTCGTCGAGGAGGGCACCCTCGAGGCCGACACGTTGAACAATGTGATCGGCGGCATCGATCTCGAGTCGGGCCAGAAAACCGGCCTGCAGGCGCTGACCACCTGCCAGGAGCTGCCGACCATCATCGGCGCCCCGGGCTTCTCCGACGCGCAGGCGGTGCACAGCGAGCTGGCCAGCCTGGGCAAGCGGATCCGCGCGCGCTTCGTCTTCGACGGGCTCGACGTGCCGGTCTCCGGCCAGGTGACCAACTCCGAGGGCATCGGCGGCGCCGAGCTGGGTTACGACCGGGGCTACATGGTGCACCAGATGCCGGCGGTCTATTCCAAGGCGGCCAAGGCCAACGTGTTCCTGCCGCCCTCGAGCCTGGCGATCGCCGCGCTGGCAGCGGTCAAGCAGTGGGAAAGCCCGGGCAACCAGGTGACCTACGCGGCCGACGTCTCGCGCGTGGTCGAGTACAACATCCTCGACAAGTCGACCGAGGGCGACCTGCTCAACCGCTACGGCGTGAGCTACTACGCGCGCACCACCATGGGCGGCTTCTCGCTGATCGGTAACCGCACGATCACCGGCAAGTTCATCAGCTACGTGGGCCTCGAGGACGCCATCACCCGCAAGCTGGTCAAGGCGGCGCAGAAGGTCATGGCCAAGAACCTGACCAAGTCGTTCATGGAGCAGGAGGTCAAGCGCATTGACGACTGGCTGCAGACGCTGGTCGCCGACGAGACCATCCCGGGCGGCAAGGTGTACCTGCACCCCGAGCTGAACAGCGTCGAGAAGTACAAAAACGGCACCTGGTACCTGTGCATCGATTACGGCCGCTATGCGCCGAACGAGCACATGATTTACCAGCTCAATGCGTCTGACGCGATCATTGAAGAATTCCTGGAGGACGTCCTCTGATGTTTACCAACCGAGTGCGGCAGATCATCACGGCGACCCTGCAGGGTCTGCCGCTTAACGCCACTATCGAAGACTACGATCCGCCGGTGATCGAGTTCGATATGGAGGAGATGCGTGGGGGGCGCTTCATCCCCGAGGAGATGGCCACCGGCATGAAAGCCCTGACCGGCAAGTTGACGCTGCAGGGCGTCGGCCTGCCGATCATGGCGGCCCTGGGCGTGAGCGGCGGCGATGACGTGCTGCTGACCGTGCAGGAGGCCGGCGAGGACCAGGACGGCAACGAGTGGTTCACCTACCACGTGCAGGGCGGCAAGCTGAAAAAGCTCGAGGAGAAGACCCTCAAGATGGGCGACAAGCCCGTGACGGTGCTCGAGATTGCGCTGCGCACCTATACGCGCCTCGAAATGGGCGTGCCGGTGATCGATATCGACACCCGCACGCAGAAAGTCGTCGTCAACGGCCGCGACCTGCTCAAGGGCGCCCGCCGCCTGGCCCTGATGGTCTGACCCTCCCCACCCTCGAACCAAGCCGCCTACGGGCGGCTTTTTCGTGCCCGCAAGGAAACCCGCAATGACCTGGAAACCCGAACCGCACACGTTGCGCTGGCCGATTACCGGCGAAAATGGCGAGACCCTGAAAACCGTCGAGCTGCGCCCGTTCACCGTGGCCGAGCATCGCGCAGCGCTGGAAGGCATCGACGACGAAGACGACCAGTTCGACGCCCTGCTGCTACTGGCCTCGGGCCTGCCGCAGGCGGTGATCGAGCAGATCAAGCGTCCCGACTACGTGACGCTGGCCAATCGAATTCACGAGTATGTGAGCCTGCCCGCCTCCTATTTCCTGGGCAGCAAGCCCAAGGATCCCGATGACGTGCCGCTGCTGGTCCCGATCAAGGCGATCGGCCGCGAGGTGGATCGCCTGAGCCTGCAGGTGCCGGCCATGAAAGCGGCCAAGGTCATGCGCAAGCTGAAAACACCAGATGATCGCGCGGACTTCATCACCGCCCACTGCACCGGCCTTTCGACGGTAGAGGTCACCCGGTTGAGCGTGCCCGACTGGACCCAGCTACAGGTGCGCCTGAACGATTTTTTGAACAAACCGGCGGACTTCTTTCAGAGCGCGACGTCGACGTGATCTGCGACGTGGTGCCCCTCGTTTACCACGTGAGCGAGGCGGAAATTCTGGAGTGGGACGCCGGCAAGGGCTTGCGCCGGTATGAACTGGCGATCGCCCGGCTGGGTGTGAAAAAGGGGTAGCGCATGGCTGAGTCGAAGTATTCCCTGCGGCTCGCCGCTGTCGATGCTTACTCGAAAACCTTCGGCGACTTCGGCAAGAAAGCCGACGAGCTGCAGGAGCAGGTCAAGGCGCAGCGGGCCGAGCTGGACAAGCTCAACCGCACCGCCCGCGACGCGGACGGCTACGCCAAGCTGACCGAGAAGGTCGAGAAAACCACCGCCTCGCTGCAGCTCGCTCGCGCCGAGCAAAGCCGAATCGGGCGCGAGCACCAGGCCGCAACGGCAAAGGTCGAGCGCCTGTCGCAGGAGTATGGGCAGGCCTCGGCGACCCTGCAGGCGCTGGAGGCGTCAACCGAGGCCACCACGGCGCAGGTCAAGACGGCCCGCGCCGAGCATGCGCGCCTCGGTCGCGAGCTGAATGCGGCCACCGCCGAGGTCAAAAAGTTGGATGGTGCGCAGGATCGCAACACTGCCAGCGTTCGCACGCTCGAGGCGGCGCAGCGATCGGAGCGCAACGAGCTCAAGCGCCTGCAAACCGAGCTGACCGGCGCCGGCGTCGACACCAGCAAGCTGGCCAGCGAGCAGAAGCGCCTCGAGGCGGCGACCGAGCAGGCCAACGCGGCGCTGCAGACGCAGCGTGCGCGGCTCGATGCGGTACGCACGGCGCAGGGCCGAGTCGACGCCAATCGCGGCGCCCGCGCGGATCTGCGCGGGCAGCTGGTCGAGACGGCGGCCGTCGCCTACCTGGCGGCGAAGCCGGTCTCGCAGGCGATGGATCTGGAAACGGCGATGGCCGACGTCGCCAAGGTGGTGACGTTCGAGGAGGGGCAGCGCGAGGCGATGGCCTCGGCCAACCTCAAGATGGCGAGCGATCGCCTGATCTCCTCGGCCGGCATCACAGCGGTGGATCTGGCAAAGATCCAATACGCCGCCGGGCAGTCGGGCATCGGCAACGACGCCAAGGACAGCGCCGGCAAGCAGGCCGCCATCGTCGAGTTCACCCGCGACGCCGCGATCATGGGCGCCGCGTTCGACCTGGACGCGCAGACCGCCGGCGAGACCATGGCCGGCTGGCGTGCCTCGATGAACCTCGACCGGCAGGGCACGCTCGACCTCGCCGACGCGACGAACTACCTCGGCAACAGCTTCAACGCTACGCCGGCGGATATCGCGGCGGTGGTCAAACGCTATGGTGCGGTCGGTACCGCCTCGGGTCTGTCGCCCGAGCAGACGGCGGCGCTGTCGGCAGCGTTCCTCAACCCGGGCACCGAGAAGGAAATCGCCGGTACCGGCTTCAAAAACTTCACCGCCGCGCTGACCAAGGGCAAGGCGGCGACGAAGGGGCAGCGCGAGACCTGGGAGGAGCTCGGTTTCGACCCCGAGGAGCTGGCCGCCGGCATGCAGCAGGATGCGCCGAAGGTCATCATGGACGTGCTGCAGGCGCTGAAACAGGCGCCGGAGGAGGAGCAAAGCGCGCTCGCCACGCAGCTGTTCGGATCCGAATCGATCGGCGCCATCATGCCGCTGCTGCAAAACCTCGGCGAGGTCGAGCGGGCTTTCGGCATGGTGGCCAACAAGGCCGATGCGACCGGCTCGATGATGAAGGAAGCCGCCGGGGTGGCTGACACCTCGCGCAGCGGCTGGAATGCCTTTGTGGCCAAGCTGAGCCGGCTATCGACGCTGGTCGGCAACGCCATGCTGCCTGCCCTGAACGCCGTCCTGGTCCCGCTGGGGGCTGTGGTCGACGGGCTGAGCTGGGCGGCCGAGACTTTCCCCAGCGTCACGGCGGCGATCGCCGTCGCCGGCGGCGGCCTGGCGGCGCTCAAGGTGGGCGCGCTGGGCCTCAAGTTCGCCGGCCTGCTGGTCGGTCAGGCCTTCAACAAGGCGGGGCTCGCGCGCGCCAAGCTGGACGCAAGCACCACCCGCTCTGCCCTAACCGCCGACCGCGCCGTGCTTCGCCTCAATGCAGCCATGGCTCGTCTGGGCGCTGGCGGCGCTGCGGGCGGTCTTGGCGCTGGTAAGGGTGGAAAGTCCCGCAAGGGCGGAAAGGGTGGAAAGGGCGGTCGGACAGGCGGTGCCGGCAAGAGTGGCAGTTTAGGTGCAACCCTGGCCGACGCCAGCAGCATGGCTGGCCGCTTTGCTGCCCCTCTGATGCTGCTTTCTGGCGTGATGGATGCTTTTAGTCTTGTCAGTGAGGGCGCCGACGCTTCGGCGATCGGTGAGTCTGTGGGCGGAACTGCGGGCGGCTTAGGTGGCCTGTGGGGCGGTGCTGCTGCGGGCGCCGCCATCGGGTCCGTTGTCCCGGGTATCGGTACGGCCGCCGGCGGGCTGGTTGGCGGTGCAGTTGGTGCTTTTGCTGGCACTGAGGCTGGCAGCTGGCTAGGGGAAAAGCTCGGGGCTCTAGTCGACCGTCTGAGCAGCCCCGAGGCGGTGGCGAAAGAGGTCGTGAACACCACCGACAGCCGGCAAATCAGCTTTGCCCCGGTGATTCACATCGCCGGCGCCGACCAGGCGACCAGCTCCGCGCTGGCCGACCAGGTCATCGCCAAGATGCGCGGCGAGTTCACGCCGCTGATGATGGCTAACCCGCTCGCCGTGCGGCGTGGCGCGGCCCTGACTGACGGGAGCGACTAATGCGACAGCAGATGGCCCTCGGCGAGTTCGTTTTCGGGCTCGCCACCGGGTTTCCCTATGAGCGCCTCGAGCGCAAGACAACGGGCGGCTGGGTCGACCTCGACATCATCAGCAGCAAACCGCTATCGCACCAGACCGGCCAGGGCCTCGAGGAGCTGCGCCTAAGCGGCAAGGCGCAGCTCGAGGCCGGCATGCTGGCCGTCGACGAGCTGCGCGCCATGGCCAACGCCCGCAAGCCCTACACCCTGGTCGATGGTCTCGGCCGGGTGTGGGGCCGCTGGCGAATCGACAACGTGAGCGAGCAGCAGCAGCGGGTGCTCGATGACGGCACCGCCACGCTGCTGGAATGGACGCTCGAGCTGCGGGAGTTCGTGAATGCGACGGGTTAGAACCATTGCCGGCGACTCGGCCAACCTCCTGATCTACCGGGAGCTCGGCCGCGCCGACGACGAGGCCGAGGAAGCCTTCTGGCTGGTCAACGAGGGGCTGGCCGAGCATGGCCCGGCCCTGCCTGCCGGGCTGTGGGTGAATCTGCCGGAGCTGCCCCAGCGGCCCGCGCAAATCACCCCGGTTTCGGCCTGGGATTAAGGGGGCGGCATGGCCATCGGATACACACCAGCGGTCGAGATCTACGGCGCAAACGCGGCCTTGATCAACGGCCGACTGATCGATTGGGAGCACGTCGACGCGGCGGGCGTCGAGTCGGATCAGCTGAAATTGACCGTCAACATCGAGGGGCTGGAAGGCCTGCCGAGCGTCGACGGCAAGATCGGCCTGCGGGTGGGCTACGAGGAGACCGGGCTCGTCGACAAGGGCGAGTTTGTGGTCACGCGCACCATGCCGCAGCTGTTCCCAGCGCAGTTGCTGATCGTTGCCACGGCCGCCCCGTTCAAGGTGGCTGACGCGACCGGCTTCAAGGCGCGCCGCTCTGAGACGTATGCCATGACAACGCTCGGCCAGTTGTTCCGGCGCCTGGCAACAAAGCACGGCTTTTCGCCGCGTGTGGCGCCCGAGCTCGATGCAATCCCGATCGTTCACATCGACCAGTCCAATGAAACCGACATGGGCTTTCTGACTCGCCTCGCACGCCGCTATGACGCGGTGACGAAGCCGGTCAATGATCTGTACGTGCTCGCGCGGCGCGGCCAGGTCAAGTCGCTGAGTGGCAAGCCGCTGCCGCCGGTGACGTTGTCGGTCACGAAGGACAACCGCCCCGGCGAGCGGTCCTTCATCGCGGCCAGCATCGACAACGACAGCCGGATCCGCTTCAAGGGTGCGCGCACGGTCTGGTGGGATGGATCCGCCGGCAAGGAGGTGCGCGTCGAGGCCGGCGCCGAACCGTTCAAGCAGGTGCGCCAGCGCTACCAGAACGAAAGCGAGGCCCGCGCAGCGGCCAAGGGCGAGCACAGCAAGGTGCAGCGCGAAGCGGCGAAGCTGCGCATCGACTGCCCCGGCAATCCGGCGTTCGGTGCCGAGGGGCTGCTAGTGCTCGATGATAGTTGGCCGAGCTATATGCGCGGCACCTGGTCGATCGACAAGGTGACCTCGAGCGGATCCCGCGCGCAGAGCTACCGCAGTACGCTCGAGGCAAGTTACCCCGACGGCAAGCAATCGTGACACCCGCCCCATGGCTTCGGCTGTGGGGCGTTTTTTTGTGCCCAAGAAAAAGCCCCCACTGCCTCGCGGCGGTGGGGGCTTTTGTCGTTTCTGGCTACCGGATCCGCTCGAGCACGGCGGGCGGCATCGAGGGCATGCCCTTGGCCACGTAGAGCAGCGGCAGATTCTGATAAGGCCCCGGCCCCTTCTCCTCGAGGCGCTGCACCACCTGCTGCGCTCGGCCGTTGGCGGTGGCCCAATCTTCGCCGGCCTTGAGCCAGGCGCTCGGCGTGCCGCCATAAGAGCAGAGCGCCCACGTGTTGCCGCCATCCTTCAGCGTCTCGCAGCTCGGCTCGAAGCCTGCAGCCCGGTGCGCGTTGGCGAGCCCGACGGTTTCCTTGCCGCGCAGATCCATCATCAGCGCCACTAATATGGCCAGCGCTACGCCGCCCCCGATCAATACCTTCTTCATCCTGCAGCCCCTCCCTAGTTGGCGGCCGCAGGGTAACAAAAAGCCCGCCAGGTGGCGGCTCTGTGGGGCTGGTTACAGGGCTAATCGGGTTGCGGCATGAACTCCGGTGATTGCGAGCATGGGTAACAGAGGCCGGTTTCGGTGACCCCCTCATGGCCGCACGTGGGGCAGATTTCTTCGGCGCGCTGCTGGCTCAGATGCAATTGGTCGCAGGCTTCGCACAGGTAGCGGCCGGACAGTTCAACGACGCGGCCTTGATAGCCGCAGCGGTCACACTGGTGAATGACGGTCATGGCTGGGTTCCTTTCTTATGCCGCGCGTGCGGCCGGGTGGCGTTCGTGCATGCGCAGCGCCGTGATCAGCTGATGCGCCTCGTGTCGCGCGTCGTGCAGCGCGTGGTGCTTCACGCCCTCGAACTCGCGCGCCTTGGCTTCGGGGTACAGGCCGAGGATCGTGCGCAGATCCCGGTCGTGCCAGAAGGGCCAGGGCGCCTCGATCGCGCAGTCATCGAATGCCCGCCGCAGGATGACGTTGTCGAAGGTCGCCCCATTGCCCCATACCAGGCGATCGCCGTCCTGCTCGAGCATGAACTCGGCGACCTGCTCGAGGGCGCGGGGCAGGTCGAGGCCCGGCGTGCTGCCGTCGATCTCGAGCCGGGCGTCGTCGCTCTGCTGCAGCCACCAGGTGATTGTGCTCGCGTCGGGCACGCCACCGTGCGCCATGGCCGAGGCGAGGTCGATCTGCCAGTAGCGCTCGCCGGTGATGGTCAGGCCGTCGATCCGCACGCAGCCGATCGCAACGATCGGCGCGGGCGCTTTCTTGCCCAGGGTTTCGAGGTCGATTACGTAGTGCGTCATGGGATCTGGATCTCGGCGTCGGGGTGAATGGTGAAGTCGCGGCCGCAATGGCGGCACTCGATGCGCTGGCCCCGGATCCGCTCGTCGAGCTCGAGCGGTACCAGGTTGCGACAGAAGGGGCACCGGCACTGCAGGCCTGTGGCCAGGAGGAGTCGAACGGCCGGTGCTGGGGTCATGGGCTAGCCCTCCTTTCAGGCTGCTGATTGCAGGGCGCGAATGATCTCGGCGCCCGCTACGGGTGGCACGGCATTGCCGGCCATGTGGACGGTAAGGCGATGGCTCGCCGGTCGTTTTGTATCGGCTGGAAAGGACATAGCGCGCAGCACCTCGTCGGCGGTCAGCATGCGCATGCGATCGCCGTCGACGACTGCCCAGCGGTCGCGCGTCGGGATGGTCCCGATCGGGCGCGACAGGCAGCGCCCGGTGCGGCCCGAGCCGGTGCTGTAGTAGGGCATGACGAAGCGCTCGCCGTGGGCGGCCCTGCCGTTCTGCACGCGCTCGATGGTGGCGATCGCCCGCCCCGGCTTCTCGATCGCCGACCAGCTGCCGGCCTCGAAGTCGATAAAGCTCGAGGCGGCGACGTGGGGCCGTTTCTGGATCTGCAGCATCAGCGGCGCGCGGCTCCTGGTGCATACCAGGAACAGGCGCTCGCGGTTTTGCGGCACGCCGAGATCCGCGCAGTCGACGATATGTGGCGCCACCTGGTAGCCAAGCGCCTGCAGCGCCTGGACCCATGCGGGGTACAGAGCCCAGCGCGTGAACTCGGCGACATTCTCGACGAGGGCGGCTTCTGGCCGGTGGAACTCGAGCGCCGAGACGACGGCCCATGCCGTCGACCTCGAGGAGTCGTGCTGCGGATTGCCGGAGCTCTTGCCCCTCGCGCGGCTGTGGCCCTGGCAGCAGGGCGAGGCGAGCAGCAGGTCGTGCGCCGGCACCTGCGACCAATTGGCTTGGTGCAGATCCTGGCAGACGTGGATCGCCCCGGGGTGGTTTGCGCTGTGCCACTGCACAGCGTCGGGCCAGTGGTTTGCCGCCCATAGCACCTCGACGCCCGCCATGCGCGCGCCGGTGGACCAGCCGCCAAGGCCGGCGAATAGGTCAATGGCTGTCGTCATGGCGCTGCTCTCCCTGCAGGATCTCGTCGGGCTTGGCGGTGTACACGCGCCAGATGAAGGCGCCGAGCGTCACCAGGGCGGTGCCGATCAGCCCGAGCAGCTGCTCGAGCGGGCTTACGCTGTGGCGGCTCATGGCTGCACCGCCCCGGCAGGGCCGGCGTAGGGTGGAACGGGCGCGCGGTCGACCTCGGCCTGCAGCCAGGCGCGGACCTCGAAACCGGCGTGCTCCTGGTCGAGGTGCGAGGGCAGGCGACGGGGCAGGCCCTGCAGGTGCTCGACCAGGGCGCGGGTTTCGGTGTGGCAGACGCGCAGGCGGTGGCGCAGCAGGTCGCCCTCGGCCTCGAGGTCGGTTATGCGATCGAACAGCGGGCGCACGATGGCATCCGCCTCGGCCACCAGGGCGCCGATCGCCGGATCCTTGCGGCCCTTGCGTCGCAGGTAGTGGTCGACCATGCGGATCTTCGAGTAGTCGTGCCCGGCGTGCTTGGCGAGCCGCTGCGCGGCCTCCTCGAGGGCTTTCGTCTGGTTGAGGGTAGGCATTACGCGGCCCTCCCGAGACGAGCCATCAGCGCCGCGCCGGTGCGGCCGGTGGTGTAGCGTGCGACGAACTGCATCGCCAGACGCCGGCAGGCCGGATCGGTGATGCGATGAAGTGGCAGCTGAGCCGCCGTGATATAGTCGTTTGCGGACATGGTTGCTCTCTCTCAAAGATTTGATCGTGTCCATGCCCGGCAGCGGTTGCCGCCACTGTCGGGCACCTTTCTTTACTTCAAGGCCTGCAGGCGTCGCTTTAGCTCTGCCATATCCTCGGGGTCTACATCGAATCGCCCGTCCCCTCTTTCGTACTTTGCAAACAGGTCGTCGATCGCTTCGAGTAGCAGGTACTTGACCGGCACCAGCGTTAGGTTTTTCAGCTCCTGCAGGCCGCGGTGGTAGCGAGCGGGCGCCAGTAGCGGAATTTTTTTCTCGCCATCGCTGGCTATCGAGGCCCTTGCTTTTTCAACGTGCGCCGGCTCGGCCTCGGCGGTCTTGCGGCTGGGGCGGGCGGTGCTCAGCTTCCCGTCGGTCATTGCAGCAGCTCCAGCAGTTCGGCGGTGACGGCTTCGATCTCGAGGCGCGCCTTGTTGTCGGCCGGCAGGTCCATGACGCTCTGCCCGCTGCCAATGTCGCGCACGTAGGACTGACGCTGGCAGGTCTGGCTCGACAGGATGGGCAGCTCGAAGGCCTCTAGCGCTTCGCGTGCGGTGCGCTCGATCACCGTGCCCGGTACCGCACGGGCGACCATCATCACGGCGTGAGGGTGGCCGTCTGCGATCTCCTGCCGGTCCTTTACCAGTTGCACCAGGTCGCTGCAGGCCCATATGTCGTACTGGCTCGGCTGCACCGGGATCAGCACCAGGTCGGCCGCCTTGATCGCTGCGGCGGCCAGCTCGCTGATCTGCGGCACGCCGTCGACGACGACGAAGTCATAGCCGCCCGCCACGCGGGGCAGGTCGCGCGCCAGTTGCTTGCCCATGGCCACGCATGGGATCACGCCCGGGTCGCCCTCGGCGCCCTCCCGGCTGGCCGCCCAATCGGTCGCCGAGCCTTGCGGGTCGAGGTCGACCAGCAGCACGCGCTTGCCGTGGGTGACGGCCAAGCAGCTGGCCACGTTGACCGCGCTCGTCGTCTTTGTGGTGCCGCCCTTTTGGTTGAGCACCGAAATTACCTTCGCCATCGCTGGCCCTCCTGGTGGGTTATCAGATCCAACGGGCACAGATTAGCCGCAAAGGAACAAAAGAGCAACAGAACAAAAGAACAAAAGAACAAACAAGCGGACGCGCCAGCGTCCAACCTTGTCCGCCTGAATAGCCCCGTCCTTTCTCCCGTGGCTGCAGCCCAGCAACGGCGCGGGTTTCCCGCGCCATAAACAAGCAGCGCGAAGCGCTGGTCCTTTTGGTGCATGCCCTCTGCCGCGTCCTTTCTGACCATCTAGCCCGCTGCCGCATCCTTTCCTTGCTGGTGGTTGAGCAGTCGCCGCCCCTTCGCGCTCGCCTACTTTGACGCATGGCAAAGGGTGTATGCCTGCGCAGCATCCATGCACCCTATACCCTAACAAGTGCATACACCCTCACCCCTAGCACAAGATAGGGCCACAGGTGTATACACCCCTCCCCCATTCTATACGTATAGAATGGGGCTGTGGTGTATACACCTATGGCCCTATCTACCCGCGCTGTAGTTCATGCCCTATGGCTATAGGTGTATGTGGTTGGTTAGTAGGGCTTGCGGTGTATGGTTGCAATGTGTAGAATCTGCGCTAGGGTTTACGGTGCATGCCTAAAGGAGGGCGAGCCATGGGTGGGGAATCAAGACAGAAGGTCGAGCTGGGCGAACTGATCGAGCAGCTGCTAAAGGACGTGCGGGCGATCGACGGCAATGCGGAGCTGAGCAGGGGCGACAAGACCAAGCGTCTGACCCGGCTCGCGGCCAGGCTGAAAAACACGCTGTTCGAGGATCGCCGGCGCAAGGAGGAGGACAAGCTCGCGGCGTCGAGTTATCGCCGGTACCTGACCACCATCCGCAAGGCGGTCACCGCGCAGAACTGGCGGCACCACTCGCTCGAGGAGGCGATCGGCCGGATGGCCAAGCGGCACCCGCGCTGGGCCGAGCAGCTCGAGGCGATTGGCGCGCATGCGCAGATCAGCGAGGTGCGCCTCGCGCACCGCGACCTGCTGGCCGAGGTGCGCCGTGCGGGCGACTCTGACGCCTACGACGATATCCGCGCGATGAAGCTCGACCACGAGATCATGCGCCACCTGACGCTGCCAGCCGCGACCAAGGCCGACCTGGCCGACGAGCAGCTCGAGCGCATCGAGGAGCGGTCGACGAATACGGTCGAGATCAATTACCACTGGCTGATGGCGACGATCGACGGCCTGCTGAGCCAGCAGCAATTGCGCGCCGATGGGTCGGCCGCGCCCTACTTCTCGCACCTGGCGCTGGGGCTGGCGCTGGCCACCGGGCGGCGCGAGATCGAGGTGCTCAAGCTGGGCCGCTTCAAGAAGGTTGGCGAGTTCGAGCTCGAGTTTTCCGGCCAGGCCAAGCGGCGCGAGGGCGTCGACTACAGCGAGACCTTCCGCATCTATAGCCTGGTCAGGGCCGACGAGGTGCTCGAGGCCTTCGCCAAGCTGCGCGCGCTGCCCGAGGTGCTCGAGCTGCAGCACCTGTCGAACGTCGAGGTGAACCGGCGCGTGGCCAAGACGCTGAACACGCTGGCCAAGCGCGTTTTCGGCAGCGAGGAGCGGGTTTTCAAGGACAGCCGGTCAATCTGGGCGCGGATCGTTTTCGAGCGCTACTTCGGCCAGGATGCACGCTGGAAGAAGGTCAACGAGGACGTGTTCTGGCAGGAAATGCTCGGGCACGAAGGGATGAAGTCGCAGATCCACTACAAGGCCTTCAAAATCGACTATGTCGAGCCGGTGGCCACCGCCGGGGCGGTGCCGGGCAAGTGGGCGAACCGCCTCGAGGCGCTGCAGGCGCTCGACGAGCACGAGCGGATCCGCGCGAGCTCGTCGCTGTACCGCATTCACCAGTGGGTGAAAGAGACCGTGAAGGCGGCGCCCGAGGCGCGGATCTCGCAGAAGGCGATCGCCACCAATGTGGGCAGCTACCGGCCGAACATCAAGGAGTATCTCGAGATCGCCGCCGAGGCGCTGGCCACGCCGAACCACTCGCTAGAGGCTGTCGCGCTCGAGGTGCCCGACCAGGTCGCCAAGGCGAAGCCGCGAATGGTGGCGCATCTGCAGGAAAGCGGGCTCTATCGGGCAACCGCAACGATCAACGGGGTGGTGGTCGCAACGGCCGAACACGCCGACCGCATGACCGCCATGGCCGAGGCCTTCAAGAAGGCAGGCGGTTAGGGAACAGGCACGCTACGGTGCCTTTCGCGGTGCAATCTACAGCCGGGGCTTGCCCCGGCTTTTGTCGTAAGGCGTAAGCCTCCTCGAGCGCCTCGGCGGCCTGCTCCTGCAGTTCCTGGACCGAGGCGACCACCTCGAGGATCTGCTCGAGGCTGACCTGCTGCGCGCTGGCCTGGACCATCACGAGCAGGGCCTGCGCCCTGCGGATCTTGTTTGCGGCGGTGTCCATCCTTTCGAGACTCATCAACCGACTACCCTCCTCTGGCGATGATGCCAATCTGCCTTGCTGTTCATTCGTACAGTATCTCACCGGGCGGACGCCTGGAGAAGTTTCTCGGCGAAGCCAAGTGTCCGATTAATTGACGCATCACTGAGCCGACCACTTACGAAGTCCCGAACCACCTCCGGCGCCAGCGCCCCCACGAGGCGCGACAGCGGTATGCCGGAAGGGCGGTAACAGCGAGAAGCCAAAGCGAGTAGATGCTCGGTTACTGCCAAGGGATACTTTTCATCTGTGTCTGTACCCTCACAATGCAAAGTGTCACTGTCGCTGCAGCCCACGGGCGCCGGGGCCTGTGGCTCGACTGGCAGGGCTTCGGGGGCTTCCTTGGGCTGGTAGTCACTGGCCGCTTCGTGCGTCGTCAAGGAGTGGGCGCCGAGCGCCTGGCGACGCAAGACGTAGGCCATCACGAACGACCATCGGTCGGCATTGATCGAGAACAGGTTCCGCCCATTGCTCGAACGCTTCTCGACCGTGAGGCCGAACCGCTCGAGCATCGACTTGACCAGCGTCGTGGCGCAGACCTTGGCGCTGGTGCTGTGCAGGTGGCGGCCGACGCGAAGGGCGTTGTAGGCATCAAGGGCCTGCTGGCTTGCGGTGACCTTGGCGAGCACTTGCTTGCATTGCTCGGCGGAGAACTCGCCGGCGCCGGTGTGGCGATCGAGGCCGAGGATCTCGAACAGCTCGACCAGGAAGGCGCGGGTGGCCGTCTTGTAGCGGTGCTGGGTCAGAACCACGCGCGCTTTGCGCTGGGCTTCGTCGTAGGCCTTGGCCTGGGCTTCCTCGGCCTGCAGCAGCTCGAGGGCCACGACCTTGGCGATGCCGCGATCGTCGTAGAAGGCGACGTCGTCTTCGGTGGGCTCGAGCACGCCGAGCTGGTGGGCCAGGTGGTAGCGGTCGACCTGGGCACTCTCGGTCTCGCTGCGGACTTCCTGACGGTTGAGGCGGCCGAAGGTCTCCTCGTCGGGCACCTCGACGCTGGTCAGCAGATCCATACGCTTGGCGAAGACGAGCGCGCCGGCGTGCTTGCGGTTGCTGCGGCTTTCTTTCGTGCGCTCGGGGTCGTCGAGATCCGCCCGGCCGACCTGGTAGCCGTCGGCGATCAGCATCAGCAGCAGGTTGTTGGCGAAGTCGTTGCGGGCCTTGTTTTCGGTGGTGACGCTGGTCAGGTACAAATGATCAAAAGCGGTTTTCTTCCTGACAAAACGCGCCTCGCCGGCATCCTCCTCGAAGGCGAAGGTGATCTCGTCGAGCTGCATCAGGCCGCGATAGATGGCCTCTGGATCCGTGGCTCGCTGGGCTGAGCTGTGACCGATGCCGACCAGGTACTCGCGCGCGGTACGGTCACGGCGCAGCATCTGGATGGCGTCGGAGGGGCTGACGGTGTTGCCGCTGAACAGGCCGACATGGCGCTCGAAGTGCGGCGTGGTCATGGAAACGCCCGAGCTGATCGCCGGCGAGTAGATCAGGACGTCGTAATTCACTGCCTCGGCGTTTGGGCTGCGCAGGAAGGCCTCGACGTTCGGGTCGGCCTTGCTGTCGGCGTGCACCAGGAGCATGCGCAGCGGCTTGCATTCGCCGTGCTCGATGCGCTCCTCGATCAGGGCGGCCATTTTCTTGGCCGACTCGGCCGAGTCGTTGGCGACCAGGACGCGCTTGCCGGCGCAGATCCAATCGAGCGCGACCTGCCAGGCGGTCTCGTCGTCGGTGTGGTTGACGCGGATATGATCGGTTGGGCCTACGACCTCGAGGATGGTGATCGGCTGGCCGGGGCGGGCGAGCTCGCAGAACTCGACCACCGCGTCGTTGGCGTCGGCGTCGCAGAGCAGCACGCGCCGCGCCGAGGCGACCGCGTCGAGCAGAGCATCGAACACGCGCACACGGCCGTCGACCGGCCCGGTCGCGGTGTGGCTGATCACCTGGCTGGCTTCATCGATGCAAAGCGTGTCGACGGTGGTAAACCAGCTGCGCTCGTCGGTGTTGTAGAACTTCGGATGGGTCAGCGAGTTGACGCAGCAGGCCAGGTGCGAGACGTCGCGCATCCACGCGGCCGAGACCTGCTGGTAGTGCTGGATATTGAGGCGCGAGGCGGCGTCGTCGAGCAGCGAGACGCGGTGGGCGATATAGGCCGCTTTCGGCGCGGCCTGCATCAGCGGGGCGATCAGCTTCTCGGTTTTGCCTGAGCCCATCGGCGCGCGGCTGATGATCATGCCCTCGAGGGAATCGACCAGGTCGGCGAAGTGCGGGGGCAGCTCGATGCCGCCGTGCGCAGCGCGCACGCCTTCGACGCGCAGGTGCTGCACGTGCGGCTTGGCCAGGGTGGCAGCGGAGAAACCGCGCAGCTCGCGGGCCTGCTGCAGCTTCTGGTCGGCCAGCCACTTGACGAAGCGGCGGATCTTGAAGCGGTCGACCTCGACGCCTTCAGGGATCCGGCCGAGCACCAGGCGAAACACTTCGCTGCCGGTGTAGCGGATCGGCACCAGGAGCATGCCAGCCGCTGCCGCCGACTTGGCGGCCTTCTCGGCGGTCAGGCCGGAATAGCTGAGACGCTGCAGGCAGTAATCAAACCAGTCTTTCTCGGCGCGCAGCACGCTGTCGCGGGCGCGCAGGGCCTTGGCGGTGGCGGCCAGACCAAAGGCGACGTGGTAGTCGTTCCAGTCGGTCGGACCCTTGCGGGCGGCCTTGAACGCGGCCAGTTCTTCACCGCTGAACCCGAGGACCGGCGCCCGGTTTTGCGCGCGCAACTCGGCAATCTGCTGGGCGCTGCAGCCGAACAGCTCAAGGCTGGCGGCGAAGTTGGGGAGAATGGCCGGGTGCTGCAGCTCGCGATGGATCTCGAGCCCGGCGAGCACGCCGGCGTTGCCGGCCTGTGGCTTCCACTGGTCGTTGTCGGCGGCGTTATGGAAGCGCCAGGCCGGGTAATGCTTGGCGTACTGGCGCAGCACCTTGCCGAGGTTGTCGACGTTGAAGGTGACCACGACGGCCACTTCGTTGCCGGCCTCGAGCTCGGCCAAGTAGACGCTGGCGCCGGTGGCGAAGCCTTCGACGCTGTAGCGACGGTCGGCGGTCTCGAGGTCGCCGAGGATGCAATGGGCGCCGTCCATCTTGACGCCGGTGCCCTGCAGCTTCTTGTCGGCATAGAGCCGCTGCAGGCCGAGGAAAACGCCGGAGATATTGAACAGCGGCACGGCGGTAAATTCGCCGTGACTGTCACGCATACGCTGCATTTTGAAGCGTGACGCGATCGCCGCGATCTGCTTCGCCTGCAGGTAAGGGGCGCTGCCGTCCTCCTCGCCGATGACCTCGACGAAGCCCTTGCGAATCTTGCCGCCGGCTTCGTACTCGAACTCGTGGCGCCCGCCGCAGTGCCAGGCGGCCTCATAGGCCAGCCGCTCGCGGTGGATCCGCGCCTCGGCTTCGGCCCGGCGCTGCTCGGCTTCTTTCTGCGCGGCTTCGCGCTTGGCGCGCTGTTCTTCCTGGCGGGCAAGCCATTGCTGATGCTTCTCGCTGGTGACGTTGCCGCCCTCGCGCTTGTAGAGCTCAGCCAGCGCTGCGAGGCCCGACCAGGTCGCGTGACCATAGGCCGGGTTGTTGTTGTTGAAGGTGAAGAAGGGGTAGTCGAAGTCGTCGGCGCGCTTCGTGTCGCCCCACGCCATGACCTTGCCCCGGTGAATCTTGTCGGTTACGCCGTCTTTGCCCTTGGGGCGCGCCTTGTCGCCGCGCAGGCCGATCTCGTTGCGAATCGCTGACCAACGAATGCCGACCGAGGCCGCCACGTCGGCGATATCGGCGTCGAAAAAGTCGATCAGTGTCCAAGGGTCGGAGCGGAACCGCTCGGCGTAGAACCGGGCCAGTGCGCTCGCGTCGTCCTTCGTGTTCTGCATGATGTTCCTTTGCACAAAAACGCAAAAGCACAAAAGAACAATCCGTTGACGCTGCAGTGATGGGGTTTAGACTGACCGTGTTGAAGCGCTTATGCCCTGATCTTCTCCTGCCCGCAAAACAGGGAAAATCTCTAACGGGGTAAAGCACTTAGAGTTTTTGTCAGTTCGCCCACCAGCGACGTTTTCAGATCAGCCCCGAGGTTACCAGCCCCGGGGCTTTTTCTTTTCCGCCTTGCTGAAAAGGTGATGCTGCGGGATTAAGCCCGCAGTCTACGCCATCCATTCTCTATAGAGAAACCCTCTGCATACTGTTTATCGGATAAGCCCCTTGGCGATGCGCATCTGCATGCCGGTGACCACTCCAATTACCTGAAAATTGCCATCCACCGAGATCGGTGGGAACTGTGGATTCAACGGTCGAAGGTACCGCTGCGACCCGTCCTGTATCAACTTCTTGAAGGTCGGCTCGGCCGGGGTGACGGTATAACCGACCACCAGGTCGTTGGCCTCGGCTTCCTGTCGTGGATCCACGAAGATGACCGACCCGACCGGAAAGGCGGGGCCGCTTGGCGCGTGCATGGTGTCGTCGCGCACCACCAGGCCGAACACGGCGCCAGGTGGGTTGTCGGGTGGCAGCACCCACGGGGTGCCGGTCGGTAACCGTTCTATGACGGGGCTTTTAGCCCATTCGGCGGCCAATTCCCAAGGGATGACCGGCACCCGTTTGGCCGACTCGGCCGGGGCGGGTGTGCTGCCTGGGGCGATCGCTTCCTCGATCAGGGCATCGACAGTGGTGCCGAAGGCTTTCGCCAGCGCGTAGGCGATCGCCACGCTCGGCATGCTGCTCTGCTTCTCCACCGCTGACAGAAAGCTCGGGTAAAGCGCATTGCCGGCCTCGTCGCAGGTTTTCTGCATCGACCAGCCTCGGGCCAGTCGGCGACGCAATATCGCCGGCCCGATGGAAAAGGTCTCTTTCATGGTGGCCTCTCACAGTCCTTTGCATATTGTCCAATTTGAATAGGGAAAATTGCCATTCACTAAGTCGAAATTGTGTTGTCACTTTCGTTCTGTATAGAGAAAATGTCGCCATAACTACATTCAGACCCACAACGAGGGGAAAAGTGCTATGGCGGCACGTACAGAGCGGGAAATCGTGCTCGAGACCACTAACCTGTGGTTTTGGCATTCGGAGTGGTCGGTCGAAAAATTCGCCCACGAGCGCCTCGCCCCGGCTCTGGCTGCTGCCGATCTGGTCGAGCCACTGGCAGAGCCCGCCGACGGCGAGGAGTACCTGCGCAGCCGCAAGGCCTGGGGGCAGCGGCTAAACCGGATCTTCAACGGTACCGCCCCCTTCCCGCTCGAGTGGAAACAAGTCTGGCTCGACTGCCTGCCGCCTGACGACGCCAAGCGCGCGCAGCAGGCGTGCCTCGCGCTGATCGGCGTGCCGAATCTGCGCCTTCCTACCCTTTCGCCCGCCCCGGCCGCTGCCGTGCCTGCGCGTATCGGCGAGGTGATGGAGGAGGTCGGCCAGTTCATCGCCGCCGCCAAGCCCTCGCACAACGGCCGCTATGACCGAAACGATGACCCCGCCGAGGTCGATCGCATGCTCAAGGAGGGCGTCGACGCTGTCTTCGCCATGATCAACGAGCTGACGTCGGTCGCCGCCGGTACCGGCCGCCCCCTTCCCGCGCTGCAGCTGCTGCTCGATCAGGGCAAGGCGGTGGCCAATGACTGACGCCCCGCTCGACCAGGTCGAGGAGCCCGTCGACCTCGAGGAGCTGGCACTCGACCTCGAGGAGCCGGCCCCGGCCAACGAGACGCCCGAGGAGCGCAAGCGCCGGCACGCGCGGATCCGCCAGCGCCGCAAGCGTCGCCGCGATGAAGCGGCCAAGCAGCGCGCCGCAGCGGTGCCGGTGACCTTCGAGGCCTACAAGGGCACGCAGGCGGATCTCGCGCTGATCTGCGAGCTCGGCGGCTTCGAGGAGCAGGCCGAGGCCATCACGCTGATTTTACGAAACGTCGCGGACCTCGCCCGCCGTGACCGTCACGCTTTCGAGCAGTTCGTAAGCATCCCGTCACGCAAGGAGGCGCAGCAGTGAGCGATTGGATCAAGGTTTTCAAGGTGGCGCCGCATGCGGTGCTGATGGCCGTCAACGAGGCCGCGCGCGGCGTCGATTGCTGCGCGGTGCGCCTCGAGGGGCGGGTTTTCGGTGCGAAGGGCGAGACGGTGAAGCACTTCGCCACGCGCCAGGCGGCCGATGCGTTTTTCGAGGCCTACGACCAGGAGGCCGCCGAGGCCTGGTGGTGCGCGTTGAACGCGCGGGTGGCCGAGGAGTTCGAGGGCTATGCCGATCGCCTGCTGCACGGCGCTGGCGGCCCTGCTCCGGTGGGGTTGTTTCATGCCTAGCGAAGCCGATCGGGTCATCGACCTGCAGCTCGACATTGGCGCGGCCTTTATGGATGCCCGCGCCCGCCGCTGTGATGCCGTGGCCCTCGGCGATCGCTGGATCCGCTCGGGCTATAGCGAGTCGTCGGGGCTGTGCTCTGGCTGTGGTGGCCAGATCCACCCCGGGCGCCTGCAGGCCGTGCCGACCGCGCACCGCTGCACCAAGTGCCAGGACACACACGACCGCCAGGAGGCCGCCCGATGCAAACGCTAAGCCTCTCGCGCTATCCGCGCCCCGCAAAACCCCGCCCCGCCCCGGTGGCCTATTACGTGATCGACGAGCCGGTCGATCCGGTGCCGGTCGCTGCCGCGCCACGCCGGGCGCCGGCGGTGACGACGCACGATCGCGCCGTCATGCGCGACCTGGTGCTCGGCGCCTTCCTGGGGCCGCAGCACTTCCGCGAAGACGACGGCAAGCGCGTGGCGGCCTACACCATCGAAAATACTCGTGACGCCGTGCCGGCGCGGATCCTCGAGGAGCGGGCCGAGTGCCCGGTCGAGGGCGCGGAGCCGGGGCGCCTGCCTACCGCTTACGTCGCCGCCCTGGCGAAAGGAACCACGCGCGTGATCGCCAGCGAGACCCGCCCGAAGAAGAAAAGCAGCATCCCGCTCGGGCCGCTGGCCTTTCAGGATGCCCGCATCGTGCGCGCGGTCGGCCAGCTTGCGCCGGAGCATCAGCACTGGATCCGCTACGCCTACGCCGACTCGAAAGCCTGGGATGACGAAGCGGGCGCCGTGGTGGCGCTGTGGGCGCGCTACGAGCCGCAGCTCGGCAAGGTGCAGGCGAAGACCAGGCAGAAGGCCAAGGGTCTGGCGCACCTCGCGGTGCAGGACGCGAAGCGCTTCGTGAATGCTGGCAAGGAGCTGCACGCGGCCTGCCGCCTGCGCGAGCTGCTGGACGTCTCGACGCCGAATTGGGACCAGCACTGGTGCCCGCGCTGGCAGGCGATGCGGAACGAGGTTTTTGCGATGGATCGGGACGCGCTGACCGCGCTCTGCAAGGAGCTGGCGGGCTTTCGGTTTGTTCTTATGGATAGGGGGCTCTGATGACGCCTTGCTCGCAATGCGGGAGCCCGCCGGAGCGCCGTCTCGATCCGCAGACTGGCCGGATGGTGTACGCCTGCCCGGGTTGTCGCCATCGCGGCGAGGTGACGACCTGCGAGGTCGCGGCGGCGGCCTCCTGGGAGCTGATCAACGATCCCGATATGGATCGGCACACGTGCAAGGCGGCCATGCTGCCGCGCTACTTCGAGACGGGCGGAAAATGGGGCGCCCGTTGCCGTGGCTGTGGCCACGAGGTCGAGGGTTTCGGGAGCCTGCAAGGCGCCCGGGCAGGGTGGGCGAGGTCTATGCGATGAAGCGCCACGTCTTGCGAATCGATCGATGCTCTGACCCGCTCATGTGGTACCGGGATCTCGTCGGCACGCTGGTCGACTATCGGGGTCGCGATGCCGACGTCTACTGGTCTCGCGAGCCGGCCGGCTACACGAATATCGTCCGTCCTGACGACGCGACGCTGCTCGAGCTCGAGGAGGAAACCATTAAAGCGCAAAAGAACATTTGCACCTTTGCGAAAAAGTGCTTTTAGGGTATTGCGCAAAAGTAAGGGATAATGTCTAATAAGTGCTCTAATGCGATACATGCAAACCAAAGCCCCGCCACCGTGCGGGGCTTTGTCGTTTCTGCAGGTCGCCGCGCCCACCGGGCGCACCTCTTACCCTCCGAATACTGACGCCATCAGTGTTCCTTTGCCCGCCACTGAGCGGGCTTTTTTATTCCCGGAGCGCCGCCGATGGATGCCCACAAGCTGCAGCCGATGGCGGATGCCGTCGCCGTCGAGGGCGCCAAGCTCGTGCCGCCGGCGATCCCGCTCGCTTTCTATGGTTTGACCCTCGAGAAGTGGCTGCTGGTCCTGCCCGCGCTGTACTACGCCGCGCTGCTGGCCGACCTGGTCGCCCGGCGCTGGGTCGTGCCGCTGTTCCGTCTCTGGATGGATCGCCGCAAGGAGGCGCGCCGCCATGACGCTGATTAAGCGCATTGTCGCGGCGGTGACGCTGTCGCTCGCCGCTGCCGGCTTCACCGTCAACGAGACGGGCCTCCCGGCCCCTGTCGAGCGCGCTGCCATCATCGCCGGCCTGATGATCCTCACGCCGGAAATGGAAGGCACCGAGTTCGAGGCCTACCCCGACAGCGGCGGCGTCTGGACGATCTGCACCGGGCACACGAAGGGCGTTCGCCCTGGTGACCGGGCAACGCCTGAGCAGTGCGCGGCATACCTGCAGGGCGACCTCGGCGAGTCGGTCGACTACGTCATGCGCGCCGCGCCGAAGGCCTCGATCTGGCAAAAGATTGCCCTGGCCGACTTCGTTTACAACCTGGGGCGCACAGCGCTCGCGCGCTCGACGCTGCTGCGGCTGACGCTCGCCGGTGATTACGTCGCCGCCGCCGATCAGTTCCTGCGCTGGATGTTCGTCGCGGGACGCG